>Ga0126369_10000855_pt1 | contig 20648 bp, 21 predicted proteins | sample PanSoiMetaPlot_1_FD_109646 | JGI IMG/M metagenome (GOLD analysis project Ga0126369, IMG submission 109646) | Tropical forest soil microbial communities from Panama - MetaG Plot_1 | ecosystem: Environmental > Terrestrial > Soil > Tropical forest > Bulk soil | place: Panama | collected 2016-02-17 | reverse complement strand
GGCCGTCCGGCGCTGGCGAGGCCACCGAGTGACGGAGCGGGATCGCCCGAAGCGGCCGCGCCAGAATAGACGGACCACGACGTCCAGGCGCCGGCCCGCCCAGCGGCAAGCGAGGAACGCGCCGGGCGGGGTCGAGCCGGAGCTCGAAGCGCCGGCGCCTGCCGGGCCTGAAATGCCGCCCACGCCCGCTGAGCCGGAGGCGCCGCCCGCGCCTGCCGAAACAGAAGCACCGCCCGCCCTCGCTGAGCCGGAAGAAGCGCCCGCGCCCGCTGAGCCGGAAGCAGCGCCCGCGCCCGCTGAGCCGGAAGCACCGCCCGCGTCTGCCGTGCCGGAAGCACCGCCCGCCCCCGCCGGGCGGGAAGCGCCGCCCGCGGCGCCCGGGCCGGAACCCGCGCCCGCCGAGGCAGCGGCGCGTCAGACCCGGCGCACGGTGTACGACCTGCTGTGGAGCACCGGTCTGCTCAACGTGCTGACGCTCGTCCGTCGCGACCTGGCCGCGCTCTTCGTCTGGCCCGTCGCATACGGGATCGCGGCGGTGGTCGTCGTCCCGGTCGCGATCCTCGGGTACCTGGCGCCGGCCCTGGGCGGCCAGCCCGTCGCGATGGCGAGCGTCTTCGGCTGGCTCGCGGTGGCGACCGCGTTCGTCGTCCCGCTCGTCACCGCACGCCTCCTTCGGGAGCCGCTCGACGTGGTCCTCGGATCTCCGGTGAGGTTCTGGGAACTGGTCGTCGCGAGCTGGCTGGCCGGCCTCCTCTTCTTCCTGGCCGCGAGCGCGTTCACGCTCGTCTTCGTCGCGCTCCTGGACGTCTACCAGGGGCGCGTCGACGCCGGAGCGGTCCTCGGCGGCTACGCCGGGGTCGTCCTGGTCGGTTCGACGTGGGTCGCGGTCGGCCTGCTCGCCGCCGCCCTCACGCGGCACCGTGCCGTCGCGGTCGCCGCCGGCATCCTGGCGCTGCTGGGCCTCCAGTACGCCGCGGGCACGGCCGCCGGCTTCCTCTCGCCGCCCCTGTCGGACGTGCTGGACTACGCCAGCGCGGCCAATCGTGCCCAGTCCTTCGAGCGGGGCCAGGCTGTCCTGCGCGACACCGTCTACTTCGTCAGCCTGACGGTCGGCGCGCTCCTCCTGACCGCGAGGGCGCTCGCGTCGAGGCGCTGGCGATGACACGCTGGGACCGCCGCCTCGCCCTCGCCTGCGCCGCCACCGGCGTGCCGCTGGTGCTCGCCGCGCTGGCCCTCGCGCTCGCAGACGGCGGCCTGAGCCAGCGGACGGCCTACCTGCTGCTCGCGGGCGTCGCGCTGGTCATCGTGTACGCCGTCGTCGACCCCCGGGCGGTCGTGGCGATGGTTCGCGACCGGCGAAGCCGCCCGGGGTCGCTGGCCGTGCTGGCGAGCGCCGCCGTCCTCGGCCTCGTGGTCGCGGCGAACGTCGTGGCGTCGCGGAGCCTCCAGGCGGCCGACCTGACTCGCTCGGGCCAATTCACCCTGTCGCCGCAGTCGATCCAGGTCATCCAGCGGCTCGACTCGGACCTGGCCGTCACCGGCTTCTTCCGACCCGACCAGCTCGCGGACCGGCGCGACCTCCAGACCCTGCTGGACCTGTACCGGCAGCGGAGCGGACACGTGAAGGTGCGCTTCGCGGATCCCCAGCTGGACGCCGGGCTGGCGCTCAGCCTGGGCGCCCGCGCCGCCGGCAGCGTCGTGCTGCAGTACCGGACCCGCCCGCCCGTCGTCCTGGACGCCGGCCAGCAGAGCGAGTCCGACGTCACGACGGCGATCGAGCGCCTGGAGTCCGCCCGCACGCCGGTCGCGTGCTGGGCGGGTGGCGACGGCGAGCGTGACCTGAAGGACACCGACGAGGTGACCGGCTACTCCGCCGTCGCCGACCTGCTGCGCTCCAGCAGCTACCAGACGCGGGAGGTCCTGCCCGCGCAGCAGGCCATCCCCACCGGGTGCGACGCGCTCGTCGTCCTGCAGCTGGGCCGGCCCCTGAGCGCCGCCGGCGCCCAGGCCATCCAGACCTACCTGGCGGGCGGCGGCAAGCTGCTCCTGGCCGTCGACCCGTGGGTCGACCCGCAGATCGTGGCGAGCGTGAACGGCCTGCTCCGGCCCTACGGCGCCGCGTTCGGCGGCGGACTGGTCATCGAGCCGGACCCCACGCATGCCGCCGCCAACGACTCGACGGTTCCGGTCGTGTACGACTTCGGCGCGTCCCCGATCACGACCGAGCTGGCCGGGCGCTACGTGTTCTTCCCGGCGGCCACCTCGATCAGCGGGACGCCGGCCCCCGGCACGACCTCCGCGGCCCTCGCGTCGACCACCGACCGGGCCTACGCGATCCCGCAGGAGCGGACCGACCTGAGCCACCGCGCCGGCGACACGGCTGGTCCGTTCGTGCTGATGCGGTCGATCGAGCAGCTGCGCGGCGGCCGCACCACGCGGATCGTCCTGGCCGGCACGTCGGCGCTGGCCGAGAACCGGACGATGCCGCCGGCGGCGTCCAGCGCCAATCCGGACCTCCTGCTGGGCTCGCTGGACTGGCTCTCGCAGCAGGACTCGCTGGTCGAGATCCCGCCCAGGCCGAGGGCGCTGCCCCTTTCCCTCGGCGAGCGGGACACGGTGGTGAACGCGGTGGTCGCCCTGCCGCTGCCCGTCCTGGCGATCATCGGCGCCGGCCTCCTGGTGCTGGCCCGCCGCCGCAGGCGCACCGCCTGAGCGCTGGCCGGCCGGGCGACCCGTACCGTCGGGTACATTCACGTGCGATATTGACGTGTCGCGTTACGGATCCAGCGTCCTATACCCTATCGATTCGGCAACCAGAGCTTTCGACGGCTCCGGCCCCCGCGCTCGTGTGACGGGCGCCGGTCGGGTCGCCGCGATTCGGTGTGCGCGCCGGCGCGTTCGGCGGCGCGTGGTCCCAACTCCGGTCGAGCCGTCCCCGAGCCCCAGACGTGAACGTGCCAACGAACTCGGTAAAGAAGAATTTGAGGGTGTGAATTGATGGACTCGAGTGTGCTCCTGGCGATCGGAGGTGGTGCCGTCGCCGTCGTCTTCGCGGTGGTTCTTATCTTCCTCGTGCTGCGCGAGCCACCGGGCAACGCCCGCATGATCGAGATCGCCGGAGCGATCCAGGAAGGCGCCGGCGCTTACCTGAACCGCCAGTACACCGTGATCGCCGTCATCGGCGTCGTGATCGCGATCGTGATCGGAGTCACCATCAACTGGGTCACGGCCATCCTCTACCTCGTGGGCGCGGTCCTGTCGGCGTCGGCCGGGTACGTCGGCATGAACGTCTCGGTTCGCGCCAACCTCCGGACCGCCGAAGCGGCCCGCGGCGGGCTCGCTCGTGCGCTGGCCACCGCGTTCCGGGGCGGCGCGGTAACCGGGTTCATGGTCGTCGGCCTGGGTCTGCTCGGCGTCTCGGTGTCGTATTTCGTGACGCACAACCTGGACGCGCTCGTCGGCCTCGGCTTCGGCGCCTCGCTCGTGTCGGTTTTCGCCAGGCTCGGGGGCGGCATCTACACCAAGGCCGCCGACGTTGGCGCCGACCTGGTGGGCAAGGTCGAGGCCGGCATCCCGGAGGACGACCCCCGGAACCCGGCAGTGATCGCCGACAACGTGGGCGACAACGTGGGGGACTGCGCGGGCATGGCGGCGGACCTCTTCGAGACCTACGCGGTCACGATGGTCGCGGCCATGCTCCTGGGCTCCCTCCTGTTCCGGGACGTCGCCTGGGTGGTGTACCCGCTGCTGCTGGGTGCCATCTCCATCGTCGGCTCCGTCGTCGGCGCACTGGCGGTGCGCCTCTACTTCCCGCGCTGGATCATGGGCGGCCTGTACGCCGGCCTGCTGGTCGCGGCCGCGATCGCGCTGATCGGCTTCTACTTCATCACGAGCACATTCGTGAGCAACGGCTACCTGAAGCCGATCCACACGAACCTGATTCGGATCGACAACCCGAGCAACCTGTTCCTGTGCGGCGTCGTCGGCATCGTGATCACGATCGTCATCGTCGCGATCACCGAGTACTTCACGGAGACGCGGTACTGGCCGGTGCACCTGATCGCGCGCCAGTCGATCACCGGGCCCGCGACCAACATCATCGCGGGCAGCGCGATCGGCATGCTGGCCACCGGCCTGCCCGTCATCACCATCGGCATCGGCATCCTGTTCAGCTACAACCTGGGTGGCCTGTACGGCATCGCGATCGCGGCCGTGGCGCTGCTCTCCATGACCGGCATCGTCGTCGCCATCGACTCCTACGGGCCGATCACCGACAACGCCGGCGGCATCGCCGAGATGGCCGACCTGCCCGAGGGCGTCCGCAGCATCACCGACCGGCTGGACGCAGTCGGCAACACCACGAAGGCGGTGACGAAGGGCTACGCGATCGGATCGGCGGGCCTGGCGGCCCTCGTCCTCTTCGCCTCGTATACGCAGGAACTGACGAAGCACGGGCAGAGCCTGCACTTCGACCTCAGCGACCCGCTGGTGATCGTGGGCCTGTTCCTCGGCGGCATCCTGCCGTTCCTGTTCGGGTCGCTCGCCATCCTGGCCGTCGGCCGTGCCGGCGGCCTGGTGGTCGAGGAGGTCCGGCGCCAGTTCCGCGACATCAAGGGCATCCTGGAGGGCACGGCCCGGCCTGAGTACGGCCCAGCGGTGCGGATCGTGACGGCGGCGGCGCAGCGCGAGATGATCCTGCCGGGCCTGATCCCGGTCGTCGCTCCGATCGCGGTCGGCCTGATCCTCGGCCCGAAGGCGCTGGGCGGCATGCTGGTCGGCGCGATCGTCACGGGCCTCTTCGTCGCCCTGTTCATGACGAGCGGCGGCGCGGCCTGGGACAACGCCAAGAAGTACATCGAGGAGGGCCATCTCGGCGGCAAGGGGTCCGAGGCGCACAAGGCCTCGGTCACGGGCGACACCGTCGGCGACCCCTACAAGGACACCGCCGGCCCGGCGATCAACCCGATGATCAAGGTGATCAACATCATCGCGATCCTGATCGCGGGCCTGGTCGCGACCAACTCGATCTTCCACTAGCAGCGTGGAGTACCGGCGCTTCGGCCGGACCGGGCTGCGGGTGTCGCGGCTCGGTCTCGGCTGCGGCGGGTTCGGTGGCGTGGGATCCGAGCCTTCGCTGTTCGGGCAGGGCGAGGACGAGGGGGCCGCGTTCTCGATCATGGATCGGGCCCTCGAGCTCGGCATCAACTACTTCGACACCGCAGACAGCTACGGCGGCGGCCGATCGGAGGAGATCATCGGTCGCTGGCTGCGCTCCCGCGGCACGCGCGACGCCGTCGTGCTCTCGACGAAGGTGTTCAACCGGACGGGACCGGAGCCCAATGATGCCGGCCTCTCGCGGCGGCACGTCCTGCGCGCCGTCGAGGACTCGCTGCGGCGCCTGCAGACCGACTGGCTCGATCTCTACGTGACGCACGAGGTGGACCCCGCGACGCCGCTCGACGAGACGCTGCGCGCCCTCGACGACCTGGTCCGCCAGGGCAAGGTGCGCTACGTGGGCGCCAGCAACACCGAGGCCTGGCGCCTGGCCAAGTCGCTCTGGGTCTCCGATCGGTTCGGCCTCGCCAGATACGACGGCGTGCAGAACGAGTACAACCTGCTCCACCGCGCGATCGAGATGGAGGTGCTGCCCCTCGCCGAGGACCAGGACCTGGCCGTGACGCCCTTCAGCCCGCTGGCGGGCGGACTGCTGACCGGCAAGTACGCCCTTGACCGCGACCACCCGTCGGGGTCCCGGCTGACCCTCAGGCCGGGACCGTACACGGGCCTGCTGACCCCCGAGACGTTCCGGGCGATCGACGCGCTGGGCGTGGAGGCGGGCGATCTGGGCGTCTCCATGGGCGCCCTGGCACTGGCGTGGGTGCTGTCCCATCGGGCGGTGACCGCGGCGCTCATCGGGCCACGCTCACCGGCGCAGTTCGAACCGGCCGTCGAGGCGCTGCAGGTGCGATTGACCGCAGCTGACCGGGACCGGATCCTCGACCGGATGGACGCGGCCAGGGCTCAGTAGGGTGGAGGAGGCGATCGGCCTCGGCGACGTCCGTGCGGCGCGCGAACGCATCGGGGGCGCCGCCATCCGGACGCCGCTGATCCGCCTGCAGGACACGGACGTCTGGCTGAAGCTCGAGGTGCTGCAGCCGATCGGGTCGTTCAAGATCCGCGGCGCCGCCAACGCGATGGCCCTGATGGACCCCGCCGAGCTCGCGCGCGGCGTGGTGACGGCCAGCGCCGGGAACATGGCGCAGGGCGTGGCCTGGAACGCCCGGAGGCTCGGCGTCGGCTGCATGGTCGTGGCTCCCGACCACGCGCCGGACGCCAAGGTCCACGCGGTCGAGCGGCTGGGCGGCCGGGTGCTGAAGGTGCCGTTCGACGAGTGGTGGCAGACGTTCGTCGACCGCGGGCGGCCGGGCCTGGACGGCGCCTTCGTCCATGCCTTCGACGACGAGCGGGTGATGGCGGGCAACGGCACGATCGGCCTGGAGGTGGTCGAGGACCTGCCCGACGTCGAGGCGATCCTCGTGCCCTGGGGCGGCGGCGGACTGGCCAGCGGGATCGCGTCCGCGGTCAGGGCGCTGCGCCCATCGTGCCGCGTGCTGGCCGTCGAGGTCGAGACGGGCGCGCCGCTGACTGCGGCGCTGGCGGCGGGCGAGCCGCGAACGGTCGACTACCGGCCGTCGTTCGTGGACGGGATCGGCAGCAAGACCGTCTTCGCCAGCATGCTGCGGCGTGCGCAGCGGCTGCTGGACGGCACGGTCGTGGTGACGCTCGACGAGGTGGCGGCGGCGGTGCGTCTGCTGGCGGCGCGGGCCCACGTGGTCGCGGAGGGCGCCGGGGCCGCGCCGGTGGCGGCTGCGCTGAGCGGGCGAGCGGGGACGGGCCGGATCGCGTGCATCGTCAGCGGGGGCAGCATCGACCCGGCGACCCTGGCGGCGCTGCTGTCCCGCTGACCTATCGGTCGCCGGCCTCTGCGGAGGCCGCTGACCTACCGGTACGCCCAGCCGGTCCAGCGGGTCACGCGGATCTCGATCACCGGGCCCTCCGGCGCGCGCTCTCGGTACTGCGAGTACTTCTCGCGCAGGAGCCGCACGGGCTCGGCCCGCCCGGCCTCGTCCTCGATCACGCGCGCGTCGCCGTCCGCGCGCACCCACCAGAGCAGCTCCCAGTCGAGGTCGTCGTAGTGGTCGACCAGCACGGACACGCTCGGGTTCTCGCGGATGTTGCGCAGGCGACGGAGGTCGGTGGTTCGCTTCGGCTTGTGGTCGACCGCGTGGAGGATGCGGTCGTCCACCGCCGCGAACGTGAACGGGACGATGTGCGGGCGCCCGTCCGCGCCCGAGGTGGCGAGCCGCGCGATCCTGGCTCGGGCCAGCCGATCCCGCGCCTCCCGTTCGTTCAGGTTCAATGTCGGCGGCCCCGGCGAGCGGCGCCTGTCAGGTTTCGACCAGCGCCACCACCCGGCAGGGGCTGCCCGTGCCGGCGACCAGCTTGAGCGGCAGCACGACGATCATCGCGCCGGTCGCCGGCAGCTGGGCCAGGTTGGCGAGCTGCGTCACGCCGTACTTGCCCGCGCCGAGCACGTAGTGGTGGACGGGGAAGGCGGGCTCGAACGAGTGGGCCGCACCCGCGTCCGTGCCCACCGTCTCCACGCCGACGCCGACGACGGGCGACTCCTGGGCCAGCCAGCGAGCGCAGTCGGCGTCGATGCCGGGCGTGTGCGGGCCGGTCTCGTTGGCGTTCAGGAACAGCGCCTGGTCGTGGGCGCGGGCGTCCCACCCCGTCCGGAAGAGCAGCCAGCACCCGTCGGGCAGCGGCCCGTGGTCGGCCTCGAACGCGCGGACGTCCTCGATCCGCAGCAGGTAGTCGGGGTCGGCGGCCGACTCCGCCGAGCGGTCGATCACGACGGCGGGTCCGACCAGCCGCCCGGGCGGCACCGACGCGACGTCCTCCTTGTCGCGGCCGGAGATCCAGTGGGTGGGGGCGTCGAAGTGCGTACCGACGTGCTCGCCGCCCTCGAACCAGTTCCAGGACCAGGCCGGACCCAGTTCGTCGAAGTGGGAGATCGGGTGCGTCTTCCAGCCAGGCGTGTTGGCGAAGGGCGGTGGGAGCTGCAGGACGGGCGTCTTCTCGGACAGCGGCTGGGTCAGGTCGATGACTCGGACTCGCCCGGCGGCGAGTCCCTCGACGAGGGATGCGAGGACCGTCATGGGCATCTTCCTCCGGCTCCTGGAAAGATCGGCGCGACTGTTCGGTGCTCCTCGCCGGGCATTGTATGGTCCGGATGAGGTGGAGCCAACCGACTTCCGCGGGCTGTTCCCGATCTTCGACGAGCGAATCTACCTGAACTCGTGTTCCCAGGGCGCCCTGGGCCGCCCGGTCGAGGCCGCGCTGGAGGAGTTCATGGAGAGCTGGCACCGGCAGGGCAACCCGTGGGAGCTGTGGTGCGAGCGGATGGAGGAGCTCCGGGCCGAGTTCGCGGCCCTCATCAACGCGGAGCCGGACGAGGTGGCGGTGACGTTCAGCGCATCCACCGCCGTCGCCGCGCTGGCGAGCGCCCTGGACTGGACGGAGCGGCCGCGAGTCGTGACCAGCGACTTCGACTTCCCGACGATGGGCCACGTCTGGCTCGCCCAGCGGTCACGCGGCGCGGAGGTGGCGTTCGCCCGCGCGGACGGTGACCGGCTGCCGCTGGCCGCGTTCGAGGCGGAGGTCGACAGCCGCACCCGCCTCGTGGCGACCACCCACGTGTGCTACCGAAACGGGTTCAGGACCGACCTCCAGGCCCTCGCCGAGCTGGCCCACGCGCACGGCGCGCCGCTCCTGGTCGACGCGTTCCAGAGCATGGGCACCGAGCCGGTCGACGTAAAGGCGCTCGGGGTGGACGCGCTGGTGACCGGCACGCTGAAGTACCTGCTGGGCACACCCGGCGTCGCCTTCCTGTACGTCCGGCGGGACCTCGCCGAGCGGCTGACCCCAACCGACACCGGCTGGTTCGGCCAGGCCGACCCGTTCGCGTACGACGTCCACCGTCTGGACCACGCGCCCGGCGCCCTGCGCTTCCAGAGCGGCTCGCCGCCGGTCCCCGCCGTGTACGCGGCGCTGGCCGCCATCCGGCTGCTGCGGGCGGTCGGTCTCGAGGCGGTGCGCGACCATGTCCGGGGGCTCTCGGACCTGACCGTCGCCGGCCTGCGCCAGCGAGGCCTCGACGTCATGACTCCGGACGACCCGGCCTGCCGGGGACCGCTCGTGATGGTCCGCTGCCGGGACGTGCAGCGGCTGCTGGCGCGCCTCGCCGAGCGCGGCGTGCTCTGCAGCACGCGCGATGGAGCGCTCCGCGTGTCCTTCCACCTGTACAACTCCGAGGCCGACGTGCGGGCGCTGCTGGCGGGCCTGGACGACAACCTCGCCATGCTCGCCTGACCGCTCGCAGCCGGACCGGTACGCTTGGCCGCATGGACGAGTACGCCAAGGAGATCAGCGACCTTGCGGCCCAGATCGACTCGATGATCGACGAGGAGGCCGACAAGAAGGAGATCGCGGAGCTCCAGATGCAGCTCGAGATCCTTCGGACGCTGTACCGCCAGGCGACGCACCTGCTCGAGTCCGGCGAGCGCAACCCGGAGCTCCGCGAGAGCCTCGCGCTTCGCGGCTACGGGGAGTGGACCATGGACAACGTCTACGCGTTCGTCTACGAGACGTCGGTCGACCTGCCGGCCGACGGCCATCACTCGTTCCTGGGCGAGATCAGGGACACGGACTTCGGCCGGCTGCTGGCCGGCTCGCCCACCGTGTGACGACCGCTCATTCGGGACAGGGCGGCGGGTCGCCCCACACGGCGCTCAGCCGGCCGCGGCCGCGCGCGACCAGCGCGTAGACCAGCCCGGCGCCTGGCAGAGCCGCCGCCCAGCCGAGCACGCGCCAGCCGCCGCCCAGCTCGCGGAGCACGCGGCCGGCGGCCCTCGCGCCGCGGTACCGCCGGCCGTCGGGCTCGAGGGTCCACACGTACCGATCCACGTCCCGCCGGGTCAGCCCGTACCGCTCGATCAGCCCGGGCCGCTGGTTGGGCAGCGCCGACACCCGGCCGGCGGGCGCACGCGCCACGACCAGCCGCGCGCACCGCGCTCAGAACCCTCAGGTGCCGTCGAAGAGGAGCACGATGGGCTCGTCAGTCACGTCTTCTCCGCAGGGTAGACGACTTGCCCCCCCTGACCCCCCGGCCGAAAAAGGGGGGGATAGACTGTCGGATCTGCAGGGGAGACGACTTGCCCCCCCTGACCCCCCGGCCGAAAAGGGGGGGAATAGACTGTCGGACGTGAGCACGTGGTCGACGGCCGAGCTGCCGCACCGCTACAACGCCGCCTCTGATCTCCTGGACGGCAACCTCGAGGCCGGGCGCGGCGGCCGGGTGGCCATCCGGTCGACGGACGGCGCCGAGCTGACGTACGCCGACGTCGCGCGGGACGCCAACCGTGCCGGCAACGCCCTCCGGGGCCTCGGGGTCGAGATGGAGAACCGGGTGCTGATGGCGATGCTCGACACGCCGGAGTTCGCGGCCACCTTCTTCGGGGCGATCAAGCTGGGCGCGGTCCCGATCCCGGTCAACACCAACCTCAAGCCGCACGACTACGCGTACTTCCTCAATGACAGCCGGGCCAGGGTGGCGGTCGTGTCGGCGCCGCTGGCCGACGCCGTCCGCGAGGTGCGCGGAGAGCTGGGGCACCTGCGCCACCTGGTCGTGGTGGGAGAGGCCGGCGCGAACGAGGTGGCCTACGCGGAGGTGACGGGCGCGGCCGGCGACGAGCTCGACCCCGCCGACACCAGCCGTGACGACATGTGCTTCTGGCTGTACAGCTCGGGCACGACCGGCTTCCCCAAGGGCGTCGTGCACCTCCAGCACGACATGCGCTACGTCGTCGAGAACTACGCCCGGCCGGTGCTGCGGCTCGACGAGTCCGACGCCATGTTCTCGGTGGCCAAGCTGTATTTCGCCTACGGGCTGGGCAACGCGCTCTACATGCCGTTCGGTGTCGGCGCGTCGACCGTGCTGCTGCCCGGTCCGCCCGCTCCGGCCACCGTGCTCGACGTGGTCCGCCACTTCAGGCCGACGGTCTATTACGCGGTACCGACCAGCTACGCCAACACGCTCGCCGCCGACCCGGAGGTGTGGGCGAACGCGGACTTCAGTTCGGTCCGGATCTGCGTGAGCGCGGGCGAGCCGCTGGCCGGCTCGATCCTGCAGCGCTGGCGGGCCCGCACGCACGCCGACATCCTGGACGGCATCGGCTCGACCGAGTGCGGGCACATCTTCATCTCCAACCGCATCGACGACATCCATCCGGACTCCACCGGCACCGTCGTGCCGGGCTACGAGCTTCGGATCGTGGACGACGCGGGCCGGGAGGTGGGTTCGGGCGAGGTGGGCAGGCTGCTGGTCAAGGGCGACTCGACGTGCTCGATGTACTGGAACCAGCACGAGCGGACCAAGCGGACGATCGTCGGCGAGTGGATCGACACGGGCGACCAGTACCTGCGCGACGCCGAGGGCTACTACCGCTACCAGGGACGCAGCGACGACATGCTCAAAGTGAGCGGCATCTGGGTCAGCCCGACCGAGGTGGAGTCGGTGATCAACGCGCACGACGCGGTGCTGGAGTGCGCCGTGGTGGCGGTCGAGGACGAGCAGCGGCTGGTGCGCCCCGAGGCATACGTCGTCCTGCAGCCGGGCCGGGCGCCGAGTCCCGAGCTGGAGGTGGAGCTCCGCGAGCACGTCCGGGCCGCGCTCGCCCACTACAAGTGCCCGCGCGACTTCCATTTCGTGCCGGAGCTGCCGAAGACCGCGACGGGCAAGATCCAGCGCTTCAAGCTGCGGGCGGGCCAGCGCGTCCCGGCCTGATCAGCGCTCGGCGGCGGCGGCCTGCCGGAGGAACGACAGCACCAGGTCGTTGAACTGCGCCGGATGCTCCATGTTCGGGTGGTGCCCGGCGTCCGCGATGACCTCCTTGCGCGCGTGCGGTGCCTCGCGGACCACCAGGTCGGCGATGTCGTGCAGCCGCGGCAGGTCGTGCTCGGCCACGATGACGAGCGTCGGGGCGGCGATCTCCGCCAGCCGCGACACGGCCGGCGGCTCCACCCAGCGCGCCTCGACGTGGGGGTTCGGCCGCACATCCTGGCGTGCCATCATCTCGCGCGTCCGCTCGCGGGCGGCCGCATCGACCTCGTCGGGCCGTCGCGGACCGTCGTTCCAGATCTGCAGCCCCAGCTCGACCGCTCGGTCCAGGTCGCCTGCCTCCAGCGCCGCCCGGCGCTCCAGCATCGCGGCGGGCACCTGGCCGGTGAACGGGAAACCGTTGACCGCGCTGCCCACGAGCACCAGCGCCTCCGCCATCTCGGGGTGGGCCAGCGCGAAGTCGATGGCCGTCGCCCCGCCGCCCGAATTGCCGACCAGCGATGCGCGCTCGATGCCGAGGCACGTCATCAGCGCGTGGAGGTCCTCCGAGAATGAGAAGGGACCCCCCGGCAGGTCCGAGCGGCCGAAGCCGCGCGCGTCGTAGCGCACCGTGCGGAACTCGCGCGCGAACACGGGGAACTGCGAATCCCACTGCCCGGCGTCGATCAGGTGGCCGTGCAGCAGGACGAGAGCCGGCCCACTGCCAGCCTCCTCGAACCACAGCCGCGCCCCGTTCACCTCCGCCACGCCCTCGCTCACGGCGCCAGGGTACACGCGAGCACACTGTGGGCCATGCACATTGCCGTCATCCCGGGCGACCTGGCCGGGCAGGAGGTCGTCCCGCAGGCCGTCAGGGTCCTCCAGGCCACCGGTCTCGCCTACGAGTTCGAGCAGTTCGATGTCGGCGCGGGGCCGATCCTCCGCGGCGAGCCCGCCATGTCCGAGCGGACGTTCCAGGAAGCGTCCCGGGCTGACGCCATCCTCTTCGGCGCGATCGGGGACCCGCGCGTGCCGGACGTCGGCTATGCCGCGCAGGTGCTCCTGCGCCTGCGCTTCGAGCTCGACCTCTACGTGAACCTGCGGCCCGCCCGTCTCTACGACGACCGGCTCAGCCCGCTGCGGCAGCCGGAGCGCCGGCCCATCGACCTGCTGATCGTCCGCGAGAACACGGAGGGTTCCTACGTCGGGATGGGCGGCCGCTTCCGCCGCGGCACCGAGCACGAGGTCGCCATCCAGGAAGACCTCAACACCCATCACGGCGTCAGCCGGATCATCGAGGACGGGTTCCGCCGCGCCAGCCGGCGGCTGTGCCTGGTCGACAAGTCCAACGCGATGCACCACGCCGGCGGCCTGTGGCAGGAACGGTGGCGCGAGATCAAGATCCTGCACCCTGACGTCGAGACGCGGCACCTGTACGTGGACGCCGCCGCCATGGAGCTGGTGCGCGACCCGACCCAGTTCGAGGTCATCGTCACCGGCAACCTGTTCGGCGACATCCTCAGCGACCTGACGGCCGCGCTGATCGGGGGCATGGGCCTGGCGCCGAGCGCCAACGTCAACCCGGAGACCCGGCGGGGCCTCTTCGAGCCCGTGCACGGCAGCGCCCCGAACATCGCGGGCCAGGGCGTCGTCAACCCGCTTGGCGCGATTCTGACCGCCGGTATGATGGCAGAGCACCTCGGTGACGGTGAAGCGGCGAAGAGGATCGAAGCAGCGGTGATCGGCGCCATCAGAGCGGGCGAGTGCACTCGCGACCTGGGTGGCGCGCTCACCACGTCGGAAGCGGGCGACGCCGTGATCAAACGGCTGAAGGACTGACGCCTATGGGTATGACCATGACCGAGAAGATCCTGGCGCGCGCCAGCGGGCGAGAGGCGGTCGTGCCGGGTGACCTGATCCTGGCCCGGGTGGACTTCGCGATGGGCCACGACCTGACCATTCCGCCGGCGGGCAGGATCATGCGCGACCAGATGGGCGCCGAGCGGGTCTGGGACCCGAAGCGCGTCGCGGTGGTCCAGGACCACTTCCAGCCGGCCAAGGACGCGGCCAGCGCCAGCCTGGGCCGCATGACGCGTGAGTTCGCCCGCGACATGGGCATCGAGTGGTACTTCGAGGTGGGCCAGGGCGGCATCTGCCACACCGTGCTCCCCGAGCGCGGGCTGGTGCTGCCCGGCGAACTGGTGGTGGGCGCCGACTCGCATTCGTGCACGTACGGCGCCCTCAACAACTTCGCCACCGGCATCGGCTCGACCGACCTCGCCTGCGTCCTATCGCTCGGCGAGCTGTGGTTCCGCGTCCCGGAGACGCTCCGCTTCGTCTACCACAACCGGCTCGGCGACTGGGTCGAGGGCAAGGACCTGATCCTGCACGTCATCGGTGCGATCGGGGTCGACGGCGCGCGGTCGAAGGCTATGGAGCACACCGGTGAGGCGCTGCGCCACCTCGACATGGAGGCGCGCCTGACGATGACCAACATGGCCATCGAGGCCGGCGCCAAGAACGGGATCATGGCCAGCGACGACGTGACCGAGGAGTACCTGCGCGGCCGCGCGCAGCGGCCGTACCGGCCGGTGGACTCGGACCCCGACGCGGTCTACGAGCGCACGTTCGAGATCGACGCGGAGCAGGTGCCGATCACGCTCGCGAAGCCCATGTCGCCAGACCACACCGCGCCGATCGACGAGGTCGCCGGGACGCGCCTGGACCAGGTGTTCATCGGCTCCTGCACGAACTCCCGCATCACCGACCTGCGTCGCGCTGCGAAGGTGCTCGAGGGCCGGCGGGTGGCGCCGGGCGTTCGCCTGATCGTCACCCCGTCCTCGCACGAGGTGGCCAGGCAGGCCGAGCGGGAGGGGCTGATCCGGACGTTCCTCGACGCCGGGGCCGCCTGGACCACGGCCACGTGCGGCGCCTGCCTGGGCGGCCACATGGGAGTGCTCGGCGAGGGCGAGGTCTGCCTCTCGACCACCAACCGCAACTTCCCGGGGCGCATGGGAGACCCGAAGGCGCTCGTCTACCTCGCCAATCCGGCGGTAGCAGCGGCCAGCGCCGTGACGGGCGAGATCACCCACCCCGCCGAGGTGGCGCGATGACGAAAAAGACCTCCGTGCTGCGCGGCCGGGCCTGGCGGTTCGGCGACAACGTCGACACCGACCAGATCATCCCCGCGAAGTACGCGATCTTCTCGCTCGACGAGAAGAAGCTGGGCGAGCACGCGATGGAAGGCGTGCCCGGCAGCGAGGGCTGGGCGCAGCGAGTGGCTCCCGGCGACATCGTCGTCGGCGGCTCGAACTTCGGCTGCGGGTCGTCGCGCGAGATCGCGCCAATCGCCATCCGTGGCGCCGGCATCTCCTGCGTCATCGCGGACTCCTACGCCCGCATCTTCTTCCGCAACTCGATCAACCTCGGCTACCCGATCCTGCAGTCGCCCCAGGCGGCGGAGGCGATCGAGGACGGCGACGAGCTCGAGGTCGACCTCGAGGAGGGCGTGATCCGCAACTTCACGAAGGGCGACGAGTACCGCGCCGAGGCGTTCCCCGAGTTCATGACCGAGCTCGTCCGCATGGGCGGCCTGGTCCCGTGGGTCCGCAGGCGGCTCGAGGAGCAGCGCGCTGGACGCATCTGAGCGGGTCGAGCTGCAGGAGCCGCTGGACGAGCTCGTCCGGCCGCCGGGGCGGTTCGCGCACGACCTGTCCTTCCCGCCAGCGGACCGGATCCGCGTCTACGACGACACCCTCCGCGACGGCGAGCAGATGCCGGGCGTCGCGATCTCGCCTCGACACAAGTACGAGCTGGCGCGGGCGCTCAGCGATATCGGCGTGCACGTCATGGACGTCGGCTTTCCGGCCGTGTCGGAGAGCGAGCGCGAGACGCTGCGGCTCGTGCTCGAGGGCCGCCGGCGCGGCGAGCTGCGGGCCGACCTCGAGGTGCTGTGCATGATGCGCAGCAATCCTGCCGACATCGACGCCACGATGCGCGTCATCGACGGCCTGGGGTATCCGCGCGACGAGGTCAGCTACTTCATCTTCACATCGGCGTCCGACCTCCACATCAAGTACAAGCTGGGCCGGACGCTGCTGGCACGCGAGGGCATCCCGGCCAGCGAGTGGCTGGAGCTGCCGGTCCAGTTCTACCGGGACGCCAACGTGCGCATGATGTGCGACGCCATTCGGTACGCGCGCTCGGCAGGCGCGGCGCTCATCGAGTTCGGCGGTGAGGACGGGTCGCGAGCCGACCCGGAGTACGTCAGGCGCCTCCATCGTGAGGGGATGGAGGCCGGCGGTGCCCGGCCCTCGACCCCGGACACCGTCGGGTGCTACTCACCCTACGCCGTTCGTGACTACATTTCGCAGATCAAAGCTGCGACGCCGGACGCGCCGCTCGTCGTGCACTTCCACAACGACCTCGGGCTGGGCGCCTGGAACACGGTCGTGGCGCTCGGCAGCGGGGCCGACGTCTTCACGACGAGCGTCAACGGCATCGGCGAGCGTACCGGCAACGCGCCGATGCACCAGGTGCTGCTGCAGCTGCGCTACCTGTTCGGCATCGAGATCCCCGGCTTTCGCTATGAGCGCCTGCGGGACCTGGCTCGCCTGATGGAGCGCGTGAGCGGGATCCCCGTCTCGCCCACCGAGCCCGGCATCGGGCTGAACGTCTTCAGCCACGAGTCCGGCATCCACACGGCCGGAATGCTGATCCACCCTGAGATCTACCAGTTCATCCCGCCCGACGACCTTGGCGCCGACATCCGCTACGTGTACGGCAAGCACTCCGGGGCGATGGTGATCGAGCACGCGCTGCGTCAGGCCGGCATCACCGCGGACGACGCGCTCGTGGCGCGTGTCATGGAGGAGGTCAAGCGCGTTCGCGAGGACCGTGCCGAGCGGGCGGACTTCGCCGAGTTCCAGCGCTCCTACTACGAGCACCTCGAGGGCATGGGCGTCACCGCGGAGGAGGTGGCCGAGATCGCGGCCGCCCTGGCGGCCGATGAAGCAGATCGCTGAGACCGCCGCCGGCCCGCGCGAGGAACTGCTCCGCATCCACCGGTGGATGTGCGCGGCCAGGGCGCTGGACGACCGCATGCACATGCTGGTCAGGCAGGGGCGGGCGCCGTTCGTGGGCTCTTCGCGTGGCCACGAGGGCATCCAGGTGGCCGCGACCGCCGCGCTGGAGCCCCACGACTGGGTGGTCCTGCACTACCGTGGCCTCGGCAACGCCGTCACGCGCGGCCTCACGGCTCGTGAGTGGATGCTGGCGGTGTTCGCCCGCGCGGACGACCCGCTGTCGGGCGGCCGCAACATCCCGGGCGGCTGCTTCTCGCACCCGCGGCTGCGGCTGGCGCCGGTCTCGCAGGTGGTGGCGACATGGATCCCGAAGGCGGCCGGCATCGCCTATGCGAGCAAGGTTCGCGGCGACGGAGCGGTGACCCTCTGCACGTTCGGCGACGGCTCGACGTCGAAGGGCGACTTCCACGAGGGCCTCAACTTCGCCTCCGTGCACCGGCTGCCGGTCGTCTTCGTGTGCGAGAACAACGGCTATGCGATCTCCGTGCCGCTGCGGCTCCAGGCCGGGAACCCGGCCATCGTGGACCGGGCGGCGGGGTACGGGATGGCCGGAGTTGCCATCGACGGCACCGACGTACCGGCCTGCTACGAGGCCGCTCGGCAGGCGGTAGCCAGGGCGCGGGCGGGAGAGGGGCCCACGCTGATCGAGGCGCGGATCTGGCGGATCAACTCGCACACGTCCGAGGACAACCAGGCGAAGTACCGGTCGGCGGAGGAGCTGAGCGAGGCGGCGGGCCACGACCCGACCGCGCGGTTCGAGGCGTGGCTCATCGAGCGCGGCTGGCTGACGGCCGACACGGCCGAGCGGCTTCGCGAGGAGCTGGACCGCGAGGCGAGCGAGGCCGCGGACTGGGCCGAGCGGCAGCCGGCGCCCCGGGCGGAGGACCTCGCCCGGCACGTATTCGCGGAGTGATCGAGCTCGGTTCCGTGGTCCCGGCCGGGGTCGTGGACGTCTACCGCGAGGCGTTCGGCGAGAGCCCGTACTTCGAGGGCGAGACCGAGGTGTCGCGGTTTGCGGACGAGGTGCTGCCTCGCCATGCCGTTCGCGAGGGCTTCCGCTGCGTCGTGGCGCGCGACGGCGGTGGGGTGGTCGGCTTCGCGTACGGCTACACGAGCGCGGCTGGCCAGTGGTGGCACGACTGGGTGGCGAGCCTGCTCGACGCGGCGGCGGTCGACGAGTGGATGGCCGACGCGTTCGAGCTGGTCGAGCTGGCGGTCCGGCCGGCCGTCCAGGGCACGGGGATCGGCGGCCGACTGCACGACGCGGTGCTCATGGGGCTGGCGCACCGGACGGCACTGCTGTCCACGGTCGACGATGACACGCCGGCGCGGCGCCTGTACCGCCGTCGAGGCTGGGTGCCGCTGCGCGCGGGCCTGCGCCCGTCGCCGGCCGGGCCGCCGGTGCTGTTCATGGGTCTGCGCCTGCCGGCTCCGCCCTAGGCGTTTGTCCCGACCGAAGTCGGGACAACGAGGGTGAACGACCTTGCAGGTTCCGGGTCTCCCGCACCGTCATGCTGGATGGCATGGATCAAGCATACGTTTCAGCAGCCGGCGTATATACTTCGTGAGTGGCCCGAGCGTCCACTGGGACGCGGAGAACACCCACCACATCCTGGTCGAGCACGGCGACCGGAACATCAGCACCGCGGAGGTGGAGGAGGTCCTGCTGAGCACAGACACCGTCAAGTGGATGACGAAGCGAGGTGGCCGTTTCAAGGCCTTTGGTCGGACCGCGAGGGGTCGCTGGCTCATCGTGATCTACAGCGGCATCGACGACCTGCGGCCGGTGACGGCCTGGGCCACGCCGGACAAAGGGGGGAGCAGACATGGATGACATTCCTCGCCCGATGCGCGCGCTGACCGACGAGCAGCTGCGGGCGATCATCGAGCCCGTCAAGGACGTCGACTACACCGATTGGACCGAGGAGCAGGCGTGGGCCGAGCAGGAGCTCGATGTTCGCGAGCACGAATCTGGCGAGGGGCAGCGCTTCGAGACGCTGGGTGAAGCGGCCAGGCATGCGCCCGGCACGGTGCCGATTTCGATTCGGATGCCCTGGGACCTGTTAGAGCGCGTGCGCGAGGAGGCGCGGCGTCGGAATACGCCCTACCAGCGGCTCATCAAGGACCTGGTCGAGGTCGGCCTGGCCGCCAACGCCCAGGCCCTGGTGCGGCTGGAGGTCAGCGCCGAATTGCTGCGCCGCATCGCCGACGAGCGCGCGGTGATCGTGGAGGTCCGGCGGGCGTCCTGACGCCCGCCCGGACCGTGTGACGCCGGCAATGGGGCCGATGGGAAGCCGACCACCTACGCTGGTCAGAAGTCGGCCCGGCGAGGCCGGCCGAGGACGAGCGTCGTCCTGAGCAGACCCCACTTGCCACCCGGAGGGAGGCGATCATGACGGATGAGTCCAGAATCGCGCGGAGGCCGGCGGCCGGCGCCACCGACACACCGGCCTTGCCCGTGGTCGTAGATCGGGCCACCTATCAGACCGAGCTGGACCGGCTGCGCGTTCGGGAGAAGGCGCACACCCGGGAGGGCGACGCGATCGCCGCGGCCCGACGGCGCCTCCCCGCGGTCGAGGTAGACGCCGACCTGGAGCTGATGGGGCCCAGAGGGCCGCTCACGCTGCTCGAAGCGTTCGAGGAGCGCAGGCAGCTCATCGCCTACTACTTCATGTGGTACCCGGGCCGGCCTGCGCCCGAGCAGTGCGAGGGCTGCACGTGGGTCACCAGCCAGGTCGGGGAGCTGTCCTACCTTCACGCCCGCGACATTACGTACGCGGTCTTCTGTCAGGGTCCATACGGGGAAAGCGTCCGCTACCGCGACTTCATGGGCTGGCAGATGCCGTGGTACTCGGCACAGGCCTCCCTCGACGCGCTCCTCGTCGGGCGCCAGATCGGCCTGTTCCACCTCGTGTGCTACGTGCGGGACGGCGACCGCGTGTTCGAAACCTACTGGACGACCCGCCGCGGCGTGGAGGCAATGGACTACAGCTACGCGCTCATGGACCTCACCGTGTACGGACGCCAGGAGACGTGGGAGGACTCGCCGCCCGGCTGGCCACAGGGGTCGCAGGTCGACGGCTCCATGCTGCGGACGAACGGACGCCCCACGGCCCAGTGGTCACGCCTGGAACGCGGCCGCTCGGACGACCTCGTCGGGACCGAAGGACCTCAGACCTAGGCCGACTTCCACGCACTGGTCGGCCGGTTCCCTGGCGAGACGGGCTGCCTGAGCTTGTGCTAGGCGGCGCTCGACTGGTTCATCGCCAGTACGTGTGGCTGCGACTGAAGTAATGGCTGCTGAAGCGCTCACGCCGGGGTCACGAAGTCCGGTGGCTGGGGGCGCCGGGGTCTCCGGACGTCATCGCCGGGGCCAGCGCGTATGCCTGGGACGTGAGCGGGGCCGATCAGGCTCGTCCGCGCCGAGGAACCGCTCCATGCCTCACGCACGCAAGCGCAGCCTCGGCATCGTCACCCGACCGTCACCGGGTTCAACGCGCCTATCGCGGCCTTCTCGCGTAGCCCTGCACCAGCGTGAACGTGGTGCACCACAGCTCGGGGTCCTGCAGCTCCGCCTCGGCGGCGGCGAGCAGGCCGTCGATCGCTTCGCTCCCCATCCGCGC
>Ga0126369_10000854_pt1 | contig 20649 bp, 13 predicted proteins | sample PanSoiMetaPlot_1_FD_109646 | JGI IMG/M metagenome (GOLD analysis project Ga0126369, IMG submission 109646) | Tropical forest soil microbial communities from Panama - MetaG Plot_1 | ecosystem: Environmental > Terrestrial > Soil > Tropical forest > Bulk soil | place: Panama | collected 2016-02-17 | reverse complement strand
GGCGCGATCCTCACCGAGACGATCTTCTCCTGGCCGGGCATCGGCCTCTGGGTCTACGAATCGATCGAGTCGCGCGACTACGCGATCGTGCAGGGCGTGAGCCTCTTCATCGCTGTCATCGTGGTGGGCGTGAACCTCGTGACCGACGTGCTCTACGCGGCGGTCGACCCGCGCATCAAGTACGAGGCATGACGACCCTCGAGGTCGCGGTGGACCGCCGGGCCGTGGCGGTCGCCGGCCGCAGCCAGAGCCCGATCGCGGCGGCCTGGCGAAGGCTCGTGGCGAGCCCGGCGGCGCGCGCCGGGCTGATCATGGTTGTCGCCTTCGTCCTGGTGGCGCTGGTGACCCCCGCCGTCCACGTGTACGACGCGCGGACGGACGCGAACCTCACCTTGCGCCTGAAGCCGCCGACCACCGCGCACCCGTTCGGCACCGACAGCCTCGGCCGCGACATTCTCGTCCGCGTCCTCCACGCGACCCGGGTGTCGCTCGGCCTCGCGGTCAGTGCCGTGGCGGTCGCGAGCGTGATCGGCGCGGCGCTCGGGTTCCTGGCCGGCTATCTCAGAGGCCGGGTCGACCTGGTCGTGATGTTCTGCATGGACATCGTGCTGGCGTTTCCGGCGACCTTGCTCGCGATCGCGATCGTGGCGATGATCGGCCCCGGCCTGCGCAACTCGCTGTTCGCGATCAGCCTCGTGTCGATTCCGGCCTACGCACGCCTGAGCCGCAGCTCCGTGCTGGAGCTGCGCGAGCAGGAATTCGTGGTCGCCGCGCGCGGCATCGGCGGAAGCGCCTGGCGCGTGCTGACGGGCCACATCGTGCCCAATAGCCTGCCGCCCCTGATCGTGCAGACCACGCTCTCGATCGCCTTCGCGATCCTCGAGGCCGCCGCCCTCGGCTTCCTCGGGCTGGGCGCGCAGCCACCCACGCCGGAGTGGGGGGCGATGCTCGCCGACTCGTACAAGTACTTCACGAGCGGTGCCTGGTGGGTCTTCTGCTTTCCCGGCGCGGCCATCATGCTGTCGGTGCTCGGCTTCAACCTGCTCGGCGACGGGCTGCGCGACGCGCTCGATCCGCGTCTGGGTCGGGGCTGACCGCGCGCGGCGATCCGCGCCCGCGCCTCGCGTCCAGTAGCCGGGATCCAGTCGAGGTCGTAAGCTGAAAGAAATGGTGTCGACTCAACAGCCCCCGGGCCGCGCCCTGCTCGCGCTGCTCGTCCTCGAAGCCCTGATCCTCACGAGCGTTCCGTCGCGGGCGAGCGCCCAGGCGGCGCCGTCGGCGCCGAAGCCTGCGACGCAGCCGGCGCCGGCCGCGCCGCCCAGGCCAAAGCCCGCCGATCAGCCGAATCCGAGCCTGCCCGCGGCGCGCTCGACGGACCAGGTGCTCGCCTCGCTGAACCGCGCGATGACCTGGTATCGCCAGGCGCGCATCGTGATGCGGTCGGTGGACGGCAGCGGCGTGTTCGGCCACGCAGACGAGCAGACGGCGCTGCGCCTCGTCGGCCGCGCGTTCGACGTGGCGCGCGCGGAGTCCGCCCTGCTCACCCGGGACACCGCGACGACCTCTGAGACGACCGATCGTCGTGCCGCAGAACAGAAGAAGCTGGAGGCGACCGTCCGGCAGGAAGAAAAGGAGGTCGAGCGGCTCCGGGCGCGCGTCCGCGCCGAGCCCGAGAAGCGCGCTGCGCTCGAGCGCCAGGCGGCCGCCGCGCATAATCAGCTCGACCTCGATCGCGCGCGACTCGAGTTCTTCGGCCAGCTGCGCACGCTGGAGTCGTCACGCTCGGGCACCGAGGACGACCTCCAGCACCAGATCGATGCGCTCCAGGAGTCCGTGCCCGAGCTGCGCTCGCAGGGCGCGGAGCAGTCCGCGGGGGCGACGGGGTCGGCGTCCGGATCGGGCACGTGGGGAATGGTCCAGCGGCTGCTGGCGCTCCAGCGCAGCCGCAGCCGTCTCGACGATCTCGAAAAGGCGACGAACGAGCTCGCGCGCCGCCTGGACGAGGAGGCCAAGGCGACCCGGGACGGCTTGCGTCCGCTCCTGACGCGGCTCAGGGCGCTCGCGAAGGACCCGACCGAGTCAGGCCTGCCGCTGGCCGACAGCCAGCGCGAGTTCCGCGACCTGCTCGAGCAACGCAAGCTGCTGGTCGCCGTCACCTTGCCGCTGCGCGATGAGGCGGCGCTGGCCCACCGCTTCGCGAGCGATCTCAAGGGGTGGAACGAGGTGATCGACCGCGAGTCGCGGCAGACACTTCAGGGTCTGGCGCTCGACCTCCTCGGCGTCGTCGTCGCTCTCGTCGTCATCTTCGTCTGCGGGCTCCTCTGGCGGATCGCGGTCGCGCGCTACGTCACGGACGCGGCGCGCCGGCGCGTGCTCCTGACCGCGCGCAGCGTCGTGATCACGGTGGCCGTCGCCCTCGTGCTCATCTTCCACTTCACCAGCGAGATGGCCGCGCTCGTGACCGCGCTCGGCTTCGCGGCAGCGGGCATCGCGTTCGCGCTCCAGAACGTCATCCTGGCGGTCGCGGGCTACTTCACGATGGTCGCGCCGAACGGGATCCGCGTGGGCGATCGGGTGAGCCTTCAGGGGCCGTTCGGGTACGTGCACGGCGAGGTCGTCGAGATCGGCTTCGTGCGCGTCAAGCTCCACGAGCTCTCGGGCGAGCCGCTGCGTCCAACGGGACGGGTCGTCGTCTTTCCCAACTCGGTCGTGTTCACCGGGACGTTCTTCAAGGATCCACCCGGCGCCCCGGCGGGGTGACCGGTGCTTACTTGCTGGTGGGCTCGGACGAGCGACGCAGATCGAGCATCGGCGAGGCCGGCAGATCGGCGAGGGTCTCCAGCCGCGTCATCCGGCCCATGTGGGTGATGATCTTCGCGATCTGCCGGGACGACTCGATGATCGGGTTGACCTTCGCCTGCTGCTCGGCGGTGAGATCGCGCCGGAGCAGCTCGAGGCGGCCGACGATGACGGCGAGCGGGTTGTTGATCTCGTGCGCCGCCGCGTTGGCGAGCTGAGCGACGGCGCGCAGGGTCTCGGCGCGGCGCTCGGCCTCGATGGCGCGGCGCTGGTTGGTGATGTCCTCGAGCGTGCCTTCCCAGTACTCGTGGTCTCCCTCCCGGAGAGCGCGCGCGTTCATCCGGACCCACAAGGTTCCGCCGTCGTCGGTACGCAGCTCGACCTGGAAGTCTCGCGTCACCCCCGCCTCGTCGCGCTGGCGGTGCCCGCGCTCGCGGTCCTCGGGATTGACGTACAGCGAGGTCGCGTTGACGGCCAGCAGCGCCTTGCGGTCCTTGAACTTCAGCATCTCGATCATGGCCGGATTGGCGTCGAGGATCTGACCGCTCGGCGTGGTGCGAAAGATCCCCACCGGGATGTGCTCGACGAGGCTGTGATAGCGCTCCTCTGCGGCGAGCGCCTCGGCGCGCTGTCGCTCCGCCTCGACCCGTAGCCAGGCCGCGTGCAGGAGCAGGGCCAGCTGCTGGCCGACCGCCTCGAGCATGGACACGCGGGTCAGGTCGACCCGCTCCGCGCGCTTCCACCAGAGCAGATAGAGCGCGCCGGCGACGTCGCCGTTGACATGAAATGGCACGACGACGCCCGAGCGGTGGGGAAAGCGGTGGCACAGCTCGAAGGCGAAGCGCGGGTCGTTCGGCACGTCGTCGCTCGCGGTGACGCTGTCCCCGGCGAACGCGCTTTCGCGAAACCACGGCTCGTCGATCGGCAGGGCGGCGGACGTCAGCACGGGGAGCGCGTGCTTGGGCACGTGATACGCGGCGACCGGCACGAGCATGCGCCGTTCCTGATCCACCCGGTACGCCGCGCCCGTCTCGGCGCCGACGAAGCGCGCGACCTCGCGGACGACGAGGCGCAGCGCTTCGGTCAGATCGGCCTCGGTCGTGACGATGCGGGCGATGGCGATGAGGAGCTCGGCGGCACCCATTCAGTTCTTACGATACGGCAGCCCCATCGCCGGACGGACACAGATTCCGCAACGGAATCTGGCCACATCCCTGACCAGAATCGGCGCGCTCGCGCAGCCGGCGCGGCCGGAAAACCTGCGCAAGTGGTGGTTCTGCCGCGCGGCCACACGCTGGCACACCGCGTGCTCTCTATCTGCTCGAGGAAGATTCCGGAGATGGGCACGCGCAGGGTCCACGGCGCGCACATGCGGAAGCGATTCGCGCAGGTCGCTCTGGAGGCCGCGCTCCTAGCGACCCTTCTGCTGCCGTGGGCGGCCATCCTCACGTGGTTATTTTGGCGGAACGCGCTGCGGTAACGGCGTATGCTCGGGCCTTCGGAGGTGCCGTGTGCGCCGATCGGTCCGCTCCGCCGCTCTGATCGCGCTGCTGCTACTCACGCTCTCCGACCCCGCGTCGTCGGCCGAGCCGGTGTGCCCGCCCTCGGCCCTCGTGCCCACGCAGGATCAGCTCCAGGCCGCGCTCCGCAACGCGCGAGACCACGGCGCGCTCTGGCGGTTCGAGAAGGATGGCCGGCACGGCTACCTCTACGGCACCATCCACATCGCGAACCTCGACTGGGCGATGCCGGGGCCGACGATCGGCCGGGCGCTCCGGGACTCCGAAACGATCGCGATCGAGGCGGACCCCAGCGATCCCGCCACCGGCGCCGGCATGGCGGCGCCGCAAAAGCCCCACGAGGCGCCGACGCTTCCCGCGACGATGCTCGACCGCCTGCGCCGGCAGGCGGCGCGCGCGTGCGAGCCGTGGGAGATCTTGGCGCCGATGCCTCCGCTCATGATCGTCACGCGGCTGACCTTGCTGGACGCCCGCTGGGACGGACTGCACACGGACTACGCGATCGAGACGGTCCTGGCGAGCTTCGCGCGCGAGACCGGCAAGAACCTGGCGACGCTCGAGCCCATCGCGATCCAGCGCGCGGCGATCGTCGCGGGCTCGCCCGCTGAGCAAACGGCCGAGATCGATCAGCGGCTCAGCGCACTCGAAAACGGCTCGGCGCGCACGGCGATGACGATGATCGCGAACGCGTGGTCACGGGGAGACCTGGATACCCTCGCCCGCCTCTTCGAGCCGCTGGACGCACGCAACGCCCTCGAGCGCATGGCCGGCGGGCGCAATCCGGCGATCGCCTCGCGCATCGACGAGCTCCATCGCGACGGCCGGCCGCTATTCGCCGCGGTTGGGATCCTGCATATGGTGGGCGACGCGGCGCTTCAGAAGCTCCTGGCCGAGCGCGGGTTCACGATCACTCGGATGACGTTCGGCGACCGTTGAAATCGCTTCAGACGTGGCGGTGAACGTGCGCGGCGTCTCGATCTAGTTCCCGTACTGAGTCGCCAGGTACTCCACGATCGTCTTCGCGTCCTGATCGCTCACGGGTGCGCCGAAGACCTTGATCATCTTGGTCACGACTCCGTCCCACTGCTTGGCGTTGCCGCGCGGCTGCATGACGATGTAGTCGGTCGAGTGGCAGGAGACGCACTGCTGTCGCGTGACCTCGACGCCGGGCCCGGGCTTGAGCGTCGCGTAGGCGTGATCAGCCGGCATCGGGATCGTCTTGTCCGCGGCGGCGCCTGCGGAGGCGACCAGCACGGCGAGAAGGAGGCCAGGCCCGAGAATCCGTCGCATGGCGCGCTCCTAGCCGCCCTGCAGGTCGACGTGCTCGATCACGTTGCGGAGGTAGCCCGCGGGATTCCAGAGCGCCTCGCGGCCCTGTGATTCACCGATGCGATTGAACGCCCGCACCATGACGCGCGCCGCGCCCGGCTGGCTCGGCGTCCAGGTAGCGCTCCACTCGCGGAACGAGTACCGGCCGAGATCGGCGCCGAGGTCGGCGCGTCGCCACACGGAGCCGCCGTCCGTGGAGATCTGCACCTCCTGAATCCCGTAGCCGGCGTCGAAGGCGATGCCCTTGAGGGTGACGGGCCGGCCCGCGGGCACGCGCGTTCCGGAGGCCGGCGAGGCGATGAACGAGCGCACCGTCATGCGATTGATCGGCACCGTGCGCGCGGCAGCGGTGCCAGGAGCGATGCATCCACACGCGTTGTCCGGGATGCGGTAGCCCGGCTTCATCCAGAATTTCTCGAACACTTGATCGACCACCTCGATCTCGGACAGATTCTTGACCCAGTAGGTCGCGTACCACCCGGGCACGACCAGGCGCGCGGGATACCCGTTCAGCATCGGCAGCGGCGCGCCGTTCATCTGATAGGCGACGAGGATGTCCGGGTCCTCCATGATCCGCGCGATATCGAGGCTCTTGACGAAGTCGGGCACGGACGGAAAGGCCGGCTTGTCCAGGCCGTCGAATGTCGCCTGCACCGCGCCCTGGCGTACCCCCGCCGCGGTCAGGATGTCCTTGAGCCGCGCCCCGACCCACTCGGCGTTGCCCATCGCGCCGTCGCCCCACTGCCCGCCGAGCACACGCGGCGAGAAGCGTCCGCGGCTGTTGCCCGAGCACTGATTGACCGCGGTCACCGCCGCGCGCGGAAACTTGGTCTTCAGATCGTCGAGCGACAGCTCGAGCGGACGCTCGACGCGTCCGGTGATCCTGAGCCGCCACGTCGCCAGATCGACCTCGAGCGGGATCGGGAACACGTGATAGCGGACGAAGAACGCCTCGTTGGGCGTGATCGCGCGGTCGAAGTACTTCATCGGCGTCTCGAGCTGCGGGGGCCGAGACGTGAGCAAGATCAGGTCGGTCTTCTCCGGATACCGGACCAGCGGCCGTCCGGCGAGCACGGGATCGTCCTGCGCGAGCGCGGACCCGAGTCGCCCGTCGAGCCCGACCGCGGCCAGAAGCGCGCCGAAGCGCGCGATGCGTTTCGCGGCGTCACGACGTGAGAGTTCGCTCATCGCCCATTCCTCCTGTCCGGCGGCGCGCCGCCCTGCTCAGTGCTCCACGTAGAAGAGCAGGATCAGCCCCATCGCGCCGATGAGCCCCGGCCAGCCCCAGCGGATCAGCATCTCGCCCCCGACCGTGCGGCGCGCCGCGAAGATCAGGGCGCCGGCGGCGATCGACGTCACGCCCATGGCGGCGTGCTGCAGGTAGATCGCATCCACATGAAAGCGCCCATCGTGGAAGTGAACGAACAGCGAGGCGCCGGCGAGGATCGCCAGGGTCGGCACCACCGCGTACCAGTAGGAGCTTGCCAGCGCGCCGGCGCTGCGCAGGGCGCCGATGACGCCGTAGGTGAGCGGCACCAGGGCCAGGAGCTTGTGCTGAAACACGAGGGGGTCGGTGAAGATCTCCATGAACGTGCCTGGTCCCCACGGCCACGATTCCGGGTCGGACGTGGGAATCAGGTAGAGACCGAACAGTATGAAGACGAGCGAAGAGGCCGCTGACCAGGGAAATCGCCGCGGGCGCCACGCCTCCCACGCGGTCAGCACGGCCACGAGAATCAGCACCCCGCCCGCCACGCGATGGGTGACCTGCGAGTACGCGAGCTCGGTCTCGCTGCGCGGGTGCGGATGTCCCGGCGGATGCGGCGTGCCGCCGTACGGCGCCAGCGCGCGATTCTCCTCCGAGAACGGGCCGTCCGGGCTCGGGATCCAGGCCCACACGTGGGCGACCGCGAACGACGGATGCCACAGCACGAAGGGCTCGTTGCTCTCCGGATGACGTGGCGGGCAGTCAGCGGCGCGCGGGGCCGGCGCCTCCTTGTAGTCGCGATAGTGGCAGGAAGCTTCGTGGCGGTGCCACTCGGCGCCGGGCAGCGGATTCGGCCGTGGCGGAGCCGCCAGCGCGTACTCGACGCCGGCCAGCTGCCAGACGCCGTCGCGCTCGACGTAGAGCAGCATCGGCGGCCGGGCGAGGTCGAGTGTACTGATGGCCATGCCGGCCGCGGTGAACACCGGCGCGTTCATGTTCATGAAGTGATAGCCGTGGCGAGCTTCCATGCCGCTGACCTGCACGAACCCGTCAGCTCGAGCTCGGGCAATGTCCTGATAGGGCTCGGTGACACGGCGAACCTCGGCGATGATCTCGTCCGCCGATTTCGGATGATCAGCCTGGGCCGGTGTGACCAGCGCAATCAGCAGAGCCGCCGCAAAGAGTCCCTGGGAACGCATGGCTAGGAAGCATACACGAGACGCCTGTCAACGAACGCGCTCCGTGCGTCGTCGACAATGGCATCAGCATCGATTTCCGCGGTATGCTGACGACGCCAAGCAGGAACAACCGGCTGAGGTGAGGGGGTCCGTGTGCGGGGAGAAAGCGAGGTTATTCCGGAAGGTGCAGTGCGTCCGAGTCGCGGGCGGACTCGAATCTTCATCATCGTCGTGGGACTTGGCTGCCTCCTCGTCGCCGGCGCCTGGATCGCTTACGGTCGTCAGGCCCGGACCCAGATCCAGGCGAAGCCCACGGTTGCCGGTCCCTCCGGACAGGCGCCGCGACCGGTTCCGGTGGTCGTCGCGCCGGCACGCACCGGCGACCTGAACGTTTATTTGACGGCGCTCGGCACGGTCACTCCGCTGAATACCGTCACGGTCAAGAGCCGCGTCGACGGTGAGCTAATGAAGACGTACTTCACCGAGGGTCAGGTCGTTCGCGCCGGCGACCTCCTGGCCGAGATCGATCCCCGCCCCTTCCAGGCGCAGCTCACGCAGGCCGAAGGACAGCTGGCGCGCGAGCAGGCGAACCTCGCGAATGCCAAGCTCGACCTCGAGCGGTACGAGCGGCTGGCGCAGCAGGAGATGATCGCGCGCCAGCAGCTCGACACGCAGCAGATGACGGTGAAACAGGCCGAAGCCGCCATCAAGATGAACACGGGCCAGATCGAAGCGATCAAGCTGCAGCTCACGTACTGCCGGATCACCGCGCCGATCACCGGGCGCGTCGGCCTGCGGCTGATCGATCCCGGCAACGTCGTCAAGGCGAACGACACGGCCGGCCTGGTCGTCATCACCCAGCTCGAGCCGATCGCGCTCGTGTTCAGCGTGCCCGAGGACAGCCTGCAGCCGATCCTGCGGCGCTTCCGCTCGGGCGCCAAGGTTCCGGTCGACGCATTCGACCGCGAAGGGCGAACGAAGATTGCGACGGGCACCCTGGTGGCGATCGACAACCAGATCGATCCGGCCACCGGCACCGTGCGCCTGAAGGCGTCGTACCCGAACACGGACGACATCCTCTATCCGAATCAGTTCGTGAATGCCCGGGTGCTGATCGACGTGCTGCACGAGGCGGTGCTCGCGCCGGCGGAGGCGATCCAGCGCGGTCCGCAGGGCGCCTACGTCTACGTGGTCAAGCCGGACAAGGTCGTGCAGATGCGCCGGATCCAGCTCGGACCGACCGAGGGGCCGACCGTGGCGGTCCGCTCCGGCGTCACCGACGGTGAGTTGGTCGTCGTGGACGGCGCGGAAAAGGTTCAGGACGGCGCTCGCGCCGAGCCGACCGCGCGCAAGGCCACGCCCACCGGCGCGCCCGGAACACCCGCCGGAGCGCCTGCCGCGCCGGGAGCCCCCGCCGGCGCCCCGGGAGCTCCCGGCGCAGCGCCCGCCCCGGGCCCGGCGGGACCACGCCGCCCACCGGGAGCGCCAAGCCCGGCGGAAGCGCCGAACCCAGCGGCGCGCCCGCCCCGGCCGGGAGCGTGAACCTCTCCCGTCAGTTCATCGTCCGCCCGGTCGCGACGTCGCTTCTGACGGCGGCGATCGTGCTGGCGGGCATCGTGGCCTATCGCCTGCTGCCTGTCGCCGCGCTGCCGCAGGTGGACTATCCGACCATTCAGACCGTGACGTTCTATCCCGGCGCGAGCCCGGACGTCATGGCTTCGGGCGTCACCGCGCCGCTCGAGCGTCAGTTCGGCCAGCTTCCGGGCTTGAAGCAGATGACCTCGATCAGCTCGAGCGGCTCGTCCATCGTGACCTTGCAGTTCGACCTGGCGCTCTCGATCGACGTCGCCGAGCAGCAGGTGCAGGCGGCGATCAACGCGGCGGCGACATTCCTGCCGCTGGATCTTCCGAACCCACCCGTTTACAGCAAGGTGAATCCGGCCGACGCTCCCGTGCTGACGCTCGCCCTGACGTCGCCGTCGCTGCCGTTGACGGCCGTTCAGGATCTGGCCGACACGCGGCTCGTGCAGAAGATCGCGCAGCTTCCCGGCGTGGGGCTCGTCACTCTGTCGGGCGGCCAGAAGCCGGCGGTCCGCATTCAGGTCAACCCGGCGCGGCTGGCTGCCAACGGCCTCACGATGGACGACGTGCGCGCCGCCGTTGCGGCCGCCAACGTCAACCAGGCGAAGGGCAGTCTCGACGGACCGTTCCAGTCGTTCACGATCGCGGCCAACGACCAGATCCTCCAGAGCAAGCAATACAAGGCGCTCGTGATCGCCTACCGCAACAACGCGCCGCTCTTGCTCTCCGACGTGGCCGACGTGATCGACGGCGCCGAGAACATCCGGCAGGCCGCGTGGATGGGCAATCAGCCCGCGATCATCGTCAATATCCAGCGGCAGCCGGGCGCCAACCTGATCGAGGTGGTCGATCGGGTCAAGCAGCTCCTGCCGCAGCTGCAGAGCTCGCTGCCCTCGGCGGTGCAGGTCACCGTCCTCACCGACCGCACCACGACGATCCGCGCCTCCGTGCACGACGTGCAGTTCGAGCTGATGCTGGCCGTGGTCCTGGTCGTCCTCGTCATCTTCGTCTTCTTGCGGAGTGCCGCGGCGACGTTCATTCCCGGCATCACGGTGCCGGTATCGATCGTCGGCACGTTCGCGGTGATGTACGGCCTGGGCTTCAGCCTCAACAACCTCTCGCTGATGGCGCTGACGATCTCCACCGGATTCGTCGTCGACGACGCGGTCGTGATGATCGAGAACATCAGCCGCTATATCGAGGAGGGTGAGTCGCCGCTGCAGGCCGCGTTCGTCGGCTCCGGTCAGATCGGATTCACGATCCTGTCCCTGACCGTCTCGCTGATCGCCGTGCTGATCCCGCTGCTCTTCATGGGCGACATCGTCGGACGGCTCTTCCGCGAGTTCGCGCTGACGCTCTCGGCGGCGATCCTCGTGTCGGCGGTCGTCTCCCTGACGTTGACGCCGATGCTGTGTGCGAAGCTGCTCCGGCCCGTGGCCGACCGGAGGCCCGGCGCCTTCGCACGCGCGGCCGAGCGGCAGTTCGACAACCTGGTCGCCTTCTACGGCCGAACCTTGCGCTGGGTGCTCGGTCACCAGGGCCTCACCCTGCTGGTGGCGATCGCGACCCTGGGGCTGACGCTCTGGCTCTACATCCAGGTGCCGAAGGGATTGTTTCCGATCCAGGACACGGGCGTCATCCTCGGCATTTCGGAAGCGCCGCAGAACATCTCGTTCGACGCGATGGCCGACCGCCAGCAAGCGCTCGGGCGCGTGATCCTGGAAGATCTGGCCGTCGCCACCATCTCGTCGTTCATCGGGATCGACGGCACCAACACGACGCTCAACAGCGGCCGGATCCAGATCACCTTGAAGCCGCTCGCCGAGCGCGGCGAGAGCGTGGGCGACGTCATCGGTCGGCTGCGCCCGGCCCTCGCCAAGGTAGACGGCATCACGCTGTATCTTCAGCCGGTGCAGGACCTGACGGTCGAGAACCGCGTGAGCCGCACGCAGTTCCAGTACAGCCTCGAAGACCCCGACGAGGCGGAGCTGCGCGCCTGGGCGCCGAAGTTCGTCGCGCGACTCAGAGAGCTTCCCGAATTGCGCGACGTGGCGACGGATCAGCTCGATCAGGGCCTGCAGGCACGCGTCGTGATCGACCGCGCCACCGCGTCGCGTCTCGGTATCACGCCGCAGATGATCGTCGACGCGCTCTACAACGCCTTCGGCCAGCGCCAGATCTCGACCGTCTTCACCCAGCTCAACCAGTATCGCGTGGTGCTCGAGGTGCTACCCGAGTTCCGCTCGAACCCGGCGATGCTGGAGCGCGTCTATCTGCGATCGGCGGCCGGCGGACAGGTGCCGCTCTCGACCCTGGCCACGATCGAGCAGCGGGCCACCGCGCTCGCGGTGAGCCATCAAGGTCAGTTCCCGGCGGTCACCGTCTCATTCAACCTGGCGCCCGGCGTCTCGCTCGGCGACGCCGTGAAAGAGATCGACCGTGTCTCGCGCGAGATCGGGCTGCCGCCGAGCATCCAGACCGGATTCCAGGGCGCGGCGCGCGCGTTCCAGGCCTCGCTCGCGAACCAGCCGTTCTTGATCCTCGCGGCGATCGTCACCGTCTACATCGTGCTCGGCATCCTGTACGAGAGCTGGATCCATCCCATCACGATCCTCTCGACCCTGCCCTCGGCGGGGCTCGGCGCGCTGCTGGCGCTGCTTCTGGTGCGCCTCGATCTGTCCGTGATCGCGCTGATCGGCATCATCCTCCTGATCGGTATCGTCATGAAGAACGCGATCATGATGATCGACTTCGCGCTCGACGCGCAGCGCTCGCAGGGGCTGCCGGCGCGTGAGGCGATCGAGCAGGCTTCCCTGCTGCGCTTCCGACCGATCATCATGACCACGATGGCGGCGCTGCTCGGCGGCGTGCCGCTGGCGTTCGGCCACGGCGTGGGCTCCGAGCTGCGCGAGCCGCTCGGCGTCGCGATCGTGGGCGGGCTCATCGTGAGCCAGGTCCTCACGCTCTACACGACGCCGGTCATCTACCTCGCGTTCGACCGCCTGGCCACGCGGCTCGCCGGCGGTCGTGCGCGCGAGCGGGCGCTCCCCGCCCGGCCGGTGACCGAGCCGTGAGCCTCTCCACCCCGTTCGTCCACCGCCCGGTCGGCACGACCCTGATGACGATCGCGCTCGTCATCGCCGGCGTGATCTCGTTCCGGCTCCTGCCGGTGGCGCCGCTGCCGCAGGTCGACTTCCCGACGATCTCGGTCGTCGCCGGCCTCCCGGGAGCGAGCCCGGAGACCATGGCGTCCGCGGTGGCCACTCCCCTCGAGCGCCAGTTCGGCCGCATCGCCGGCATCACGGAGATGACGTCCGTGAGCTTCCTCGGCGCCTCGACGATCGCGCTGCAGTTCGACCTGGCCCGGGACATCAACGGCGCGGCTCGCGACGTCCAGTCCGCGATCGCGGCGTCCGTCGGCCAGCTGCCGCCCAACCTGCCGACCCTACCCACGTACCGCAAGGTGAACCCCGCCGACGCGCCGATCATGATCCTGGCGCTGACCTCCAAGATGGTCGACAAGGGCCGGATGTACGACTTCGCCTCGACGGTGCTGCAGCAGAAGATCGGGCAGCTCGACGGCGTCGGCCAGATCTTCGTCGGCGGCAGCTCCCTGCCGGCGGTCCGCGTCGATCTGAACCCGATGGCCCTCGCGCGCTACGGCATCGGCCTCGACGAGGTGCGACGCGTGCTCGCCTCCGCCAACGTCAACCGGCCCAAGGGACAGCTCGACGACGGCCGGTTCACCTGGGAGATCAATGCGACCGACCAGCTGCTCAAGCCGGCCGCCTACGAGCCGCTGATCGTCGCGTGGCGCAACGGCGCGCCGATCCGGCTGATCGACGTCGCGAAGATCTCGGGCAACGTCGAGGACCTGCGCGCCGCGGCGGTGTCGAACGGCCAGACGGCCGTGGTCCTCGTCATCTTCCGTCAGCCCGGCGTCAACATCATCGAGACCGTCGACCGGATCCGCGCCGAGCTGCCGTATCTGCGCGCTCTCGTGCCGGCAGAGGTCGCGCTCACGCCGGTGCTCGACCAGACCGTGACGATCCGGGCATCGGTGAAGACCGTCGAGGAATCGCTCATCGTCTCGATCATCCTGGTCGTGTTCGTCGTCTTCCTCTTCCTGCGCAACGTGCGCGCGACGCTCATCCCCGGCATCGTGGTCCCGGTCTCGCTGATCGGAACCTTCGCGATCATGTATCTCGTCGGCTACAGCATCGACAACCTCTCGCTGATGGCGTTGACGATCGCCACCGGCTTCGTGGTCGACGATGCCATCGTCGTGGTCGAGAACGTCATGCGCCACATCGAGCGCGGCGCCGGCGTGCTCGAGGCCACCCTGACCGGCGCCAAGGAGATCGGCTTCACGGTGCTGTCGATGAGCATCTCGCTGGTGGCGGTGTTCATTCCCATCTTGTTGATGGGCGGCATCGTCGGGCGCCTCTTCCGCGAGTTCGCCGTGGTGCTCTCGGTCGCCGTCCTCGTGTCGCTAGCGATCTCGCTCACCACCACGCCGATGATGTGCGCCCTGCTGCTGCGACCTCACGATTCGCACCACCGCCCGCGCCTGGCCGTGCTGGGCGAGCGCATCTTCGATGCAATCACCCGCGCCTACGACCGGTCGCTCACCGTCGCGCTCCGGCATCCGGCTATCACGATGATCATCTTCCTGGCGACCTTCGCCGTGAACGTGCACCTCTTCAACCTCGTGCCGAAGGGCTTCTTCCCGCAGCAGGACAATGGCCGCCTCGCCGCCAACCTCGTGGCGCAGCAGGACGTCTCGTTCGCGACCGTCCACGAGAAGATGGTCCGCTACGCGGAGATCCTGAAATCGGATCCGGCGATCGACACGGTCACGCTGTTCACGGGCGGTGGCGGCGGGCGCGGCACCACCGCGAACACCGGCCGCGGCTTCATCTCGCTCAAGCCACGCGCCGAGCGAAACGTGTCGGCGGATGAAGTGATCACCCGCCTCAGACCGAAGCTGGCGGTCGTGCCGGGCGCGACGCTCTTCCTGCAGGCCGTGCAGGACGTGCGGCTCGGCGGCCGGATCAGCACCGCCCAGTACCAGTTCACCCTGCAGAGCGACAACCTGGAAGAGCTGAACGCATGGGCCCCCCGGCTGGTGCGCGCGATGCGCGAGATGCCCGAGCTGCGCGATGTGAACAGCGACCAGCAGAATCGCGGCCTCGAGGTGCCCGTCACCATCGATCGGCAGACCGCGGCGCGGCTCGGTGTCAGCACGCGCGCGATCGACGAGACGCTCTACAGCGCATTCGGACAGCGTCAGGTGTCGACGATGTACACCTCGCTCAACCAGTATCACGTCGTCATGGAGCTCGAGCCGCAGTACTGGGAGCGCCCTGACGCGCTGTCCAACATCTACGTGCGGTCGACCAATGGCCAGACCGTGCCGCTGACGTCCGTCACGCAGTTCCGGACGGGCACCGGCCCCATCCAGGTGAACCATCAAGGCCTCTTTCCGTCCGTCACGGTCTTCTTCAACCTGGCGCCGAACGTGGCGCTCGGCGACGCCGTCCGGGCGATCGACGCCGCTCAGCTGAAGATGGGGTTCCCGAGCAACATCAGCGGCCGGTTCACGGGGACGGCCCAGGCGTTCCAGGCCGCGCTCGCCAATCAGCCGCTCCTGATCCTGGCCGCGCTGATCGCGGTCTACATCGTGCTGGGCGTCCTGTACGAAAGCTTGATCCACCCGTTCACGATCCTCTCCACCCTGCCCTCGGCCGGCGTCGGAGCCCTCCTGGCGCTCCTGGTCTGCGGCATGGATCTCTCGGTCATCGCGATGATCGGGATCATCTTGCTGATCGGCATCGTGAAGAAGAACGCCATCATGGTGATCGACGTCGCCCTCGATCTCGAGCGCACCCACGGCCTGGCGCCCAGGGACGCAGTCCATGGGGCGTGTCTGCAGCGATTCCGGCCGATCTTGATGACGACGATGGCCGCGCTCCTGGGCGCGCTACCGCTGGCGCTCGGCACGGGCACGGGCGCGGAGCTGCGCCGCCCGCTCGGGATCACCGTCGTCGGCGGGCTCCTGCTGAGCCAGCTGCTGACCCTCTACACGACGCCGGTCATCTATCTCTACATGGAGCGCTTCCGCATGGCGGTCGGACGGGTCGGAGCACGGACCCGCGCGGCCCTCGGACTGCGCCCGGCTCCGCACGGCGGCGCGTAGCGCCGCACGCGTCCGCGCTCCGGTCTGGTTCCGTGCTCGGCACTCTGCTCGTCGTCGTCGCGGTCCTCTCGCAGCTCGCGACCGTGTGCATTGTCGTATGGGCGACTCTGAAAGGGCCACCGCGCCGACTGTGGCTCGCGCTGATCGGTCTGGCGCTGGCCGTCGCCGGCATCGGCGCCACGGTGTGGACAGCAGCCCGAACCCATCGCCCGGTCGCCGTGCCGGCCCCGGCAAAGATCGAGCAGACTCCCCCGCCCCCGGAGCCGCGCGCGAGCCTGCGCGTGACGACGCGCGAGATCACGTCGATGGACATCAATCAGCTCGTGAAGGTGAGCATCGGCATCGAGAACTCCGGTGACCGCGCGGCCACCGATCTTCAGCGCGTCCAGATGATCAACTTCATCCTCTCGCCCTACGGCGAGGAGGAAGCGTTTCGGATCTTGCGTGCCGAGCTGCAGAGCGCCGGCGGCGAGCGCGAATCCGTCGCGCCGGCAGGGCGCGCATCCTTCACCATCGAGGGGCCGCGCCTGGTGGCCGGCGACTTCCCGCCCCGCGGCTCCGACGACCCGCAGGTGGTACGGGACAGTCGCCCACTGCTCGTGGCCGGCATCATCCGGTATCGAGCGGACGACCGCTCGGAGACGACCGCGGAGTACTGCTTCTATGCGATGAACGCCAAGGTGCTGGTGGCGTGCTCCGGGCACAACAACTGATCTTCGGTTAGCCGGAGTCCTTGCCGGGCGGCTCCACGAAGGTGAAGCCAAAGCGGCCCTTGACGCAGAGATTCCCGCCGGTGACCGAGACGTCGGCCGGCGAGGTCACCTTCACGATGCGGTTGTCCTGGACGTGCAGCGAGAGCGTGCAGCCCACGCCGCAGTAGGGGCAGATCGTGTCGGTCGTGCGCTGCCTCGATTCGTCCCACGTGCCCGCCGCGCGCATGTCGTGCTCGCGCTTGAACATGAGGGCGCCGGTCGGGCAGACGCCGATGCAGTTGCCGCAATAGACACAGGCCGAGTCGGGCAGCGGCACGTCGGCCTCGGTCGAGATGCGCGCGTCGAAGCCGCGGCCCGCCACCGCGATCGCGAACGTGTTCTGCGCGTCGACGCCGCACGCCTCCACGCACTTGTAGCAGAGCACGCACTTGCCGTAGTCGCGCACGTACAGGTCGTTGTCGACCTTCACCGGCTGCCCGACCGTCTCCGCGCGCTCGCCCGCGGGCGCCGCGTGGTGCCCGGGCTCGCGCCGGTCGCGCTCGCCCGCGGCGGCCGGCGCCGCCGACCGGCCGTAGCGCTCCGGCTTCGCGCCGTAGCGCCGGATCATGTCGTCGAGACCGGGCGCGGTCGAGAGATCGACCGACGACGCCAGGAGCTCGAGCACCATCCGGCGCGAGACGCGCACGCGCTCGGACTCGGTCTGGATCGTCATCCCGGGCTCGACGCGTCGCGAGCACGCCGGCGCGAGCGCCCGCGAGCCGGTGACCTCGACCACGCAGACGCGGCACACGTTGACCGGGGTCAGGGTCGGCAGGAAGCACAAGGTCGGGATGTCGATGCCGCGCGCGCGACACGCGTCGAGAATGGTCGAGCCGCCGCCGGCGCTCACGCGCTGCCCGTCGATGGTCACCTCGACCTGCGGCACGGCTGGACGAGCCGGCGCCGCCGGCGGACGGCTCGGCGGCGGCGGAGGCCGGAACCAGATCGGCTCGGGCTTCACGACCGGCGCCCCGCGATCGAGAGCCGGAAGATCGCGGACTCCACCGCGCTCGACGCCGTCTGCCCGAGCCCGCAGATCGACGCGTCGCGCATCACCTGACCGAGATCACTGAGCAGCGCCATCTCCTCGGCGTCGGACCCGAGAGGCCGGCGAGCGCGCAAGCGCGCGAGGAGCTCTTCCTGGCGGACCGTCCCCACCCGGCACGGCACGCACTGGCCGCACGACTCGTCGCGGAAGAATTCGGCGATGCGCCGGACGATGTCGAGCAAATCCACCGACTCGCCGAAGACCATGATGACGCCCGAGCCCAGGGTCGCGCCGATCGCGCGCGTGCCCTCGAAGGTCAGCGGCGCGTCGAAGTCCGCCGGCCCCACGAACACGCCGGCGGCGCCGCCGAGCAGCACCGCCCGGGAGGGCGCCGCCTCGGCCAGCTCCAGGAGCTGCCGCAAGGTCACGCCGAAGTCCACTTCGTAGAGTCCGGGCCGCGCGACCTCGCCGGACACGCAGAAGAGCTTCGGGCCGGTCGAGGCCTCGGTGCCGATGCCGCCGTACGCGGCGCCGCCCTCGCGCAGGAGCGCCGGCACGTTCACGAGCGTCTCCACGTTGTTCACGACGGTGGGCCGGCCGAAGAGTCCGACCTGCACCGGGAACGGCGGCTTGTTGCGGGGCTCGCCGCGCTTGCCCTCGATCGAGTTGAACAGCGCTGTCTCCTCGCCGCAGATGTACGCGCCGGCGCCGCGGCGAATCTCGATGTCGAACGCGAAGCCCGCGTTCATGACGTCGGCGCCCAGCAAGCCGGCCCCGCGCGCGGCGGCGATCGCGCCGGCCATGCGCTCGGCCGCCAGCGGGTACTCGCCGCGCAGATAGAGATAGCCGCGCTCGCACCCGGTCGCGTAGCCCGCGATGGTCATGCCCTCGACCAGCGCGAACGGATCCTCCTCCATCAGCAGTCGATCCTTGAAGGTCCCCGGCTCGGACTCGTCGGCATTGCACACGAGGTAGTGCGGCCGGACCTCGGCCTTCGCCACCGCGTCCCACTTGCGTCCCGTCGGAAACGCGGCGCCGCCGCGTCCGAGGAGCTTGGAGGCGACGACCTCGGCGATGACGCCCGCGGGGCCGAGCTCGACGGCACGCGCCAGCGCTCGGTAGCCGTCGCTCGCGCGATAGGCTGCAAGGCTCGTCGGATCGATGCGCCCGATCCGGCCGATCAGCCTCAGCCCGGGCTGTCCGACCTGGGGCACCGAGCGCGAGACCGCACGGCGTTGCTCTTCGGGCACACGCGAGCCGACACGCGTATCCGTCGTGCGCGGCGGATTCCGCAGCGCGTCGAGCACGGACGCGGCGCCGCCCTCGACGGGCGCCACGGTGATCGTGCGCGGTGTCTCGCCCGCCACGGTCAGCATGACGGCAGGCGTGCGCTCGCACTGGCCCAGGCAGGGGCTCCGCATCCACGTCGTCGCGTGTCCGTTCTCGCCGTGGGCGCCGGATGGGCCCATGAGCCGCGCGAGCGACTCGCAGAGCTCTTCGCCGCCGCGAATGCGGCAGGCGATGTCGTCGCAGACGTGCGCGACGATCGGCGGACGCGGCTTCGTGGACAGCAGGTGATAGAAGGTGACGACTCCCCAGAGCTCGGCCGGCGGCACCGTCAGGCGGCGGCTGATGTAGTTGAGCGCGCCCTGGCTCACCCAGCCGGTTCGCGCCTGCACGGCGTGCAGCGCCGGCAGCACGAGATCTCGGCGGGTGCTGCCGGCGACGACGGCGTCGATGGCGGCCCGCTCGGCTTCATTGGCGTTCGGACCGGCAATCTTGAGGTCGATCGGATCAGACCCCCAGCCGCTCGATGCGTATCGCCGTGGCCTTGAACTCGGCGGTGCCGGACTTGGGATCGGTCGCGTCGATCGTCAACAGATTCGTCGCCACGTCGTCGGGGAAGTGCAAGGTCATGAACGTGAGCCCCGGACGCAGGCCCTCGTCGCGGCGGATGGGCACCTCGACCGCGCCCCGGCGCGACCGCACGCGGACCACTTCGCCGTCGCGGAGCCCGTAGCGATCGGCGTCCTCGGGCGAGAGATCGAGGCTTTCGCCCCGACGGAGTGGCGAGTGATAGCCGGAGGTCTGCACACCCGTGTTGTACTCCTCGAGGCGGCGTCCGGTGGTCAGGCGCAGCGGAAACTCGGCGTCGAGACGGTCGACAGGCGGATCGTGCTCGACGGGCACGAACGAGACGCGCGGGCCGCGGATCGGCCGCTCCCAGAGCCGGCTGTGCAGGAACAGCTCGCCCGGGTGCTCCTCGTCGTAGCACGGCCACTGAAGCCCGCCGTGCTTCTCCAGGCGCGCATAGCTCATGCCCGCGTTCATCGGCGAGAGTCGCCGCACCTCGTTCCAGATGGTCTCGGCGTCCGGCCGGCCCCAGTCCCGGCCCATGCGCCGGGCCAGCTCGTAGAGGATCTCGAGATCGCCGCGGGCGCCCGCCGGCGCCTCGATCGCCTTGCGCACGCGCTGCACGCGGCGCTCGCTGCTGGTCACGGTGCCCTCGGACTCGCACCACGCGGCGCTGGCCGGCAGCACGACGTGCGCCATCTCGGCGGTCTTCGTGAGGAAGAGGTCCTGCGCCACCAGGAAGTCGAGGCCCTCGAGCAGGTGCCGCGCATGGCTCTGATCGGCCTCGGACTGGAGCGGGTTCTCGCCGATGACGTAGAGCGTGCGGAGCTCGCCGCGCGCCATCGCCTCGAACATCTGCGACAGGTGCCAGCCGCGCTCGGGCGGCACCGGGGTGCCCCACGCCCGATCGAACTTCGACCGGAGCTCGTCATTCTCCACGTGCTGGAAGCCGGGCAGCCGATCGGGCAAGGCGCCCATGTCGCCACCGCCCTGCACGTTGTTCTGCCCGCGCAGCGGATTCAGCCCCGAGCCGTAGCGGCCGACGTGGCCGGTCAGCAGGGAGAGATTCACCAGGGCCAGCACGTTGTCGACCGCGTTGTGGTGCTCGGTGATCCCGAGCGTCCAGCAGATCATCGCGCGGCGCGCGCGCGCGTACTCATGCGCCATCGTGCGGATCGTGCCGGCCGGCACGCCGGTCTCGCGCTCGGCGTAGGCGAGCGTGTAGGGCTCGACCCCGCGGCG
>Ga0126369_10000853_pt1 | contig 20672 bp, 17 predicted proteins | sample PanSoiMetaPlot_1_FD_109646 | JGI IMG/M metagenome (GOLD analysis project Ga0126369, IMG submission 109646) | Tropical forest soil microbial communities from Panama - MetaG Plot_1 | ecosystem: Environmental > Terrestrial > Soil > Tropical forest > Bulk soil | place: Panama | collected 2016-02-17 | reverse complement strand
GGTTGCATGACCGATGTCTCCACCGGCCCAGCGGGGCTCGACCGCTATGGTACGGTTGTCGATCCAGCCGAGTTCATGCAGGCGCTGCACGAAGGCAGGCAGGTTATCGCTTTGCTCAGCGGCGCGGCTGCGGCGTGGCCATTCACGGCACGCGCGCAACTGCCGGTGGTCGGATATCTCGGTTCGGCCACGCCGGCAACACAAGGTCGGTGGCTTGCTGCCTTCGTGCAGCGCCTGCATGAACTCGGCTGGATCGACAACCGTACCATAGCGGTCGAGCCCCGCTGGGCCGGTGGAGACATCGGTCATGCAACCCAAATTGTTGCCGAGTTCCTCAAGTTGAAGGCAGCCGTCATCGTCACGACGGGAACGCCAATGACCACCGTGGTAAAACAGGCGACATCGGCAATTCCTATCGTGTTTATTTCGGTGGGTGCTCCAGTAGACACCGGCTTTGTCGCAAGCCTGGCGCGGCCGGGTGGCAATATCACCGGACTCTCGAATCAGAGCGCGGACACGCCAGGCAAGAGACTCGAACTTTTGCGAGAAGTAATCCGCGGGCTCCGGCGGCTGGCGATCTTTGGCAATACGGCAAATCCAGTGGTTGTCTTGGAAATGAACGAGCTTGTCGCAGCGGCGCAAAAATTGGGCCTCGACGTTACCAGACCTGAAATTCGCTACTCAGAAGATTTTGCACCGGCCTTTGCCGCCATTAAGGGTCGCGCCGATGCGCTGTATGTGAACAGCGACGTCCTGACGATCACGAACCGGACTCGCATCATCACGCTGGCAACGGAAGCGCGATTGCCGACAATGCATATGATACGCGACTTTGTGGAATCCGGGGGGCTTATGTCCTACGGGCCAGACACTCTGGACCTGTGCCGACGAGCCGGCGATTATGTGGACAAGATTTTGCGCGGAACCAAACCGGGCGAAATCCCGGTAGAACAGCCGACCAAATTTGACCTGGTTATAAACCTCACGACCGCCAAGGCGCTCGGTGTTTCCGTGCCGCAGACGCTTATTGCGCGCGCCGACGAGGTGATCGAGTGAGGCGGCGCGAGTTCATCGCGCTCATTAGCGGCGCGGCGGCATGGCCGCTTGCCGCCCAAGCTCAACTGCGAACGCTGCCGGTCATAGGATTTGTCGATTCCCGTTCGATTGAAACAATGGGAAATCGGCTGCGCGGCTTCCGTCGAGGTTTGGAGGAGGGCGGCTACATAGAGGGCCAGAGTGTAGCGATCGAATATCGTTGGGGAGAAAACCGAATTGACCGCTTGCCGGATTTGGCGGCCGACCTGGTACACCGGCATGCCGATCTCATCGTCGCCAGCGGAGGTCTTGGCGGAGCTTTTGCGGCAAAGGCGGCGTCGACGACAATCCCGATTGTATTCCTCGCCGCGCAAGACCCGGTCAAGCTCGGGCTGGTCAATAGCCTCGCGCGACCGGGCGGCAACCTAACCGGCATCAATTTTTTTAATACCGAGTTGGCGGCGAAGCAGTTTGAGCTTTTGCGCGAGATCTTGCCTAAAGCCACGCGCATCGCGGTGCTCGTCGATCCGGCCGACCACACCAACACGCCCGCCGTCTTAGGCGACGTGGACACCGCCGCGCGTGCGACCGGTGTGGACATCAAAGTCTTCAAAGCGAGCAACAGCGGCGAGATTGACGCGGAGTTCGAAGCAATCGCACGCGAACATTTTGATGGTGTGTTCGTCGAGCAAGCGCCGTTTCTAAACGCGAGGCGGATCCAATTGGTGCAATTGGCGGCTCACTACTCCGTCCCCGCAGTATATTCGGGACGCGAGTTCGCCGAGGTCGGTGGGTTGATCAGCTATGGTTCCGATGTCGACGAAGCCTATCGCCAGGTCGGCATCTATTGCGGGCGAATTCTTAAGGGTGCAAAACCCGCCGATCTGCCGATCGTGCAATCGTCCAAGCTTGAGCTTGTCGTCAATGCGCAAACCGCACGAATGCTGAAGCTGCCGGTGCCGGCGCAATTGCTCGCGCGCGCCGACGAGGTGATCGAGTGAGGCGGCGGATCAGCGCCAAGCATAACGCCGAAGACAAGCGCTACAAGAATGATCACCTGCGGTCTAGCTGTGCGAAATGTAATCCATGCGCCCGCCGTCCACCGTCAGCACCTGCGCGGTGATCCAGCCCGACTCCGGCGCGGCCAAGAACGCGATCGCGTTGGCGATGTCGTCGGGCTCGCCGATACGGCCCAGCATTGTCTTTTGCGCAAAGCGTTGCTCGGTCGCCTGCCAATCGCCGGCGCCGCGGCCGCCGCGCGTCAGGTCGGTGTGCACAAAGCCAGGCGCGACCGCGTTCACGGTGATGGCGTGCGGCCCGAGCTCCAGCGCGAAGCGCCTGGTCAAGATCGCAACCTCGGCCTTGCTCGCCGCGTAAAACGCATTGCCGGGCAGGCCGGTGCCTAGTGCGGCAATCGAACTGACATTGACGATGCGGCCATAGCGCCGCTGCCGCATGCCGCCGATCACGGCGCGCGTGGCATTGATGACGCCCTCGACATTCACGCGACGCATGCGCGCAACCTGCTCGGCGTCGTAATCGTCGAGCGTGCCGCGCCATGCCACGCCGGCATTGTTCACGAGGATGGTGAGGGGACCCAATTCCTTTTCTGTCCGCGAAACCATGGCCGCGACCGCGGCGGCGTCGGCAACATCGGCCGCCGCGGCAATGGCGCGCCCGCCGGCCCTGGTAATTTGCCCGACCAGTTCGCTGGCCTTATCGGCACGGGCGGCGTAGTTGATGCAGACGGCGGCGCCGTGTTGCGCCAGGCGCCGCGCCGCTGCTCGCCCGATGCCGCGGGCTGCGCCGGTTACCAGCGCCACTTGATCGCGCCACGCCATTGGTGTCTTTCCCGGATCGGTCCTTAGCCCATGATAATAGGCTTAAATCGCGGAGAATCCCGCATGGTATCCGACCAAACACGCACGATCGCGCGGAAGAATTTTGCGCCGTGCGGCGATAACCTGCCCGCATGAAACGCTGGCTTATTCTCGCCGCGGGACTGGGTCTCGTCCTGGCGATTGCCATCATCGCCTACCAGGGTTTTGGCGCGGTCGCGCAAGCCTTTGCCGCGGTGGGCTTCGGCCTTGTCGCTGTGATTGCGCTGCGCGCCGTCGGGCTCGCCGGCGCAGGCACCGGCTGGTGGATCGTGTTTCCGCCCGCCGCGCGATGTCCGCTGCATGCCTGCGTCTGGGTGCGCTTCATCCGCGAAGCGATCAACGCGCTGCTGCCGGTCGCACAAGTTGGCGGAGAAATCGCGGGCGTGCGCGTGATGACGTTCTTCGGGATCGCCGGCGAACTCGCCGGCGCCGCCGTCCTGGTCGATATTTTGACGCAAGCCGTGACGCTGCTTCTGTTCACCTTCGTCGGCATCGGCATCCTTGCCACCGTGGTCGCCGACCGCGCCCTGATCGGCTCGCTGGTGGCCGGCGCCGCGATCCTCGGATTGGGACTTGCCGGATTCTTTGCCGCGCAACGCTTCGGCGGCGCCAAGCTGTTCGACCGCTTGTTGATGGCGCTCGCGACAAAGCTCGGCTGGTCGTCGCTCGCCAATCGGGAAAGCCTGCACGACAATCTCGTGCGCATCTATGGCGACCCGCCGCGGCTCGCCGCCGCGATATTGGTTCATCTCTGCGTCTGGTTCGTCGGCGTCCTCGAAGTGCTCGTGGCGCTGCGGCTGATGGGATTTCCGGTTTCGTACGGGCAGGCGCTGGCGATCGAGAGCGTCGGCCAGGCGGTGCGCGCCGCCGGATTTCTGATGCCGGGCGCGCTCGGCATTCAGGAAGCGGGCTTCATCGCGGTCTGCGCGGTCTTTGGAATTCCGGCGCCAGCGGCGCTGGCGCTGTCACTAATCAAACGGGTGCCGGACATTGCGATTGGTCTGCCGTTCTTGTTCGTTTGGCACGCCCACGAAGCGAGAGCACTGATGCGCCGCCGGCCGGTGCAGTCGTAGGAAAGCCGCTTTCCGGATCGTGCTCTAGAACCGCATAAGCCAGGGCAAGCCCTCGGCTACGGCATGAATCGATCCACCATTACCCTTGCGACGCAGCGCGTTGGCGGCGCCGGCGAGGTCGCCGGAGCGCAGCGATTGCACCACATCGTGGACCGAAACGGCAATGTGCTGCATCGTAGAGGCGTCGCGATAGCAATCGATCATGCAGCGCGTGCAACCGTCGCGAATGAGCTTCGTATCATCGAATTCGTAGATCGAGCACAGCGGCCGTTCCCAGAAATGGCAGCGCCAGAGCTGAAGCTTCCAATCGAGATAGAAGTAGCGGAAGCCGCCGAGACAAGGAAAATTCTGCGGCTCGTCGCGCAGGAAACGCTGCATCTCCTCCAGCGACCGCGTCGGATTGACGACGTGAATGCGCGATTTCAGCGCCTTGACCTTGTCGAACAGCGCTATGAGCTCGCCCCGCGTGAAATCGACGACGCCGGAATCGCGATAACCCAGGAAGCTCGAATTGAGGTTGGTCAGCGGATAGGAAAACGTCACCGCTTTGAAGCCGAGATCGTCGAGAAAGGCCGGCAGAGCATCGATGTCGAGAAGCCTGCTGAGCGTCACCGAAGCGGTGGAGATCAATCCGCGGCGGGTGATTTCCCGGTTGGCCTCGCGGATCTTGTCGCACACGCCGGGTAGCCCGCGATTGTCTTCGTGCCGCTCCGCGGTTGCGGCATCGATCGAGATCACGAAGCTCGACAGCCCGGCGTCGGCATATTCACCAATGCGCCGCGCTTTGAACAATCCGCCATTGCTCACCAGCATCACCTTCAGGCCCTTGCGGGAAGCATGAGCGATGATGTCGGTCAGATCCGGATGCAGCGTCGGCTCGCCGCCAGTGAGGACCAAGTAGCGGATGCCTTGGCGGAACAGGATGTCGACGGCGTCGAAGGCGCCTTGCCGCTCGACATATTCCCAGCGCTCCTTCGGCAGGGTGTCGCGCGCGAAATTGCAGAAGCCGCAATTGGCATTGCAGGCATTATTGAGCGCGAACTCGCATCGCCCCGGTCCGCCCGACGAGGCGACCAGGCGCAGCGTGTCCCACACGCGCGAACGTGGCGGCGCGTCCGCCATCCTAGGCTCGACCATTGCGTTAATAGGTAAGTGCCCCCTGCCCGAAGGCTATGTTGAACAACATAGCAGCGCCCGCGCCGAATAGAAACACTGGCCGATTGTTCTTCCCCGCCAGACTGATATCGCTGCGGTGGCGGTAGGCGGGATGCCGCATGGCTCGTTTTGAGACCAACCGGCCCTTACGCCGCCGCTCGCGTGCCCCACAAGGCCCGGGTCGCAATCCGCGCGCCTTCGGCCAAGGATTTCAGCTTCGCCCACATGATCGTCGGATGAACACGACGCGCGAACGGGCTTTGCGCGAAGCCGCAATCGGTGCCGCCCATGACGTTCTCGCGACCGACGATCTTCGCCAGCCGGACGATGCGCTCGGCAACGAGTTCCGGGTGCTCGACGATATTGGTGGCATGGCTGATCACGCCGGGGATCAAAATCTTGCCGGGCGCGAGCTTCACGCTTTGCCACACGCGCCATTCATGCGCGTGCCGGGGATTGGCGGCCTCGAACGAATAATGGCCGGTGCGCACCTGCAGCAACAATCCAATGATGTCCTTGAGCGGCACATCGAACGCATGCGGGCCGTTCCAACTGCCCCAGCAGATGTGATAGCGCGAGCGCTCCTCGGGGATATCGCGTAGCGCATGATTGAGCGCGTCGACCCGCATCTGCGCCCAGCGTAAATAGTCCGCATTCGACATCGGCGGCACCATCCGCTCATGCATATAGGGCAGAAAGGCATCGTCGATCTGCACATACAGCCCGGCATCGACGATCGCCTTGTATTCCTGGTGCAGCGCTTCGGCGAGCGCGAACAGATAGCTCTCTTCGTCCGTGTAGTGCTCGATCTTTGCGCCGGGGAGGGCGCTCGCCGGCGCGACTACTGGCAGGAATCCGGCAAGCGCCGGGTGGTGCTGCCTGGCTGCGGCGAGGCCGGCGGCGATGTTGCCGATATCGCGGCCGACTTGGTTCTGGCCGCAATAGGCGATCGCGCCGTTGACCACGACGCGATTGCCGAGCCGCTTGCCCAAACCGGTGGCGGCATCGTACTCGGCATAAAATTCCGGAAAGGCCGCGCGATCCTGCCCGCCGGACATGGACGCCATCGGATCCCGCAGTTCCTGCGGCGTGGCCGGCCGCACGGCAATGCCTTTGAGCCGCTTGAAAATATAGAACGCCCAATTGAGCCCTTTACTGAATTCGCCATCGCTGACGATGTCGATGCCAACCTCCGCCTGCTGGCGGACGACCTCAACGACAGATTGGGCGAGACAGGCTTCGAAGGCGGCCTCGTCATATGGCTTGCCGTCTTCGATCAATCGCCAGAACTCGATCAGTTTCGGCGGCCTGATCAAGCTGCCGACATGGGTGGTGAGTATGCGATCGGTGTTGTGCGGCATGTTGAGTGTTCCTCCTGCCGGTCACTTAGTCGGGGGCGCTATGCAGGTGCGGCCTCCTTGCTTTGGAACTGCGGCATCACCTCCTGCGCAAACAATTGCATCGAGCGCTCGGCGTCGGCTTGGCCGATCATTCCAAAGTTCACCTGGAGCGAAGCGGATTCAAAACCGTCGACCTGAGCAGCGTAAGCGGCGATAGTGTCGCGGATGTCATGTGGCGTGCCGATCCAAGCCGCGCCTTTGGCAACCTGGGACTCGAAGTTCTCTTTGGCGATGAATTCGATCATCTTCTGGTAATTCGGGTAGTCCTTGGAGGCGACGCCCGACATCCATTCCGAGGCCGCATCGACGATCGATTTGAGATAAATATTCAGCGGCTCACGGGCGATCGCCGCCGCCTGTTCGCGGCTCTGCCCGCAGAACATGTGGAAGGCCAGCATGACGCGGCCGCGGCCGGGATGGCCGGCCGCGCGCCAAGCCTCACGATAGATTTTGATCAGCTCGGCCATTTGCGCGCCGGCGAGCGGGATGCCCATGAGATGATGCCCGAGCCGGCCGGCGTTCTCGAATGACTCTTTGGTCGAAAGCGCGGCGATCCAGAACGGCGGCCGCGGCGTTTGCGTGGGCCGCGGCTGCGATGTGACATTTTCAAAGCTATGAAAGCGCCCGCGGCACGTCACGTTCTCCTCGGTAAGCAGCCGCCGGATCTGCTCGAGGCCCTCGTCGAAGCGGGCGCGACTCTCGTCCATCGAAATGCCAAACCGGCCGAATTCGTGCGGCAGAAAGGCGCGGGCAAAGCCGACCTCCAGGCGGCCCTTCGAAATCGCGTCAACCATGCCGATCTGCCCGGCGAGCTTCAGCGGGTTATTGAAAACCGGCAGGACGGCCCCAGTGATCAAGCGGATTTTGCGCGTTAGCGCAGCCGCAGCGGCGAGAAAGATCAGCGGGTCCGGACTATACCCGCCGTAGGAATGGAAATAGTGCTCGACCGTACGGACATGCGCATAGCCGAGCTGGTCGGCGAGCAGCGTCAGTTTAAGCGCCTCGTCCCAGTAACGCGCCGGGCTTTTGCGGTCGGGACCGACGGACGGAAAAAACTGGACGCCGAACTCCATCGCTGACCTTAGTGAGCGTAGGGTGGGCAAAGCGCGAAGCGATGCCCCTGCGGTCATCCGCCAAATCACCGTACAGGTTCGGTGGGCACGGCGCTATGCGCCTTTGCCCCATCCTACAAGTGAACGCTTAAGCGCTGTGAGTTACACCTTCCCAACCAGACTGATATCGCTGCCATCGCGATAGGCGGGATGGCGCCAGCCGTTCTCGTCGTAGTCGGCCATGCATTGGTCGGCCAGCGCTTCCATAGCTTTAAGCGTGCCGTTGCCCTGCGCCTGCTGCAGCTGGAATACGCGGATGAGCTCGTGGCTGCCGGAATAGTTCATTTCATAGAGCTCGTGGCGGGCGCCGAATTCGGTGCCGATCGCGTCCCACAGAAGCTTCATGATCTTGATGCGCTCCTTGTAATCGATGCCGTTCGAGCCGCGCACATATTTGGCGAGATATTTGTCGACGTCGGGATTTTTGAAATCGCGGGCGTGCGAGGGCAAATAGATCAGGCCGGAGGCGATGATCTTTTCGATGATGTTGCGCACCGCGGGATAAGCTTCGGTCATGAATAGCCGATAGGTGGCGGAGCCGCGGGCATTGGGAAGGACGGTGCCGTCGACCCAGGGCACCGGATTGCAGGCCATGGCGTCGGTCAAGGACCAGAACAGGTTGCGCCAGCCGATCACTTCGCCGATCTGCGCTTGCACGCCGCGAAACGCTTCCACGCCGGTGGCGCGGGCGGCTTTCCACAGCAGGCCGATAATGAAATCGAGCTTGACCGCAAGCCGCGTGCAGCCCTGCAGCGTGAAGCCGTTGAAGAAGCCGGATTGCGGATAAAAGTTCTTCAGCCGCTCGATGTCGCGATGGATGATGACGTTTTCCCAGGGGATGAAGGCGTTGTCAAAAACGAAAATGGCGTCGTTCTCGTCGAATCGCGAGGTCAGCGGATAATCCCACGGCGAGCCGGTCGCGGCGGCGGCGAATTCATACGACGGCCGGCAAATGAGCTTGATACCGGGCGTGTTCATCGGCGCGATGAACATCACGACCATGGCCGGATCGGTGATCTCCTGGCCCATGTTCTGGCCGAGAAAATTGTATTGCGTGAGCGCGGAATTGGTCGCCACCACCTTGGCGCCGGAGACATAGATGCCGGCGTCGGTTTCTTTTTGAGTCGTGATGTAGACGTCCTTGACCTGTTCAACCGGCTTGTTGCGGTCGATCGGCGGATTGACCAGCGCGTGGTTGAGATAAAGCACCGCCTCCTGGCCGCGCTTGTGCCAGGCCCGCGCATTGTCCGCGAACTTGCCGTAAAAGCCGGCATTGGCGCCGAGCGTGTTGAGGAACGAGGCCTTGTAATCGGGACTGCGACCCATCCAGCCATAGGATAGGCGCGCCCAGGCGGCGATGGCGTCGCGCTGCGCGATCACCTCTTCGCGCGAGCGCGCCGCCTTGAAGAATTTATGGGTGTAGCCGCCGGAGCCGGTGTCGGTCGGCCCGGTCAGCACGTCATGCCAGAGCTTGTCGTGCAGCGCGTCATAGAGCAGCGCCACCGAAGCCGCCGAATTGCGGAACGCCGGATGGATGGTGACGTCCTTGACACGTTCGCCGTAGATGTAGACTTCGCGGCCGTCGCGCAGCGATTCCAGAAACTCCGCGCCGGTGAACGGACGCTGCTTGCCGGCGACAATAGTTTCAGGCCGGGCCTCGGGATGCTCTGGCATGTCGTCCTCCGCTACGCCTCGTCATAGCGAGGAGCGAAGCGACGAAGCAATGCAGAATATCGCGGTAATACTGGATTGCTTCGCTTCGCTGGCAATGACGAGAGCTATTCTGCACTTGCAATTCGTCAGTATACTGACGATTATCGTCAGTGTACCGACAATGCGGCGCGGCGGTCAACGGGCTCTGTTATGTCCGTGCATGATGAATGTTCGCACGCCGCGCAAGCAGGGAACCCAGCATGCCGGAGCCGATCGGCGACAGCCGCCTCATCGAGATGCCGGGCCATCTCATTCGCCGGCTCCACCAGATTTCCTTTGCGCTGTTCCTCGACCAGGCCAAGGCTTTTGACGTGACGCCGGTGCAATATGCCGCGCTGGTTGCGATCAACAGCCATCCGGGAATCGATCAGACCACGCTGTGCAACTTCATCGCCCTCGACCGCACCACGATCGGCGATGTGGTCGGCCGCCTGCAGCGCAAGAAGCTCATTACCCGCGTCAACGGCGCACATGACCGGCGCACCAAGGCGCTCCACATTACGCCGGCGGGGCGGCGGCTTATTCGCGACATCGAACCCGCGGTGCAGGCGACGCAACGGCTGATCCTGAGACCCCTCAAGGCGCGCGAGCGCAGCGCGTTCACGCAGATGCTCAAGCATCTCGTGCATCTCAACAATGCGCATAGCCGCGCGCCATGGCGACCGAAACGGGCGAGGGCGTGAGCACAAACTTTCGCTTCCCGGACACGGCGCAGCGTAAAAACGGTGCGCCGCAGATCCGGGAACTTTCAAAACTCGGGGTCTGTTAAGGTCCCGGGTCTGCAGCGCATCACTTCGTGCTGCGCAGCGCCCGGGAAACGCAGCGCGGACATTTCACCCGCGCTCCTGCCTCACCCGTGCTCCTGCCGCGCCAGCGCCCACAGCGCCAGCGCGCCGACGATGGCGACGGCGGCGATCGCGCCATGCAGGCCGATGGTGGCGAAGGCGAGGGCGCCGGCCGCGGCGCCGACCAGAAATCCGACCGCGATCGCCGACACGGTGACGAGCTGGTCGCGCGCATGCGCGAATTCGCGCACCGGGATACCGCCCTGCCGGCTGTGGTCGAAGCGCCGTCGCGCCATGATCAATTCGGTCGCCGCGATGCCAAGCTGCGTCATATTGCCGGTCATCACATTGGTCTGCGGAACGTCCTTCATGAGGAGCCGGACCACGACGCTCTGCGCGCCCATCGCCATCGCGGCAAACACGCCAGCGACGATGCCGTGCCAATCGCGCGCGTCGCGCACCGCCGGGCCGAACAGCATGATGCCGACAAAGATCGCGAGCAAAAGCGCTTCAAAGCCGAGCATCCACGGCAGCAAGCCGCGGCGCGCGTCTCGCGCCGCAATGCAGAACGCGGCGGTCACGGCCGCGGCCATAACAAAGGCGGCGATCGCAATAAGCTTGCCGGCAATGCCGAAATCGCTGGTTACGAATTCCGCGCCGGCAATAACGAAACTGCCAGTGACTTGCGCGGCGAACAGGCCGAACAGGCTCAAATAGGTGTAACTGTCGAGATAACCGGCGACCAGGCTGAGCAGCACCGGCATCAACAGCGGTACCGGCGGGTCGTCGCGCCGCGCAATTGTTTCGGTCATGAGAAGCACTCCGCGCTCTCGTCATTCCGGGATGCGGGCAAAGCCCTCGCTGTCGCTCGGCCCCGGAATGACGCCGAGTGCGCCCTGCTTGCGCCCGCCGCGTCCTGGCTGAGCGGGCTCACTCTGCTGTGCGGTTGCCTCGGCGTCTTGGTCGCAAACGTGATGACGGCGAAGCGGGGGTGAAGCGGTTTCGGTCGTTGCTCCGGCGCAAAACGTTCAGGCTTCACTCCGCCGCCCGCCGGCACGCCTCCCACAGCCGCGGCGCCGAGGCCGGCATGTCGAGATGCGCGCCGGCGCCGTTCGGGATCGCGTCGGCCACCGCGTTCATCACCGCGCCGATCGCGGCGGTGGTGCCGGCTTCGCCGACGCCCTTGACGCCGAGCGGATTGGTGGTCGCTGGCACATTATGCATCGCATCGCGCAACGGCGGCATGTCATCGGCGCGTGGCATGGCGTAATCCATGAACGAGCCGGTGACGAGCTGGCCAGAGTCGGCGTCATAGACCGTGCTCTCCATCAGCGCCTGGCCGAGGCCTGAGGCGATGCCGCCATGCAATTGGCCTTCGACGATCATCGGATCGAGCGGGCGGCCGCAATCGTCGAGCGCGGTGTAGCCGGCGATCTCGATCGCCCCGGTCGCCGGATCGATCTCGACCTCGGCGATGTGCACGCCGTTCGGGAAGGTCTGCGGCGTCTCCGTGACCGCTTTGGTGTCGAGGTCTTCGCCGATCGTCCCGCGTTGTTTGAGCGCGGCGGCCTGCGCCGCGACATCAAACAGCGACACGCGGCGATCGGTGCCGACCACTGCAAACCGGCCATTCTTGTAGGCGATGTCGGTGTCGGCGGCCTCCAGCATGCCGGCGGCGATCGGCTTGGCTTTGGCGAGCATCTGCTCGATCGCTTTTACCACCGAGTGGCTCACCGTCATCGCCGAGCGCGACCCGACCGAGGCATAGCCGGGCAATTCGTTCGCCGAATCGCCATGGCGATGCGGAATCTTCTCAGGTGGAATGCCGAGTCGCGCCCCGATCAGGCGCGAGAACACGGTGGCGTGGCCCTGGCCGGTGTTCTGCACATTGAGCCGGAACTGCAAGGTGCCGTCGCCGAGGAAGGCGAGCATCGCGCTTTCGGTCGGCGAGCCGCCGGAATGTTCGAGCATGCAACAGATGCCGAAGCCGCGATATTTGCCGCGCTTTTCCGCGTCGCGGCGGCGGCGCTTGAAATTGGCGTAATCGGCAAGCTCCAGCGCCTTATCAAGCATCGGTGCGAAGTCGCCGCTGTCGATCACGGTACCGACGGGGGTCTTGTACGGCATCGCCGATTTCTTGATCAGGTTGCGCTTGCGTAATTTGATCGGATCGATGCCGGTGACGCGTGCGGCTTCGTCGACCACGCGCTCCAACGCGTAACTCGATTCCGGCCGGCCGGCGCCGCGATAGGGCGCCGTCGGCAGCGTATTGGTGTAGACGCATTTGACGCTGATATCGATGTGGCGGATGTCGTACATGCCGGGCAGGCAGCGGGTGAAGCTGATGGTCGGAATGTTGGCGCCGATGGCGCCGAGATAAGCGCCCATATTGCCGACGCTCTTGATCCGCAGCGCCAGGAATTTGCCGTTCTCGTCGAGCGCAAGCTCGACATTTGAATAGGTATCGCGCGCCTGGTTGTCGCTGACAAAGGCCTCGGAGCGGCCGGACATCCAGTGTACCGGGCGGCCGAGCTTCTTCGCCGCCACCAACAGCGCGATGTATTCCGGATAGGCCGAGGTCTTGAGCCCGAATGCGCCGCCGACATCTTCGGTGATGACGCGCAAGCGCTCCTTTGGCCAGTTCATGATACCGAGGATGTTCTCGCGCATGGTGCCGGCGCTCTGCGAGCAGGTGCGCAGCGTGTAGAGATCACGCGCGGCGTCGTAGCTGGCGGTGCCGCCGCGCGGCTCCATCGAGGCGACGCACAGCCGCTGGTTCATTTCGGAAACGCGCGCCACGTGTTTGGCCGAAGCGAAGATGCGCTCGACCTCCGCCGCATTGGCATCGGGATCGGCGGCCGGACCGGGCCAGTCGACGGCGAGATTATTCGGCGCTTCCGGCCACAGCTGCGGCGCGCCGGCCGTCAGCGCGTCGCGCGCGTCGGTCACCGGTTTGAGCGGCTCATAGTCGACGCTGACGAATTCGGCGGCATCCTGTGCGGTGGCCGCGCTCGCCGCGATCACCATCGCCACCGCCTCGCCGATATGCATGACGCGATCGCGAGCGAGCGCCGGACGATGGGAGACCGCGAGCTTCGTGCCATTGCGTCCTGGCAGTGGCGGGTGCCGCGAAATATTGCCGACGCCTTCCATGTCAGCGGCGGTGAGCACCGCGATGACGCCCGGCGCATTCTTCGCCGCCTCCGTATCGATGCTGGTGATGCGGGCGAAGGCGTGCGGCGAGCGCACGAAATAGGCGAAAGCCTGGTTTGGCGCCGGCGCGTCGGCAAGGTAGCGGCCTAGGCCGCGAATGAGCGCCTCGTCTTCGACGCGCGGATGATGCTCGGCGTGTCGTCCACCAGTTTTCGTATCCGCTGTGGCGTCCATCATGTTTCCCGCAAGCACTGTTGATTTCAGGGCGCCCTTTATAGCCGAAAGCCGCGCTGAAAAAGACCGTCTTGCACAACGTCGGAGGGCCGTATTGCATGACCCCGCCGGATATGCGCACAACACGCCGCGCCGTCTGGGCGAAGCGGGAGAACATATGACGCGAACCATCGACATCCATACCCATGTGCTGGCGGATGCCACGATCAAGCGCCTGCAAAAGGAAATTCCGCAGCTCGGGCTCAAGCTCACGCCGATCGATGCCGACAATGCCGAGCTCGAGATCGACGACGTGCGGTACCGGCCGTTTCCGCGCGGCGGCCACGACATCTCGCGCCGCTTCGCCGACATGGATGCCGCCGAGGTGGATATGCACGTGCTGTCAGTCGCGCCGCAGACCTGGGCCTACGACCAGGAGACCGCCATTGCCGTTGCGATCGCCACAATCCAAAACGATGAGATCGCGCGGCTCACGCGTGAACATCCCGACCGCTTCGCCGGCATCGCCGCTTTGCCGATGCAGGCGCCGGACAAAGCCGCCGAGGAATTACGCCGCGCCATGACCAAGCTCGGCCTGCACGGCGCGATGATCGGGTCCAATATCTGCGGCCGCAATCTCGACGACCCGCGGTTCGAACCGCTCTGGGCGGCGGCCGCCGAGCTCGACGCCCTGATACTGATCCATCCCGGCAATGTCGCCGGCGCCGACCGGCTGCGCGCTTATTATCTCAACAACCTGATCGGCAATCCGCTCGACACCACCATCGCGGCCGCGTGCCTGATCTTCGGCGGCGTCTTGGCGCGCTATCCCAAGCTCAATTTTCTCATGGTCCATGGCGGCGGCTTTATTCCCTATCAGGGCGGACGCTGGGTGCACGGCTGGCAGGTGCGCCCCGAGCCGAAAGTGCACTTGAAAGAGTCGCCGGAGAAATATCTCGATCGCTTTCTCTACGACACCATATTGCATTCCAAAACGTCGCTGGAATTTCTGGTCTCCTCGGTCGGCGCGGCGCGGGTGTTTCTCGGCAGCGATTATCCCTACGACATGGGTACGATGGAATGTGTGCGCCAAGTGCGCGCGCTCGGCATCGCGCCGGCCGATCGCGACACGATTCTCGGCAATCACGCCGCGGCCATTCTGAAAAAGCAGCGCCAGCCGGCAGCGGCGAAATAGGATGGAGACGAGCGACGTCGCGCGCATGCCGGCGCGCGCCACCAAGGCACTGATCGCCGATGCGCTCGCCGCGGCGGGACTGCCGCAACCGGACGCCGCACGCTGCGCCGAACTGATGAGCGAGGCCGATCTCACCGGCGCCGACGGCCATGGCATTTTCCGCCTGCCGCAATATGTACGCCGGCTCAAAGCCGGCGGTTTCAACAAGCGTCCGAACATCACGGTATCGCGCACCGCGCCAGCGACCGCGCTGGTCGATGGCGACAACGGCATGGGGCATTTGGTGATGTCGCGCGCAGCGAGCGAGGCCATTGCGATGGCGCAGCAGAGCGGCGCCGCCTGGGTCGGCGTGCGCCGCTCCAACCACGCCGGGCCTGCGGGTCTCTACGCCGAAATGCCGGCCGCGGCCGGCATGGTCGGGCTCTATGCCGCGGTCGCTAATGCCAATCACATGGCGGCCTGGGGCGGCGCGGATCTTCTCCTTGGCACGAATCCGCTCGCCATCGCCGTGCCGACCGGCGGCGCGCCGCTGGTCTTCGACATGGCGACCTCGATCGTCGCCTATGGCACGGTGAAGAAATACGCGCTGCGCGGCTTGCGCATGCCCGAGGGCTGGTTCGTCGATGCCGCGACCGGGACCGCCATCACCGATCCGGCAAAATCCGCGGCCGGCGTGCTGCAGCCGATGGGCGAATATAAAGGCAGCGGGCTTGCCTTGATGATCGGGCTCGTTGCCGGCGTGCTCAACGGCGCGGCGTTCGGCCGAGACGTGATCGATTTCAACGCCGACGACGACAGCGCGACCAATACCGGCCATGCCATCGTCGCCGTCGACATCGCGCGCTTCGTGCCGCTGCACGCGTTCACCGCCGAAGTCGATCGGCATATCCGCGATTTGCGCGGTTCGCAGCTTCTCCCCGGCTTCGATGCGATCCGATTGCCGGGCGAACGCCGCACCGCCTGCCGCGATGCGCGCAGCCGCGACGGTATCCCGGTTCCGGCGCCGCTGCTCGCCCAACTCGACAAATTGGCGGCGGATTTGGCGATAAAGCCGCTGCGCGCACGGTGACATCAATACGGCTAGAATTTGCGCTCATTCCCGCGTAAGCGGGAATCCAGAGAACTTCGTTAATACCGCTGCAGCGTATCCCGGACGCGGTGCAGCGCGTTAGCGGTGCACCGCAGATCCGGGATCGTCGCAGACGCCGCGTCTGTGAAGGTCCCGGTTCAGCCGCGCACCATTTCATGCTGCGCTGCGCCCGGGAAACAAGCACTGGTTTACCGATCCTCATCGATGCTTCGTCCCGGCACCTTCGCGCTCACCTTGCTGCTGTCGTTTCTGACGGCGCTCGGGCCGTTGTCGATGGACATGTATCTGCCGTCGCTGCCGGATATCGGCCGCACGCTGTCCGCCCCGGTGCTGCAAGTGCAGCTGACGATTTCCAGTTATTTGTTCGGTTTCGCCGTCGGCCAAATCTTTTACGGACCGGTGTCCGACCGGCTCGGCCGCCGGCCGGTTCTGCTGACGGCGCTGGTTCTTTATGCACTCGCCACCGTCGGCTGCGCCGCGGCGCAATCGATCGACACGCTCATCGGCTTGCGTTTCGTGCAGGCGCTCGGCGGCGCCGGCGCCATCGTGCTGGCGCGCGCGGTGGTGCGCGATCTCTATTCCGGCGTCCGCGCCGGGCGCGAATTGTCGCTGATGGGCGCGATCACCGGCGTTGCGCCGATCGTCGCGCCGGTGATCGGCGGCGGTTTGCAGATGTTCTTCGGCTGGCGCGCCAGCTTCGTGCTCTTAGTGATCGTCGCGCTCGTGGTCGGCGCGACGGCCGCGCGGCTCCTGCCGGAAACCTTGCGCGAGCGGCCGAAGACGCCGTTTTCGCTCCGTGCCATGAGCGTGCTGTACCGGTCGGTCGCGGTGCATCGCGGCTTTCTCGCCAATCTCGCGATCCTCACCGCGGCCTTTGTCGGCCTGTTCGCCTGGATTTCGGGCGCCCCTATCGTGATGCAAAGCGCGATCTATGGCCTGTCGCCGTTTGGCTTCGGCGTAACGTTTGCCCTCGGTGCCGCAGGTTATGTCCTGGGCACGCTCCTTGCCGCGCGCATCGTGATCCGGTTCGGGCTCGACCGGCTGATCGGGTTCGGCACCGCAGCCATGGCCTGCGGCGGCTTATTCATGGCGCTTGTCGTCGCGCTCGCGCTGTCACACGTGCTCTGGTTTGTCGGCGCCATGACGCTTTATCTGTTCGGCATCGGTTTCGCGCTGCCATCGACCATGGCCGGCGCGCTCACCCCGTTTCCGGATCGCGCCGGCACCGCCTCCTCGGTGATGGGTTTCGTGCAGCAGGGCGGTAGTGCGATTATCGCGGCTGCAGTCGGCGCCTATCTCGGCCATTCGGCCTGGCCGGTCGCCTCGGTGGTTGCGGTGATGGGCTGCCTGTCGTTTGTGATCTGGCTGTTGACGCGCCGCGTGCGCGCCGCGGCGCTGAGCTGAAAGGATGACACATGAACAAATCTGAGAAGCTGCCAAGCCGCCGCCTCGGCTCCTCCGGCATCGCGGTGTCGGCGATCGGTCTTGGTTGCATGTCGCTCTCCGGCGTGTACGGCACGAGCAGCGACGACGATGGCGTGGCGCTTATTCGCGACGCGCTCGATCGCGGCATCACTTTCCTCGACACCTCCGACGCTTACGGCGCCGGGCACAACGAGACGCTGGTCGGCAAAGCCATCAAGGGCCGGCGCGGCGAGATTGTGCTGGCGACCAAATTCGGCAATCTCGGCGGCCGCGGCGGCAAATTTGCCGATGGTCGTCCGGAATTTGTTCTGTCCTCCTGCGAGGCGAGCCTCAAGCGCCTCGGCGTCGATGTGATCGATCTTTATTACCAGCACCGCATCGATCCGGCGGTGCCGATCGAAGACACGGTCGGCGCCATGGCGCGGCTCCTGCAACAGGGCAAGGTGCGCGCGTTCGGTTTAAGCGAAGCGAGCCCGAAAACCGTCCGCCGGGCGCATGCGGTGCATCCGATTGCGGCGGTGCAGAATGAGTGCTCGCTGTTATACCGCAGCGAGGCCGACGAAACGCTGCGCACCACGCGCGAGCTTGGAATTGGCTTTGTCGCCTATTCGCCGCTCGGCCGCGGGCTGTTGACCGGTGTCGTCGAGGATCCGAACACAATGGCGGAAAGCGACGCGCGGCGGCGGCATCCGCGCTTTGCCGCCGGGAATATTGCCGCCAATCTGACGCTGGTCGAGCGCGTCAAGGCGATCGCGGCCAAGACGAATTGCACGCCGGGTCAGCTGGTCTTGGCGTGGCTATTGGCGCAAGGCGACGACATCGTGCCGATCCCGGGTACCAAGCGCGCGGCGCGGCTTCACGAGAATATCGGTGCGCTGTCGGTGCGGTTGAGTGCGGCCGATCTTTCCGCAATCGAACAGGCGGTTCCGGTCGGCGCGGTCGCTGGCTTGCGCTATCCCGAAGCGCAGATGGCAAGCGTCTATGTCTGAGGCCCGGCTGTGGCGAAGCAATCCCTAGCCGGCATAGAGCTCCTCGATCTCCTTGGCCTTCGCCATCAGATCGATGGCCACTTCCTCGAGACTGCGCGCCGTGGCCATGTCAGGGCAGGCGCGCGCAAGGAGGATACAGGTGTGCGCCGTGCTCCGCAGATAATTTGTGATTTCCGCAATCATGACCGCTCATTAGCTCAATGCGGCGAACGCCGGCCATGATCGACACCGCCGGCGGTCATTTCTTTCGGGCGCGATGATATATTCGAGGACCGCAGGCTAGATCCTGCTCCGCTGCGCCAATTTCTTGTTTGTCGGAGCCAACGGGAAAATCGCGAGCGTATCCGCGTGCGCAAACCAAACGGCATGGAGCTTAAGGACGTTCCGATGGCAGGCGGCGGCATAAGCCGAGCCGCCTATGCTTTCGCGTCTCGGGCCCATATTTCAGTCGGGCCGCTGCTCAAGCGCGCCAATTTGAGCATACAGCAGATCAAAAATCCTCTGCTGCGCATCCCGGTCAAGGATCAGATCAAATTCCTCAATCTGGTGGCCGACAAGCTCCAAGATGAATTCCTCGGCATTCGCCTTGCGCAAACGCTCAATCTTCGCGAATTGGGGCTGCTGTACTATGTGATGGCGTCATCCGATACGCTCGGCGACGCGCTGGGCCGGGTTGCGCGATACAGCACGATCCAAAATGAAGGGGTGCAAATCAAATATCGCGCGGGCAAAGTCGTGACCATTACATATAACTATATCGGCGTCGCCCGCCAGCCCGATCGGCACCAGATCGAAGCCTTCATCACGATTTTGCTGCGCGTCTGCCAGGAGCTCAGCGGACTGTCGCTGGTCCCGCTGCGCGTGAGACTTATGCACCATCGCTCGCGCTTGCCTCCCGAGATCAAGCGTCTGTTCGGCGAGCATGTGGCGTTTGCCTGCGATGCTGACGAGGTGGTGTATCCGGGTTCGATTGCGGGGGCGCCTTCCACCAATGCGGATCCGTATTTGAACGCGCTGCTGGTGCGATATTGCGAGGAGGCAGCCGCCAAACGGCGGAGGAATTCGACGACGTGGCAACTGAAAGTCGAAAACGCGATCGTGCCGCTGTTGCCGCACGGACAGGCGCGAATCGGCAAGGTCGCCGCAGACCTCGGCGTCAGCCGGCGAACGCTGGCGCGCCGCCTCGCCGCCGAAGGCCTGACATTCCGGAAGGTTTTGGACAATCTGCGTTTTGATCTCGCCCGCCGTTATCTGCGGGAGAAGGAATTGCCGATGTCAGAGATTACCTGGCTGCTCGGCTACTGCGAAACCAGCGCCCTCAATCATGCGTTCAAGCGCTGGACCGGCCACACGCCGACGCGCGGGCCTTAATCTTGCGTAAGTCGCCGCGCTATGGACTTGATTGGTCGCAAGCATCGTCGCGACGTTTCGGCCGCACGGTCAGCCAAGCGTGTGCGGTGATCCACTTCACGGCAGTGTCTTTGGAACTAAACGTGCCGAAATAGTGGACCGAGCCGTTCGGCCAGACGATCTGCACGCGCCAGATCTTGCCCACCTGCATCGGCAGCAAGACCGTGGTCAGACGTTCGGGTGGTTTATCCTCTGGCGGCACCGGCAAACAAACAAATAAGACCACTGAAATTAAAGAACGGCGCGGCTCATGTCGTGCCGCGCCGTCCCACCCCCGCATCCGAGCCTCGTTGCCCGAACGATCCCGCGTTAGACGGGCCTGGGTAGCAACTCTGCCCAGCGCGATCTTGCTTTTCGGGGCCAAAAACCTGTTTCTACCGGTCACCGACCGATTCGAACTCGGCCAATTCAATGGCGGCGCGCCGGAAACTGACCGGGCCTTTGGCGGTTGTTTGTAGAAACCAGCCAAGGGAGTTTCGTCATGAAAGGCCGCATTCTCATCGCCGCGATGGCCGCTCTGACGGCGGCCAGCCCGATTTTCGTCGCAGCGGCGCGAGCCGCCGATCCATCAGCCGACACGCAGCCCGGTTTCGTGCTGGATACCGGCCAAATCAATCCCGGCAATGCCGCGCGACCCTGGAGCAGCGCGCCGCCGCTGCCGCAGGACCAGCAGCCGACGCAGGAAGACGCGCGCGCCGCACTGATGATGCCCGATAATGGCGCGCCATCCGCGGGCCAAAGCGCCGGCCAAGAACCTGGCCAAGCAGCTGCCCAAGGAGCCGCCCAAGCAACGCCGCCCGCGCCGAACGGCGGCGGTCAGCCAAGCGGCGGGAATGCGCCCGGCGCGGCCCCGAGCGCCGGGCCGCCCGGGCCGATCGGCGCCACGATCCAGACCATGCCGGCCAAATTCTCCCACCGCAACGATGTGCTGGATCACATGCCGGTCATGGCCTGGCCGCTGGCCCTGAACGCGCAGCAGCGCCAGCAAATTTATCAAGCGGTGATGGCCGACAAGTCGCCGCCGGCTGCCGACACGGCGAAACT
>Ga0126369_10000849_pt1 | contig 20690 bp, 8 predicted proteins | sample PanSoiMetaPlot_1_FD_109646 | JGI IMG/M metagenome (GOLD analysis project Ga0126369, IMG submission 109646) | Tropical forest soil microbial communities from Panama - MetaG Plot_1 | ecosystem: Environmental > Terrestrial > Soil > Tropical forest > Bulk soil | place: Panama | collected 2016-02-17 | reverse complement strand
GGCCCCGAAGATACCACTACTCTGAAAACCGCACGAGAGATTGCCTGGATCTGGACAGATGCCGGCCGCCGGTCCGAGGCCGAGAAGCTACTTCGACAAACACTCGAAGCACAAGAACGAACTCTGGGTCCCAAGCACCGCGAGACTCTGATCACGATGAGTTATCTCGGATGGACGTTGGCCCGTGAGGGACGCTTCGCCGAAGCCGAGAAACTCACCCGAGAGACCTGGGAGGCCGAAAAGAGTGTTCTCGGCTGGGAAGATCCCGAGACTCTGCACACGATGGGAAATCTTGCCACGACGCTCGAACTGGAAGGGCATCAGCCCGAAGCTGAGAAACTCGACCGCCAGCATCTCGATATTCAACGGCGTGTATTTGGCCCTGATAGCGTTTACGTCATGATCGATATGAACAACCTGGCAGGCACGCTGACGGACGAAGGGCAGTTTGACGAAGGGGAAAGGCTGTATCGCGAACTGCAGGAAATGCAGAAGCGGATATTGGGCCCGCAACATCCCGATACACTCGAGACGATGGCCAGTCTGGCTGTGAACCTCGACTCGCAAGGTAGGCTTACGGAAGCCGAAAACATGTACCGTGAGGCACTGGCGGGTATGCGCCGTGTTTTGGGCGAAGAGCATCGCAATACCCTGGCTTGTTTGCTCGATGTCGGGATTGTTCTATATAAGGAGGGCCGCTACAGCGAAGCGGAACAAGTTCTCCGCGATTTCCTCGAAGCAGATAGTCATGCTGTGGGAGCTGACAATCCCGATGCGCTTGAAGGCACGGCAATCCTGGGTGCAATCCTGTGGCAACTGGGTCGGTTTGCGGAATCGGAAAGAGTGCTCCGCGAATCCATGGATCGATCGCAAAAGGCGCTCGGGCCCAAGAACCCGGTAACCCTTGAGGCAGCCGCGGATCTCGCATCTGTGCTTCGGTCCGAAGGAAAATGCGCCGAGGCGGAGAAGATGTTTCGCGAGTGTCTCGGAGTAGAACGCGACCTGGTTGGACCAGATAACCCGGCAACTTTCGAGGTCTCCAATGGCCTTGGTGTGGCATTGAGCTGTCAGCATCGCTTTCCTGAAGCAGAAGACCTTTTCCGCGAGGCGGTAAAGAGCGCAGCTGCGACCAAACAGCCTGCGATCATCGCCGATGTATGGGTTGGTTTTGCATCGGCCGCCGCCGCAGCCGGGCATCATCAGGACGCACTGCGATATGCACGTCTGGCGCTTGATCGTGGCTATTTTCCTGACAGCTTGTGGGCCACACTCGATCTCAAACCGTTGCGCGCTGACCCGCGCTTTCGTGCAGAGATTTTGGAGGCGAAGCAGCGCGCCACCGCAGGACAACAGTCAAGATAACTGGTGCCTACGGTCACGAGGTGTAGCGTGTTCAGGGGCATCTCAGGGGAGGGCAAAGTTCACCAATAGACTCCAGGCGGAATCAATCGAGGGTGGTCACCGCGGAAGGAATCGAATCCGCACAAAAACGTACTTTCAACAACATGCAGAGCCAGCGATGACTCATAAGTCCATGAAAAGCAGTTGAACTCACACAAACAGAGCGCACATGGAGCGCTGAAGTAGCTCTAGTGTGTCCGTATTCAGCCAGTTACCAACAAAGACGGACGCAGCACAAGTATCTTCGGAGCGAGGCGATTCGCCACAATTGACGAAATCATTCACAACGGCGAATGAGAGGCGTCTCACGTTTCTATGAGCGGTATCCACACCTGCATGGATGTGCTGGCACGATTCGCCCATGCGTAATAGGGAATGAACGTCAATGGCATGTGGCGTGTCTTTCCTGCTGCGCCCACATATTTCGAATAGAGTGGAGAGCCGGAACCGGACTCGAGTGCCGCGCCGTCGTGCCGCAATACGATAATCCCACCGAGCAGTCCCTGGGTCCACTCTGCGTGAAATTCTGCGCCAGGATTTTTGCCGAGCGCCACAGCCAGATCACTGACGGCCACGTTTTGTGGTTGATCCACTTCCTCCAGACAATAGAGCAGTGGCCCGCGTTGGATTGCCACCCGGCCGACATTCTCAACCACGTACCGGTTCGATCGGATGATTTGGACTGGCGTGTCCATTTGTAGCGTGATCGTATCGCCAGCCGTCCATTTCCGCTGAAGTGCCAGGTATGCTCCAGGCTTAACTCCGGCTTCCATTTTGCCGTTGACTGAAACGTGGGCGCCGTCGGCCCAACCCGGAATTCGAAGATACATTTTGAATTCACTAGGCTTTGCCGGTGCAACTCTCAATTCAACGTTCCCGTCCCACGGGTAGTTTGTCTTTTGCGCAATCTTCAGACCTGTGCCGTCTTCCAGGTGCCAGTCAAGTTCAGAATTGTCGTACAGGTGAACATAGATGCCTTCTTTGCTGGTGCTGTAGAAATATCCTGGAAGCGACGCGAGGATCCGCTCCAGGTTCGGCGGACAACATGTAACGTCGTACCATGGGTTGCGAATCTTATCTCCTGTTGAGGGATCGAAGGAGAGGGGGTTCCGATAACAGTAAAGCGTCCCGTCGAGCGACATTCCGGAATTTATGCCATTGTAGAGAGCTCGCTCAACAACATCAGTGAACTTCGCATCGCCAGTGGCCGCCAGCATACGCCAGTTCCACATCATGTTGCCGATCGCTGCGCAGCTTTCCCCGTACGCGGTCGCGTTGGGCAACTCATAGGCTGTGCCAAATGCCTCGCCATCACTGCGCGCGCCGACCCCTCCGGAGATGTACATCTGATGTCGCACAAGATCGTCCCATAGGGTGTTCAGAGTTTTCCAGTAAGCCTGATTGCCGGTCTCCATGAAGTAGTCGGTGGCCCCGCAGCAAGCGTACATTGCCCGCACTGCATGCCCTTCGAGCTTGGTGCGTTTCGTGAAGGGAGTTCCACTGTACATGTAGACCGCGCGGTCTAGCGGCAACTTGATCCGTTCATCTCCTTGCAGAATATAACCCGCGAGGTCGAGTTGACGCCGGTCGCCGGTGAGTCGGTAGAGCTCAATCAGTCCCATTTCAATTTCCGGGTGTCCGGACACGATTGGCTGTTTGGGAGCAGGGCCATAGCTGGGCTGTAGGAAGTCGTTCACGAATCGAATGCCGCCATCCAACATCCGTCGATCCCCGGTCCCGCGATAAAACGCAATCGCACCCTGGAGAAAATGTCCCATGTTGTACAACTCATGACCAGTGGTCTGAGTGTCTGGCAGCATTCGAAGATTCTTGCGATCCTCGACGTAGTAGGTGTTCAGGTATCCATTCGATTCTTGTACTGCAATGACTTCGTCGATCATCTTGTCGACGGTCGGCCGCATGTCGGTCAAATCACCCGACTGGAGCGCGAATCCAACGGCCTCTGTCCACTTGTAGATGTCGGAATCGGATAAGACCGGCCCACGCTGGGCTGCGCTGCTCTTTCCCACCAAGCGGCGGAAATTGTTCATTCGCCCGTTCGCCTCGAGAAGTTCCCGCATGCTTGGAATACTCTTCGTGACGTTGGTTCTACGCCGCGGACTCCAGAATCCATCTCTGATAGTCACAGCTCGCACAGGAATGTTGTGCAGCTTGGCATACGGCGATGTGGTCAAATTCTCAATTCCCTGATCCTTCCACGTCGGGTTGGAGGTAAGAGCGACCGTTGCCGGCGCAGTTTCGCTTCCTGCGGCTGACGCGAACAAGCGTGGGCCAGACACAGACGTTATGGCGGCGGTTGTCACTACTGTAGTCACGAACTGCCTGCGAGAGATGTTCTTGCTCTTTGCCATAAATCCCCCCCTGCTGATTCTGGTAACTGATGAGACCAGGTTCAGAATCCATTGTTCCAGTGGTAATACATCTCATTCCACCTAAGTTCTTTGTTGAAGCCGGCGAGCGATGTATCTCGATTTATCAGCAGGCACTCCATCCCGGCCATATTCGCGAAGTTTTCCCAGTATTCAGGAGTCAAAGCCGGGCTCAGTACCGTGTGGTGTGCGCCCCCGGCTGCTATCCATGCGGTAGCCGCCACTTTTAAATTCGGTTCGGGATCCCAGACGGCACGCGCTACCGGCAATTTCGGTAGAGGCTGCTCGGGTGAAATAACGTTGACTTCATTGACAATCAACCGGAACCTGTTACCCATATCAATCACGGACGCGTTGACAGCTCTCCCGCTGTCCGCCGTGAATACGAGCCTCACTGGATCTGCTTTACCGCCTATCGCCAGCGGATATATCTCCGCCGAGGGCTGTTCACTCGAAATGGAAGGGCAGATTTCCAGCATGTGCGCTCCCAATACCTGCCCGCCGTTCCTGAAATGATAGGTATAGTCCTCCATGAAAGAGGCGCCGCCCTTCAAACCGCTGCTCATAACCTTCGTCGCGCGCAGCAGTGCGGCTGTCTTCCAATCGCCTTCGGCCCCAAATCCGTAGCCGTCAGCCATCAGGCGCTGCACGGCGATCCCGGGGAGCTGCACCAAACCATGAAGGTCTTCAAACGTATCGGTAAATGCCAGAGCGCCCGTGTCATCCAGAAATCGTCGCAATCCAAGTTCGATCCGGGCTGCCTCGTACAGTGACTGTCGCTTGCACCCTGCCTTGCGCAATGGCTCAGCGATCCGATAACTATCGTCGTACTCAGAGACGAGGCTTTCGGTCTCCGAGTCCGGAACCTGATGAATCCGGCTGACAAGTTCCCCAACGCCGTAACCATTGACGGAATAGCACAGATTCAACTCGGCGGTGACTTTGTTGCCTTCGGTCACCGCGACATTCCTCATGTTGTCGCCAAGGCGGGAAATCCTTAGGCGCTGCGCATCGTGCCAGGCAGCAGCGGAACGCAACCATGTTCCGATCTCCAAGTGCACTGACGCATCCTTCCAGTGCCCGACGACTACCTTCCTTCGCACCCGCATACGCGCTGTAAGAAATCCAAATTCGCGATCGCCATGAGCCGACTGGTTCAGGTTCATAAAGTCCATGTCTATCGTCGCCCATGGCAACTCCTGATTGAATTGCGTGTGCAGATGGAGCAAAGGCTTATTCAGCGCTCGCAATCCAGCGATCCACATGCGAGCCGGCGAGAAAGTGTGCATCCAGGCGATAAGCCCCACGCAGGTTTTCGCGTTATTGGCTTCCAGGCACAGTTGATGGATGGAGTCGCTGCCGGTCATCGCAGGTTTGACGATGACCTCGAGGGGGATCTCCGGCGACGCGCCGAGCGCCTGCACCACTGTCGCTGCATGGTCTTGTACCTTGGCGAGGGAATCGGGTCCGTAGAGATGCTGGCTGCCAGTAACGAACCAAACCTGCAGTTGCTTCAGGTCGATCATGAGGTTCCTTCACCGACGCACGACTGCGAAAGCCGGGGAGAAAACGTTGGGGGAACTGCAAGAAAGTCTAGTTGCGCGAGAAATTCTGTCCGATTGGAGTTGCCGTTCCCCAACTCCTCCGATAAAGTAAACGTTTACCTGTAATCGCGTTTTTATCTCGAACTGTTCCCCGTGTCAAGTCCTTTATGGTCCTTTATGGCCGCTCGTGGATGGTGAACTGAAGATCGTTCTTGTGTACCAACCCATCCTCGTTCAGGAGGATTCTGGCGAGTGTTCTATTCACTTCACAAAATGTCGTGACCCCGCCCCGCATGATTCGCTTGACAACTGAACATACAATTCTCAACCGAGGCAGACAGTCATGATTCCCCGATCCTGCAGATGGTTGGCATTCTTTTCTCTGCTCGCAGCGGCCTTGTGCTCCGCTCAGCCTTCAGTACAACGGCAGACCTCAATCCGAATCGACGCCAGGAAGACTCTGCATCCAATCCCACGCTCGATTTACGGCACCTTTCTTGAGCCGATCGGAAACTCCATTTATGGAGGACTTTGGGCGGAACTGTTACAGAACCCAAGTTTCGAAGCGAATCTCTGGGTGCCGACCCAGATTTCAGACATGATCAAGGAACGTCCGGAACTCGCCAAAGCATCGAATCTGAACTTGCCATTGCCATGGGAGCCGCTCAACGACTCGCAGGGGACTCGCTACGCCCCGCGTTGGAACGATGTTGCTAATTCTTACCAATCACTGCTGCTCATGGCGCTTCCTGCCCAAGAAACGGGTATTCGCCAGAGGGTCTACCTGCCCATCCATCGAATCGGAAAGTACATGGGCAGCGTTTACTTAAAACTGCTTAGTGGCCCTCCAGATGCCGAAGTTTCAATTCGAAAGCCGGGCAAGGTGCTCGCGACACAAAAGCTCCACCTCGCCAGTCCCGACTGGAAGCGATATGACTTCACACTCGAAATACCAGCCAACGGGCTATCTCCATTGGAGCCATCCGATTTCGTTCTCTCAGTAAGCGGTGGGACGCGCCTCCTGGTTGATCAGGCATCGCTGCTGCCTTCAGATCACGTCGAACGCATGGACCCCGACATGATTCGGATGGTGCGTGAATTGAAGTCCCCTATAGTTCGTTTTGGCGGGAACTTCACATCGGCCTATCACTGGCGGGATGGAGTTGGGCCACTCGAAAAACGCATCAGTATGCTCAACATTGCCTGGGGCATGCCCGAGTACAACCAGTTTGGCACCGACGAGTTTCTCTCCTTTTGCCGCCTCATCGGAGCACAACCTCAAATCGCTCTGAATCTGGGGACAGGTACGCCAGAGGAAGCGGCCGAGTGGGTGGAGTACGTAAACAGTCGTCAGCCGGACCAGAAGGGCGGAGCACTTTGGGAACTGGGGAATGAGCTTTGGGCTAACTTCCAGGTCGGATATCCAACGCTCGAGGATGTCCCGGATCGGACGAAGGCCTTTAGCGCCGCAGTGAGGAGAGTCGACCCGCAGGCGCGCCTGATCGCTACCGGAGCTGATCCGGATCATTTCCAGGAATGGAATGCCGCACAGCTCGCAAATGCGCCGGACGCCTTCCAATATCTTTCCACTCACTTCGTCGTCACCACCAGTGACATTGTCGCCAAGGATGCTTCACCCGACTTTATTGCCCGAGCCACATTTGCGCTACCCGCGGGTATCGAGCGCCTGCTACCGAAGATGCATGATCAGTTTGCGTCCACGTCGGGAACCGCGGGAGTGAAAACCGCGTTCACGGAATGGCTTTTTTGGGCTCCCAACGACTCCTACCCTCGCTACGACAACATGGGTGGTGCGATCGCCACAGCGGGTTTTCTTAACATGTTGCTACGCAGCGCACATTTGGTTCCGATTGCCGACATGACGGGGAATATCGAGTTCGGCGGTATCTGGAAAAAGCGGGGGCGGGCGTTCGGAGTGCCTGCCTACTGGGCCTTTCGGCTGTATTCAACCGCCGACTCCAGCCGGCTGATCGCAACCGAGACGCAAGGAGAAACCTATAACGTGGAGCAGGGTGCTACACGAATTCCGACCATTCCCGATGTCCCTTATCTGGACGTGGTCGCGACGCTAAATGAATCGGGCAGTAGGGTGACGATCTTCTGCGTGAATCGCGACCTTTCACGGGACCTGACGGCGAATATCGCGATCACTGGTTTCGTGCCTGCTCCCCAGGCCAGAGTTCAAGCCCTCTTCGCTGACAGCATCTATGAAAAGAATGATGAACTCACTCCAGAACACATTCGTCCGCGTGAGAGCTTCATCACGGTGGACTCACCGGAATTCCAGTTCACGTTTCGCCATGAGGCTTTAACGGTCATCGAGCTGTCGCGGCGTTGACAGGGTGCGCTGCGTTGCGGAAAATTTCTCACTACGAATGATGCCGGCTCCCTCCCGGATAACAAGCAGTTGATCTGCGGCAACTCTGGGGAGCGTTTCAGTCTTGCCGTTCGTCCAGCGGATCGTGAGGTCGGCAAATGTCTCCGCGCCCAGTCCAAAATGCAAGCGTCGATCGTTGGAGGAATAGAAGCTCGATTGTGCCGTGACCTCCTGCGCCTGTCGCCTGTCACCGTACCGCACGGTGACTCGGGACCCGATCGCGCTGCGATTGCTTTGTACGCCGACAAGCAGGATCTTGAGCCAGTGGCCGCCACTTGAAACGTCGTTGCGCAACAACGATGGCGGCTCGTTCATATTCATGACCAGTACGTCGACGTCGCCATCATTATCGAAGTCGCCGAATGCACATCCGCGACTCGGGTGCGCTTCACGAACGCCGCTTCCTGCTTCTTCAATCAGTTCTTCGAATCGGCCATCTCCCAAATTCCGGAACACGAGGCGCGGAGTCCGATAAGGATATGCGGGCAATTTCTTCTCAACTTCCGGATAAACACTCCCGGTCGCGATGAAGAGGTCGGGAAAGCCATCGTTGTCTAGGTCGATAACTCCCGCCCCCCATCCGACATACCGCGTTTCCACGCCGATTCCGGACCGGACCGTCACATCGTCGAAGTAACCCTTTCCATCGTTCTTATAGAGAACGTTGGTGTCATCGGCGAAGTTGGTTTTGAAGATGTCCAGATTGCCATCAAGATCGATGTCACCCACTCCAATCCCCATACCGGCCTGCTCCAGGCCGTCTTCACTTAACGCTACCCCACGGCCCAAGCCTTCCTCACGAAAAGTTCCATCGTGCTGGTTGCGAAAAAGCCAGCTCGGCGTCGAGTCGCAGGCCACATAGATGTCGGGCCAGCCATCATTGTCGTAGTCGGCCGCGACCGCGGTCATCGGATAGGATCCCGAAGCTGACGCGACCCCCGACTCCTTGCTCACATCGGTAAAAGTTCCGTCACCGTTGTTGTGAAATAACTGAACTGATCCCGTAGGCAAGCCGCGAGGTCCACAGTTCACGGGCACACCTTTCCATGTGCAGTCCGCATTTTCGCCCGGCCTGGGCAGCTTTTCGAGCGTGGTGCTCAGATAAGTCGCCACGAAAAGATCCAGCCGCCCATCACGGTCGTAGTCTACCCAGGTGCAGCCTGAGCCGTAACGCACACCGTTATGCGCGAGGCGCGATTTCTCGGTAACGTCAGAAAACGTTCCATCTCCATTGTTGTGGTAAAGCACATTTAGGCCATAACAAGTGACGAACAGATCATCGAAGCCATCATTGTCAAAATCGCCCACAGTGACTGCAGATGCCCAGCCCGTACGGACCAGCCCCGCTTTTTCCGTGACGTCCGTGAAGGTTCCATCACGGTTATTCCGATAAAGTCGGTTTGTCGTTCCAGCGGGCACGTCTTCGAGGCGCGTACCGCTTAACACAAACAAGTCCATCCAGCTGTCATTGTCGTAATCAAAAAACGCAACCCCGCATCCCACAACCTCGACGATGTAGTTTTTTCGCTCTACTCCGCCGTAGATGATTGGATGGGTAAGCCCGGCCTGCTTGGCGACGTCTGTAAGCCTTGCCTGAAATGGGCGTCCGGATGGCTTTCCGCGGGGCTGTGGCCTCACGCCGCGAGAGGAAATTCCCTGGCCCCAGATACCACTGCTTACGCCCCCCAACGTTGTGCCGGCCAGTAGGCCTATCAGTGTGCGGCGCGTGATCATTGAGCGGGTTCCGTCGCCTTTATGAATTGATCGGCCCTGACATTTTCGAGCTTCTGCACGATTCCGGAAGGCCAGTGCACCTCGACAAGTTTTGCGCTCGTGTCACTTCCCAAACCGACAATGAGTCGCTTGTCACTCGCTGACAGATATCCGACGGCGGTATTGATCGTGAAATGTTGTGTCAAGCTGGAAGAAACGACCTTGACCCGAGCGCCGATCCCATCCCGATTCGATTTCGTGCCGACCGCTTGAATTCCCAGCCAGTGATTGCGATTGCCACCGTCATTTCGCAGCAGGTACGCATATTGCCCAGCATTGCTCACGACAATGTCGATGTCACCGTCATTATCGATGTCACCGAAGGCAGCTCCGCGTCCGGCCCACTCTTTATGAAAAGCCTCTCCCGGTGTGACACGCACAAAGCGTCCTCCCTGATTCTTTAACATGAGCGGCGGCTGCTGATATTTCAGGTTGGGCGAGGTTTTTTCGATGGTGTCCATCACGTGCGACTGCGCAACGAACAGGTCCTTCCAGCCGTCATTGTCATAATCAACGAACCGCGCACTCCATCCCGCAAACGCAAGTGTCGCCCCGCCAATACCCGATTGGTTGGTTGTCTCCCGGAAGGTGCCATCGCCATTGTTTCGGTACAGCATGTACCGCTCGTTGGACAAGTCTGTAACGATGACGTCCGGAAGCCCATCGTTGTCGTAATCGCTAAAATCGATTCCCATTCCGGCGAAAGTCTTGCCATCCTCGTTATATCCGACTCCGGCAAGAAGACCGACCTCAGTGAACGTTCCCGTGCCATTGTTGTGGAAGAGGAAACACTGAACGGAGTCATTCGCCACATAAATGTCAGTGAGGCCGTCGCCGTCATAATCGGCAAATGACACGCCGAGCCCTTTGCCAACTGATTTGGCGATCCCGGCTCTATCGGACACATCCGTGAACGTACCGTCACCATTGTTGTGATATAGAATATTGCTCATGCCATCGTAATTATCCGGATGGCAATACGCGCGATAGCCCGGCCGTTTTTCGCCGCAATATCGGTTCGTCTTGAAGGTCCAGTCAACATAACGAGTCACAAACAGATCTAGCTGTCCATCGTTGTCGTAGTCAACGAAACCCGCACTTGCGCTCCATCCACCACCAGGGACACCAGCCTTCTTAGTAACATCGGAGAATGTTCCATTTCCATTGTTGTGGTATAGAGTGTTATGGCCGAATCCAGTTACATAGAGGTCTTCGAACCCATCATTGTCATAATCTCCGACCGCGACACCCATGTCGTACTGGTTCTGGGGCATTCCTGATAGTCCGGCCTTTTCGGTGACATCACTGAATGTTCCGTCAGCGTTCTGGCGGTACAAGCGGTTCCAGAACTTCGGATCTGTCTTATCCGGGAGCTTGCTGTCCGGCATGGGGTCGTCAATTCTCGCCCCATTAGTAAAGAAGATATCCAGCCGGCCGTCATTGTCGTAGTCGAAAAGTGCAACTCCGCCTCCCATCGTTTCGACTAGGTATTTGTTTGTTGTAGCGGCATTTTCGTGCTTAAAGCTCAGCCTGACGGCTTGCGTGGCATCATGAAATTGCACCTCCGGTGCCGAGTCGGCCCCCAACAAGGAGACAGCCAACCCGCATAGCGCAAGATTCCTGCAAATGGAGCGAGCATCCCTCATAGCGCTTGACGTAGCTTCCTGTTTTCCACGATCCCCTTCATCTCCTGCACAATCAGAAGATGATTCGCGGAAACATGCTCGAAGGTCTCCTTCAGACCTGACGGCCAGAGTATCTCGACGCGATCCGCCATAGTAGCTCGTCCCAGCCCGAAGTGTAAGCGCAGGTCGCTCTGAGAATAGTAACTCGATCCGCTCATCACCTCATCGACCTGTGTGTGCTTGCCGACAGTTACTTTTACCCTGGCTCCGATTGCTGATCTGTTCGAGCGAGTGCCATGGCACTTAATCATAAGCCAGTTGTTGGTGCTGCCTCCTTCGTTGCGTAAGAGAGAAGGCGGACCATCAAGGTTGTTGATTAGCACATCGACATTGCCATCGTTGTCGAAATCTCCAAATGCACAGCCTCGTGCAAGGTTTGTTGAAAGTACACCTGGACCAGCCTTCGACGAAACATCTTCGAACCGGGCATTCCCAAGATTGCGGTACAACACCTTAGGTTGCCGATAGGCGAGATGAAGCTTCCGGTGGGCGATTTGGGAGTAGACATGGCCATTGGCCAAAAAGATATCTTTCCAGCCATCATTGTCGAAGTCGATAAAACCGGCGCCAAACCCAAGGTATTTCCGGTTGACACCTAGCCCGGCGCGAATGCTGGCATCTTCAAAGCCCCCATTGCCGTAGTTGTGATACAGCGTTGTTACCTGCTCAGAAAAGTTTGTACGTACGATGTCGAACCACCCGTCCGCATCGTAATCCCCTACTCCTACCCCCATGCCTGACAGGGCGACGCCGTTTTCGTCGAATGCGCAGCCGGCAGGAACGGCGATTTCACGGAACGTTCCATCATGATTGTTCCGGTAAAGCAGGCTAGGAGCGCTGTCGCAGGCCACGTAGATGTCGGGCCAACCATCGTTATCGAAATCAGCCGCGGCTGCTCCCATGCCATAAGAACCCGTTGGGCGCCAATTGCGCGTTACAAAGACCATCGAAGAAGAGCCGCGCGGCTGGGCGATCCCCGAGGCTTCCGAAACGTCTGCAAAGGCCCCGTTGCCACGATTGCGATATAGAAGGTTTGTGCCGCCCGCATACCCTAGTGGTCCGCAGGGCACCGGGATATCGTTGTAGCGGCAGTACGCGGAATCGCCGGGCTTGGGAGCGCGCGCAGGATCGAAATTCACATAATTGGCAACAAAGAGATCGAGCTTCCCGTCGCGGTCGTAGTCAAGAAAGCAGCAGCCTGCGCCCCATCGATTGTCGCTTCCGGCCACCCCTGCGGTTTCTGATACATCCGTAAATGTTCCATCGCCATTGTTGTGATAAAGGACATTCCGCCCAAAGTACGAGACGAACAGGTCGTCAAACCCGTCATTATCGTAGTCTCCGACGCAACAGGCCTGGCCCCATCCCGAATGCTTCAAGCCAGCCTTCTGTGTCACGTCGGTGAATGTGCCGTCACGGTTGTTGTGAAAAAGATAGCTGGTAGGCCTTCGGTCCCGCACGGCGGGATCGAAACTGCTTCCGTTCACGAGGAAGATATCGAGCCAGCCGTCGTTGTCGTAGTCGAAGAAAGCCGCCCCGCAACCCATCTCCTCGAGAAGGAATTGCTTATTTTCCGGACTGCCGGAAACATTGGCGGCGTGCAACAAACCCGCCCCGGCAGTGACATCGGTGAACACTACCGATGAACGCGACTGGGCCGCCGCCAATCGGGCAGATGCCAAGGGAAACGTCATCGCGATGCCACCGCATAGCATCCGAAGGAAGTCGCGACGCGATAACGCGCGGCTCAAGCCGTTACTCATGGTCCCGCTGCCCCGCGGGCTGAGGCCCAGTGCCGCCTGATTTCGCACCGCTTCTACGCATCTTGTCCAGCTTGGCTGTTTCTTTCTCCAGTCGAGTGAACGCATCGAGAGCTTCCTCGCTCTCTTTGGCCTTTCCTTGTCGCCGATAGAAGCCGGCCAGCACGTAGTAATAAGAGGATGCGCGTGCGTTCAGCGAGATAGCGCGACGCAGGGAATCGACGGCCTCATCCAGATGCCCTAGCCGCTCTTGCGCTTTCGCCTTTTGAAACCACGCTCGATCGGATTGGGGATCGAGTTCAATCGCCTTTTCTGCGAACTCAAGCCCTTTATTGGGATCTCCCGTTCGGTTGTAGAAGGCACTCAGATTGACGTGGGCAGACGAGAACTTTCCCTTGCGCTGCTCGTTCAGCGCGATTGCCTTCTCGTAGCTCGCTTGAGCGGCCGCATCGTTTCCCAATGCTTCCTGCGCCAATCCTAAGGCATCCAGCGCCTCGACATAGTTGGGATCGATGCGCAGCGCGCTCTCGAATTGTTTTTGCGCAGGCGCCCAGTCATCCTGAATAGAAAACAGCTTGCCAAGGTTGTAGCGAAGTTCCGCGGATTCAGGGTTGTAGCGAATGCCCTGCTCAAATTCAACCTGGGCCGCGTCAAATCGGCCGATGATCATCAGGTTGCGGCCGAGGATTTTGTGCGCCTCAGCGTTCTTCACATCCAGTTCGAGCGACTTCGCCAGTGACTGCAGGGACTCTCCGATCTTCTGCTGTGCGAACTGACTGTAGCCGAGCGCATACCAGCCCCAGGAAGACTTCGGATTCTGCGCGACATATTGCGCCAACAGCGGCTCTACTTCCTTAAAGCGACCATCCCGAATGTAGCCCTCAAGCTCGGCCACTTTCGGCCCGTCGTCACCCAAGACAGCGGGATGCTGCAAGCTGTCCACCTTGGCTTTCGCTGACACCTCGGAGGGGTTCAGTTCCAGAGTTTTCCGGTATTCGTCAATCGCGCCGGCGGTGTCACCCTGTTTCTCCAAAACCATGGCGAGATCGCGATGGGCTTCCGGCGCATCCGGCTGCACTTTCGTCGCGTGGCGGAATTTGGCTGCCGCCTGTTCCAGGTCGCCCTGTTCCAGAGCCGCACGACCTTCTGCCAGATCCAGACTCGCGTTCTGAATTCGATCGTTCGCGGAAACCTGCTCGCGCCCCTTCTTCAGCTCGGTTTCCGCTTCTTCCTTCCGTCCGGCACGCGATAAGGCAAGCCCCAACTGGTATCGCGCCTCCCCGTTCTGCGGATCAAGTCGCGTCGTCTCCTGCAATTCCTGGATCGCCTCCTCCACTTTACCGTCATGCAGAAGGGCTTTCCCCAATGCCAGGTGCGCCCGAGAAAATGTGGGCGACAATTCGATAGCTTTGCGGAGTTCTTCAATCTGTTTTGCACTGGCATATTTCGGGTTGACCGCGTAGGCAGCCGCAAGATTGAAGTGCGCCTTCACCGATCCGGGGGTCAGTTCAATTGCCCTCTCAAGTTCAAGCACTGCCTGCTCGCTATCGGTTGCGGTCAGGGCTGCTCCCAGGTTCGCGTGAGCGTCGCTGTAATCGGGATTAAGGCGGATCGCTTCCCGGAACGCGGCAAGTGCCGCATCATCTTCGTTGGTCTGTGCCAGCACGAGTCCGAGATTGTTATGCGCTTCCGCGTAGTCAGGACGCAGGCGAATCGCCTCGCGCAGTTCGGCGATCACCTCCTTGCCATTGGCCCCTTGTCGCCCCAGCAAAAGGCCGAGCACGTTGTGGCCTTCCGCATTCGCGTTGGACCCGGCAAGGGCCCGGCGAAGTTCGTTTGTTGCTGTGCTCCAGTCGGGAGTCGGAGGCAGCGGGGTCGGTACATTCAACCCGGCCTCGAATTGTCCGAGCGCGTGGTCGAGATCGCCGCTCCGCAGAAACGCGATTCCAAGATCGATGTAGGTTGCCGGCAGTGGTGGCAATAAGGCAATCGCACGTTGCAAGCTCGCTTTTGCTCCAGCAAGATCGCCGGTTTCACGCAGCCCAACCCCAAGAAACGCATGGCTGGCTCCGGCCGCCGGATCCAGCCGAACACTCTCTCTCAGTTCGGCAACCGCCTTTTCCTTCTCCCCTGCATACCAAAGCGCAACGCCGAGATTGTAATGCACCTCCGAGGACTCGGGCTGAAGTTCCGCCGCCCGGCGCAGGTGCCCCAGCGCGGACTGAATATCTCCTTGTTGGCCGAGAACGAAGCCGAGGACGTTGTGGACGTCCGCATTTCTCTCGTCTATGGCCAGAGCTTCCGTAAGTTGTGCTTTCGCGGAATCAAGGTCGCCTCGCGCAGCCGCTTCCCTGCCGCGCTTTAGTACCTCGTCCGCGGCGCTCGTCGTCTCCTGCGCCGCCTTGCGTTTCGCCCCACTCTGCTGCTTTAGAGCCAGGCCCAAACCGTAGTAGGCTTCTCGCAGCTCCGGATCAATCTCAAGCGCCTTCTCAAAAGCCGCTACCGAACCGGTAAGATCGCCGCTCTGCCGCAGCGTTTGTCCTATCTGATATTGCACGTTGGCGTCCTTCGGCTGTGCTCTTGCAACTCGCCGCAGGTGGATGAGAGCACTCTGCGCATCTCCTTCTTCGCGCAATGCCACGCCCAAGTTCGTGTGCACGGCGAGATTGTTCGGTTCCAGGGCAAGCGCGCTCCGAAATGCTCTGACGGCTGCGTCGAGATCCCCGCTTCTCGCCCGCGCCGAGCCCAGATTGATGTAGGCGCGCGCGTATTTCGGATCAATCGATACTGCCCTCTTGAACTCCGCTATCGCTCCGGCCAGATCCGCTTTGGCCATCAAGGCCACGCCAAGCCAGTTGTGCGCCTCCGCGGAGCCTGGTCCCACTTTGACCGCTTGCTGAAAGGCTTCGAGCGCACGCTCATACGCGTTCCGATCCCAATAAGCAAGACCGAGTGCCACGCGCAGCTTCGGATCCGATGGATTTCTTTTGACCGCACTTTCCAAGGACGCCAACGTCGGCTCGGCCGGCTTAGCTTCCTGAGCGGACACCGATATCGTCGAACCCACACATAAGGCTGTGGCCGCTACTACCTCGAAGAGTCTGGCGAATCTGGTCATTGATCCGGATCCAACAGTCGAAGCTGAAGGCGCGAATTCTCTTCATCTTCTTTGCGCAACGATTTTGCGATTTCCAGTTGCTTGTCTGCCTCGTCTTTCTTCCCCATTCGTGCGAGCAGAAGGCCAAGTTGATAATTCGCCTTTACCGACTTCGGATTGAGGCGAACGGCTTCCTCGAGATTCTGCCTGGCGTCATCGTACTTGTTAGCGCTCATCAACAGAGTTCCCAATACCTCGCGCGCCGCAGCATGCTCCGGATGCTCTTGCAGCAATCCTTCCAGAATGCGGATGGCCTCACCTTCATTCTGCTGATCCCGTACCGCAAGAGCCAGGTAATAGTAGGAGCCCACCTGACTGGGCTGCAGCCTGACACTCTCCCGCAGGTGCGCCGCAGCTTCGGGTAAGTGCCCTTGCAAATATTCGACCGAGCCGAGCGCATACTCCAGCTGCGGATCCCCGGGATGTGTCTTCAGCAAGCTTTGGAGTATGCTCTGGGCGGCTTCGAACTGGCGCCTGCCGGTCTTCGCCGCAGCAAGTGTGTACTGGTACTTTGCCTCCTGGGGCCGCAGGCTGGCGGCCTTGCTCAACGCCAGCTCTGCGTCCTCCAACAGATCCATCTTGAGACACACGCGTCCAAACCCCAAAAGAATTTCGGAATCCTCCGGCTCGAGTTTTCTGGCGCGAACCCAGTAGGAGAGTGACCGCTCCAACTCCCCCTGACGCTCAGCAATAATCGCGGCCTGTCGCAGCGCTAACACAGATTGTGAATTGAAGCTCAGGGCCTTATCGTACGCATCGAGGGCACGCGCGAGATCTCCCTTGGCTGCATATGCGCCGGCGAGGTTGAAGGCCGCCTCGTACGATGTGGGACCAGCCTGCTGCACCCGCTCAAGAATGTCGACGGCCTCAGGAACGGCTCCTCCCTCCAGCAGCAGCAGGGCAAACTTGGTTGACAATTCCGGCGGAGCACTCGCCAGGCGCCTCCAGTCATCCGCCAGCGCGGCGGCAGCTTCTTTGTCGGGTAGCTTTGCGTGGTCGGCTGCGAGAACGAGCAGCCCATCGGGCGATTGCTTCACCCGATTAAGAACCGGCTTGACCAGGGCCAGCGATTCCCTGTAGTTTCCCTTTTCTGTCTCTACGCGAGCCAATGCGAGCCGCGCGTCGACATTTGCCGGATCGAGCACCAGGACACGGCGAAACAACGTCAGCGCCCGCTGCTGCTTTCCTTGCAATGTGTACACCTCCGCCAAACTGAGATGGGCTCCCAGCAATCGAGGGTCGAGGCGGATCGCTTCCTGCAGAAACTTCGCGCTGTCATCGAGCCGTTTCTGCTGAAAGCGGATGATCCCTAACACGGAGTATGCGACAGCGCGGGTCTGAGGGTCGGAGAGCGCCCGGCGCGCCTCCCGATCCGCCTGCTCGAATTGTCCCTGCTGAACAAGGTCGGCGGCTTTCTGAAGAGCCTCGCGGGAATCGGCAAGCGACGTTTCCGCGATCAGGGACAAGCACAAAAATAGAACAGGGGGGCGGAGCCACGCCCCCCTGAGTCGACCCGTGAATCTGCGAAAGTTCACTACCACGGCTTCCTCGCCCCTGATAAGGGCGAAGCTTAATCCCCGTTCGACTAGAAATCAAACCGCAAGCCGAATTGAATCGATCGCGGCGAATTGCATTGTGTGGATACCGTTCCGAAGCTTCCCGCACTGAAGTTTGTGTCGGGGTCGCAAAAGTCGGTCCGGTTGAAGATGTTGCCGAACTGGCCCTCGAACTTCATGCTCAGCTGCTCATGGAGCTTGAATACCTTGAAGATATTTACGTCCTCGCTGTACGTCGGAAATCCACGAACCGAGTCGTCGCGCCGAGGAGCGTCGCCCATCTGCAGCGGTCCGGGATCCTCCCACGCGTCCGCATTGAAATACTTCTGGGTGAGCGGGTTGAAGTTGCCGCTCCTGTCGGCGACTCCACTTCCGGCCACGCGATTCGGACGCTTCTGGCCGTTAAACAGGAATCCTCCAAGGTCATTATTCATGAAGATGTTCAACGGTCGACCGCTCTCATATCGCAGGATCCCGGCGGCGTTCCAGCCGCCGAGAAGAGCACCGGCAACGCCTTTGAAGTGCTTGGCGCCAGGTATCTCCCAGTTGAATCCTATGAGAAGGACATTCGGAACATCATCCGCGCTGACTCCCCATTCGCTGGTCTTGATTGGGTTCTGCACTGTGGCATTGATCCCTTCACCACCCTGGGAACTTTCAGCTCCATTTGTCACCAGGTGTGACCGGGTATAGCCGACCCTGAATTGCATGCCTTGCGAGAAACGCCTTTCCAAGACCACTTCCAACGCGTTGTACAGACTCATGCCTGTAGGGATGTTGCGCCACAGGATGTTCTGATATTGCGGAAAACGTCTTGCGGCCTGCGCCACGTTTCCGTTGAACGAGGCGTAGGGCAAGGGAATGCCTCCCTCGCAAACTCCGTCGACAGCAACGTCGGAGTTGCAGGGAGAATTTAGAACCGTCGATCCCAGCGCAAGGATCGCGGGATCATTCATGTTGGCCGCCAGACCTGCACGTTGCCAATGATCCGTAAGTCGCGTTCCTCTGTTGCCGATGTACGAAATATCCAGCTTCATGTTGTTCGTGAGCTGGCGCTCCACCGTGAGCGACCAATTCTGGTAACGAGGCAGCGTTAAACCATCCCTGGCGACGGCGATCGGAGCTCCTCCGTTCGAGATCGTTGGGTCGATGAACGGAGGCTGGTTGATTGTCCCCACAAATCCCTGGTCAAGATGGAATGCTGGATGAACTCCGTTGTCGGCGGTTTGTATAAACGGATTGGACGAGAAGCCCAGAGTCGGCTGGCCTATGAATTGCGCAAATGCCACCCCGGAATAATAGATTCCATATCCACCCCGGATTGCCATCTTGTCGCCGACCCGGTATGCAAAACCGAACCGCGGTCCGAAATTGCCGTGTCCGGGATCTTCAAACGTCCTTCTTCCCGACCGGCCATCTCCTGTCCCGGCAAAAATGACCGCCCCCAGAAAACCGTCGGCACCGGGGTTGGGCGTGTTCGGATCGAATGTAGAGTACTTGTCATTCGACTCCGTCCGCGCCGCCTGGTAGTCAAACCGCAATCCAAAATTTAGCGTCAGATTGTTATTGACCTTCCACTCGTCGTTGATCCACGGAGCCCAATACGCCTCATTGAACATCGGATGCACAGGAATTGTCTGATCCGACGAATGCACCTGGCCGAGGAGCATCGAAGCGAAGGAATTGCCTGTCTGCCCGGGGAGCACGTTCCCGGCAGCGTCGTAGCCTGCAGTCTCGAGATTATTGAATACGAAATGGCCGCCTTGGTCACCGGTGGCCCAGCCTGCGGATGGGAACTGGTGCCACCGGTACTCAAAGCCGACCTTGATGGTGTGCTTACCGATTTGCCATGACAGGTCGTCCGAGAACTGCCAGCGATTATTTGTTTCGAATCCGAATCGTGGCCACCCATATGTTCCAAGGGAGTTGTACGGAATCGTACCTTGGAAATCGAGGAGCGGCGGACCGGAAGTCTGATCGACAAGGCCGCCAACACCCCGTGGATTTGTCTCACCCGGAGTTCCCGTCCAGAGAATTCCAGGCCAGCCAGCGCCGGCCGACAGCGGATTGCCTCCCATGAACCATCGGTCCCACGCGATCGTACTGTGGTTCAGCAGATTGGCGTTGATGATCCAGTCGAACTGCACGTTCGCGTGGTGAGTCACAATTCGCTGATAGAAACCATCGCCATAATAGTTCGTGTTCTTCTCCGGCGAGGTTCCGCCATCAAACTGCGTCTTGCAGCCGCCCACTTCACCGCAGTTCCGGATGGATGGACGGGAGTTCCAGTAAAAGCTCTCATGCATCCGGAAACTAGGCGTGAGCGCGTGATCCACACGAAACATTATGTTACGGGCATTCAGAATCCAGGTTTGGTCTCCTGCCGGATTCCCCGCGACGTTAAACGCCGTGCCGGCCCGATCCGGTTCGACCATCAGACCCGCAATGCGTGATGCAACCACGCTGAGATTCGGATCATCGCCAGGGATGATGTTGCGAGGATACGGGTCGCGGACTGGAATAGAACCAACAAAATGCAGCGATGCCGGATCGTAGATTGCACCTTCCATGATTGGTCGGCCTTCAGCGTCAAATACCGGGCTACCACCCGAATCTTTAACCTGGTTTCCGGTTAGCAGTTCGCTAAAGTCTCCCGATTTCTGAAGATCGGTTGGCGTCGTGTTGCCGAAACCGGGCAGCACACCGGAGCGGAACCGTGTCCAGTCGACGTTTACGAAGAAGTGTGTCTTGTTGTGTCCATCGTAGACATGGGGAATGAAGACCGGCCCGCCCAGCGCAAATCCGAAATTGTTGTTCTTGTACGGCGTCTTGCCGGCGGTACCGAAGAAACCTGCTGCATTGAGCGCGTCGTTGCCGAAATATTCATACACGCTGCCATGCGGAGTGTTTGTGCCCGACTTCGACGTGTACTCAATGAACCCACCGCTGGTGTGCCCGTACTGGGCGGAGTACGTCGTAGTGATGACCTTCACTTCCTGAACGGCTTCCACCGAGGGAGCGCTTTC
>Ga0126369_10000848_pt1 | contig 20700 bp, 8 predicted proteins | sample PanSoiMetaPlot_1_FD_109646 | JGI IMG/M metagenome (GOLD analysis project Ga0126369, IMG submission 109646) | Tropical forest soil microbial communities from Panama - MetaG Plot_1 | ecosystem: Environmental > Terrestrial > Soil > Tropical forest > Bulk soil | place: Panama | collected 2016-02-17 | reverse complement strand
CACGATGCCATGGTGACTGCTCTGCTCAATCACACCGAGACGCGGGCCACGGTCTTGCGCAAGATCGTTGAAAAGCCGGAATTCCGACAGAACGAGTTCAACTCGATCTTTGTGCTGATGGAATACTTTGGCTACCTTCGCCGCGATGCCGACATGCCGGGATTTAGTTTCTGGTTGAACAAACTCAACAGCTTCAATGGCGACTACCTGCAGGCCGAAATGGTTAAGGCTTTTCTGAGTTCGAGCGAGTATCGCCGGCGCTTTGGGAATTGAGAGTGACTCGTCTCGCACGGGCTCACCGAATGTAACATAACTTATCGATTGGAACTCTTGTTCCTGCGAAATCTACTATTTCAAGTACGACGCTTTGGGCCGATTGATTTATGAAAAGCAGGCGGAACAGGCTGGAACCTTCACAGCTTCAGATTCTCTGACCGCCAACACATCCTGGTCGCGCAAGCTTGTCTACGATCAGTCCGGTTACAGCGGATTGCTTACCACGGCATATGATGCGAGAAAGATTACGACAGAAATTGCGGACGACCAGCCCAAAGAGAATCTCACCTGCCCATATTGCCAATACTCAGTATGACCTCTTGATCTTGATCCAATCAATGTCGTGCTGCCGCAGAAGTTTTTGAAGATGCTTACCGGACAAGGGTTTCTTCAAGTCCATCTGCAACAACTTGCGTGAACGCCAGGTTATTCTCTTTGCCAGATTGTCGAGAATAACCGCCCCAGGAGTATTAATATCTTTTAGTGCCTCATGAACCGCGGCTCTAAGAACTCTCATCGTCCAGATCCTCTTCCTAGTCGGCTTCAACTGTAGTCCATCGCTGCCGCGACGAATCAATCGATCTTTGAGTAGCTCGGCAAGTTGCGCTCCGGACATCGGACGATCTTGCCCAGCTAGTTTGGCCTGCGTCGTCAAAATTTCCGTTACACAAAACAGCCAGTGGGGAAGGTTCTGCTCGACAATATCTTGCCAAGTGGGACTATCGCAGTCGTCAGGGGTTAGATGGATTTCTATTACTCGCGCTACGAACCCCGATTCACTTAAGAGCTTGTAGAACTCATTCTCTATGAATTCACTGTCGATCGGTTCTTCGTTTGTGGTCGACATGGGGAATGCATGAGGAGTGAACGTCAAACGCCCGCCGAACACGTTAGCGTGTCTAGCGGGCGTTGAACGCGGTTGTTTTGGTCCACCGGTTTAATACGCGGTCCAGCACTTTAATACATGGTCCAGCGCTTTAATACATTTCGACAACGATTGGGAGGGTTTACAGCTGGACTGGCTTAACTGGCCTACCAAGCTAAAGAACGGCCAATCCGAGGTCGTAGTTGTATGACTCCGAGGATGCCGCTTCCCTGGGCGTACATGTCGTCGGGTTTGCGGCTCAACGGACCTAAACTCCGTTGCGAGTCTTAAGGATCAATGACCGCGTCAAACATCCTGGATGAGAGGTAACCGGCGACCCCATGCGCGAGCGCAGTCAGATGCCTCTAATCCTTGTGGCAGGATTGTGGCAGGAACAGAATGGAATTCGCTGTAGAGCGATGTCACGCGATTGTAAGCCTTGCAAATTTGGTTGATTTTGACCGTGGCTGCATCTCGATTCAAAATCAATTACTTAGGTTTTACTACGTCGCTTGATTGGGGTGCGTGAGGTCGCGAGTTCGAATCTCGCCGTCCCGACCATTTACAAACCAAACAAGGATCAGCTACGAGCCGCTGTCAGATGGCGGCTCTCTTTATGTCCGCTGGATTTGTGACCGGTGAGGCGTTAGCGGTGGCCTCCTTCGCGTCGGTGGCGGTCCGCGATGAGCGGGCGGTCAAACTAATCGGAAGCTGGCGCTTTAAATCAGCGGCCGAGCCGGGGCGGACACACTCGATCAGAATCTGGTAAGCGAAAAGCGATGGCCAATGTTTGGCCAGCCACGAAGAGACGTGATCGAGGCGGGCGAAGAGTCTTGATTGCCCCTGCTTCAAGTCGCTCAACGGCGGTCCGAAACCACTCACACGCTCGACGCGGAACCCGGCCTGCTGCAGCAATCGTTGAAATGAATCGCGCGTGAACAAACGCCGGTGTGTCAGATCGAGAATGCCGCGCCGTCCATAGTTGAACCGTCCCAGAAGCAAGTTCAGGCGCAGGGGAAGATAGGCCACGTTCCCGGTGCTCGCGTAGAGCCTGCCGCCAACCTTCATGCATCCGAAGATCTCGGTCGCGGTTTGCTCGGGCGACTTCAGATGCTCGAGCACGTCAAGCGCAATTGCCACGTCAAAACGATCTTCGCGCGGAAACTGTCCCAGCCACGGCTGATCCAGGTCTGCGGCAAACTGCCTGATGAGAGGGTCGGCAGGATTTGCGCGACTGTCGATGCAGGTCACCTCTATACCGCGCTCAGCGAACCAACGGCCGACTGCTTCGCTGCGCCCGCCGCCCACATCAATCAAGCGAGACCCGGTTGCTAACGGTAGTTGGCGAATGAAGTGGTGTATCGAAGTCGACGCCTGCTTTGTCGTATAGAGACTCCCTGGGTCGCGACGAATATCGAACTTGGGATCATAGAAAAGTTCGTACTGCATGAGCCGGTATCTTAAAGCCGTCTTCACGCACGCCCACGCGTAGAACATTCCGTTGACGTGACAAATCTCATTGCCGTAGTAGGTGGGAATCGGGACCTCGACAATCGGTTGGCCGGCCGCGTGCAGTTGCACAATGATATCGGCGTCGAAATCGAAGCCCAGGCTATTGCTGGTAAATGGAATCTGCCTGAGTGTGGATGTTCGATACGACCGGTAACCACTATGCATCTCAGACATCTGAGTTTTGAGAATGCGGTTTTGTAACCTGGTAAGGACCCGATTGCCGAGCAGTTTGTAAAACGGCATCCCGCCCTGGCGCGCGGCGCCAGGCACCAGAAAGCGACTGCCAAAAACCGCGTCGGCGCCTTCGGCATATGGCGCAAGGATCTCAGGCAAAGCTTCAGGCGCGTACTGCCCATCGCCGTGGAGCAAGACTACGATGTCGAAACCCTGGTCAATGGCGTAGAGATAGCCGAGACGTTGATTGCCGCCGTAGCCTTGATTGTAAGGTGTGTGAAAAACGCGCAATGGTGCGTAATGTCGCGGCCAGGTCACCTGATCGACCGTGCCGACGGTGTCGTCGGTTGAATGGTCATCGATGATAAAGACTTCGGCCGCGCCTTCGGCGATCCACGGCGGTATGCGACTGAGCACGCCCCCGATCTGCTTTTCAGCGTTGTAGGCGACGATGAAGATTGCTACGCGGTTCTGCGCAAGCGTGCGCCGGGCGAGCTCGTCTGTATTGCGCGCTGCGGATTGATTTGATGAGTCGTTAAGGTTAATCACGATCTATGCGTAAGGCTTCATACCACGAAGCGACTCTTGAGGCCAGAACGCCGAGGGCGTTCGCGAATTCCAGCCCAGGGCAACGCCCTGGGATAATGAGAACTTAATTATCTTCCCAGGATAGCGCGCTGACGCGCGCAACCCAGGGCTGGAATTTGTTAACGCCTTCGGCGTTATTGATCTCTGACGCCCGCTCCGCTTTTCTGCGATTGATCCTGGGGCTTACGCCCCAGGCTTTATGCTGTCGTGCACTCCGCGCACTCAGCTCACTTCAAGATACATTGCCGAAACTCCATCATTATGTAAGATCACCGCGCATGAAGCGCTCCTTCCTGAATCCGTTGCGAATCCTCTTCAGTTCGGATCCAAAGGTAGCGGGCAAACTATCAGGGAGAAGCAAAGACCTCCTCGCCATCGCTACGCTGGCGCTCCTGGCAACCATCTCGTTCGCCGATGTGCTGGGCGGAGTAGATCAACTTTATCTGCGCGATCTCACCCGCTTTTATTATCCCAGCAAGCAGGTCCTGCGCCAGATCGTCAAGGAAGGCGAGTTTCCTTATTGGAATCGGTCCATCTCTGCCGGCCAGCCCATGGCCGCAAATCCTGAGTACGAAGTTTTCTATCCGCTGACCTGGCTCATCCTGCTGCCCAATTTCGATCTGGGTTACCGGCTGCTGATTCTGATTCATATCTACATTGCGCTTTTCGGCATGTATGCCCTGCTGCGATCGCTCCGGTTGAAGCGGTTCGCGGCGTTTGCGGGGGCGCTTACTTTTGGGCTGGGTGGTCCATTTCTGTCTTACGTCAACTTGCTGCCCATCCTTTTTTGCGCCGCCTGGATTCCGCTCATAGCTCTTTATATAAGACGCTTCCTGCTGGCGCATCAGCTGAGGGATTTCGCTCTCGGCGCGCTGTTCCTGGGCCTGCAGTTTCTCGTGGCTGAGCCAACCACGATCTTACAAACCGGCATTCTGGTGGGGTGCTATGCACTCTACCGAGGCTGGTATAGCAGTCTCCGGTTGCGCAAATCGATCACCTCATTGGGCTGGATTGCGCTCTTCTATGTGTGCGGCCTGCTGGTCGGCGCGGTGCAGATTCTTCCGGCCATCGATCATGTTCACGAATCGGCGCGTTCGCGCCCTTTTGACTTCTCGCTCGTGAGTTCCTGGAGCTTTCCCGGAGTGCGGTTGGCTGAGCTGGCCTACCCGAATCTTTTCGGTCACATCTCGATCGGACAGGTTACGTGGTACTGGGGTGGCAACCTCTATCCGGTCATGGGATCGCCTTTCCTTTACAGCATTTACTGCGGATTTCTGTTGGTCGCGGTAGCGTTAGGCGGGGCCTTTGCGCGGCCGCGTGGCGGGCGAGCAGTGTTAATCCTGGTGCTCGTTTCGCTTTTGTTCGCACTTGGTGGTCACACGCCGCTCTTCCGCTTCCTTTACGACCACGGCATCCTTACCACAATTCGCTATCCGGAAAAGTTCCTGTTGCTCGGTTTGTTTGTGCTGATCGTTTTCGGCGCGCAAATGCTCGATCGTCTGCTTGATGGTGAACCGAAAATACGCGACGGCGCGATTGGCTTTGTGCTCGCCACCACGGTGCTGGCAGCCGTCTGCGCCGCCCTCTCGTTTACCCAGATTTACCAGACTACGTTCATGAAGATTTGGGGATACCCGGCTGGTGATTTTCTCAATCACATGGTCGCGATCACGCGCATGGATTGGATTGTAGCCACCGCGCGCGGCCTGCTGATGTTGGGACTGCTGGCGTTCGTCTTCATGCGTAACCAGCGCCTTTGGATGTTGCTGGCTGCGATCTTCATAGCGGCTGACCTTGGTTTGATTGCACGCGAGATTAACCCGAGGGTGCCGCGGAACTTTTTCGATCCTCCGCCGGTTGTCCGGCAGTTTCCGGCGGATCGGCGCGATTATCGAATCTTTCATGAAGCTGATTGGCAGGAGAACAAGCTCGAGCGCGAGCATTCGACCGGAGTAGCGACCTATTGGCTGGTGCGCAATGGTCTTTTCCCGCAGCTACCATCGGAATTCGGTTTGCACAGTGTGATCGAACGGGACTATGACAAGACCGCGTTGCTGCCGACGGTCGACTTTGTTGACTCGGTTTGGGAAGTGCGCCGCAACGGCAAGGCAGATTGGCCCATACCCTTCATGGCGATGTCGAATGCCTGGTTTCGTGGCGTGTATCAACCTTTTGCCGATCAGAACGAGCGCCCGGAGAGCGACCCGATGAACGCTCAGCCGGTGCGGTTCGACGAAGGGCCGCATTGGCCCCGCTACTACTTCTCAGACCAGTTGGTGACGATTCGCGACCGCGCCGATTTCGTGCAAAAGCTCAGCACGCAAACCTACAGCCCGCAAGTCGCTTTCATCACTGAACCGGAATTTTCTCCGGCGCGCGGCGTGGTAAACCAAGTGTTCGAGACCGCCAACTCAGCCACGCTCGACGTAGAGAGCTCGGGACAATCATTCCTTGTTATGAGCGTCACCCCGAACAAGTTTTGGCACATTGAAATCTCAGACGCCGACGGGCGGAATAGTCATCCCGTGCCGGCAATAGTGACGAATATCGGTTACCAGGGAATTGTCGTGCCTTCGGGTCAGCATCGCGTGACGATGGTCTATCGAAATAACCTGATAACGTTTGGCGCCATCATCTCTGCGATCGCCGCTTTGATGCTCGCCATTCTGACCCTGCACCGGCAGCGGACTGTTGACTACGGGTCAGTACCATCTGCGTAAGCAGATGGATCAAGGTTGCCCGGCTGGCGCTTTTGATCCATCCGCTGACGCGGATGGTACTGCGACGCGCGCGGCGAGGAACACCAGACTCGGTCACGACCATCAGTTGATTGAGTCTAGAATTCTCCCAGCTTACGTGATATTTTCTGGCGGTCACGATTGGATTTTTCCGTAGGTACTGTTTTGGTTTGATGCTACGGATTCTTATTCACACCGTGGGTTTAGCCCCGTGTCCGAGGAGAGCGATAAGATCGGAGACCGTTTAAACGGTAATTACATACTTGACGGACCAACAGTGCGCGGAGCGCACGATGGCATAAAGCCTGGGGTGGAGTCCCGATTCATCGGGACGGAACCCCAGGTCACCGATCATTCAAGAACGATGAGCCCGCGGAAGCGGGCGACGGCCGTTGCGTCCGCAGAACACCTCGTCCCGATCCGCTTCCGCCCGCTCCGCGGGCTTGGATCATTGTTGGTGACGTCTCCCGGGGCTCACGCCCCGGGCTTTACGCTGTCGTGCGCTCCGCGCACTGATGGTCATTCAAGTAAGTAATTGCCGTTTAAACGGTCTCAGGTTCCTTAACCCGCGCAAGGCGCCGCGCTGAAGCGGCGGCGTGAACGAGAATTTTCAAACTAAACCAGTACCTTCCGGTAGCACCGCAAGAGCTGCGCTTTAAAATTGAGATTAAGGTTTATCTTGATTCGCCAAACGCCAGCCTCGAATTCTTGACCACACAAACTCGTCTTTTCCCCGCATGAAAAAAATTGTCGCCGCCCTCCTTAACCATTTGAGTCGAAACTCAGTTATTTCGAGTGCGTCCGGTCGCCGGATTCTCGCTTCAGGTGGCTTAACTATTTTGGCGCTCGTAGGCGCCCTTGTGTTTACCGTTCACGGAAAACTCAGCCCGGCGTTTGCTTGTTTTCCGACCGCTTACAGTGTCACCTCTTCCGCGCCGCCGCCCTTAGGCTTTTGGACCGATACCTCAGGCGCGGTCTGGTCACCGGCCGGCGGCTTTCCCGGTTGCGCCACGGGTGACAGCGCGTCAGATAACAATCCGATCCCGACCACGCTCATCATCAACAGCGCGATTCCAAATGCGTTGACGAGCATCATCTTCCACTCTCCTGGGAGCACGATTAAAATCGATCCCGGCGGCAGTTTGACGCTCTCAGGCGGCAGCAACAGCCTGGCCAACGGCTCCAAATTGTATGTGAACGGAGGCACGCTTACCCTCATCAACGGCTCTCTCATTATTGACTCCACGAATTTTCAAATGGACTCCGGCACCGTGGATGTGCAGGCAAACAGTGGCTTATTCATAGGTAGCGGCGCTCAGATCAACGGCGGAACGCTGAACCTCGACGGCGGAGCTATGTTCTCCACCGGGAGTACTTCGTTGACACTGTCCAATGGCGCAACCCTGATTGTGGGGGCTGATACCGCTGTCAGCGCGGTTGGTCTGATCTTCAAGCAGAATAGCGTGCTTCAGTTGGACCACGACCTGACCGTGGATACAACTCTGGAGATGGACGGCTCGTCTACCTCGACTGGGACAGGGGACGTTATCGGCAGCGTCAAACGGACAGGTTTCGTCAGCACGCCGGCGCCGAACACGCTCTCGTTCGGCAACCCTAATAATCAGATCACCATCAACTCGGGCACCCCTCCGACGGACATCACTGTCAACCTGGTCAAGTCGGCGCCGGCCGCGCTTCCTTCGTCGGTCCAACGCAACTACGGCATCACGGCAAATGGCGGGAGCGGGTTCAGCGCGACGCTGCGGCTCCATTACCTTGACGCTGAGTTGGCTGGCAACACCCCTGAAGACTCGCTCAAACTAATCAAGTACGACGGTGCGAACCCAGGAGTGTACCCGCCGACCACCCCGGTTGACACCACCAACGATTGGGTGGAAACGAACGGAGTCCAAAGTTTCTCAGCGTGGACTTTGAACACCTGCGCGCCGCGCGTGGTCACCAACACCAATGACAATGGCGCCGGCTCTCTGCGTCAGGCTCTGATCGATGCCTGCCCCGGCAGTTCGATCGTCTTCAATATTCCAGACAACGATGCAAATCACGCCGCCGGCGTTTACACAATCCCGCTTACCACGGGACAGTTGGCAATTTCACAGAGCGTCAACATCACCGGACCAAATAATAATGGCGTCGATACCGATCCGATTGTGATCAGCGGCAGCGACACGTCGCGGGTCTTTAATATCAGCGGCTCGCAACCTGCGGTGTACTTTTCCGGGCTGACAATCGCGCACGGCCAGACGTTCGATAGCGGCGCGGCTATCTCCGCCAGCGGCGACGGCATACTCAGCCTGACGAACTGCACCGTCAGAGACAACCATGCCATCGGGAATGGCGGTGCGATTGATTCCCCAGGCGTGAATCTGATTTTGGACAGCTGCACCTTCTACGGGAATTCAACCTTTGGTAACGGCGGCGCTGTGTCCATAGGCACGGACACGGTGCTGATCACCAATAGTACGTTCACGCAAAATTCAGCCAGTAACGGCGGGGCGATCAATTCGAATTTTCAGGCGAATTTTACCATCGTCAATTCGACGATCGCGTTGAACTCGGCCACCAACGGGAATGGCGGGGGAATATCTGACCAATCACTTTCTTTTAGCATGAGTTTGCGCAACACGATCGTGGCCATGAACAATGCTAGCCTCTCTGGCCCTGATGTGTCCGGCGTGATCACTTCACAGGGATATAACCTGATAGGCAAGGTCGACGGCTCGAACGGTTTCGGGGCCACCGGTGATCAGACCGGGACCACCGGTGCTCCACTGGATCCAAAGCTCGGGCCGCTCCAGAACAACGGCGGGACGACGCAGACGATGGCGTTACTGGCCGGCAGCCCGGCCATCGAGGCCGGCACAGACCTGACCATCCTGAACGGTAACGGTGGATCTATTACCGACACGGCCACCAGCGTAAATGTCCTGGACAGCACCGCAATTCCGGTGGGCAGTGTCATTCAGATCGAGGCTGAGCAGATGACTGTCTCGGCCAAAGTTGGCAACACGTTGACCGTCACGCGCGGAGTTAACCTAACCTCGGCCGCGATCCACAACGACGGTGCGGCGGTGAATCCGGCATTTGACGGGCGTGGCAGCCGCTTTCCACGGAAAGCGGACTCAGCCGACGTCGATACCACGCAAACCGTGGACATTGGCGCCTTTGAGCTGCACCCATCGGTGGAAGATATTCCGAATCAGACGACCGCAGAGGACACTCAAAAGGTAGTAACTTTCAATTTAGGTGACGACCATGGTGCGCTGATTCAGGGAGTCTCAGCGACGTCATCGAACACGGCCCTGGTGCTGAGCGACAATGCGCGTCTTTCAATCACCGGCAGTGGTGGGTCGCGAACTCTGACGATTACGCCCAATGCTGGCGCCAACAGTTTAACCAACGGCGGAACCACAACGATTAGGGTCACGGTCACTGCGAACAATGGGCAGACGGCAACGGACACCTTCGACCTGACGGTTACTGAAGTGAATAATCCGCCGAATGTTACGGGCGAAACGATCGGCAATATCGACGAAGACTGCGCCACGGGCTGCACCGGTGGCAAGTACGTGATTCCGTTCGCGACGTTACTAGCTAACGATGACGCCGGAATAAATGAAGCAGCTCAGACCATTACGATTACCAATGTCGCGAGTGCGGTGGGTGGCACGGTGGCCATCAACGGGACGAACGTTGAATTCACGCCGGCAGCGGACTTCTTTGGCGCAGCCGGTTTCCAGTACACGGTGACTGACAATGGCACGACGAACGGATCACCCGATCCGAAGTCTGCCAACGGCGCCGCCAGCTTCACGGTGAATGCGGTCAACGATCCGCCGTCATTTAGCCTGGCCGGCAATCCGCCGACCATTCTTGAGGATGCGGGCGCGCAGACCGTCAACGTATTTGCGACGAACATCTCGCAGGGACCGGGCGAGACGGGCCAGTTTTTGACCTTTAACCTGACGCCGGCCGGCACGACCGGAACGCTGAGCTTCGCCAATGGTCCGGCGATCAACACAAGCACGGGTGCTCTGACGTACACCCCCAACGCGAACGCGTATGGCACCGCGACCTTCACCGTGACCTTGAGTGATAACGGCAGCAACACGCCGCCGAACTCAAACACTTCGGCGCCTCAGTCGTTCACCATTACCGTCAACCCCGTGGCCGACACACCATCTGTCAGCCCGAACCCGGCGACTACGAACGAAGACACGCAAGTTACCGGTCTGGTCATTAACCGGAACGCCGCCGATGGCAATGAGGTGACGAACTTTAAGATTAGCAACATTCAGCATGGTTCGTTGTTCACCGCAGGTGGCGTAGTCATCAGCTCAGGTGACTTTATCGACTTTGCGACGGCGCATGCCGGATTGAAGTTCACGCCGGCGGCTGATTACAACAACAGCATCGGCGCGGCGCCGAGTTTTGACGTACAAGCTTCGTTGAGCAGCAACAGTTTAGGTTTGGGCGGCGCCGTCGTGACGGAAGTGATAAATGTGACCGCCGTTAACGATGCTCCATCGTTTACCAAGGGCGCCGATCAGAGTGTGGTTACTGGCGCCGGCCCGCAGACAGTCAACGGTTGGGCCACGAACGTGGCCAAAGGTCCGGCCACGGCGACTGATGAGAGCGGCCAAACACTCAACTTCATCGTCACCAACGATAACAACGCCCTGTTCAGCGGACAGCCGGCGGTGGATGCCTCGACTGGTAACCTGACCTATACGCCGGCGGGCAACACGTCAGGTCAGGCTACGGTCAGTGTGTCTCTACACGATAGCGGCAGCGGCGTGGCTCCGAATGTGAACACCTCGGCCGTGCAGACCTTCGTGATCAGCGTCAGTTGCGGCGCGAGCAACATCGTCAAGAACACAAATGACAGCGGTCCGGATAGTTTACGCAATGCCATCCAAACAGCCTGCACGGGTGACACGATCACTTTCTCAAACACCACCGCGGGTGGAGCGACCAACTTCTTCGACGGTACTTCGCGTACGATTACGCTCACGTCGGGTCAGTTGACCATCGGCGCGAATCTGACGATCACGGGCCCTGGCGCGAACCGTCTGACAATCAGCGGCAACAACGCGAGCAGGGTGTTTAGCATCGCGCCGGCTATCGTCTCCATTTCAACCCTGACTATCTCTGGGGGCCGCGCGCCGGTTGGTTCTCCTTCTGACACCGACGGAGGCGGGATACTAAACCTCGGGACGCTCACCTTGAGCAACAGCATAGTCAGCGGCAACCAGGCCGCGAATCTGGTTGGCAGCGGTGGCGGCATTGCCAACTCCGGCAAGCTGACGCTGATCAATAGCACTGTGAGTGGTAACTCCGGTCCTAACCGTGGCGGCGGCATCTTCGGAGGGACAATTACGCTGAACGGCAGCACCGTCAGTAACAACAATTCCGGGGTAAACAGCGGCGGGGGAATTTTGGCCGGCGGCACGCTTACGCTCATCAGCAGCACGGTCAGCGGCAATTCCGCTGGCGCCTTCGGATCCGGTGGCGGCATTGACACTGGCGGCCACACACTTATTGGCGTCAATAGCACCATCAGCGGAAACAGCGCACCAAGTGGAAGTGGCGGCGGTGTCGACGGCACCGGCCCGGTAACCCTAACCAACTGCACGGTCAGTGGAAATTCAAGCGGGGGCAACGGCGGGGGGATTATCACGGGCTCCTCGACCTTGACCTTGTTCAATGTGACCGTCTCAAATAATCGATCTGATTCTGATAACAGTGGCGGCCAGAAGGGCGGCGGCATTTTCAATAGCTCCAGCACCCTGACGCTGAAGAACACGATCGTGGCCGGGAACTTCCGCGGCACCGGCGCCACGCGCGATGACATCAGTGGGACGACGGACGCGGTCAACAGTTCGTTCAATCTGATCGGCGATGGGACGAACATGACAGGCATTACGAACGGCAACAATGGCAATCAAGTGGGCACATCCAGTTCGCCGATCAATGCAGCGCTGGGCGCGTTGACTAATAACGGTGGCCCCACGCAGACGCAACTGCTGTTGCCCGGTAGTCCGGCAATCGATGCGGGAAACAATGCCAATCTGCCTCCCGATACTTTCGATCTCGATGGCGACAGCAACACGGCGGAAGCTCTTCCTTTAGATCAACGCGGAGCCGGATTCAATCGGGTCATTAATACCACGGTAGATATCGGCGCGGTGGAAGTTAACTACGCTATTACCGCTGCGGCCGGTTCGTCCCAAAGCGCAACCATCAACACGCCGTTCGGAACGGCGTTGCAGGCTACCGTCAAAGAGAGCGGCAATAACCAGAGTGGCGTGACAGTTACCTTTACGCCGCCGGCGAGCGGAGCCAGCGGCGCTTTCACGGGCGGTAACCCGGCGACCGTAGCCACTAATGCGAGTGGCGTGGCGACCGCTCCCACGTTCACGGCAAATGGCACGGCCGGTGGGCCATACAATGTGATAGCGAGTATCGGTAATGGATCGCCATCGGTGAACTTTGCGCTGTCGAACATTCCCGGCAATCAAATTATTACCGTCAACACGCATGCACCGGCCAGCGCCGTCTTTAACACGAACTTCACGGTGGCGGCGACGGCGAGTTCCGGCCTGCCGGTCGCTTACTCGAGCAGCGGATCGTGTACGAATGCCGGCCCCACATTCACCATGACCAGCGGCGGCGGCTCCTGTTCCGTGATCTACTCGCAGCCGGGCAACAGCAACTACAACGCCGCCCCGCCGATCACCCAAACGGTCACCGCGCAGAAGGCGAGCCAGACCATCACGGTGAATCCGCACGCACCCCCGAGTGCGGCTTACAACACGAGCTTTACGGTGGCGGCCACGGCGAGTTCAGGCTTGGCGGTAAATTACAGCAGCGCGGGGTCGTGCACGAACGTTGGCGCAACCTTCACGATCACGAGCAGCACCGGCACTTGTACGGTCAAATACGATCAACCCGGGAATGGAAACTTCAATGCGGCGACACAGGTGTCGGACGCCGTCACGGCTCAGAAAGCCAATCAGGCAATCACCGTCAACACTCATGCGCCCGCAAGCGCCGCTTACAACACCAGCTTCACGGTCGCGGCCACATCCAACTCCGGCTTACCGGTCAGCTACAGCAGTTCCGGGTCGTGTACCAACGCCGGGGCGTCGTTCACGCTCACGAGTGGTTCCGGCGCCTGCACCGTGAAGTATGACCAGGCGGGCGATACGAACTACAACCCGGCGGTGCAAGTCACTGAATCCGTCAACGCGCAGAAGGCCAACCAGACGATCACCTTTGGCGCATTGTCCAATAAGAATTACGGCGATGCTGATTTCAGCGTCAGCGCCACGGCATCATCGACACTTACGGTGAGCTTCACCGCCAGTGGGCAATGCACCATCAGTGCGAACAGCGTGCATCTCAGCGCGCCAGGTTCGTGCACCGTCACTGCGAAGCAAGCGGGTGACGATAACTTCAATGCGGCGCCGGATGTGCCGCAGTCCTTTACGATTGGCAAGGCCCCCTCAGCGACGGCGGTCAGCTCTTCGCTCAATCCAGCACACTTCGCGCAGGGTGCCACCTTCACGGCAATCGTGACCGGCCCGGCCGGCGCCGGGACGCCAAGCGGCACGGTCACTTTCAAAGACGGTGGCAATGCGATGCCATGTGCCAGTTCAGTTGCGCAGCCGCTGAATGCGAGCGGCGTAGCCACTTGTCAACCGTTCGGCCTTATGAGTCCCGGCACGCACACGATCACCGCCGACTATAGCGGGGACGCGAACTTTGCCGTTAGCACCGGCACGCTGGCGCCCGACCAGGTCATTACCAACGCGCCCCTGGTGAGTTTTAGCGCGGCGACTTACACCGTGAATGAAGCCGACGGCGTGGTGCACGTCGTCATCAATCGCACCGGCGACACCGCGGCCCAGTTCAACGTTGACTACGCCACCAGTGATACGGGCGCCTCGAGTAACTGCGGCGCGCTGAATACCGGCCTGGCCTCAGCGAAATGTGACTACATCACCTTCATCGGAACCCTGAAGTTTGCGGCGAACCAAACGAGCGCCGCGCTCGACATACCCATCACCCAGGACAGTTACACAGAGGGCGCGGAGTCTTTCACGGTCAACCTGTCGAATGTCACAAACGGGGCCATGCTGGGCAGCCCGTCATCGGCCACCGTCACGATCAACGACTCGGCGTCACCGACAGCCAACGCGATCGACGACAACACCATTTTTGTGCGGCAGCAGTATCACGACTTTCTGAATCGTGAACCGGACGCTGCCGGCCTGGCGTACTGGGTCAACGGTCTGAACGAGTGCAATAACGCGGCGACCCGGCCGCCGGGACAGACGCAGGCACAATGTCTGGAAACGCGCCGTATCCTGACCTCGTCAGCTTTCTTCCTGTCAATCGAGTTCATGCAGACGGGCACCTTTGTGCGGAGCTTCTATGTGGCGGCGTTGAATCGCCCATTACCGCCTTCCGCCAATGCGACCGACAACATGCCCGGCTTCGCCGAATGGTTGCGGGACACGCAAGCGGTTCAGCGCGGGGTCGTCGTCGGGCAGGGAAGTTGGCAGGCAACCCTCGATGCAAATCGGCTGGCGTTCATGCAGGACTTTGTCACGCGGGCTGAGTTCGTCGGACTATATCCCACCACGGACACGCCCACCCAGTACCTCAACAAGCTGTACCAGCATGCGTTGTCACGCTCGCCTTCGACCGCTGAGTTGAATGCCGGACTCGCATTGTTTGGCGCAGCGAGCACGGCAAATGATCCGACGGCCCGGGGACAGGCTCTATTGCAGGTAACGCAGGCGTCGGACTTCATCAGCCGTGAATTGCCGCGCGCCTTCGTGCAGATGGAATACTTTGGATATCTCCGCCGGAATCCAAACGACCCGCCCGACAATGACTTTAGCGGATACAACTTCTGGTTGAATAAGCTGAATGCGTTCAACGGCGACTTCTTTGCCGCCGAGATGGTCAAGGCCTTCATCAGTTCCGCCGAATACCGCCGCCGCTTCGGACCGTGACACCTTTTGGAGAGCGCCGACTGGTCGGCGCTTTTCGAATTACCCAGAGCTTTCGCCTATAAAGCGCGACGAGTCGCCGCACTCCGCAAAGGACGGGTTAAGAGAATTAACTCAGGCTTAAGATCGTGTTCATTTCCAATTAGCGTGGCTTGGTTAATATCCGCCCAGTTGTTTGTCGCAAGCTATCGGAGAGCGGGCAGCATCCGCAGCAGATTTCCTTCGTCGCTTCGACAGGTAATCCCGCCTGGAAGCGTTGCCAACGGCGCACAACGCCACCCGCGGCACGCACCCGAGAGAGGAAAAAGCTCGAAGAGACCTTGGCGCTGCTTTGTCGCTGAGGTCTTTTTGATTTTGGGCGCCGCCGGTTTCAGCCAACGAACTTCACCTGAAATTAATCGGCGGTTCATACGACGATAACTTCCCTCAGGTAAAGTCCGAAATCGAAATTTCCTGTCCCCATCGAATGCCGCTGGCAGCGTGCTCGGGGGGGAACAATGGACAGACCTATTCTGATAATTGAGGACGATCCGGACATCGCGGAAGTTCTTCGCTACGGTCTTGAAGCGCGACATTTTGAAACGCGCGTGGCCGCAACCGGCAATGAAGGCCTTTCCGCCTCGCTGGACAAAGAGCGGCCCCCGCTGCTCATTCTTCTCGACCAACTCTTGCCGGGGATGAACGGTTTGGACATCTGCCGGCGCATCCGGCGGGAACCATCCATCGCAGACGTGCCCATCATCATGGTGACGGCCAAAGCATCTGAAACCGATTTCCTGGATGCCAAAGCCGCCGGCGTCGATGACTATGTGACCAAGCCGTTCTCGGTCACCCGGGTAATGGAACGGGTCGAGTTCCTGCTCGAGTCACTCGAGGCCGGGCGGACTCTGAAGCTGCTATGACGCAGACGTCATTTTATGAACGCCCGAAAACGAATTGCGCTGGTCGCACATGACAACAAGAAGGCGGACCTACTTGAATGGGTGCGCTACAACCGGGCCGTGTTGAGCGCCCACGAATTGTTCGCCACCGGCACCACCGGCGGAATCCTGGAAGCGGAGTTGGGGATTCCGGTAGTCAGGTTGCAGAGCGGCCCGCTCGGCGGCGATCAGCAAATCGGGGCCAAGATCGCGGAAGGGCTGATCGATTTTTTGATCTTCTTTTGGGATCCACTCGAGCCGCATCCGCATGATCCGGACGTGAAAGCGCTGTTGCGAATCTCCGTGGTTTGGAACACGCCGGTCGCCTGCAACCGCTCTTCGGCGGACTTCATGATCTCTTCGCCTTTGATGTTCGCCGAGTACGAGCAGCAACTACCGGACTATTACGCTTATCGCGAGCGGCTCGAGTCGCAGGCCGTCGCCTGAATTAACTGGAGGGAAGGCCATGAATAGATCGCGGCGAAAAAGACAGCCTATGATCATGATTGCCGACACGGATGAAGACGAAAGGATGCTTTTGAAGGCCATCCTGAAATTGATTGGGTTCCGCGTGGTTGAGGCGTGGGACGCAGCGCAGGCCATGAGATTGGCGCAGCTGAAATCACCCGATGTGATTGTGGTTGATCTCACGCTGCCGGGCTTGGGCGGCCGCGATGGCTTGAGAAGAATCCGGAAGCTGTCCTCGTCGCCGCATCTGCCGATTATCGCCGTATCGATGGACGAACCGGCTCAGCACGAGGACGGCCGGTCCACGGTGTATCTCTCAAAGCCAATCGAATACGAGCAGCTCTACATGCTGATCGATCGCTTCCTGCCGAATTCGAGAATCCGGGTTCAGAAATCCAAAGCGCTCGCTGCGTAGTGAGATTGGACCAGCGGCTTTGCCGCTCCCCAGTGCGGAAAGGCTTGCCTTTCCGGGCGCTGCTCTAAAAGGTATTTCGAGGCTGCGCCTCGAACCGGCAGGCATAGCCTGCCAGAAAAAGAAGTGGCGTCTTTCTAGGGCGAGACTTACCGCGCTGGGCGGCGGCAAACCGCAACCCAAAACCCCAATCCCTATGCGGCGGTAGTTTGGACGTTTGCGGCAAGGCACACCGTTGAGATCGATCACGCCTTACCGCGGAGACTTATTCTTGTTCGTACTGGTCGTGCTGCTGTTAGAGCTCTTGGCCGCGTTTGAGTTCGCCGGCGTGGTAACGGTCAGAGTTGCGTTTGGCGGACGGTTCTTCAAAACGTTTTCAGATTTCTGCGCTCCCGTGGCGGACGTTCCCCCGCCCGAGTCGGTGAACCCGCCGGCGAGGGTGAGCACGCACATGGTTCCGTATTCGGGGTGCGGGCCGCACGAAATTCCGGCCACTTTGTAATTCTGGCTCATCACGCGGCGGCGATGTCCACGGGTGGTGACGCCGTCATCAATCAGCCACGTCAGGATTCGCTCGCGCGCAGATTCATCGCCATAGACGAGGTTCTCGCCAATGTCGCCCTGCCAGGCGCCAAATGGTTTGACCCGTTGTTCGACCAGCATCTTATCGGCTCCGGCATGACCCGTCGCGCCCGACGCGCTCTGGTCCTTGACGTGCGAGGAAGCGGCCATGCATAAGCCCTGAGAAGTGCTCAACGGTCCCACCGGTTTCAACCCTCGCAAAAACTTGATGGCATCCTCTACTGCGTCCCAGCCTTCCTGGGTTTCCAGCGCCGTGTCCTGGCCACTGGCCGTGTACAGTTTGCCCTTGAATTGCGGCTTCAGCTTTTCGAGGTAGTCCGCGTAAACCTGCGGCTGGGCCCGCGCCAGATTAATCTCCGCCAGCAGATCCAGTTCAGATTTGGAAAGCTGGGGCGTCTGCTTATTGGTTTGGGAGTGGCTGGTCTCAGATCTGACACTTAGAATGACGGCAAAAACACAGCACAGGGCCAAAAGTCCAATCAACCGGAACCTCATTGGGGGAATCCTTTCATTTTAATGCGGTAGAACTGACGTGTTGGGGACCGACCGGGGATTCGCCGTTAACTTAACGAATGACCGTGACCGTGTCAATGATAGTGGACAGCGAACGGCTAACAGTTTAGCATCAGATACGTGCGCGCCCCCCAAGGCCGAAAGCGTATTTTTCTTCATGGCAATTCGGCATCCACCTGATGACAATATTCCTCCGGTAATTCGTCGCCAACGCGGCGAAGCGCCGCGCGTCATTCGCTATGACGAGCCCCGGCCCGGTTTCGCGCGACGACTCCTGCGATTCTGCTTCAAGCCTTACGTCATCATTCCGGTAATTTTGCTGGCGGGTCTGACAATCGCGCTGCTCGCCTATTACTGGGTCATATTCTCGGGACGGATTGACAATCTGCTGCGCGGTGATGTGTTCACGCGCTCGGCGGGTATTTATGCGGCGCCGAAACAGATTCGCGTCGGTCAGGCAATCTCTGAGGACGACCTGCTGGCCTACCTCAAACGCGCCGGTTATGTCGAGCGCAACCAGCAGGCGGACAGCGCTCGCGGTCGATACAACCTGAGCGGCTCGATGGTCGATATTGATCCGGGCGCCGATTCGATGGTCGATGGGGCGCGGCCCTACCCAGCGCTGCGCGTGCAGTTCGGTCGCGACGTTAAGACAATCAGCTCCATCACTGATCGACAGAGCGGAGGCCATCTGGACAGGGCGCAGCTCGAGCCCGAGTTGATCAGTTCGGTGACCGGACGCGAACGCGCAAAACGTCGGGTCATAGGCTTTAACGACGTGCCCAATGACCTGAAGAACGCGATCGTGGTTACCGAAGACCGCTCATTCTTCGAACATTATGGGGTCAACGTGCGCGGCATTATCCGGGCGCTGCTGCGGCGTTATGACAGCGATCCTAATTCACCACTGGCGCGCCAGGGTGGTTCCAGCATCACCCAGCAGCTGGTTAAAAACCTGCTGCTTTCTCCGGAGTACAGTCTCAAGCGCAAAATCTCGGAAGCGTACATGTCGATCATCCTCGAGACGCGTCTGTCAAAGCAGGATATTTTTGCGCTGTACTGCAACCAGGTATATCTGGGCCAGCAGGCCGGCTTTTCGATTAACGGTTTCGGGGAAGCAGCCAGCGCGTACTTCAACAAAGACGTCACCAATCTCACTTTGCCGGAGGCGGCTTTCCTGGCAGGAATCATCCGGAGCCCCAATCGATATAACCCGTTTCACGATGCCGAGACCGCGCGCGCGCGTCGCAACCAGGTGCTCGAGTCAATGGCCGAAACCGGCGTGATCAGCGATGCGCAAGCTAAGGAAGCCGAGGCCAGCGAATTAAAGCTCGCGCCCGCCAAGGGCCGGATCGATATTTCTGACGCGCCCTATTTCGCCGATTATGCGCAGAACCAGCTGGGCGATTTGATTACCGGCGAAGGCGCAGATCATTTGCGCATCTACACTTCGATCGACATGGACCTGCAGCGCGCCGCCTACACCGCGGTGACCAAGCAGTTGGCCGCGCTCGACAAGATCGAAACCAAGCGTGCGCCCGAAGGCACGGTCCAGGCTGCCCTGGTGGCGATCAATGCGCATACCGGAGAAATCGTGGCGATGGTGGGGGGGCGCGATTATTCCAAGAGCCAGCTGAATCGCGCGGAAGCATTGCGGCAACCGGGTTCGGTCTTCAAGCCGTTTGTTTATGCGACGGCGCTCAACACTGCTTACGATCCTGTTCCGCGAGTGATAACTCCCGCCACGATGTTCAAGGACGAGCCGAAGACCTTCACCTATGACAATCAGGAGTATTCGCCCGGCAACATGGGCGACAAATATTCCATGCAGCCGGTGACCCTCCGCGATGCGATGGTGCACAGTCTCAACGTAGTTACCGTCGACGTGGCGATGGAGGTGACGATAGGTCGCGTCATGAGTCTCGCCGCCAAAGCGGGCCTGCCGCGGGTTTCACGCGCGTATCCGGCGATGGCCCTGGGCACGGCAGAAGCCACACCATTACAGATGGCTTCCGCCTACACCGCTTTCGCCAACAACGGGATGCGCGCTACGCCCATCTCGATTACGCGTATTACTACCGGCAGCGGTATGACGATCGCGCAGCCGACGGCCCAGAAAAACGAAGTGCTGCGCCCGCCAATCGCCTACGTCATGACTTCGTTTATGAAGGACGTAGTGAATCGCGGCACTGGTGCGCCGTTGCGCGCGCGCGGCTTCAAGTTCAATGTCGCCGGCAAGACCGGCACCTCGCGCGATGGCTGGTTTGCCGGTTACACGCCGGACCTGGTCTGCGTCGTGTGGGTTGGGTTCGATGATGGTTCGCAACTCGGATTGACCGGCGCCGCATCGGCCTTGCCGATCTGGGGCGATTTCATGAGCGCCGCCTTGACCACCCATCCGGAATGGACCGGTGACTGGACCATCCCGGATGGAGTCCAGCAATCCGACATCGATCCGGCCACCGGCGCCGTGGCTCAGGTCGACTCCACCTCCAAGCGCAATGAGTTCTTTATCAATGGCACTTCGCCGGGAGAGAAAGGTGAGGCTTCGGAAGACACGGCCGACGACTCAGAGCCCGCTGGTGAAGATTCGCAAATCGAGCCGGCAAGT
>Ga0126369_10000847_pt1 | contig 20700 bp, 18 predicted proteins | sample PanSoiMetaPlot_1_FD_109646 | JGI IMG/M metagenome (GOLD analysis project Ga0126369, IMG submission 109646) | Tropical forest soil microbial communities from Panama - MetaG Plot_1 | ecosystem: Environmental > Terrestrial > Soil > Tropical forest > Bulk soil | place: Panama | collected 2016-02-17 | reverse complement strand
TCCTCCCGCGGCACGCCGCTTGATTCGGTCGCTCGCTTCCACCTCGGCAACGGCGCGCGGCTCGAGCGGCTCAACTTCCTCGGCGATACCTCGGAACGAGCGCTGCAGCAATCGTATGGGCTGATGGTCAATTATCTTTACGATCTTGAGGACATCGAGCAGAACCACGAAGCGTACGCACAGCAACATGCCATCGTTGCTGCGACCGCCGTGACGCGGCTCCTCCGTGCGCCTGCGCGTGATGCTGTCCCAGCGGCGGAGTAGTTCGCCATAATGGCCGACCGCATGCTCGCGTTAGCTCCGCCCGTACACCGGCACGACGGCACCGCGGGTGACGCGATTCTCCGGCGAAGCCAGGAACAAGATCATCGCGGCCACATCCTCGACTTTGGCCCAGGCGGCAGGGTCGGCGTCGGGTATGGCCTGCCGATTGGCAGGGGTATCCATGGTCGAAGGCGCGATCGCATTCACCAGAATGTCCGAATTTACGACCTCTTCGGCCAAGGCCACGGTGAGCGCTGCGACCGCCGCCTTGCTAGCGGTATAGGCGGCCATTCCGGCGCCCGCGCGCCATTCCAGCGCAGGACGCGTCGCCACATTGAGGATGCGCCCGCCCGCGCCGGTGGCTGTCATGGCGATGACAGCGGCCCGGCAGCAAAGGAACGCCGTGACGAAGTTCATGTCGACCTGCTTTATCAAATCCGATTTCGCCGTCGCGGCGACTGAGGCCATGGCAAAACCGCCCGCGATGTGAATTGAAGCCCAGAGTTTCGGCACGGTGCCGTAGAGCTTGGCGACCGCGGATTCCTGAGTGAGATCGATATCGGCGACAAGTTCCACCTGGGCATGTTTGCGAAAGGCGAAGCGCTCGGCTTCGGCTCGGTCGATGTAGGGCACGTGACAGACGGCGCCGGCCTCGATGAGCGCAGCGACCGTAGCGGTACCCAGCGCGCCGGTTCCGCCGGTGACGACCACGTGGCGGTCACGATACTCCATCGTCCTCTCCCATTATTTGCAAACGCGATTGCATCATCGGCCATGCATCGACCGATGCAAGGCGGAGCGCGGGTCCCATATCTTGAGCCCGCCTGTCCGGCACGTCATGCTCGTGGCGCGTGCTGAACGGACCGAGTATGGCCGATTTCGATCTCGCCGTTATCGGTGGCGGCATTAACGGCACCGGCATTGCCCGCGACGCCGCAGGGCGAAGCTTGCGCGTTCTGCTGGTCGAGCAGAACGATCTCGCGTCGGGGACGTCGTCCGCCTCGACCAAGCTGGTCCATGGCGGGCTGCGATACCTCGAGGAGGGATGGCTGCGGCTGGTGCGCGAGGCACTTCTCGAGCGGGAAGTGATGCTGCGCATGGCGCCGCATTTGATTCGGCCCATGCGCTTCGTGCTGCCGGCCGACCCGGGCCTGCGTCCAGTCTGGATGCTGCGGCTGGGCCTATTCGTCTATGATCATCTTGGCGGGCGACAAATCCTTCCTCCGGCCCGCGTCGTCGATCTCGCACATGACCCGCTCGGGGCGCCGCTTAGGCGGCGCCCCGAACGCGGCTTCGAATATTCGGATTGCTTTGCTGACGACTCGCGTCTCGTGACGCTCACCGCGCTCGACGCCGCTGAACGCGGCGCTCTGATTCGGACCCGCACGCGTTGTATCGGCGTGGAGCGCGGCGCCGAATGGCGCCTGATGCTCGACGTGCGAGGCCGGCGCGATCTCGTGACCGCCCGGGTCCTCGTGAATGCCACGGGCCCGTGGCTGAAGCTGTTCGTGAACGGTGTGCTGCGCGAGAGTGCTGCCGTGCCGGCGCGACTCGACAAGGGCAGTCACATCGTGGTGCGGCGCCTGTTCGACCACGATCGCGGTTACATTGTCCAGACGCGCGACCGGCGGGTCGTATTCGCGCTGCCGTTTGAGCGGGATTTCACATTGATCGGAACCACGGACAAAGCTTTTGTCGGAGACCCGAGCGGTATCGCGCCTGCCGCCGACGAAATCGCCCACCTCTGCAGCGTCGCAAATGAGCATTTTCGCGCGAGTTTGAATTCCGCCGACGTGGTTTGGTCATTCGCCGGCGTTCGCTCGCTCTACGACGATGGCTCCAGCAAGGCGCAGGACGTGAGCCGCGATTATGTCCTGGCGCTCGACCAACAGCACGGCCAGGCACCGCTGCTGACCGTTTACGGAGGCAAGATCACCACTTTCCGCCGCCTTGCCGAACAGGCGGTCGACCGCCTTGCGCACCTCATCGGGGCCGGACCGGCCTGGACCAAGGAGTCGCATCTGCCTGGCGGCGATTTCCCTCATGACGGCATCGAGGCGCTGGCGGCGATGACGCGGAGATCGCGGCCGTTCCTGGGCGAGGCGCACGTGATGCGCCTGGTTCGCGCCTATGGCACGCGCGTCGATCGCGTCCTCGGGCCCGCACGGAGCTTTGAGGAGCTCGGGCCCTGCATCGGCGCGGACCTCACGGCTGCCGAGGTGCGGTATCTCGTCGAGCGGGAATGGGCGCAGACCGCGGACGATGTGCTCTGGCGGCGCACAAAGCTGGGGTTGCACTTTTCGTCGGAAGAACGCGCGCGCTTGGCCAATATCATGGCCGGCATGGTCGGTGGTGCATGACACATTCTTGTGTTTGTGGGACCGCAGCCCCATAGAAGTTGGCTGTACCGTCGACCGATGCGCTGCCGATATGGTACGTGATCGTCGGCGCCTGCACGCGATGGTCAGGGGACGCCGCAGGGGAGCGAATTGCCCGATTACCTTCTCGCCATCGATCAGGGCACGACCTCTACGCGCGCAATCCTGTTCGACGTCGCGCTCACGCCGATCGCTAGCGCACAGCAGGAATTTTCCCAGCTTTATCCGGCTCCGGGCTTGGTCGAACACAACCCCGAGGAGATCTGGTCGACGACGCTTGCGACCGTGCGCACCGCGATCGCGCGGGCCGGAGTCGAAGCGAGACAAGTCGGTGCCCTCGGCATCGCCAATCAGCGCGAGACGACGATTGTTTGGGAGCGCGCTACGGGTCGCCCCATCCACAATGCCATCGTCTGGCAGGATCGGCGCACAGCGGATGCTTGCGCGGCACTGCAGACGCGCGGGCACGAGGAGGCGATCGCGGCACGCACCGGCCTCCTCCTCGACCCTTATTTCTCGGCAACCAAGATCGGCTGGCTGCTCGATCACGTGGAGGGGGCGCGGGCCGCCGCGCAGGATGGCCGCCTTGCGTTCGGCACGGTCGACAGTTTCCTGTTGTGGCGGCTCACCGGCGGCAAGATGCATGCGACCGACGCTACCAATGCTGCGCGCACCCTGCTGATGGATCTCCGCGCAGGGAGCTGGGATGCCGAGCTTTGCGAATTATTCGGCGTGCCACCAGCCTTGCTGCCCCCGATTGGCGATTGCGCGAGCAACTTCGGAACCACCGATTTGTTCGGTGGCCAAATTCGCATCCTGGGCATTGCAGGAGACCAGCAGGCAGCGACAGTGGGCCAGAGCTGCTTTGCGCCCGGCATGGTGAAGTCAACCTACGGCACCGGTTGCTTCGCGCTGCTCAATACCGGCGATCAGCCGGTTCTATCCAAAAACCGTCTTCTCACTACGATCGCCTACCAGCTCGAGGGCAAACGCACCTACGCCCTCGAAGGCGCGATCTTTATCGCCGGGGCGGCGGTGCAATGGCTGCGCGACGCGCTCAAGCTGATCGCGACAGCTGCGGATGTGAACGCGCTGGCTGCACAGGCCGACCCAGCGGAGGAGCTTTACCTGGTGCCGGCCTTTGTGGGGCTCGGCGCGCCCTGGTGGGATGCGCAAGCGCGAGGCGCCCTCTACGGACTCACCCGCAAGTCCGGCGCGCCCGAACTCGCGCGCGCGATCCTCGAGGCGGTCGGCTATCAGACCCGCGACCTACTCGAGGCCATGCATGCCGACTGGCCGGCGGTCGGCGCGAGCTCGGTCTTGCGGGTTGACGGAGGTATGGCGGCGAGCGACATGGCCATGCAATCGGTCGCCGACATTCTGGGCATTCCGGTCGAGCGCCCCCTGGTGATGGAGACCACTGCGCTCGGCGCTGCCTACCTGGCGGGCCGTGCTGCCGGATTGTGCCCGGACCTGCCAAGCTTTGCCACGATGTGGAAGCGCGAGCACCGTTTCGAGCCACGAATGGATGCCGCCACGCGCGAGCGCAAGTGGTTGGGCTGGCGCGAAGCGGTTGCGCGTACGCTGAGCCGAGCTTGATCATGTGAAGCGACCTGCAGACGTTGAGCCGCGCGCAGTGTGCCGTTAGCTTGGCTGCATGGAGTATGGGGGTCGTACGAACAACCAGCCGCAGCGCCGGGGTGCGCGCCGAACGTTGGCGCACTGGGCGGATCCTGTCGCCCGGCCGCTAGTACGGTTCGATGGCGTGAGCAAGCGATTCGACACCGCGATTGCAGTTGAGCGAGTTTCGCTCGACATATTTTCGGGGGAATTTTTCGCGCTCCTCGGCCCCTCGGGCTGCGGCAAAACCACGTTGCTGCGCCTCCTCGCCGGATTGGAGATGCCGGACGAGGGGCGCATTCTGCTCGACGGAGCGGATCTGGCGACCGTTCCGCCCTACCGGCGGCCGATCAACATGATGTTCCAGAGCTACGCGCTGTTTCCCCATCTCACGGTCGAGGGAAATGTCGCGTTCGGGCTCAAGCAGGAAGGGCTTCCCAAAGCTGAAATCGCGGCGCGGGTCGATGGGATGCTGGCGTTGGTTCGGCTCGAGGAATTCGCCAAGCGCAAGCCGCAGCAGCTGTCCGGCGGGCAACGTCAGCGCGTCGCGCTCGCCCGTTCATTGGTGAAACGCCCGCGCGTCCTGCTGCTCGATGAGCCGCTTGCCGCGCTTGACAAGAAGCTGCGAAGCGACACGCAGTTCGAATTGATGCAGCTGCAGGAAAGCCTCGGTCTCACCTTTGTCATTGTCACTCACGATCAACAGGAGGCGATGACGGTCGCGGGCAGGATCGCGGTTATGGATCGCGGCCGTCTCATTCAAGTCGCGACTCCACAAGAGATTTATGAGCGGCCGACCTCGCGCTGGGTCGCGGATTTCATCGGTGACGTCAACCTCATTGAAGGCAGCGTCCTCGAGGTAGGGGCATCGGGAACGGTGGTCGCAAGCGGCGTCGGGCGGCTGCGTGCGCTTTCACTGGCTGATGCAAAAGCGGGTGACATCGTGTGGGTGGCGTTGCGACCCGAGAAGGTGCGCATCGCTCATGAGCGACCCCTCGTCGAGGAGGAGAACTGCGTGGCAGGTCAGGTAACGGACATCGGCTACCTCGGCGACCTCTCGATCTACAAGGTACGGCTCGACAACGGAATGCTCATTAAGACCGCTGTCGCCAACGTAACACGGCTCATCGAGCGGCCGATTAACTGGGATGATCGCGTGTGGCTTACGTGGGCCTCCGAGGCTGCCATGGTGCTCACGCGATAGGCTGGTGCGGTGACCAGGGCAATAACGCAGCGGTCTTGGGGCGAGCGGCTGATCGTGCTCGTTCCTTATCTGTGGCTGGCCACTTTCTTCCTCGTCCCGTTCCTGATCGTGCTCAAGATCAGCCTCTCGCATACGGCGATCGCCCAACCGCCTTACACGCCGGTCTTCGATCCCGGCGCCGGTTGGAATGCCCTCGCCCAAGCCGTCTCTATGCTGTCGTTCGAAAATTACGCTTTGCTCGGCTCTGACTGGCTCTACCTCGCCTCTTATCTGAAGAGTCTTGAAATTGCCGGCGGATCGACGCTGCTGCTGCTGCTAATAGGCTTTCCCATCGCTTACGGCATGGCGCGCGCTCCCCGCCACTGGCAGCCGGTAGTGTTCGTATTGGTGGTACTGCCGTTCTGGACCTCGTTCCTGATCCGCATCTATGCGTGGATCAACATTCTCCAGCGCGACGGCTTGCTCAATCAGCTGCTGCTGGCACTACGCATCGTCGACGAGCCGTCGGCATGGCTCTCGACGGACACGGCTGTCTACATCGGCATCGTCTACTCGTACCTGCCGTTCATGGTGTTGCCCATTTACGCCACGCTGGAAAAAATGGACGAAACGCTGCTTGAGGCCGCCGCTGATCTCGGCTGCCCGAATTGGAAGGCGTTCTGGCTGGTGACGCTGCCGCTGTCGCGTCCGGGGGTGATCGCGGGAGCTTTGCTTTGCTTCATTCCGATCGTCGGCGAGTTCGTGATCCCGGATCTCCTCGGCAGTTCGCAGACCATGATGATCGGGCAAACACTGTGGGCCGAGTTTTTCGCCAACAGGGATTGGCCCGTCGCCTCTGCGGTTGCCGTCGTACTGCTCTGCCTGGTGGTTGTGCCGATCGTGATCTACGAGCAGATGCAGACGCGTGACCTCGCGAGAAGAACCTGAGCATGCGCAAGGCATCCTGGTTCAACATCGGTTCGCTCGCTCTGGGGCTTGCCTTCCTTTATCTGCCGATCGTGATCCTGGTGATCTATTCATTTAACGCCTCGCGCCTCGTCACGGTGTGGGGCGGCTGGTCGACGCGCTGGTATGCCGAGCTCATCGACGATCGCGCCATGCTCGAATCCGCTTGGGTGACGCTGCGCATCGCCTTCTTGTCGGCGAGCGCGGCAACCGTGCTCGGGACGCTTGCGGCCATCGCACTGGTGCGTTTCGGCCGCTTTCGCGGCCGTGTGCTGTTTTCTGGGATAATCTACGCGCCGCTGGTCATGCCGGAGGTCATCATTGGGCTCGCCCTGTTGTTGTTGTTCGTGGCGATCGACATCGACCGTGGCTTCTGGACCATCGCCATCGCGCATACCACCTTGATCACCTGCTTCGTGACGGTCGTCGTGCAGTCGCGGCTGCTGACATTCGATACGACGCTCGAAGAAGCAGCGATGAATCTCGGCTGTCCCCCGGTGAAAACTTTCTTGACGGTGACGTTACCGCTCATCGCGCCAGCGCTCGCCTCCGGTTGGATGCTTGCCTTCACCTTGTCGCTCGACGATCTGGTGGTCGCGAGCTTCACCACGGGGCCCGGCGCGACGACACTGCCGATCCGCATCTATTCGGAGGTTCGCCTCGGCGTGAAGCCGGAGATCAACGCCGCCTGCACGATCCTGATCGCCCTTGTCGCCGTCGGCATCGTCTGCGCCTCATTGCTCACGAAATTTCATGATGTCGGGCGTGGCGGCGTAGCAGGCCTTGCTGCGCGCTGATTGGGATTCCTCATTACACGCGGAGTGCCGGCGATTAACGAGTGCCTTGCACGGGCCCGAGATCCTCCGGTGTTGCTTCACCGCCGGCGCCTTCGGCCGGTGCGGAACTGCCTGCCAGCGCCGGAGCTGTTGCTGCCGGATTCTGCGCAGGCGGCGCTCCGGTCAGCCGCTCGATCACGGAGCGTACCGGCTCGCGCAGCGCGCGGCTGCGCACAGCGTCCAAAATAGGCTGTGCTGCGCCCGAGCGCTCAAGTCGACTTTGCGGGTCCGGCAATATGATTGGATCATCCCAGGATCCCTGCACCATGAAGGGTAGCTCGAATGCCGGGCTACCAGCGGCCGCCGTGGAAACTGCGAGGAGGCTCGCGGTCCCGCGCAGATCAAGGTCGCGGTCGGGAATGGATGCCGAGCCCGCCAGCGCAAGACCTACGCTGGCGCCCTCCATGCGCACGTCTTCGACATTCGCTACGCCTTGCCTGATGCGCAGATTGACGCTTAGTGTTTCGTAGGGCGTTTTGCCGGTGCGGAACTCGCCGCTGCCCGAGAGCGGTCGGCGCTCGATGCGCTTGAGCAGTTGTTCGACGTTAAAGCCCGCGATCGCTCCTTTGCGGCTGGTGAGGCCGGCCGTGCCGTTCAACGCTTTGGTCAAGTCGTAGACGCTGCGACCGGAGCTGTCGATCGCCACCGCGAGGTTGCCTCTGCCCTCAAGCCGGCGAATCCCGAACATTTCACCGAGGCACTGCTCCAGATCTACATCCGAGAATTGCAGTTGCGCGTTGAAATCGGCCCCAGCCGCCGATTTGGCGAGCCCGAACGTTCCCCTGATCATGCCGCCGAAGGCCTGCGACTCTCCCACTGCGACCGTGAGTTGGCCATCGCGCAGATTGGCTGCCACTGCAGTGCGCCCGAGTTTGGCATTTGCGAGATTGACGCGAGCCGCTGACAGCCTGAGATCTAGCTGGACGCCCTCGAGGAGATCGAGTGCTATCGGTTTGCTATCCCATCCGCGCTCTCCGCCTGCCAGAAAGCGCACCGTAGAGACATAGGGCGTCAGGTCGAGTCCCTCGGCGGCCAGCGTTCCTTGCCAGGATTGCCGTCCATCGAAGGTCAGCACGCCTTCGCCCGAATTCCCGTCGAGCTCGATATTGACGCTTGAAAGCGCGACAGTCCCGCCGACCACGTTGGTTTGCGCCTTGAGCGCAAAACGGCCGAAGCCCCCACCCGGCGGATGCTGCTGTCCGGCCCAGCGTAGCGTGTCGCGCAGGGATGCTGTATCGGCGGCGAGAGTACCTTCCATCTTGAGCGTGGGCCGGTAGCTGATGTAGCCATCGAATGCGACGCGGAGAGGCGCTGCGGCAAGGCGGATCTTGAGGCCGGATCGCTCGCCCTCCAGCGCGGCAGCGAAATCGGTGAGGCTGATTGTGGCGTCGATCGGCTCGTCATGCCACGCGAATCGGCCGGTAGCGGCGAAGCTTCGGGAGATCGAGGGCCAAGCAAGGGCCATTTCCAAGTTCGAGATCGTCTCCACGATTTCGTAGGCCTCGTCGCGCAGGATGACAGTTCCGTCGGCGATCCGGATCTCGGAAAACGACGCCGATCGTCCAGCGCCCGCTTTGAGGTTTTGCGCCAAGGTCTGGATGTGCCCCGACCAGTTCGAACTGCGGTCCGTGTTGAAAACGACGGCGATCGTCGGGCGCACCAGCGACACGTCGGCAATTTCGATGCGCCCGACCAAAAGCGGAAAAAAGCGCAAACGTGCGACCATATGCTCGGCCGCGAGTGCGGGTGCGCCGGTGCGGTTGTCGCCGAGGATGAGATCGTCGAAGCTAACCGCGCCGGCCGGGAACAGCGATACCGACGCTTCGCCCCGCAGCACCGGATCGAGCCCTGTGACTGCGCGGATTTCGGCCTGCACCGCTTTGCGTACAGCGTCGGCCGGCATCAGAAACGGCAAGAGCACCAGCGCGGCGATCATGGCGACCGTCACGGCCGCAAGAGCAAATCCAAGGCGCTTGATGCCAACGGCTGCGGTCACGACGCGTCTTCCTCACTGTTCGACGATGAAGCGTGCCATAACCGAGGAGATCGAAGTGAAACTTGCAAGCTGTTGCTTAGGAACCTGCGATTGCTCTGTGACGCTTTCGTGACCGGGGTCGGCGCTGATCACGGTCTTCGTTTCTGCCGCCTTAGCGACGTTTTCTCTCGCTGCTACAGCACGTTGGCGATGTGGTAGCTGGCTTGAGTCTTGGCGCGAATTTCGTCGAGTGTGGCGCCCGGTGCAAGCTCGATCAAGGTCATCCCCCCGCCCCCCTTCTTATCAACAGTAAAGACCCCGAGGTCCGTAATCACCATGTCGACCACGCCAGCCCCCGTCAGCGGCAGGGTACAGCGCTTGAGGAGCTTGGGTTCGTTCTTGGCCGAATGCTCCATCACCACTACGACCTTCTTGACGCCGGCGACGAGGTCCATGGCGCCGCCCATACCCTTGACCATCTTGCCCGGAATCATCCAGTTGGCGAGATCACCGTTCTCGGCGACCTGCATCGCGCCCAGGATCGATAGATCGATATGGCCGCCGCGGATCATGGCGAAGCTGTCGGCGGACGAGAAATAGCTGGTCGTTGGGATCTCGGTGACCGTCTGTTTGCCGGCATTGATGAGATCGGGATCCTCCTCGCCTTCGTACGGGAATGGACCGAAGCCCAGCATGCCATTTTCGCTTTGCAGCTGCACCCTCACCCCCGACGGGATGTAATTCGAAACCAGCGTCGGGATGCCGATACCGAGATTGACGTAGAAGCCATCGCGCAGCTCCTTGGCGGCGCGTTCGGCCATCTGCTCGCGTGTCCAGGCCATTACACTTCCTCTCCGGTACCCGCCGGGGCGGCGGCGCGTTTACGTACGGTTCGCTGCTCGATGTGCTTGACTGCGTTGGGCACATGTACCAAGCGCTTCACGTAGATCCCTGACGTAATGATATGGTCGGGACTGATGTCCCCTGGCTGCACAAGATGCTCGACTTCGGCGACGGTGATTTTGCCGGCGGTGGCCATCATCGGATTGAAGTTGCGCGCGGTCTTGCGATAGACGAGGTTGCCCTCGGTGTCGCCCATCCAGGCATGCACAATCGAGAGATCTGCGATGAGCCCGCGCTCCATGACATAGTGCCCGCCGTCGAACTCGCGCTGCTCCTTGCCCTCCGCTATCTGAGTCCCGGCCCCCGTTCGCGTGAAGAATGCCGGAATGCCGGCGCCACCCGCGCGGATACGCTCGGCCAACGTGCCCTGCGGATTGAACTCAATCTCGAGTTCACCCGCGAGATATTGCTGCGCAAACGTCTTGTTCTCGCCAACATAGGACGAGATCATCTTCTTTATCTGCCTGCTGTCGAGCAGAATGCCGAGGCCGACCCCGTCGATACCGCAATTGTTGGAGACGACGGTGAGGTTCTTCACGCCCGAGTCGCGGATCGCCAGAATGAGCTGCTCGGGAATCCCGCAAAGCCCGAAGCCACCGGCCATGATCGTCATACCATCCTTCAGAAGCCCAGCAAGCGCGGCGCGGGGATCGGGATAGACTTTTTGCATGCATTGTCCTGCTTTGAAAACGGGCCGACGCAGCGCAGAGCAATCCACGACGGCGGCCGGCGTAATTTTCTAGCCTGCGGATGCGAAGCCTGCAATCTCTCAGCGCAGCGTGCGAGGAGACGCCCCCGACAGCAGGGCGATCTCGGCGATGAGTTTCTTGATGATAGCGCGGCCGAACGTGTTGAAGTTCTCGGCGACGAGGACGAACGCGCCAGGACCGCCAATGACGTTGTCTTGGTAATATTTTTCGAGGCCACCAGGCGGGTTGGTGTGCTCGGCATTCCACGGCACCGGCCGATCGCTTAGGATGACAAGCCCGTTGATGACAATCCCCTTCGCGACGGCTTCGTCGCGGGCAAGTTTCACGTCGCGGCCTGCATTGTTGGTGCCGTCGCCGGAGACGTCGATAGTACGCCGCGCAGTTTCGAACGGCGCACGCTCCAGCTGAGCAGCCGCGAACTCGATGCCGCCGCTGATCGAGGTACGGTCGGCGAACGCACGCGGCAATTCCAGGAGCTGGTCGCCAAATTTACGCGCTGGCTCGGGGCCGTCGATGATCGTCCAGTCGATCAGGAGTTTCTGTGCGCCGAACCCCGACCATTCGACAAAGCAAACCGCGATGCGCTGATGCGGGCCGGATTTTATCGCCTCGAGCACGTGCGGGTCCGAGATCGCAGTCGCGTAGCCTTCGCGCTGCAGCAGGAATTTCGGATGGTCGACGCTGCGCGAGACATCCGACGACAGGACCAGCAGGAGATCGACTTGCTCCGCGGCAAATGTGGGCAACTGGAGCGCAAGCAACGCTGTCAGCGCCAGCATGCAGCGAACGAGTTTGCATCTCCCGCGCTGCATCATCTCTCCTCCATCACCTCGCCTTGGCCGAGGTCGTGCAACGCTGTTACGGCCTGCCGTGCAGGATAGCCGATCCGGTTGCCTTGTGCATGACGCAAGTCATGCGGCACTGGAACCCTACTCATCTCACCCGGCTTTATCCTCGCCGGGGCCTTAGGCCGCAAGCGCAAGCATGATGGAATAGAGCGCAGATTGACCCTCAAATCCGATGCCTGGCCTGTCGGAAAGCGTGAGGTAGCCTCCATCCAATTCCGCGTCGTCCGCAAACCCGCCGAAGGCGCCGAATACGCCGGGGTAAGATTCCGCCCCGCCAAGTCCGAACCCGGCTGCGATGGCGAGAGCCATTTGATTGCCGCCGTGCGGGAACAAGGTGCGGCGCGGCCAGCCGCGGCTCTCGAGCATGGCGACCGTGCGTGCATATTGCACGATGCCGTAAGCCTGCGGCGGATCGACCTGGATCACATCGTTGCGCTGCGGATGCAAGCCGCCGAAGCGCACGAGATTTTCCACGTCTTGCATCGAAAAGAGATTTTCGCCGGTCGCCAGCGGCGGCGCATAGCGGGCGGCAATTTCCGCGAGCAGTGCAAAATCGAGCGGATCGCAAGGCTCTTCGAACCAGCGCAGCCGGAATGGCGCCAGCGCCTGCGCGTAGGCGAATGCCTCGTCGCGGGTGAATTTTGAGTTGGCATCGACTGCCAGCTGCACATGCGTCGGCAGCATCGCTTTGACTGCTTCCACCCGCCGCACGTCTTCGGCGAGTGGCAGACCTCCAACCTTTATCTTCACCATGGTATAGCCGCTGTCGAGATGTCGGCGCATCTCGTCTTGCAGATCTTTTACGGTCTGGCCCGGTGCATACCAGCCACCGCCAACATAACAGAACACCTTGCTCGCAATCTTGCCGCCGTTGTACCGCTCGGCCAACAGGCGATGGAGCGGTTTTCCGGCAATCTTGGCGACTGCATCCCAGACCGCGACCTCGATCGTCCCGATGCCGATCGAGCGCTCGCTGTGCCCGCCCGATTTTTCCCGTTGCATCATGACGGCGAGAATTTTTGCCGGATCGAAATTCTCCTGGTTCTCGTCGAGCAGTAATAGCGGATCGGCATTGAGGATACGCGGGATGAACCGCGCGCGCATGGCCGCACCGCAAGCGTAACGCCCGGTCGAGTTGAAGGCGAAACCGACGACCGGCCTGTGCCCGCGCACGACGTCCGTGATGACCGCCACGACCGAGGTCGTCATCTCGGAGAAATCGAAGCTCGAATTGCGCATGTCGGACTTCACCGGGGCGGCGCATTCGCGGATGTCGACGATACGCATGGGGTTTTTCCAATTCCTGTTACAGTCGCGGCAGCCAGCTCGATAAAGCTGCGGCCTTTTTGTCGCGCGCAGGAGCCGACGGGTACCAGCGACGTTATTACTTCAGCAGTTCGCGCCTCGCGTGAGGCGTAGCAACCCCGATCCACAAGAGGAGATGACCATGGCCGTCAGCGATCGTTTCGAGGTTCCCCCTGAAATGCGGGCGCTTGCCGAAAAAAGTGTCGAGCAGGCGAGGCAGGCCTTCGACGGCTTCATTTCGGCGGCGCATCAAGCCATGAGCGCATTCGAAGGTCACGCCGAGACCGCCCGGAAAGGCGCTAGGGATGCCACTGAAAAGGCAATGGCTTTTGCCGAGCATAACATCGCGAGCGCTTTTGAGTTTGCGCAAGATCTGGTGCGGGCGAAGGACATGCAGGACGTGCTGCGGCTTCAGGCGGACTACATCCGGCGGCAAATGCAGGCACTCACGGAGCAGGCCAAGGACCTGGGCGAGAGCACGAGTAAGGCCGCAAAGGACCCGGAGCCGCCCCGCTGAGCGGACGGCGCTAGATCAGCGTTTCACCGGAAAAAGAGCTGATCCGAACGGGACTTATTGTGCGTCGCAATATTTCTGTTGCATTGCACAAAAGGCGATACTATATCGTTGCTCCAGACGGCGGTGGCGTTTGCGGTCTTGAGGACGGCGGCCACCGAGCCGCTGTCCATGAGGCACGGACCAGCGCCGGGGCAGGTCCGTGCAAGAAGCAACGCTGCCCCTCCAAAGGATCAATCTATGACCGAGGCGATCGAAACCACTCCGTCCAAATCCAAATCCAAGGCGGCGTCACCAGCCGCTTTCGAGATGCCAAAATTCGAACTGCCCAACTTCGAGATTCCCAAAATGGAAATCCCCGCCGCCTTCCGCGAAATCGCCGAGAAGAGCGTCTCGCAGGCGAAGGAAACCTACGAAAAGATGAAGTCGGCCGCCGAGGAGGCAACCGATGTGCTCGAGGACACCTACGCAGCGGCGACGAAGGGCGCCTCCGACTACGGTCTCAAGGTGATCGAGGCCGCGCGCGCGAACACCAACGCCGCGTTCGACTTCGCGAGCCAACTGATGACGGTGAAGTCGCTCTCGGAAATCGTCGAACTTTCCACCGCGCATACCCGCAAGCAGTTCGAGGCGTTGACGGCTCAGTCCAAGGAACTCGCCGCGATCGCGCAGAAAGTGGCTACGGATTCTACCGAACCCGTCAAGGAAAGCTTCGGTAAGGTATTCAAGAAAGTTGCCTAAGTTCCGCCGTCGCTATTGGACGGTGTAGCGATCGAAGCCCGGGCTCCCCGCTCGGGCTTTTCTTTGAAATTGCGGGCTCCGGCGACGGCCCGCGCGGGAGCGGGCGAGCGCACCACCTTGTCAAAACAGGATCGGGCTCCTAGGTTGCGACCGCGTCCACGACGCGTGCAGCTGTAGCTCAGTTGGTTAGAGCGCTTGGCTGTGGACCAAGAGGTCGGTGGTTCGAGTCCACCCAGCTGTACCAGACGCCCTCTCGACAGCGACGCTGCGTTTCTCACGTCCTTCGTGTGGCCACGAAGCGCGCCGCTGCCTTGAGCACCTCTGCATTGCTGCCGAAACTGGCGAGCGCGGCCTGCGCTGCGCTGACCAGACTTTCCAGGCGCCGCCGAGCGGCTGCGGGTCCGAGCACGCCGACAAGTGTCGCCTTGTGGGCGGCCGCGTCCTTGCCAGTTGCTTTGCCGACCGTCGCCGGATCGCCTTCGACGTCAAGAAGGTCATCGGCGATCTGGAACGCCTCGCCGAGCGCCGAACCATAGCGCTCGAGCGCCGCCCTCTCGGTTCGATCTGCCTTCCCCAAAATCGAACCGGCGACACACGCAAAGCGCAGCAGCGCGCCCGTTTTCATAGCCTGCAAGGTCTTGACGTCCTGCTCGCCGAGGTCGGGCGCAGAAGCATCGAATCGTCCTTCGGCCGCGAGGTCAAGCATTTGTCCGCCGACCATGCCGCCTAACCCGGCCGCGCGCGCCAGCGCCGAGACGAGCTCGAGCCTCACCTCGGCATCACCATGCGTCTCGGGGCGCGCAAGAATGTCGAAGGCAAACGTGAGAAGGCCGTCACCTGCCAAAATAGCGGTCGCTTCGTCGAACGCCTTGTGTGCGGTTGGACGGCCGCGTCGCAGATCATCGTTATCCATGGCGGGCAGATCGTCGTGAATCAGCGAGTAGCAATGCACGCATTCCACCGCCGCGCCCACCAGCAGCGAGCTTGGTCGCGAAACATGAAACAGCGCGGCGGATTCCACCACCAGGAATGGCCGCAAGCGCTTGCCGCCGCCGAGGCTCGCATAGCGCATCGCCTCGAGCAGCCGCGCTGGGCGTGCCCGTTCATCATCGATCGGACTCGAGCCGAGCAGGCGCTCGAGCAGCGCTTCCGTGTCCCGGGCGACCTGGCCGAGTCGGTCCTGAAACACCACGTCGGCGTCAACGCCCCTCTTCTTCACAGGATCGACGCTGGCCATGCGTTCCGCCCCCCACAGCGCGTACCGCAAGACGAGACTTACGATCTTTGCGTTCGAACGCCTGCTAAGTGGTCAGCGCCCGCCGGTTACCCGTCAGGCAGAGCGCACTGGGCCATAATCTAGCAAGGGCTGCCCGACCGTCCAACTTTTCCTATCGCGGTTCATTGAATATGTTGCACTGTTTTTTTGCCGAACCGCGTGCCATTGGGGCGCGGATCGGTGCAGGCCAGCCCAGAGCCAGAGCGGAGGCTTTACTCGCGTGATAATGATCGCTTTGATGGCCCTTGCGGTCTGGCTCTATCTCATATTGGCCCGCGGCGCCTTTTGGCGCTGCAGTGAACGCGATGATTGGGCGGCGGCGGAGCCATCAGCATGGCCGCCGGTCGCGGCCGTGGTGCCTGCCCGCAACGAGGCGGACTGCATCGGTGAGAGCATCGAATCGCTGCTCGCGCAGGATTATCAAGGCCCCTGGACCGTCATCTTGGTGGACGATGATAGCAGCGATGGCACGGCCGACATTGCTGGCCGGGTGGCGCATCGCGATGAGCACCTGCGCGTGGTGAGAAGCCGCGGCTTGCCCGCGGGTTGGACAGGCAAGCTCTGGGCGATCAAGCAAGGGATCGATGTCGCAGCTACCCTACCGCAGGCGCCGGCCTATGTGCTGCTCACCGACGCCGACATCGTGCACGCGCCCGATTCGGTGAGCCGCCTAGTTGCGCACGCCGAGCGCAACGCGCTCGTGCTCGCATCGCTCATGGTGAAGCTTCACTGTGAAAGCTTCGCCGAGCGTCTCGCCATTCCGGCGTTCGTCTTCTTCTTCCAGATGCTCTATCCATTCGTTTGGGTTAATCGAAGACAGAGGTCTCTCGCGGCGGCTGCCGGTGGCTGCATGTTGGTGCGGCCCGATGTTCTGCGCAAGGCTGGCGGCATTGAGGCGATCCGCGGCGCGCTCATCGATGACTGCGCCTTGGCGAAGGCGCTCAAGGCCCATGGACCGATTTGGCTTGGACTGACCGAGCGCGTGCGCAGCATCCGCCGCTACCCGGCTGTCGCCGATATACGTCGCATGGTTGTGCGCTCGGCCTATGCGCAACTCTCCTATTCGCCTCTCGTTCTCGCGGGAACCGTGGCGGCGATGGCATTGAGTTATCTTGCCCCTCCGCTCGTCGCGATTTTCGGCAGCGGGACCGCGCGGGTGATTGCAGTCGCGGCCTGGGGTCTGATGTTTGTCGCCTTTCAACCGACGTTGCGACTTTACCGGCTCTCGCCCTTGTGGGGCCTCGCGCTACCGGCGATTGCCCTCGAATATATTGTCTTCACGCTCGATTCCGCCCGCCAATGTATGCGAGGACAGGGCGGAAACTGGAAGGGGCGCCTGCAGGCCAACGTCTCGGAACGGTGATGATTACTCCCGCCGACGCACGTTCGGGCAAGGGTCACCGGGACGAGAATTTCCCTGTGGCCTCGCGCTTGATTCACCCGCGTCATCGAGCGCCCATTCTCGCCTTCTACGAATTCGTGCGGACTGCCGATGACATCGCCGATCACTCCGGACTGCAGCCTGTGGAAAAGCTCACGCTGATCGATCGACTGGAGGCAACCTTGTTGGGCAGAACGAACGACGATCCAGTCGGCGTCGCGCTGCGCTCGCAACTTGCGGCACGTCAACTCTCGCCCCGTCACGCGCAAGATTTACTCGCCGCATTTCGGATGGATGTAACGAAACTGCGCTACCGCGACTGGGATGATCTCATCGGCTACTGCACGTATTCCGCCATGCCGGTCGGTCGTTTCGTCCTCGACGTCCATGGTGAGAGCCGCGTTACTTGGCCAGCTAACGATGCGCTCTGCGCGGCATTGCAGATCATCAATCACTTGCAGGACTGCGGAAAGGATTACCGCAACCTCGATAGGGTTTATATTCCGCTGGACGTTCTTGCCGATACCGGCACCAGTGTGGCCGACCTGGGTGGCGAGCATGCGTCTGCCGGCCTGCTCGCATGCATCCGTCGGCTGGCGACGCGGACCCGCGCGCTTTTGCGCGAGAGCAAGCCGTTTTCTGCCAGAATCGAGGACACGCGGCTTGCTCTAGAGGTTTCGGTCATCCAGACATTTGCCGAGCAACTGGTGCGGTTGCTGAGCCGGCGCGATCCATTGAGCGAGCGCGTCCATCTCGGCAAAGCCGGCGTCGCAGGCTTCGGCGTCCTCGGCCTATTATGGGGTGCAACCCGACGCGTCGGCCGAGCCTTGGCAACCGGCCACACAACGCAGGATGCGTGAAAAGTTGGCATTGGCAGAAGTTTCAGATGTGGCTGCGGCGAAACGGGCGTCGGGGAGCTCGTTCTACAATGCAATGCGGATATTGCCCCGCGCGCAGCGCACGGCCATGTTTGAAATCTATTCCTTTTGCCGACAAGTCGACGACATCGCGGATTCGCGCGGTCCTCGTCCTGAACGGTGCCAGGAGCTTCAGCGTTGGCGCGCCGATATCGATGCGCTCTATGCGGGCAAGCCGGTTGCGCGCACGCGCGGGCTCGTCGCGCCGGTACGCGACTTTCGCCTGCGCCGCGAGGACTTCCATGCCATCATCGATGGAATGGAAATGGACGCGATCGAAGACATTCGGGCGCCAGACAATGCCACGCTCGACATCTACTGCAACCGCGTCGCGAGCGCGGTCGGCCGCTTGTCAGTCCGCGTATTCGGGATGCAGGAACAAGATGGGATTGCGCTTGCCCATCATTTGGGGCGGGCATTGCAGCTCACCAATATACTGCGCGATCTCGACGAGGACGCGGCGCTCGGACGTCTCTATCTCCCCGCACAGGCGTTGCGCGCGGCCGGTATCGCCTCAACCGATCCGCCGACCGTGCTTGCGTGCCCGATGCTCGGGAACGCTTGTGCCTGCCTGGTTGAGCGTGCGCGCGGGCATTTCGCCCAAGCAGACAAAATCATGGCGCGAAATCCCCGCCGCTGCGTGCGCGCCCCGCGGATCATGGGGAAGGCCTATCGCCTGATCCTCGATAAGCTGGTCGCGCGCGGCTGGTCGCCTCCGCGCCGTCCAATTCGGCTGCCGCGGGCGCGGTTGCTGTGGATCATCATGCGCCACGCGTTCATCTGATGCCGCGCGCGGTTCACGTCATCGGAGCGGGGTTGTCGGGGCTTGCCGCCGCTGTGCGTCTTGCCGCGCGCGGCGTCCCCGTCGTCGTGCACGAGGCCGCCGGCGCGGCGGGAGGCCGCTGCCGGTCATACCATGACCCGCTGCTCGATATGGTGATCGACAATGGCAATCATCTTTTGCTTTCCGGCAACCATGCCGCGCTCGCTTATCTCGAGACGATCGGCGCCGCTGGAGGCCTTGCGGGTCCGCCGACGGCTGAGTTCGCGTTCATGGATCTGGCTAATGGCGAGCGATGGACTTTGCGGCTGAATGCGGGACGCCTGCCGTGGTGGATCTTCGATCGCAGCCGGCGCGTGCCAGGCACGAGCGCCAGCGATTATTTGCAGTTTGCGCGCCTGCTCTATCCCTCGCCTACAAAAACCGTTTGCGCCGCGGTGAAATGCACGGGCACGCTGTACCAGCGCTTCGCGCGGCCACTCTGGCTCGCCGCGCTCAACATCGAACCGAAAGAGGCAAGCGCATGCCTCGCCGGCGCGATCCTTCGAGAAACATTGGTGGCGGGAGGCAAAGCCTGTCGGCCGCTGATCGCCCACGATGGGCTAGGCGAAGTCTTCGTCGCGCCGGCGCTGCATTTTCTAAGCCAGCACAAGGCGAAGGTCGTATTTGGACATCGGCTGCGCGCGCTCGGCCTTGCGCACGATAAGGTCACAACGCTGGACTTTGGGGAGGACAAGGTAGCGACCGGCGATGCTGACGTAATCCTCGCAGTACCGCCTAGCATGGCGGCGGCTCTCGTGCCCGACCTCACAACCCCGGCGCAGTTCCGTGCCATCGTTAACGCACATTTTCGTTTCGACCCGCCAGTGGAGCTTGCGCCCATTACTGGAATCGTGAACGGGACTATCGAATGGCTCTTTACGTTCCCCGGCCGATTGTCGGTGACGATCAGCGCTGCCGATCGCCTGCTCGACACCCCGCGCGAGACACTGGCCAAGCAATTGTGGCGGGAAGTGGCGGCTGTTGCCGATCTTCCCACGGCGCTGCCGCCATGGCAGATCGTGCGTGAGCGCCGTGCCACCTTTGCCGCGACACCCGGGCAGAATGCCAAGCGCCCCGCTGCGACGACAGCCTGGACAAATTTGCGGCTCGCTGGAGATTGGACGAACACCGGCTTGCCGGCGACTATCGAAGGGGCGATCCGATCAGGCAATCGGGCAGCCGATCTCGTGGCCCGATCCTAATTTGGCACGTCAATGAACCGCGTCGAGCCGAAATCCTCCCCATCCGCGGTCGACCAAAGCATCGAGGCTGCGAGCCGCGGCCTGTTCGCTCTGCAGCAGCGGGATGGACATTGGGTGTTCGAACTGGAGGCGGATGCGACCATCCCGGCGGAATACATCTTGCTGCGGCACTACTTGGCCGAGTCTGTAGACAACGTGCTCGAGGCCAAGATCGCGGCGTACTTGCGCCGGGTGCAAGGCGAGCACGGCGGTTGGCCATTATTCCACGAGGGCGCCTTCGACATGAGCGCCAGCGTGAAAGCCTATTTCGCGCTCAAGATGATCGGGGACTCCCTCGACGTTCCGCACATGGTGCGCGCGCGGGCAGCGATTCGCGCCCGAGGCGGCGCATCACGCGCGAACGTGTTCACGCGGGTGATGCTGGCGCTGTTCGGTTTCATCGACTGGCGCGCCGTTCCCGTGATGCCGGTCGAGATCATGCTGCTGCCGAAGTGGTTCCCCTTCCATCTCGACAAGGTCTCGTATTGGAGCCGCACGGTCATCGTGCCGCTTTTAGTGTTGATGGCGCTTCAACCAAGGGCGCGCAACCCCAAGGGTGTTGCGATCGATGAACTCTTTGTGGAGCGGCCACAAACTATTGGGCTGGTGCCGAGAGCCCCGCAGCAGAAGGCGGCGTGGTTTTGGTTCTTCCGCGGGGTCGATGCGTTACTGCGTTTCGCTGCGCCGCGGTTCCCGAGGTCGTTGCGTCAGCGCGCGATGCAGTGCGCAGTGTCGTGGGTCACCGAGCGTCTCAATGGCGAGCATGGCTTGGGCGCGATTTTTCCGGCCATGGCGAATAGCGTCATGATGTTTGATGCG
>Ga0126369_10000846_pt1 | contig 20718 bp, 13 predicted proteins | sample PanSoiMetaPlot_1_FD_109646 | JGI IMG/M metagenome (GOLD analysis project Ga0126369, IMG submission 109646) | Tropical forest soil microbial communities from Panama - MetaG Plot_1 | ecosystem: Environmental > Terrestrial > Soil > Tropical forest > Bulk soil | place: Panama | collected 2016-02-17 | reverse complement strand
TCACCTCGATATTCGTTCATCAGCGCCCGCAAACGTGACGCTCCCCGGCGTCCTCTACCACGACGCTCAACCGCCCGGGAAATCCACGCGAGGTTGCTCATTCGTTGCCGAAGTGCCGAGTCGAGCGTCGCTCGAAGCCACGTATCATCCAGGACAGACGCAAGGTCCATCACCGTTCGCGCGAGATGAGTAATCCGAAAGGGTCCTCGTCTGACGGTGTCGCGCTCAATCAAATCCCGCGAACGCCATACCCGCGCGCCAGAGACACTCGGAGTATCTCGTGAAGCGGGAATCGTGATCTGAACCGATTCGACTGGTGGAACGTCCAATCCCAGCCGTCGTGCAGCACTTTCGTGGGATAGTACCGCCCCGTTGCCGGCGGCCAGCATTGCACCCATCTCCTGCTCATCCAGATTCGGTTCGTGCGCGCCCAGTCTATAGACACCACGCTGAAGCTGAATCCACTCCCCGGTCTCGATCCGACGCCACAGCCATGTTTTGGAAACATCGCATTCGGCAACGTCCCGCGCGCTCACCACCCCGAATTGCTTTGACCCCAGCTGGACCAGCCGTTTTACGCCCGCCTTCCCCATCCCGCCGCCTCCCAAGATATCTTCATACTACGGGTCAGCATGTTTTTGGCGAAGTGTGTGGGAATTTGTTTCCGTTGAGTAACTAACTCCCATACAGCTGGCCCAAAAACACGGCTGATTGCATCGGAGGCGGTCACAGCGCATGCGGGAAGAGTGGTCAGAGCAGTAGCGGCGACGACCCGGAAGCTGCCGGCATGAGCCGCCTCGCGCGGCAGGATTCGAATCCCAGCGGCGCGGCGCTTGAGTATTCCTCGGCTATTCGCTATCGCTTCCGGCCTCAATACAAGACCTTCGATCGGGAGAGCACGTGAATACAAGATATCTCCTTGCAATGCTGACCAGTGTCACCGCGCTCGCGCAGAAACAAGACGGCGAGCCCGCCGCCCGCTGGTGGTCGTACATGCAGGTCCTGGCGAGCGATCGCCTCGAAGGAAGGCGAACGGGAACGCCCGGCCATCGCAAGGCGGTGGAATACGCCGCCGCGCAGTTTAAGAGCGCAGGGCTGAAGCCGCTCGGAACCGACGGCTACTTTCAACCGATCGAGCTCGTGAGCCGCACCATTGATGAGACGCGATCCAAGGTGGAGTTGGTGCGAAATGGCAAGGTGGAGAAGCTCGATTTCGCGCGCGACGCTTTTATCGTGCCGACGCCGGATCTGGCGGAGCGTCTCGAGGTACCGCTCGTATTCGCGGGGTACGGCCTGACGCTTCCGGAGAGCGGGATCGAAGACCTGAAGGGCCTCGACGTCAAAGGCAAGGTCATCCTCTACTTCATGGGCGCGCCGGCGCCCATCCAAGGGCCGCTCAGCGCCCATGCGCAGTCGGTCCGCGAGCGCTGGAAGGCGTTCCAGGCGGCGGGGGCGGTGGGCTGGGTGCGCATTTTGAACCCGGAAAGCATGGACCTTCCCTGGACGCGTTGGGCGAACAACCGCAGCCAGCCGGCGATGTCTTTCGCCGACAGATCGTTGCTCGAAACGAACGGATTACAATTGATGGCCTCGGCGAATCCCGCCGAAGCAGAAAAGTGGTTTCAGGGCTCGGGGCACACCTTCGCGGAGATTCTTGCTGCCGCGAAAGATGACAAGCCGCTTCCGAAATTCGAGTTGCCCGCGAAGATTCGCGTCACCGCAAAACAAAAGTCGCAAAAAGTCGTCTCCGATAACGTCGTCGCCGTGTTGCCGGGGAGCGACGCGAAGCTGAAGGACGAGTACGTCGTCGTCTCCGCGCACATCGATCACATCGGCATCGGCAAGCCGATCAAAGGCGATTCAATCTACAACGGCGCGATGGACAATGCCTCGGGGGCCGCCACCGTTTTGGATGTTGCGGCCAGCATGGCGGCAGCAAAGGACAAGCCTCGACGGTCGATCATCTTCTTGTTGCCGACTGGCGAAGAGATGGGGCTGCTTGGCTCGAAATACTTCGCCCAGAGACCCACGGTGCCGGCGAACGCAATTGTTGCAAATCTCAACACGGACTGCTTCATGCCGCTGCATCCTCTGAAGTCGCTCCTGGTGTTCGGATTGGATGAATCAAACCTCGGCGACGACGTGCGCGCGCTGGGGTCGCAGGCGGGGTTGGAGATCATGCGCGATCCCCAGCCGAAGCGTAACCTGTTCATTCGCAGCGATCAGTACAGCTTCATCCTTCAAGGGGTTCCTTCACTTGCGATAGGCGTCGGGTTCCGGCCGGGCACGAGCGAGGAGGAAACCCTGAAGAACTGGCTCACCGAGCGATATCACGCACCCTCGGACGATCTGCAGCAGCCGATCGACCGGCGCACGGTCGAAGGTTTCAACCGAGCATTCATGGCTTTGGCAATTCGGGTAGCAGATCGCGAGACGAGGCCCCAGTGGAGCGAGAGCAGCTTTTTCCGCCGCTTCGCCAAAGACAAACAAGCCGAGCCGGCCAAGCGCTGGTGGTCGCACATGGAGGTTCTGGCAAGCGACAGCCTCGAAGGACGCCTCACCGGGACCCCGGGCCATCGCAAGGCGGCGGAGTACGCGGCCGAGCAGCTGAAAAAGGCCGGGCTGAAGCCGGCGGGGACCCATGGCTATTTCCAACCTGTCGACCTCGTCAGTCGCAAGATTGACGAGGCCAATTCCAAGCTGGAGTTGCTGCGCAATGACAATGCCGTTCAACTCGATTTCGCCGAAGATGGCTACCTTTTGCCTGCTCCGGATCTCTCGGCGAGCCTCCAGGCGCCGCTGGTGTTCGTCGGCTATGGTTTAACCATCCCGGAAAACGGTATCGAGGACCTGAAGGGCATCGATCTCAAAGGCAAGGTCGCCGTCTTCTTGTCGGGCGCACCCACTTCCGTTCTCGGGCCGCTGAGCGCGCATGCGCAATCGGCGCGCGAACGATGGAAGTCATTCAAAGATGCCGGCGCGTTGGGCTGGGTCCGGATCCTTGATCCAAACAACATGGACATTCCCTGGCCGAGATTGTCCAACAGCCGCAATCAGCCGGCAATGACATTCGCCGATGCATCGCTGAACGATACCAATGGCCTGCGCCTGAGTGTCACCGTGAACCCGGCGCGAGCGGAGAAGTGGTTCGCTGGCTCGCCACATAGTTTCGCTGAAATCATCGAGCTGGCCAAAGACAACAGACCGCTGCCGAGGTTCGAGCTGCCGTCGAAGATTCGAGTGACGGCGAAACAGCAACCGCTGAATGTCACATCCGACAACATCGCCGGGTTACTGCCGGGGAGCGATCCCAAGCTGAAGGATGAATACGTGGTGGTCACTGCGCACATCGATCATCTTGGGGTAGGCAATCCGATCAATGGCGACTCGATGTACAACGGCGCGATGGACAATGCCGCTGGCACCTCGGCCGTGCTGGACGCGGCGGCGCGACTGGCCGAATCGGCGGACAAGCCCCGACGTTCGGTGATCTTCCTTTTGGTGACGGCGGAGGAGAAGGGCCTTCTCGGCTCGAAGTACTTTGCCAACCGGCCCACCGTTCCAGCCAGCGCAATCGTCGCCAACGTTAACGTCGATAATCCTTTGCCGCTGTATCCGCTGAGGTCGCTGATTGTTTTGGGTTTGAATGAATCAAATCTTGGCGAGGATGTGCGTGCGATAGGATCGCAATTAGGGCTGGAAATTCTAGCCGACCCGCAGCCCAAGCGGAATACTTTTATCCGCAGCGACCAGTACAGCTTCATCCGCGACGGCATTCCCGCGCTCGCGGTCAAAGTCGGTTTCAAATCGGGCACCCCGGAGGAGGCGACGCAGAAGAAGTGGCTCACCGAGCGCTATCACGCGCCTTCGGACGATTTGCTGCAACCCATCAATAGGCAGACGGCCGATGGGTTCAACCGCGCGTTTGCCGCGCTGGTGTTGCGGGTCGCCAATCGAGAAACTCGACCGAGCTGGAACGAGCAGAGTTTCTTCCGGCGCTTCGCCAAGCTGCGGAGTTAATCAGCTTTGGCGAAACACCCAGCGGACCACCCGACCGCCCTGGCGGTAGAATAGAACCTTCATTCTACCCTCTCGGTCCGGGAGTAGCGCGGCCTCACCTGAGCGCGTCGGGCGCCGATGGGTGACGTGCTAACGATTGGGCGCAGCGGTTGGAAGTCGACCGCCGCCGCCAGGTCACATCGGGTCGCCTCGTTGCGCCACGAGCAGGTCTTGCATGTCGTTGGCGTGCTCCTCTTCTTTGGCCAAAATCTTCTCCAGCATCTGACGAGTGGTGGGGTCGCGGTTGGCAAAGTAACGGATCATCTCACGGTACGTCTCGATCGCGATTCGCTCGGCGACGAGATTCTCCTCGATCATCGAGATCAGGTTGTCGCCTTCGACGTACTGCGTGGACGAGCGAGTGAGTAAGCCATCTGGGTTGAAGTTCGGCTTGCCTCCCAGCTGGTTGATGCGCTCGGCGATCATCTCCGCATGTTCGCCCTCGTCGCGGGAGTGGGTAGCGAATTCCTCCTTAACCGCTTCACTGTGGATGCCCTGCGCGGCGATGGAGTGATATTTGTAGCGCAGGACGCAGACCAGCTCGGTGGCCAACGCCTCATTGAGGATCTGGATGGTGGTTTCGACCTTCCCCTCGTAATTGTCGGTGACCGCGCCCTCCTCCATGTGCTCGCGGGCTCGCTTGCGAACTTCCTTCACGTCGAGAACGAACGAACCGGTTTCGGCCATTTGGAATCTCCTTGGGCGCTTGGAGTGTCGCGCCCCGCTTAGCGTAGTTCTCCGATTCTCGCCCGAGTGTCGAGCACCGAATCCGCTGATCGAGCGGGCCAGCCTTCGATCGTACGGCACCAAACACTTGCGCGTCATGGCCACGGCTGAATCGGAGCACGCGTGCTCACGAATCGCTCGTGCGCCACTGCTCGCTGTCCGATTCACATCGCCACTTGCAGTCCGTTCGTCCCGGCCCAGCGTTGCAGGATTTCGCGCTCTCGCGTCGTCGGGAGCCTGTTGAACCGGCCCCTCGCTTGAACGACGGCCCTTGTCTGATTGCGGACCTCAACAGTCAACATCGCCCAGTTGCCCGAGTTGTCTTCTCTGGTCAGAGTCCAAATGGAGCAAGAACCCTTTTCCACGCTGTAGGCATACGAAAAAACGCAGTGAGACTGGCGCCTGCCCTCAGCCGCGAGGTCTTTCGCGTTCAGGATTTCCGTCACTCTCCAGATCTCCTTGCGAGTGCCGTCGTTCTTGTCAGTGCGCGAAAAATCGAACTCGGCGTTGCGGATGCCTGATGGCTTGAAGAGGTTGAAGCTTCCGACTTTTGTCTTGTTCAGCTCGGCGTGCCACTCTTCCATCGCGCGCATCATCGACAATGCGGTTCTTCCCTTGAGCGAGAAGCTCTCATTCTCTCGCCTGCGGTGGAGAACGTAGTCGCACATCGGGGCCACTTGGCTTGGATCCAACATGTCTTGGTTGGCGAACCACTGCACCACCGAGCTCCAGAATTCTTCACTCGCGGAGTCCTGGATCTCTCGTCCCCAGACAGTGGCTGACAGAGCAGCGGAGAGCCTCGCCTCTCCTCCGAGCCCAATGACCTGCGCTCTGCGCATCGCCTGAATGACACTCTGGTCGACGGAAGACTTGAGGAACTCGTGACACATCTTTCGGGTCAGAGGAACAGACAGGTTCTTGTTCTTGACGTAGGTGTAGAGCGACTCGCCTTTGGCGAGGCGATCGATCATCGGAATAAATATCGCGCTGTTTGCGGAATCGAAAAAACCGCTCCAGAGAAACGGGGGAACTCTGTACTTGGCCAGCAGGTGATTGCCGAGCGAGCGGAAGAGCGCGATCGCGCTCTTGCCCTGAGGCGCCCAATCTTGAAGTTGCCGCACGTGTCGCAAGCCGAGAAGAGAAGAAAGTGCGGACCGAAATCGTGGATCAGCGGCCACGTGGTCAGCGACTCTTGGGCAGATCCTGACCACTGGCTGGAAGATCGGGTCGATCGGTTTAGGTCTTCCCCTCTCAGCCAGCGCGGCATCCGACTTCCTCTGCCTCTCGACGACTGCGGCGAGTCGCTTCTCCTGCTCGGCTTCCCTTTGCTTTCGGAGCGCCGCGCGCTGACGTTGACTCTCGACGCGCTTCCGGTCGTCTCGCTTCATCCTAATCCTTAGCCGAGCCGGAAGATACACTCGTGCGCTCGACGCATGCCATGTTGCAAGTGGTTAGCTGCGGTTTGATACGGCGCCAGTCGAGTCGCGGCTACTCGTAGTTGCCGAACACTTTCACTCGAGCCACATAGCTCGTCGCATCCGTGGGGAAATACAGCGTTGCCCGGTACGATAGCGAGACACGGTTCGGGTTCAGGTTGATGAAGTTGGGATCGATGGTCGCAAATCCAAATGTACCGCTGTCGTTCTCGGTCGAGATCTCGATCCTCACGATGATTTCATCGAAGAAGACAGCGTCGTTCGTGCGGTAGTCGAACAACAGATCAGTCTGCACCGCGTTGCTTTCGAGCAGGTTTCTCACTGTCCCGGACACCGTCGCGCCGCCTCCCCCCAGCGAGCTCGAATAGTCGTTCGACGCACCTGGATCGATCGGCATCGGAATCGCTACGTTCGCTTGTAGCGGCACTCCTGCCCAGACATTCATTCCAGGGACCAACGTCAAGACCGAGACGCCGATGCACAATGCAATTGTTCTCATGGCTCATCCCCTACCCCGGGCGAAAGTTGCAGGATAGCATTACGCTCGCTCGAGACCCCAACTTGCAACTGTCGACCAATCGGGCTTCGGTCCGTCGCATATCCGCCAAGTCGACGTGATTTGAATCGCGAGGCTCTTGAAGCCGACGCGCCGCCCGCCTATTTGTGCAAGATGGCGACGCGAGGAGATTTCTGAAGACGTTGGCGGCGGGGGTGATCTACATGAAGTCTCGACTTTCATCGGCGACGGAGCCGCCCCAGGGCCCGCCGCCCGGTGCACCGCAGGAGAGCGACATCAAGTTGCCTGCCGGCGGCAAGATGCCAATGCGAACGCTTGGACGCACCGGGGTCCAGGTTTCAATGATTGGAATCGGCGGCAGTTCAAGACGACGGTGCGCTTTGACGGCACCACCGCCCATCCGAAGTGGCTTGAATCCGCGCAGATTTGAGCGACTCCGGGCCTGCGCGTTCTCCAACTTCGCTCGGGTTGGGCGATTCACGCCGTCTGTAACTTCCCCCGATCTCCGGGGTACTGTGCCGACCTCAGCTGAAATCCTCTTGTTTCACTGATTGAATCTCCGAGGGTGGCGCATGATTTTAAATCGCTCATTTTTTCTTCTCGTCGTCGGTCTCGCTGCCGGCGGGTTCGGTTGCGCTCCGCGAGGCGCGCTGGCAGACGGTCGAGAAGCAACGCGTTCGAACAATCAAGCTCACTTAACGAACGCGCCACCGACCGGCTCGAACTTGAACACAGCATGCTCAAGGCCCGCGGACCCCGATGGGCCGGGCGCCAGTGCTTGGGCTTTCATCGACGAAACAGGCATGCTCGCCTACGGAACGCTGTCGCAGGGAGGAGATCGCCTGCTCGACTTTTCTTACGCCGGCTACGCAGGTGGCGGCGTTGCCATTCCTTTCGTCGCAACCCAACAAACGGTTGGCCCCTCCGGCGATGACGATACCGGGGCGATTCAGGCCGCAATCGACGCCGTCTCGCTGTTGAGCCCCGGAGACGACGGCTTTCGCGGCGCGGTACAGCTTTCCCAGGGGACGTTCACCCTGCAGGGAAGCCTCTCGATCAGAGCTTCCGGAGTGGTGTTGCGCGGGAGCGGATCCGGTCCGGACGGATCAATTCTCATGGTGGCGGGCAATCCGCGCGCCCTCATTTCCATTCAGGGCAGCGGCAGCTGGGCAACTTCCGGTGGACGCGCGTCGATCGTCGATGATTACGTGGCCTCGGGCTCGAACAGCTTTACCGTCGACGACGCCTCGGGATTCGCGGTGGGCATGGCGGTGCTCGTCGATCGACCGGTGACCGACGCGTGGGTTCAGTTCATGGGAATGGATCATCTGGTTCGAAGCGGACAGCCGCAGACGTGGATCCGCGCCGGCACGTTGATTCACTCCGATCGCGTGATCACCGCCATCGACGGCAATCAGATCACCGTCGATGCGCCCATTTCAGACTCGTTCGATTCCCAATACATCCGCCCGTCCTACGCGACGATCGTCCCCTACACGTTCAACGGACGGATCGCCCAGGTCGGGCTCGAGTCGCTGAGCTTCGTTGCGCCGCCCGTGCCGACCCCAATCAGTCAGCCGATATTCAGCTTGCTTCAGATGAAGGCGCTGGCCAACGGGTGGGTGCGCGACGTGGTTGCGCAGGATTTCATCAACGGTCTCACCATCGACGGCACATCGAAATGGATCACCATCCAAGACATGGCGTTTACGCACACGGTGCCGGCAGATACTTCGGCTGGCTCGCCGGCGGACTACGGAATCGATGGCCAACAGATTCTCATCCACCGCTCGTCGTCTCAGGGAGATCATTGGTTCTCCGTCGTGACGCAGGCGACGGAGCCGCGACCGAATGTGGTGTTGAATTTTTCTGCCTCCGGCACCTCGACCAACCTCGCGCCGCATCAGCGCTGGGCGACCGGGCTTCTCCTCGACAACGTTTACTCGCCGACCGGCGGCATTAACCTCCAAGATCGCGGCAACGCAGGCAGCGGGCACGGGTGGTCGGTCGGCTTCGCAGCGGTGTGGAACAGCATCGCCAATACGCTCCTGATTCAGCAGCCACCGGGCTCGACGAACTGGTCGATCGGCTCGTCGGGCAGCCTGACGACAGCGGCAGAGCCGGGCAGCCCAGATCACACGCCGCTGCCGATGGGAACCATCGATTCGCATGGCACGCGCGTGACGCCCGGCAGTCTTTACCTCGAGCAGCTCTGCGAGCGGCTGGGCCCTCAAGCGTTGGCCAACATCGGTTACTGAAGTCTGTGTTCGGGCAAACCCAAGCACTGGCCAGCATTTTGGTCAGTGAAACGGCGCCAACATCGGTTGCAGAGACGTCTGCCGTCGGCCGACACAGTAAACAATTCAGCCGCTGTTAACGAGCGCTAGCGGCCGCTTGTCGACGCGTTTCGAGCGCATCCCAGAGTCGGGTTGGCGACGTGCCGCGGCTCGGCTGGCCAGCAACAGCCAGGAGTCTCCGAATTCGTCGGACAGATAACCCGACCGCTCGGAGTAGGACGATGCTCGCGCCAATAGCTCTGCGGAGGCGAACGCGCGCAGCAGCGCGTAGTGGCTGTCGGTCGGCCGGTGAACACCGGTCAATAGCCCGTCGACGACCAGCGGCCGATGATCCGGTCCGAGCACCAGGTCCGTCACGCCCGAGCCTTCCACGATTGAACCGCCGTTCTGCTCGGCGGCGCCTTCCAACGCCCTGACCACGGAGGTTCCAACGGCGACGATGCGCCCTCCGCCGGCACGCGTCACAGCCACGGCGCTTGCGGTCGACGACGGAATCTCGAAGCGCTCCGGCAAAGGCAACGCCTGATCCAGCGCCGGATCTCCCGTCGACGAGAGGCCCGCTGCGTGTGTAACCGAGGCGAGCTTCACGCCATCCTTGAGCAGCGCGAACAACAACTCCCACCGCAGCGGGCGGCCGGCAGACGGCATCTCCACAGCCCATGGGCGCGAGCCATACCCGACCTGCACGTGCCACAGCTCGAGCGGAGCGGAGCTGTACGAGTACTGCACCGGTCGACCCGCGCGATACAGCGCGGACCAGAGCGCCGCACCTTCGCGATCGAAACGAAGCTCGACCAGGCGCGCGGAGTGCGGCGAGACGCTCTCTACCACTGCCGAGAGCTCGGCGAACTCCAGTCGCTCTCCAGCTGTCAACCGCACCGGGCTCGGGCGGCGCTCGGTTGGAGTTCTCCAATCGCCGCCTCCGAACAGAACTGCGTGGAACGCGCCGCTGGGCATCGCGCCGACGAGACGCGCTTCGACTGGCTCTCCGCCCGGTGCGCGCCCGGACAGCGACGCCGGAAGAGTCGCCGCGTCGTTCACCACCAGGAGATCTCCGCGGCGAAGGAAGCGAGGAAGGTCGCCGACGTGCGCGCCGCGAAGGCTTCGAGCGCGCGGGTCCACGACGAGCAATCGCTCGCTGAGCGCATCGTCTCGTGGCCATGGCGCAGGAGTCATGGCGCCTCTGCCAGTGGCGCCGCCACCAGCCGCGCGCCGCTTTCGATCTGCTCCGCCTCCGCAATCATCCTCGCTATCCGACGAGCCACGTCCGCCGGCTTCGCCAGCGCCGAAGCATCCGCGTCCGGCATCGCCGCCGCGTGCATTTCCGTATCCATCTCCCCCGGATCGACGGAGAGGAAACGCACGCCAAACGGCTGCAGCTCGGCGGCCCAGATCCGCCCCAGATGGTCCTGCCCCGCCTTCGAGACTCCGTAGGCGCCCCAACGCGGATAGGCCGCCACCGCTGCATCGGAGCTGACGTGCACGACGAGCCCTCGACCTTTGAGCGCCATTGCTCCGGCGATGATCTTGGTCAGTCGGAACGGGCCGACGAGATTCACCTCGAGAACTCGATCCAGCTCCTCGCAATCGGTGTCGAGGAGCAGCCGCAGCGGCATGGGCCCCAGCGTGCTGGCGTTGTGCACCAGCAACTCGATCGGACCGACCAGGGCTGCAGCGGCGCCCGCGATCGCATGCGCGTCCCGCTTATCGCCGACGTCGCCCCGGAGCGCGTGCGCTTCTCCGCCGCCCGCTCGAATCGTTGCCGCCACCCGCGCCAGCTCTTCGGCGCCGCGCGCCACCAGCGCCACCCGCGCACCGGCTCGCGCCAGCTCCTCGGCCAGCGCCGCGCCCAATCCCTTGCTGGCACCGGTCACCAGCGCGCCTTTGCCTCGCACGTCCATCTCGCACTACCTCCTCTGCGCCAAGAGCCTAACGCGCCGGTGCTGCATCATTGGCAGCGGTGACAAGGGATTGGCAGAAGGCTATTTTGCTGGCATGGACGACCTCGCCACTCACCTCGCCGCCAATGTCAAACAACTGCGCACCACTCGCGGCTTCACCCAGCAGCAGATGTCTCGCGTATCCAGCCTGCCGCGCGCTACTTGGGCCAATCTGGAGTCGGGCAGCGCCAATCCCACCTTGGCGGTGCTGCACCGGGTGGCGAGCGCGCTGCAAGTTTCCATCGAAGAGATCCTCGCGCCGCCGCGGGCTGCGTCGCGCTTTTATCCGCGGGACGCAGTTCCCGTTCGCTTGCGCGGGCAAGTGAGCGTTCGGCATCTGTTGCCCGATCCCATTCCCGGCACCGAGGTCGATCGAATGGAGTTCGCGCCGCTGGCGCGGTTGACCGGCGTGCCTCACACTCCGGGCACCCGCGAGTACTTGACCTGCGAGTCCGGGGCAGTCGTGCTCGTGGTGGGGGGAGAGACGTTCCGGCTGCAGCCCGGCGACGTGGTTTCTTTCCGCGGCGACCAGCGGCACTCGTACGCAAACCCGGCGCGCGCGCAGGCGGTGGGCTACTCTGTGGTTTTGCTCGCTCCCTTGGGCAGCCGATGAGCGCCGCCTCGAACTTCCGACTTCGATGTGGGGGTCGAGAGTTTCGAGCGGTCGAGCATGTCGAGCGCTCAAAAGTCTTCAACTTTGGACTTTCAACTTCCCTCGTTCCTGGGAAGTACCACCGTAAACTTCGCTCCTTCCCTCGGTTTGGTCGATAGCTCGATCCGGCCGCCGTGCGCCTGAACGATATGCTTGGTGATGTAAAGACCTAACCCAAGGCCGGCAAAGTGCTCGACCGGAGCTGCTCGCTCGAAGGGATTGAAAATCCGCTTCACATCTCCTTCAGCAATGCCGATTCCCTGGTCGCAGACGGTGAGCCGGACTTCCGAATCCCGGCCTTCAACCGCGACGTCAACGCGCTTTCCGTCGCCGTACTTGACGGCGTTTGAGAGGAGGTTCAGCAGCACCTGCTCGAGGCGCCATCCGTCCCAGGATCCATGCGAATCACCGGAGACCGACAAGCGAATGTCGGTCCGCGCTGCGATCGCCTTCTCCCTGAAATCGCTGATCCCGTCGCGAACAATCGATTCCAACTCGACCCGCGCACAGTGCATCTCCAGTCCCCCAGTGGCGATGCGAGAAACGTCGAGGAGCCGCTCTACCAATTCGGAAAGGCGATCGGTCTGGCGAAGGGCGTGTTGAAAGCGCGTCTCTACCTTCGAAAGGAACGCTGTCCCGGCGAGCTCCTTTTGAATCAGCCGCTGCAGACCTTGAAGCTTGAGCTGCAGAGCCGTCAGCGGCGTTCGGAACTCGTGCGCCGCCACCGACAAGAAGACGTCCCGCTCGCGGACCGCTTCCTGGGCCAGCTCCGTCCGGTGTCGCTCCTCCTCCGCCTTTTGGCGCTCGCGGGTGACATCCCGGAAAACCAACACCGCTCCCAGCGTTGCTCCGCCCGCGCCGCGGATCGGCGCTCCCGAATCGACGATCGGGCGCTCGATGCCATTTCGCGAAATGAGCGCTGTATGGTTCGCCAACCCCACCACTACGCCCTCGGCGAGCACGCGTTGCACCGGGTTCGCAGCCGGTCGGCGTGTGAATTCGTCGATGATGTCGAAGACGACGCCGATCGGCTGTCCGAGCGCTTCGCGCCGCTCCCATCCCGTCAGCCCTTCTGCGACGGTATTCATTCGAGTGATTCTGCCGTTTTCATCCGTGGCGATCACGCCATCTCCGACGCTGTAGAAAGTCTCTGCCAGGCTGTCTTTGCTTCGCCTCAACTCGTCGTCATATGTTTTTCGACGGGTGAGGTCGCGCGTCACTTTGGCGTAGCCCGCGAGCTCGCCGCTGTGTCGTTTGACCGCGGTGATCACCACCTCCGCCCAAAACCGGCTGCCGCCCTTCCGCAATCGCCAGCCTTCGTCTTGGACGCGTCCTTCCTTGGTTGCCAGTGCGAGTAACTTTTGCGGTTTTCCGCACTCGACATCTTCCGGGGTGTAAAGCAGCGAAAAATGTCGGCCGATGATTTCGTCTGAACGATAGCCTTTGATCGCCTCGGCGCCTCGGTTCCACGACTTGATCACCCCTTGCGGATCAAGCATGAAAATCGCGTAATCCTTGATGCTTTCGATAAATAACCGGTCCTCGCTTTCGCGAAGGAGCTCGTCGACGATGTCGCGCTCTGCGAGATCGAGTGTAGCCGTCGCCATGGGCGTTTCTTACCCTCCAGCGGTGGGGACGGATCAGCTGCCGTATCGTCACCCCCCGCCAGATAATTCGTATCGAAGATTTGACGGCTTTGTTGAGAAGGCGGCACTCGCCGCGATTACCGCTTCCCCGCTGGCTGGGCGGGTAGCGCGAGAAAGAACGCGCTGCCAGTCCCGAGGCAGCTCTCGGCCCAGATCCGGCCGCGATGCGCCTCTGCGATTCCCTTGGCGATGGCGAGGCCGAGACCTGTTCCTCGATACGCGGTTCTCTTCGAACGCCAGTACTTTTCGAAGATGTGGGGAAGTTCGTCCGGCTGAATTCCCGGCCCGGCGTCCCGCACGAAGTACACGATCTCCGCTCCTCGGCGCTCGACGCCGACACGGATCGCGCTTCCTCTTCCGGTCACGTTAACGGCGTTGGATAACAAATTCGCCAAGGCTTGAATCAGCCTGTCGCGATCGCCCTCCACGGATTCGACCTCCGAGGAGGCATTCACCTCGAGGCGAATTCCGCGTTCCTCGACCAGCGAGTTGAACTGATCCGCCGCCGTCTCGATGACGCTCCTCGCGTCGAACACAGTCCGTTGGACGGTGAGGCGACCGTTCTGAACGCTGGCGAGATCGACCAGATCTCCAATCAGCCGGGACATCTGCTCCGCTGAGTGGTGAATCGTTGCCAGCTTCTTGCGCAGATTCGACGCCTTTTTATCATTGATCTCAGTTTTCAAGGCGCTCGCGGCGCTCACGACAATGGCCGTGAGTGGGTTTTTGAGCTCGTGTGAAACAATTGCCAGCATGTCATCGCGAGCGCGATTGGCCTGTTGGGCTTGCTCAAACAGAATCTCGAGCCCGCGGGCGGCGACTCGTTCTTTTTCAACCAGGCGCGCGCGAGCCACCGCCTGCGCGATGTGAGAAGCCAGCGTCAACGAGAGTTTCCTGTCGCGTTCGGTGAAAATGCGCGGCTCGTTGCAGTAGACCATGAACTTGCCGAGCAGCTTTCGCTGATGGACGAGCGGCACGAAGCCGAGCGCGCGAATGCCCTCCTTTTCAAATACGGGAACACACCGCGCCAGGCTCGCGTCCTGGCGGGCATCGTCGACAAAAATGGGTACCGGGTTTTTCTCGTCCCGCGACCAGGGCGTCTGGCCCTCGACAGTTCGGCGATATCGGGTTGACAAGCCTCGCCACGCTTTGAACCGCATCACGCCGTCGTCATCGAAAAGGCAAAACGCAGCGCGATCTACTTCCATCACCTCGACCACTCCGGCGAGCACCCGCTGATACGTATCATCCAGGCCCTCAGCGCTTGCGGTGCTCTGCGCGAGGTGGAAGAGAAGCTCTGCCTGGCGGCGCGCTGCGCTCTCCGCTTCGTAGAGCCGCGTTCGCTCGAACGCCAGCGTCGTTCGCCGGGCGAGATCCTGGATCAGCGCTTGTTCACCTGCATCAAACGGGTGCGGCCGAGAAAACCCGAATCCGACGACCCCGAGCTTGTTGCCCCTGGCGATCAGCGGGACGCAGGCTCTACAAACGGTGCTGAGAGTTCCGGCGGAGGGGCCATTGGGGAAGCGCATCGCGTAGTCGTCGCGCGATGAAAGCAAAACCGGCTTTCCACTGCGGAACGCTTCGGCAAGCGGCAGCTGCGCGTTGACGGGGAAACGAGCGAACTCAAGCTGGTTTGCCGGGTTCTGCCCCGTCTGGTCCAACACGATCAGCTCCGCGCCGTCGGGCGAGGGAACCGCCATGATTCCATGGTCGGCGGAGAGGACCGCCGCGATCTGCCGCGCCACAACTTTGGCAACGTCGGCAGTCAAGCGAGCGTCCGAGAGCGCTTCGGTGACCGCCTGAAGCTTGACGATGCGCTGGCGAGCGAGGCGCTCGGCTGTCGCGAGCTCGTTGAGCTCGGTGACATCCGCGAAGACCGCGAGACCACCGCGGATCTCCCCTCCAGGGCCGAGAATCGGTGCGCAGCTGGCAAGCAACACCCCGAAGCTGCCGTCGAACCGCTGGATGCGAATCTCTTCGGCGGGCACCGTCTCGCCCGCGCGAAGACAGCGGCTCAGCGGCCAGTCGTCGGGTTCATAGAGGCGCCCGTCTGGGTGAAAGGCCCGATACTTTCTCCAATCGGAGGTATCTGCGGCCGTCGCGCTGCCAGCCCAAATTCGCTCGGAGGCGCGGTTGTGAAGCGTGATCTTTCCATTCGCGTCGCTGACGACAATCCCGTGAGGACTGTGAAGCAGGAGTGCTTCGAGCAGCCCTCCGGCCTCTTGCGAAGACAGCAGTCGAAGCCGTTCTACCTCGCGGCGGAGCGCTTCCACTTCGGCGAGGAGCTTCAGTGCCGGCGTCCGCGGCTGCTGGTAGAACTCCTGGCTCCAAAGTTCAGTCATCGGCTACCTACCGTCATGGCTCGGGCACAGGCGGCCCGTCACACGCCTCCCTTTCAGCCGCACCCACGTCATCTTGGCGAGCGCCCGCCACCCATCCCGGCCGCGTTCCAGGCACAGCCCCGCACAGAAGGCGAGCGGCCGGAAAAAAGCAACTACCCTACACAAAAATTCACACCTGGACGCGCTGATCGGCTGCAAGCCAGGCAGACTGTTCGTCGCACTCGAATTTGCTTGGGGTGTTCGACGCCGGGGCGCGCAGCGTGCTCAAGTTCATCGAGACGAACTGGAACCTTCGGAGCCTCATCGAACGAGACGCAGGCACCGTGGACATGACGCAGTTTGACCTTGACCGGCGGCCTCGCCATCCACAGTGACTCGAGCAGCGGAGCGACTGCACCCAATTTTTAGACTGCTCCAAGCGTAGGCACGCGGCCTTATTCCTATGTGCGTGATGTCTACGTTCTGCGATACGCGCTGAGGGATCCGACGCCACTGATTCAGCGTTCGAGTCAATTGCTGCGCACGCTCGGTTCCGAGTGAATGTTTCTCATCTGTGCTGACTCGGAGCGCTGGTGCTCCCCGCAAGAGGGTGTTTCAGATTGAACGAAGCTTGAAATGAGCTATGAGTGCCCCGGAATGCCCACGCTCCGCGCCATAGCTTCAACCCTCGTCGCAGTCTGTTCAATTGTCGCATGCAAGCAGTCCGACTCGCCTCCTGCGCAAGCCCCCTCGAGGGCGCAGCCCCCGCCGGCCACGATGACCGTGGTGTTGGCGTATGGCAGCGAGAAGAAAAGTTGGCTCGAAGAGCAGGCGAAAGCCTTCGCCGCAACGGGTCCAAAGACAAAGAGCGGGAAGCTCATCCGGATCGACGCGCGTGCAATGGGGTCGGGGGAAGCAGTCCAGGAAATTCTCGCTGGAAGCCTCAAGCCCCATGCATTCAGTCCAGCCTCGGGAGCCTATCTCACCCTGTTGAATGATCGCTGGTTGAGCGTACCCGGCCAGACGAAGCCGCTCTGCTCGCCAGGCGAGCCGGTGGTGTTGTCGCCGCTGGTGATCGCGATGTGGAAACCGATGGCCGAGGCTCTCGGTTGGCCGGCCAAACAGCTCGGCTGGTCGGATCTTCTTCGCGTTAACTCCAACCCGAAAGGTTGGGCTGCCTACGAACATCCAGAATGGGGGAACTTCAAGCTCGGCCACACGCATCCGGAGTTCTCCAACTCCGGGCTCTTGGCCATTCTTGCCGAGGCGTATGCCGGCGCAAAAAAGACGCGCAATCTGACCACCAAGGACTTGGAGGCGAAGCAGACGCAGGCTTTCATCCGCTCGGTCGAGAGCAGCATCGTCCACTATGGAAAATCGACCGGCTTCTTCGCCGATAAAATGCGCGCGCGCGGGCCGAGCTATTTGTCTGCGGCGGTGCTCTATGAGAACTTGGTGATCGAATCCTACGCAGCCCCAAGCTCGGGCGAGCCGCCGATCGTCGCGCTCTACCCGGTCGAAGGAACCTTCTGGTCAGATCATCCCTACACCCTCCTGGACGCCGAGTGGGTCAGCCAGGATCATCGGGAAGGAGCAGAAGCGTTCCTCGCCTTCCTGAAGACGAAGGCGGCGCAGCAGCGAGCGCTCCAGCTGGGCTTCCGTCCAGCAGATGCGAGCATTCCGGTCGGCTCACCGGTGGATGCAGATCACGGCGTCGATCCGAAGCAACCTCAGACGCTGCTCGAGGTTCCGGATGCAGCCGGGCTCAAGAAGCTGCTCGACGTCTGGCAGACGGCGAAGCGAAACGCCGACGTGGTCATGACCTTCGACAAGTCCGGTAGCATGCGCGGACAACCACTCGCTCAGGCGAAGCAGGGCGCCAAGACTTTCATCGAAAGCCTGCATGGCGCCGATCAAGTGACGCTCATTTTTTTCGATGGTCAGATCTACCCACCAATTGGGCCAGCCGGTCTGGACAGGGGACGGCAGATGCTCATTTCGCGCCTGGAAAACGTGATCGCCGAGGGAGGCACGGCGCTCTACGACGCGACGGCAATGGCTTACGACTTGGCTCGAGCGCACGCGCGCGAGGATCGCTCCCGCATCCACGCTTTGGTGGTGATGACCGATGGCCGCGATGAGAACAGCAAGACGACGAGCTTGGAGGCGCTGAAACAAAAGCTATCGGCGGAAAACTCCCCGGTGCGGGTATTCACCATCGCGTATGGACAACAGGCCGACACCCACGTCCTCGAAGCAATGGCGGAGGCCGCGAAAGGAACCAGCGCCAAGGGCAGCTCGGAGACCATTGTTCAGGTCTATCAAGAAATTGCTGCCTTCTTTTGAACGAGTTATCCGCCGTGGCCCGCGAAGAATTTCACAAGTCCAAGCTACCGTGGGGACGCGCAATCGCAAGCGCGATGACCGGAACTCTGAATCTGGTGGTGGCTGGGTCGGCTGCCGTCGGGGCCGCGCTGACGAACTCGATTCCGATCCTCGCCATCGGCGGTGCGGCCTACGTGGCATTGGTCGCCTGGGATTTGGCGAGCCCCGCTCACTGGAAGCGCGCGCTTCGGTCGAAGCAGTTGGCCGCGAGCGAGATGCCGGATCCGGATACCCTGGTGGATGCGACCGTCAAAAAGCATGTGCGCAGCCTTCTCGCTACAAAGCGCGAGCTGACCGAAGTGCTCTCGCACAACCCGGAGCAGGTAAATCAGTACGTGGCGATGGCGCTGGGGTCGCTGTCGGAGCTCGAAGAAAGAGCGGCCCGCTTGGCGGCTCGGGCGGAGGATGTTTCCAGATATTTGGCGGGAGCAAGCCCTGAGATGGTGCGCGAGGAAATTCGCCGCCTCGACGAGCAAGTGAAGCTGACCTCCGATGAGGACGCCCGCGCCGAATATCAACGAGCGCGCGAAGCCCACGAGCAGAAGCTGACCACCTTGAAGAGCCTGGCTGATGCGCGGGACCGTCTCTACGCGAACCTGTCGCGCCTCGTCGCCACCTATGAGAGCCTCCCCGCGCGGATTGTGCACATGCGGACGCTCGATGCCCAAGCGATGGACGCCCTCTCCGGCAACGTCAATCAGGAGCTGGATCGAATGAACCATGAAATGGCGGCATTCGAGGAAACCCTCAAGGTGAATTCGGCGGAGCTGCGCGCATGAACTACAAAGTGTTGATTGTGATCGGCTTTCTCCTCGCGGTGGGAGCGATCCTGTTCTTCAATTGGAAGCGCGATACCAAAGGCTCCGCAACCGAAAGTCCGGCCGGCACCGCGAGCGCCCCTCGCTCGAAGGACGCGGTCGAGGTGACCTTCTTGTACAGCACGGAGAAGAAGGACTGGATCGAAGAGGAAACGGCGCTTTTCTCGAAGGAGCATCCGGAGATTCAAATCAAGCTCACCGGGCGAGGCTCCCTGGAGGCAGCCCAGGAGCTTGTCGACGGTAAAGAAAAGCCGACGCTGTGGAGCCCGGCTGATTCTTTGGTGATGAGCCTCGGCGCGGCGGATTTTGAGACCAAGAACAGCGCGCGCCTCGTCGCGGCTGAAGGAACGGAGGACGCGCCGCAGGCGTTGGTGATCACGCCGGTGGTGTTCGTCGTCTGGGAAGACCGCGCGCAGGTGCTGAGCAAGGGGAAAGGGCAGATCTCCTGGAAGTTGATTCACGACGCAGTCTCTGCGAATCAAGGATGGCCGGCGATCGGCGGCAAAGCGGAATGGGGTTTCGTAAAGCTCGGACACACCGACCCCACCCGCTCAAACTCGGGGCTACAGTCGCTGCTGCTCATGACGCTCGAGTATTACCGGAAGACTTCCGGCCTGGAGGTCGCCGAGCTGCTCAAGCCCGATTACCAGTCGTGGGTAAAAGAAATTGAAAAGGGTGTCACCAAATTCGAGAGCTCCACCGGAACCTTCATGACCGACATGGTTCGCTTCGGGCCATCGAAATACGACATCGCGGTGGTCTACGAGAGTCTCGCGATTGCTCAGATCGAGAACGCGCAAGGGCGCTGGGGCGACCTGCGCGTGTACTACCCGGGCACCACGGTGTGGAGCGATCATCCGGTCGCTCTGCTTCAAGGATCGTGGGTCACCGAAGCGCAGCGCAAAGCTGCCCGCTCTTACGTCGGCTACTTGAAGAGCAGGCACGCCCAGGAACGCGCGCTGGGATACGGTTTTCGGCCCGCCGATACTTCTGTGCCACTCAAGACTGCAGATGCTCGCAATCCGTTCACCCGCCTCGCGCAGTACGGAGTGCAGATTGACATTCCGCCTGCGGCGACGCCGCCCCAAGCTGCGGTGGTTCGCAATTTGATGACGATGTGGTCGCGCCTCGTCGGTGGCCGCTAGCTCCTCGGCGTTGCCAGATGGCGCGAAGGTCCATCCTCGACTGGCTCTTCGGCAAACGGATCTCCACGCTCCGCGAGGAACAGCATCAGATTGGCCCGCTTGCTGGAGTCCCGGTACTCGGTCTCGACGCGCTTTCGTCGGCGGCGTATGGGCCGGAAGCAGCCCTCACGCTGCTGCTGCCGCTCGGCGCGCTCGGTCTGCGCTACATCGTGCCGATCAGCGCGGTGATCATTGCCATCTTGCTTTGCGTTTACTTCTCTTATCGACAGACGATCGCCGCGTACCCCGGCGGAGGAGGCTCCTACACAGTCGCAAAGGAAAACCTGGGCCCGCGCGTCGGTCTCGTTGCCGGCGCGGCGCTCGCGCTGGACTACGTGCTGAACGTGGCGGTCGGCATCTCCGCCGGCGTGGGCGCGCTCGTGTCGGCGATCCCGCGCCTGCTGCCGCACACGCTCGGTCTGTGCCTGACGATCCTCGCCGTGCTCACGATCGTCAATCTGCGCGGCATTCGCGAGTCTGGTCTCGTCTTCATGTTTCCAACCTACGGGTTCGTGATTACCCTCGGCGCAGTCGTTGTGATGGGAGTCGTGCAGTCGGTCGCAAGTGGCGGGCGCCCCCAGCCGGTCGTCGCTCCGCCGGCTCTGCCCCCTCCGGTGCAAGCGGCCGGCGCGTGGATCCTGATGCGCGCATTCGCCAGCGGATGTACGGCGATGACCGGCGTCGAGGCGGTGTCTAACGCGGTGCCGATTTTCCGCGAGCCGGCGGTGCCGTCGGCG
>Ga0126369_10000845_pt1 | contig 20724 bp, 19 predicted proteins | sample PanSoiMetaPlot_1_FD_109646 | JGI IMG/M metagenome (GOLD analysis project Ga0126369, IMG submission 109646) | Tropical forest soil microbial communities from Panama - MetaG Plot_1 | ecosystem: Environmental > Terrestrial > Soil > Tropical forest > Bulk soil | place: Panama | collected 2016-02-17 | reverse complement strand
CGACGTTGACCGCCGCCGCATAGTCAAGCGCCAGCCGCTCCTCGTCGCCATAGAAATCGTCCTGGCATTGCGCCGACATCGTGAACGGCCCTGGCACCGTCATCTTGACCGTCCGGTTCGTGTTGGCGCGCAGGAATTCGACGTCGCGGACCTCGACCGGGTGCTTGCGCCGAATCGGACCAATGACCCGCGGCACCGTGGAAAACCCGCCGGTACGGTTCGCGGTCTTGCCGGGATTGTCGAGATCGATACCGTCGAGCGCCGTGGCAAAGCGGTTGGAATAACTCTCCCGGCGCTGTTCGCCGTCGGTGATGATGTCGAGTCCGGCGCGCTCTTGATCGCGGATCGCGAGCAAAGTGGCGTCGTCTTGCGCCGCCTCGAGCCGTGCCGGATCGACTAGCCAAAGATCGTGCGCACGCACGCGCGGCACCTGCTTGGAAAGCTTGGCCTGGTCGATCAGCCAGATCGGTTGGGAATAGGAGCCGACCAAGGTCGTTGGTAAGAGCATCACGCCAGTGCCCGAGATCACCGCACCTTCAGCGTCCCCAGACTTCGCCCGCGATATCGACAATCATGCGCAATTTCGCCCATTGTTCCTCCTCGGCCAGGATATTGCCTTCCTCGGTCGAGGCGAAGCCGCACTGCGGAGAGAGGCAGAATTGCTCGATGGGCGCAAATTTGCCCGCTTCATCGATGCGCCGCTTTACATCGTCCTTCTTCTCCAACGTGCCGCTCTTGGAAGTGACGAGACCCAGCACCACGATCTTGTTGCCTTTAGGCAGAAACCGCAGCGGTTCGAATCCCCCCGCGCGCTCGGTGTCGTATTCGAGAAAATAACCGTCATAGTTAACCTTTCCGAGCATGGTTTCCGCCACCGGCTCGTAGCCGCCTTCGGAAATCCACGTCGAGCGGAAGTTGCCACGGCAGACGTGGGTGGTGATCGTCATGTCCGCGGGCTTGGCTTCGAGCGCGGTATTGATCACGCGCGCGTAAATCCCCTGGAGTTGATCCACATTCGACATCCGCTCGCGCGCTTTGCGCAGCTCCTCCTGGGAGCAAAGATAGGCCCATACCGTGTCGTCGAATTGCAAATAGCGGCAGCCGGCGTCATAAAAAGCCTTGACCGCTTGTTTATAGGCATTGCCGAGATCGTGAAAAAACTGATCGATATCGGGATAGGCGGTCTTGTTGATGCCGTCCTTCGGCAGTCGGAAATGGAGCACCGAGGGAGACGGAATGGTCATCTTCGGCATGACCTTGGTGTGCTCCTTGAGAAATTTGAAGTGCGCCAGCATTGGATGATTGGAGAAGGCGACCTTGCCCACGATGCGCAGGCCCTGCGCCTTGGTTTGCACGCCACGGAATTGGATGCCCTGCTCCGCCTCGTAGATTTCGACGCCATCGAGCGTGCCCAGGAAATCGAAGTGCCACCACGAGCGGCGGAACTCGCCGTCGGTGGCAAGTTGGAGCCCGAGCTCTTCCTGCTTTTTGACGATCTTTTCGATCTCCCGATCCTCGACCGCCTTGAGCTCGGCCGCAGTAATGGCGCCCTTTTCGCGCTTGGCGCGCGCTTCCCTGAGCGCTGCGGGACGCAAGAAGCTGCCCACATGATCGGCGCGGAATGGCGGTTTCGTCCTCTTCATTGAACTGACTCCTTCAATTTACTGGAGCAAAGCCACGCCGGCCGATGGATCGTCAACCACAAAACGATGCGCGAGTTGGTCCGCGATAGGGCTCGTGGGAGCTGTCCCACCTTTCTGCGAGAGATACGCGGTCACCGTCGTCCCTTGCGGCGGGACCCGGCGGCTGTGACGCCGAGATAGCTTTCGAGCACGGCGCGGTCGCCGGCAAGCTCGGCACTCGCCCCCTCGTACACCACCGCGCCGCGCTCGATGATCGCCACCCGATCGGTCACACCGAGCACCTTCTGCGCGTTCTGCTCAACCAAGATCGCAGACATGCCTTCGTCGCGAATGATGCGCCGCAGCGCCAGCAACAGCTCCTCCACCAGAATCGGGGCGAGCCCCTCCAGCGGCTCGTCGAGCAGCATCAGACGCGGATTGAGGATCAAAGCGCGGCCAACCGCAAGCATCTGCTGCTCGCCGCCCGAGAGCTGATTGCCAAGATTGCGACGACGTTCGCTCAGCCGCGGAAACAGCTCGTAAATGCGCTCCTCAGTCCATGGACCGGGCCGCGCGACGGCGGTGAGATTTTCCTCCACGGTGAGTGATTTGAAGATGTTGCGCTCCTGCGGCACCCAGCCGATGCCGACATGCGCCCGCTGATCCGGCCGCAACGGCGTGATGTCGCGGCCATCGAGGCCGATACGGCCGGCGATATAGCGGGTCACGCCCACGATTGAATTGATCAACGTGGTCTTGCCCATGCCGTTGCGGCCGAGCAGAGCCAGTGACTGCCCCTCGGGAAGAGCAAGCGAGATTGCGTTGAGCACGACCGCTTCGCCGTAGCCAGCGCTCAGCTGCTCGATGGTCAGCAGTTCAGGCATCGAGCGACTCGCCTAAATAGACCGCCTTGACGCGCGGGTCGCGCGCAACCTGCTCGGGCGGCCCGTCAACGAACAGTGCGCCATTCACCAGCACCGAAATGCGATCGGCGAAAGAGAACACGATATCCATGTCGTGCTCGATCAGCAGCACCGTCACGTCGGCGGGCAGCGCCGCCACCGTCGCCAGGATCTCGTGCCGCTCGTCCTCGGGCACTCCGGCCGCGGGTTCGTCGAGGAGCAGCACGCGGGGGCGGCAAGCGATCGCGAGCGCGATCTCGAGCAACCGCTGCTTGCCGTAGGGAAGCTTGCCGGTGCGCTCGTACATGACATCGGTGAGATGGAAGCGGGCGAGGATTTCGACGATTTCCTCGACCACGGCGGGATTGGTGCCGACGAGCCGCCACCACTGCGCGCCCGAACCCAACCGTTCCGAGATCGCGAGCGCGACGGTCTCGAGTGGGGTGAGGTCGAGAAACAGCTGGTTGATCTGAAAGGTACGCGCGAGCCCGCGCTGCACCCGCTTGTGGGCTTCGAGCGCGGTGATGTCTTGTCCTTCGAGCAGGATGCGTCCGGCCGTGGGCCTCAGCACGCCGGTGAGCAGATTGATGACCGTTGTCTTGCCGGCCCCGTTCGGTCCGATCAACGCGTGTCGCGCACCCTTTTCGATCGTGAGCGAGACGCCGGCGACCGCGGCAATGCCGCCGAAATGCTTCTGCAAAGCTACGGTTTCGAGGGCGACGGGCATGGGCTCTAGCTTCCTTCGCCGGGCGGGACCGGCACGGGCGCGGCGCCCGGCGCCAATCGGCGCGTCACGCGTTCGGCGAGCACGCGCACGCCGCCGGTCCATAGCCCGATGCGATCACGACCGATGAGCACGATAAGAACCAGCACGAGACCGATCCAGAATTGCCAATATTGCGGGGTCAAATTGGCGATCCAGTCCTGCATCAGCTTGAAGATCACGGCTCCGATCAGCCCGCCATAGAGATAGCCGGTGCCGCCGATGATCAGCACGAGCAAAAGATCGGCGGAGCGCTCGAAGGAAAAGACATCGAGCGAAGCGAAGGCGGTGGTCTGCGCCAGAAGCGCGCCGGCGATCCCCGCATAGAACGCCGCGAAGGTGTAGATGGCCACGAGCCGGGCGTTGACCGAGATGCTGATAGAGGCGGCGCGCAGCGGATTGCCTTTGACCGCCCGCAACGAAAGGCCGAACGGCGAGTAGACCACGCGCCGCGCCAGCAGGAACAATACGAACAGAACGGCCAAGCAATAGGCGTAGGCAACGTGGCCGAAAATATCGAACTGGAACACACCGAGAATGGGACCGATGACGACACCCTGAAGGCCGTCGGCGCCGCCGGTGATGTCAGGTATCTGGTTGGCGATCTCGCGCATGATGAGCGCGACGCCGAGCGTCACCATCAACCGCGTGAGGTCGGATCCGCGCAGAACGAGAAAGCTCGTCGCAAATCCGAGCACGGCCGCGCAAACGCCGGATAGAACAAGCGCGAGCACCGGCTCGTTGATGATACCGTGCTTGGCCAACAGCGCGGCCAGATAGGAACCCAGACCGAAGAAGGCCGCGTGTCCCAGCGATATGATGCCGGCATAGCCGAGAATGAGATCGAGCGAGAGCGCGAACAAGGCAAGCCAAGCGATCTCGGTGAGGATCAGATGCCGCCCCGGCACCAGGAAGAGGCTGGCCAACGCCGCCAACCAGAAGGCGTATTCGAGCGGACGCCAGCGGGCGCGAGTCGCCAGACGGCGGCCAACCTCTGCGACCAGCGCGGAAGCCATTCCTACCTGCCGGCGGCGCGGGCAAACAGGCCCTGCGGACGCAAGATCAGAAGGACGATCATGATGGTGTAGATCACGAACGCCCCGAATTTTGGGACATAGTACTTGCCGGCGACGTCCGCGATGCCGATCAAAAGCGAGGCGGCGAAGGGACCGGTGATGCTCGAGGTGCCGCCGACCGTCACCACGATCAGAAAGTAGACCATGTATTTGAGCGGAAACGTCGGATCGAGGCCGAGAATCTCAGCGCCCAGCGCCCCGCCGAGACCGGCGAGACCGGATCCGGCGGCAAACGTCAACGTGAACACCGCGTTGACGTTGATGCCCAAGCCGCGCGCGACGCGCGCATCGTCGACCGAGGCGCGCAGCCGGCTGCCGAAGCGGGTGCTGGAGAGGATGAGCTGCAGCGCGAGCGTGAGCAGCCCGCAGACGACGATGATGAGCAGTCGATATCGACCCACACCTACGCCAAAAATTTCGAAGCGGCCCTGTAACGCGCTCGGGATCTGGATGAAGACCTGCTGCGATCCCATGACGTAGTCGACGGCGGCGACCGCCATGAACACGAGGCCGATGGTGAACAGAACCTGGTCGAGATGGCTCTTGCCGTAGACATGCACATAGAGCGTGCGCTCGAACACGACGCCGATCAGCGCGGTGACGAAGAAAGCGATGGCAAGTCCGGCGAAGAACGGCAGGCCCGCGCGGTTGACCAGGATGAGCGTGATGTAGCCGCCCGCCATGGCGAAGGCGCCATGGGCGAGATTGACGAAGTTCATCAGCCCGAGCGTGACCGACAGCCCGCATGCCAGCACGAACAGCAGCATGCCGTAGGCGATTCCGTCGAACAAAATGGTCAGCATCGCCGTCCCCCGCCGACGGAAGCAACCGGCGCGCGCGCCCGTGCCGGGGCGCGCGCCGGCATTGCTCGGACTACTTCTTCTTCAATGGGTCCTTGACGGCTTCGAAGGTCGCAAACTCGACGTTGTAAAGCTCGCCTTGGACCTTCTCGACCTTGCCGATGTAGATGTTCTGGACGATCTCGCGCGTGTCCGGATCAATGGAGATCGGCCCGCGCGGGCTTTCCCATTTTATGCCCTTCATCGCATTGACCAACGAGTCGCCGTCGGTCTTGCCTTGGGTCTTCTTGAGCGCCTCGTACATCAGATGCATGCCGTCGTAGCCGCCGAGCGAGATGAAGTTCGGGCGAAAGCCGTTCGCCTTCTTGAAGGCGGCGACGTATTCCTTGTTGGCCGGCGAATTGTGGAGCGCGGAATAGATGCCGGCGGTGACCACGCCCAGCATGGCATCGCCCATGCCGGGAAGATCGTTGTCGTCGACGATGTCGCCGGGGCCGATGAGCTTGATGCCGGCCTTGTCGAGCCCGCGCTCGGCGAACTGTTTGGCGAAGGTGCCGGCCTGGCTCGCCGGCACGAACACGAACAGCGTGTCGGGGTTGGCGTCGCGCGCACGCTGTAGGAACGGGGCGAAATCGGGGTTGGCAAGCGGCACCTTGATCGTTTCGACAATCTGCCCGCCGGCTGCGTTGAAGGCGTCCGTGAATACCTTGGTCGCTTCCGCGCCCGGCGCCCAGTCCGACTGGACAATGGCGACCTTCTTGCTGCCGTTCTTGGCCGCCCATTCCGCGATGATCCCGGATTGCTGGCCAAGCGTGAAGCTCGTTCGCACCATGTAGGGATTGTTGGGATTAATCACGCCCGAGGTGCCCGACACCATGACGACGTTGGCGGTCTTGCCCTGAGTCGAGAGCGGACCGATCGCCATGGCGCTCGGGGTGATTCCCGAACCGATGATGGCGACCTTCTCGTTGACGATCAGCTCTTGCGCCAACCGCTTGGAGTTGTCGGGAACGCCGGCGTCATCTTTGACGATGAGTTCGATCTTCTTGCCGGCGACGGTCGAGCCGTTCTTGTCCATGTAAAGCTTGATGCCGGCCTGAACCTGTTTGCCGACCGGCGCGAGACCGCCGGTGAGCGGCAGCACGACGCCGATCTTGACGTCCTGGGCCAAGGCGCCGGTGGACGCCATCGTGCCCACCGCCAAGGCAATTGCGATGATACGCAGCATGGGGTTTCCTCTCGGGTAAAGATGAGTTTGCGGCAATCTATATCGGAAGTGGCCGCGGGTCATGGCAGAAAAAATGGACTTTTCGTAATCATGCGACAAGTCCACGCAGGCGGCGCGGCTTTGCTCCACCGACGAACGCCCCGCGCTACGCGTGCGCCTTGCGCTGCGGGTCGATGATCTGCTCGAGCTTGCCCAAGACGCGCATGCACGGGAGCAGTTGCGCAAGGGCGGCATTCGGCTCGCGCTTCTCCTTGATCGCGGCGATGAATTCGCGGTCCTCGAGCTCGATGCCGTCCATGGAGACATCGACCTTCGACACGTCGATCTTGTTGTCCTTGCCGTCGCTGAGGTCGTCGTAGAACGCTTTGAAGGTGCCGTTGTCGCAGATATAGCGGAAGAAGGAGCCGAGCGGCCCGTCGTTGTTGAACGAGAGCGACAAAGTCAGCATTGCGCCCGACGGCACTTTGGCAACGATGCCCATGTCCATGGCGATGCCGAGCTGCGGTTGGATCGGTCCCTGCACGGCGTACCAATCGGAAATCGTCTCCCCTGTCTGGTACTGGAACAGGTCGATGGTGTGGGCGGCGTGATGCCAGAGCAGGTGATCGGTCCAGCTGCGCGGATTGCCCGCTGCGTTGATGTTCCGGCGGCGGAAGAAATAGGTCTGCACGTCCATTTGTTGGATCTTGAGCTCACCCTTTTTGATGCGCTTGTGGATCCACTGATGGCTCGGGTTGAAGCGGCGCACGTGCCCGCCCATGGCCACGACACCTGTCTCCTTCGCGATCTTGACCAGCTGCTCGGCGTCCTCGACGCTGTCGGTGATCGGGATTTCCACCAGCACGTGCTTGCCGGCGCGCATCACCTGCTCGCCCTGCCGGAAATGTAGCTTCGTCGGCGTGGTCAAGATCACCGCGTCGGCGCGCTTGATGCCTTCCGAGAGCTCGCCGGTATAGTGGGAAATACCGTATTTCTTCGCGACTTCGGCGGTGGCGTCCTGATTGCCGCCGACCAGCGATGTGACCTCGACGTCGGCAATGCGCTTGAGCGCGTCGAGATGCTTTTGGCCGAACGCGCCCTGCCCGGCGACACAGATCTTCATCATTAGCCCTTGCTGGCGATGCGGTGAGTGGCCTTGCGGGCCGCCGCCTGCTTGCTCTTGACGGCGGGCTTGCTCTTACCCGCGGCCTTGCGGCGGTTCTCCAGAATGATATGCCCGACCGCGGTGTTCGAGGCTGGCACGGTGTAGAAGCGATAGACCTCGTCCACCTTGTCGTCGAGGGCGCCGCGCATGATCAGCCACATCACCATTTCGATCCCTTCGGCGCCGGCCTCGCGCATGTAATCGATATGCGGAATGCGCGTGAGCTTCTTGGCATCCTTCGCGAGGTTATCGAGCAGGCTCTTGTCCCATTTGCTGTTGATCAGCCCGGCGCGCGGGCCGCTGATCTGGTGCGAGAGGCCGCCGGTGCCGAAGATCACGACTTTGAGATCCTCCGAATAGGACTCCACCGCTTTGCGGATGGCCTTGCCCAGCATGTAGCAGCGGTGGCCGGTCGGCGGCGGGTACATCACGACATTGACCGCGAGCGGGATGACCCGACACGGCCACGCCTTCGGCGTGCCGAACAACAGGTTCATCGGCACGGTCAGGCCGTGATCGACCTCCATCTTGTTCACGATGGTCAGATCGAATTCGTCGAGAATGACGGATTGCGCGATGTGGGCGGCGAGCTGGGGATCACCCTTGAGCACCGGCACCGGCCGCGGCCCCCAGCCCTCGTCGGCGGGAGGAAACTCGGCCGCGCAGCCAAGCGCAAAGGTCGGGATCATCTCCACGGAGAAGGCGGAGGCATGGTCGTTGTAGACCACGATGGCGACGTCCGGCTTCGTTTTCGCCATCCACGCCTTGGATTTCTCGAAGCCCGAGAACACCCGCTTCCAGTAGGGTTCCTCGGTCTTGCCGTTGTCGAGCGCCGCGCCGATGGCCGGCACGTGCGACGAGCCTACTCCTGCGATGATCTTTGCCACGATTCACTTCCGCTTTGCTGAACGTTTGGACTTGGACTTCGATTTGCCCGTCTTGGCCTTGCCCGACTTGCTGCGATTGCCTTCCACCGACCGGCCGCCGGCGAGCATCATCGCAGCATAGTCCTGTTGCGAGGCGCCGGTCATTGTTGCGGCGAGATGCTGGAAGGAGTGGCCGTCGGTCGCGCCCAGCTTGGCAGTGAAATAGATGTTGCCGCCGAGCTCCAGCATCCGGTTGTAATCGCGCTTGAGAATGGCCTCGACCTGCGCCGGCGTGAGGTTGAACTTCTTGAGATATTCCGCCTCGTTCGCTTTGAACGCCTTGCGGTTCTCCTCCTTCATCAGCGACATGCAGAACATGTTGATGCCGTAGCCCTGGCGCGAGCGCTCGGCGTCGAACACGAAGGTACCGGGGATGTCATCATAATCATGCTGGGCGCGTGCCATCGGCTTTCCTCCACCCGAGCGGCCATTCGATCTTCCCATGATAGCGCACGGCTCTTTGGCAGCGAAGGCTGGATGGCGAGCCCAATCGACGTGTTCCGAGCGTTGCTTCGCTTGGCCAAAATGCCCGTGCCTGTGGTCCCGTTCCATGACCGCAAACAGCCGATCTCGTTCCCGCGGCGCTTTTTTGCGCCCGGGTTTTGAAACTTTGGCTCCGCGCACCCGCAACGAGGGGTGGTGCCCCCTAGGGAGGGCTAGAGTTTGACCCGCCGTCGTGCGCGCTAAGCCTCTGCGCTAGGCCCAATAAAGCCGCATCGGGTTATCGACCAGCAGCGCCTGTTGCGCCCCCGCGCTCGGCGCGATGCGTGGGATGAAGTCCACCAGCGCGCCGTCGTCGGGCGCCTCTTTCTTCATGTTGGGGTGCGGCCAGTCGGTGCCCCAGATGACGCGGTCGGGAAATCTCGCGACGAGGCTCTTGGCAAAGGGGACCACGTCGTTATAGGGCGGGCCGGCAAGCGTCATCCGTTCCGGGCAGGTGACTTTCACCCAAAAATTCTCGTGCCGCTCCATCAGGAGGTGAAAGCGCTGGTTCTCCGGGTGATCGACGCCCTTGCTCACGTCCGGCGTGCCCATGTGATCGACCACCACAGTGGTGGGCAGCGACGTGAAGAAGCCTTCGAGCTCCGGCAAGTCCGCCATCTCGAAGTAGACGACGATGTGCCAACCGAGCGGCGCCACGCGCGCGGCGATGCGCTCGAGCACCTCGCGCGGGGTGAAGTCAACCAGGCGCCGCACGAAATTGAAGCGTACGCCGCGCACGCCGGCGCGATCCATCGCCTTGAGTTCGGCATTGGTGATCTCCTCGCCGACGAAGGCGACGCCCTTGGCCTTGCCGGCCGAGCTTTCGAGCGCATCGATCATCGCGCGATTGTCCTTCGAATGACAGGATGCCTGCACGATGACGTTCTTGTCGAAGCCGAGAAAGTCGCGCAGCGCGAACAGCTTCTCCTTAGGCGCGTCACACGGGGTGTATTTGCGCTCGCTCGCATAAGGAAATTTGCTTTCGGGCCCGAAAACGTGGCAGTGCGCATCGACGGCGCCCGGCGGCGGAGAAAATTTCGGCTTCGACGGATTGGGATGAAAGGGGATGTAGCCTGGACTCATCGGCACGGGCGTGCCCTTCCTGGTCTCTCGCTATACTGCGTCATATCTGCGGGCGCGCGCGTTGCGTGTGCCCCCTCCCCGCCGCGGAGAGGGCTACTCGTTCTGGCAGCTCCGAGGAATGGGTGGGGAGGTTCGGATCCATCGGTATCGCCGGTAACCCCTCACCCCAACCCTCGCCCCAAACGGGGAGGGAGCCCACCGAGCTTGTGGCACGTTCGTGCCCTGTCAAACCCGCTCCAGCGCGAGCGAGACGCCCTGGCCCACGCCGACGCACATGGTGGCGAGCGCAAGCTTGCCGCCGCGCTTCTCCAAACCGTGCACCGCGGTCAAGGCAAGGCGCGCCCCCGACATGCCGAGCGGGTGCCCGAGCGCGATCGCGCCGCCGTGCGGATTGACGTGCTCAGCGTCATCGGCAACGCCGAGTTGGCGCAGGCAGGCGATGCCCTGCGAGGCGAACGCCTCGTTGATCTCGATCAGATCGAAATCGCCGATCTTCAAGCCAAGCCGCGCCATCAGCTTACGCGTCGAAGGCACTGGCCCGATTCCCATCACCCGCGGCGGCACCGCGGCCGAGGCCATGCCGAGCACGCGCGCGCGCGGCATGAGCCCGTGACGCAGCGCCGCCGCTGTCGATGCAAGAATGACCACCGCGGCACCGTCGTTTATGCCGGACGCATTGCCGGGGGTGATCGTGCCGCCGTCGCGCACGATGGGCTTGAGCTTGGCAAGCCCTTCCAATGTCGTACCCGGCCGCGGGTGTTCGTCTTTGTCCACCGTCACGGTGCCGCCTTTACCAGCGACCTCGACCGGGACGATCTCCTCGGCGAAATAGCCCGCCGCCGCCGCCTTGGCGGCGCGCTGCTGCGAGCGCAGCGCAAAGGCGTCCTGGTCCGCGCGCGAGACTTGGTGCTCCTCGGCCACGTTCTCGCCGGTCTCCGCCATGGAGTCGATGCCGTATTGCGCCTCAAGTAGCGGATTGACGAAGCGCCAGCCCAGCGTCGTGTCGTGGATCGCGGCGCCGCGCTGGAACGCTTCCTGCGCCTTTCCCATCACGAGCGGCGCGCGCGTCATCGATTCGACGCCGCCGGCAATGGCGAATGCCGTCTCGCCGCAGCGGATGGCGCGCGCCGCGTCGCCGATGGCGTTGAGCCCGGACGCGCACAGGCGATTGACCGTCAGGCCGGGAACAGAGGGCAGGCCCGCCAGCAACGCCGCCATGCGCGCCACGTTGCGGTTGTCCTCGCCCGCCTGATTGGCGCAACCGAGCACGACCTCATCGAGAGCCGACCAGTCGAGATTGGCATGCCGCTTGACGATCGCCTTGATCGGCAGCGCGGCAAGGTCGTCGGTGCGCACGTTCGCGAGCGCGCCACCGTATCGGCCGATCGGCGTGCGCACGCCGTCGCACAGAAAAACCTCGCGCGTGTCGGTCATCGTCCAAACTCGCTAATATCGTCCTCGCAAGCGCACGGGGCGAAGTCAACAGATGGATATTGCGCACAACAGCACAAGAGCCGAGCGGGGATCATGATCTCACAGACGCCGATCTTTAACATCCATGCGGATCTCGGTGAGATCCGACATTTCGGGCAAACACCCTATGGCGAACGACGCGTGATCGACATCCTCGGTGGCCGGGTCGAGGGTGCGCGGCTGAAAGGAAGAGTTTTGCCCGGTGCCGATTGGCAAATCGTGCGGCCGGACGGCGTCACCGATCTCACGGCCCGCTATGGGATCGAGACCGATGACGGTGCGCGCATTCTCGTACGCAGCGACGGGCTGCGCCATGGCGCACCCGAGGTGATCGCCGCGCTCGCCCGCGGCGAGGACGTCGAACCGTCGCGCTATTATTTCCGCACAGTCATGCGGTTCGAGACCGCCGAGCCGAGCTTGGCTTGGCTCAACCGGATTCTGGCGCTCGCCACCGGCGCGCGTGAAAAGCTCGCGGTGCGGCTGGCCGTTTACGAGATTGTGTGAGTCTTGACCCGTTTTTCGAGAAATGTCACCGAACCCGTGCCGGACTTGGAAGCTGCGAGGATCGCGTGACTAAATCCGCTGGCGGCTTCGACGTTGAACTGCCGCGCTCGCTCAAGGCCGAGCGCCGCGGCGACATCGCCGTTCTCTGCCTGGCGCGGCCTGAGAAGCGCAACGCCATCGACGATCCGACCGTGTTCGGCATCGAAGCCTTTTTTGCTGCCCTGCCGGACGCGATCAAGGCAGTCGTGCTCGCTGCTGAAGGCGAGCATTTCTGCGCGGGGCTCGATCTCACCGAGCTCACCTCGCGCGATATCGCGCAAGGCATCGCCCATTCCCGCAGCTGGCACCGCGCGTTCGAGCGCATCGAATACGGCAAAGCGCCCGTAGTGGCGGTACTGCATGGCGCGGTGGTCGGCGGAGGGCTCGAAATCGCCGCCGCCTGCCACATCCGCGTGGCCGAAACATCCACCTATTACGCCCTGCCGGAAGGCAGCCGAGGCATTTTCGTCGGCGGCGGCGGGGCAGTGCGCCTGCCACGGCTGATCGGCACCGCGCGCATGATGGACATGATGCTGACCGGCCGCACCTACGATGCCGAAGAAGGTCAGGCGATCGGCATTTCGCATTATCTCGTCCCCGCCGGCGCGGGCCTTGCCAAGGGCATCGCGCTCGCTGAACAAATTGCGGGCAACGCGCCCATGACGAATTTCGCCGTCACGCACGTGCTCCCGCGCATCGCCGCCGCCGATCCGGCCAGCGGCTATCTCACGGAGGCGCTGATTTCGGCGATCGCCCAGGGCGACGAGGAGGCGAAAGCGCGGCTCAAAGCCTTTCTGGAAAAACGCGCGCCGAAGACGGTGCGCAGCTGAAGCGGCATGGCAACAAAGGTCAAAGCGCGTCGAGCCGAAGCTGCCGCCGCCCCAATGCGGGCGGTGCAGCTTGGGCCGCGCGACGTGGTGGCCGAGCGCAGAGGCGATGGGACCATCCTGCTGCGCTCGCCGCATACGCTTGCCCCCTATCCTGCCAAGCTGACGGAGCGCCTCGAACATTGGGCGGCGGCAGCTCCCGCGCGCACCTTTCTCGCGCAACGCGCCGGCTCGTCGTGGCGCAAGCTCACCTATGGCCAAACCCTTGAGCAGGTCCGCCGCATCGGCGCAGCGCTCCTGCAATGCGGTCTCTCCCCCGAGCGGCCGCTCGTGATCCTCTCAGGCAACGACATAGAGCACGCGCTCCTTGGCCTTGCCGCCAACTATATCGGCGTCCCCTACGCGCCGGTGTCGCCGGCCTTTGCGCTGATCTCGAACGACCTCGGCAAATTGAGATCGATAATCGACCTGCTCACGCCGGGCCTCGTCTTCGCCGCCGACGGGCAAAGCTACGGCCGCGCGCTCGAGGCGGTCGTGCCGGCCGGGGTCGAAGTCGTGGTCACCCGCAATCCGCTCCCGAACCGGCCGACGACGGTGTTCGAGACCTTCCTCACTGCGACCGCGACGGGCGCAGCCGAGGCGGCGCACGCAATCGTCGACCCGGACACGATTGCCAAGTTCCTGTTCACCTCAGGCTCGACCGGCACGCCCAAGGCCGTGATCAACACCCCGCGCATGTGGTGCGCGAACCAGGCGATGATTCTTTCCCAGCTCGCCTTCTTCGCCGAGGAGCCGCCGGTGATCGTCGACTGGGCGCCGTGGCATCACACCGCCGGCGGCAATCACAATTTCGGTTTCGTGCTCTACAACGGCGGCACGCTCTATATCGATGAAGGAAAGCCGCTGCCGGGAGCGATCGAAACCACAGTGAAGAACCTGCGCGAGGTCGCGACGAACTGGTATTTCACGGTGCCGAAGGGCTACGAGGCGCTACTCCCTTATTTCCGCGCCGACGTGCAGCTGCGGAAGACGTTTTTCCAAAAGCTCAAAGTGCTGTGGTTCGCGGGCGCGGCCCTGTCACAGTCCGTGTTTGACGAGATGCAGGAGCTTGCGCTTGCGGCCTGCGGCGAGCGCATTAACTTCCTCACCGGCCTCGGCGCGACAGAGACGGCGCCCATGGCGCTCGCGCGGATGTGGCAGAGCAAGGATTCGAGCAACATGGGCGTGCCGGTGCCCGGGGTCGAGCTCAAGCTCGTCCCGTATCACGGCAAGCTCGAGGCGCGCGTGCGCGGGCCGAACGTCACGCCCGGCTACTGGCGGCAACGCGAACTCACCGCGCAGGCCTTCGATGAGGAAGGCTTCTATAAGCTCGGCGACGCGCTCAAATTCGAGGACCCGGACGATCCGCGCGCCGGCCTTTTGTTCGACGGTCGCGTCGCCGAGGATTTTAAGCTGGCGACCGGCACCTGGGTGAATGTTGGTCCGTTGCGCGCGCGCCTCTTGCAAACGCTCGAGCCTTATGCACGCGATGTCGTCATCGCCGGCGCCGATCGCAACGAACTCGGCGCGCTCATTTTTCCGAACGTGGACGCCTGCCGTAGGCTCGCCGCGGCGGCCGACGTAACCGTCGACGCGCGGGTGCGCGAAGAAGTGCGCGCGCGGCTTGCGAGCGTAGCACGGGCGAGCACCGGCAGCTCGAACCGCGTCTGCCGCGCCATCCTCGTTCGCGAGCCGCCCTCGCTCGACGCCGGCGAAATGACCGACAAGGGGTCGATCAACCAGGGCGCGGTGCTCAAGCGGCGCGCCGACCTCGTGGACGAGCTCTACGCGCTTGACCCTTCGCCGCGCGTGCTCGTGATAGATATGGGACCATGATCATGGCGAGTAAGACTGCAGGTCTTAGCGCGAGCTGGAGCGAGGTGTGGCTGCTTGACGGCGTGCGCACGCCGTTCGCCGACTACAACGGCGCATTGGCGCAGGTCTCGCCCACCGATCTCGGCATCAAAGCCGCGCGCGCGGCGTTCGCGCGATCGGGCGTCTCGCCGCAGGACGTGGGCGCGGTCATCACCGGCTCGATGGCGCAAGCAAGCTTCGACACGTACTGCCTGCCGCGCCATATCGGGCTTTATACCGGGGTGCCGATCGAGGTGCCCGCGCATATGGTGCAGCGGGTCTGCGGCACCGGCCTCGAAGTGCTGATGCAGGCGGCGGACGTCATCACGCACAAGGAGATCGGGCTTACGCTCTGCGTCGGCACGGAGTCCATGAGCCGCAACCCAGTCGCCTCCTATACCATGCGCGGCGGCTTTCGCATGGGCGCCGTCGATTTCAAGGATTTTCTTTGGGAGGCGCTGCGCGATCCGGCCGCCAACGTCACCATGGGCGACACGGCGGAGAATCTGGCGCGGCAATACCAGATCACGCGCGCGCAAGTCGACGCCTACGCCGCGCGCAGTTTTTCGCGCGCGCTCGCGGCGCAGAAATCGGGCTTCCTCGCCGGCGAGATAGCGCCGGTCAAGAACGAGACGTTCGAGCAGGAGGGTTTTGCGCCGCGCGCGCTGAAGCTTAGCGGCGCGAACGAGCTTGCCGCCGACACCCACGTGCGCCCTTCCCCGCTCGAGGCGCTCGCCGCCATCCGTCCCGCATTCGGCGGGGTGCAGACCGGCGGCAATTCCTCGGCGATCGTCGACGGCGCGGCAGCGGCGTTCGTCGCCTCCTCCGATTATGCGAAGACATCGGGCAAGCCCGCGCTCGCGCGCATTCTCGCCGGCGCCACCGTGGGCGTGCCGCCCGACGTGATGGGCATCGGCCCCGTGCCCGCAATCAAAGCCGTGCTCGAACGCGCCGGGCTCAAGCTGTCGCAGATCGACCGCTTCGAGATCAACGAAGCGTTCGGCGCGCAGGTGATGGCCTGCGCGCGCGAGCTGGGCATCGACGAAGAAAAGCTCAACGTCAACGGCGGCGCCATCGCCATCGGGCACCCTTTGGGCGCAACCGGCGTGCGGCTCGCGCTCACGCTGGCGCGCGAGCTCAAGCGCGCAGAGCTGCGCTACGGCATCGCCTCGGCCTGCATCGGCGGCGGGCAGGGCATCGCGCTCTTGATCAAGAATCCGGACGCCCCTGCCGCACGGGAGCACTGACCATGGATATCAAGGGACACGCGGCGGTCGTGACTGGCGGCGCCTCGGGACTGGGCGCGGCGACCGCGAGCGAGCTTGCCCGCGCCGGCGCCAAGCTCACCGTGATCGACGTCAATCTGGATGGCGCGCGCGCGCTGGCGCAGAAGATCGGCGGCCACGCGGTCGCGTGCGACGTGACCAATGCCGAGCGAGCGAACGCCGCGCTCAAGGAGGCACGCGAGCGGCACGGGCCAGCACGCATCTTGATCAATTGCGCCGGCGTCGGGCCGGCCAAGCGCATCGTCGGCCGCGATGGACCGATGCCGCTCGCCGAGTTCGAGCGCGTCATCAGCATCAACCTCATCGGCACGTTCAACATGATGCGGCTCGTCGCCGCCGACATGCAAAGCTTGAGCCCGCTCGCCGACGGCGAGCGCGGCATTATCATCATGGCCGCCTCGGTTGCCGCCTTCGAAGGGCAAATCGGCCAGGCCGCCTATTCCGCCTCCAAGGGCGGCGTCGCCGCACTGACCTTGCCGGCCGCGCGCGAATTCGCGCAGTTCGGGATTCGCGTCGCGACCATCGCGCCAGGCATTTTCCACACGCCGATGCTGATGGCGTTGCCGGAGGAAGCGCAGAAGAGTCTCGCCGCAGCGGTGCCGTTTCCAAAGCTGCTCGGGCGGCCCGATCAGTTCGCCTCGCTCGCGCGCCACATCATCGAAAACGCTTACATCAACGGCGAGGTGATCCGCCTCGACGGCGCGCTGCGGCTCGCACCGCGCTGAGCGATGTAAGCACCATGCCTTCGGCAGCGCTTCCTCCAGCCGTCATTGCCGGGCTTGACCCGGCAATCCATCCATTGAATCAAAGCGTTTCTTTTCAATGGATGCCCGGGTCCAGCCCGGGCATGCCGTGTCGATATTTAACGCCCTTGGTATGAGAGCGCATGCTCGTCAACTACCGCGTCGTGCGCATCGAATGGGGCGATTGCGATCCGGCCGGGATCATCTACTACCCGCGCTATTTCGCGATCTTCGACGCCAGCACCTCGGCGCTGATCGAGCGCGCGCTCGGCATGCGCAAGATCGATTATCTCAAGGCCTATGATTTCGCCGGGCATCCGCTGGTCAACACCCATTCGCGCTTTCTTCTTCCTACGAGGTACGGCGACGAGGTGACGGTCGAGACCGCGGTCACGGCGCTGCACCGCTCGAGCTTCGACGTGCGACACCGCTTGTACAAGGACGGCGCGCTCGCGGCCGAGGGCTTCGAGACCCGGGTATGGGTGGAAGGCGATCCCGCCAAGGGCACGATGAAGGCGAAGCCGTTGCCGCAAGGGGTCATCGCGCGGCTGTCGCAGAAATAAGCCGGGATCTTTATCTTCGCCCCTCACGCGGGGCTAGGGCTCGCGCGCGGGCTCACGCCATCGACCGCCAGACTGCCGTCCGCGGCAAAGCGCGCCAGCGCGCCGGCGGGATGCTTGGCCCAGGTCGCGACCGGCAGCGGGCCGCAGACGAGCATGAAATAATCGTAAGCGGCACGGCGGTCGCTTGCCATGATGAACTGATAGTGCAGACGGAAGAAGTTGAAGCGAATGCGCCAGTAGAAGCGCCGCGACAGCATGTCGCCGAAGCGCACCTTCCAGATCGAGGGATTGCAGCGTTGGCCCGCGACGCGGGCGCCGATCCCCTCAACCGGATCGAAATCCCAGAAGTTGAGCACGTCGGCGCGCGATTGCGCATCGATCCACGGCACCGAGGTCTCGACCGCGAGCCGCGCGTAGGTAGCGCGCAGGCTTTGCGCTTTGGGATGCAGGGCCGCTGCCGGGGCGATCGAGCCGAGCGTCAGCAGGATGAGCGGCGGTCCCCGGCGCCCAATATCGGGATCGAGTTCGAGCGCGCGTAGGATCACCGCCGGCGCCAGCGCGCAGCCGCCGCTATGGCCGATGACGATGATCTCGTCGGCGTCATTCGCGCGCACGGCGGCGATCACGCGCTGCGCGCAGGCCTCGATTAGAGGATCGAAGCCGGTCGCTTCCCCGCGGGCGAATTCGCAAAGATAGGGCCAGTGGTTGTTGATCTGGACGAGGAACCAGCGGTCGGCGAGCGGCCGCAAGCTCAAGAAAATCGCGATCGCAGCAGGCACACCGATGACTAGTGCCGCCCAGCCGGGCAAGGCAAAAGCGCGTGTGATCGCCGCGGTGACGATCCATGCACCGCCAGCCGACAGCGCGACCCACGCGATCAGCATCAGCTGGAAATAGATGAGCACCAGGCCGAAATATGCAGAGGCGCGCAGCACGCGGACCAGCGCTCCGCTGAGGAGATAATCAATTGTCCAAGCAACGGCACGGGGGATCTGCCGCGGCAGAGGCCCGGCCATGTTCCCACGGACGAAGTGCTCCTGGCGCAGAAAGTCATAGCGGGTGAAGACCTGCCAGTTCGGACCCGATGTTTCGATGTTCCAGTGCGCGAAGGTCTCTGAATCCAACGCGAGCTGGCCGAGCCGCGCCGTAAGCGGCCATATCTTTAGGAAACGCGCCAGGCTGCGATCGAACAGCCGGTGGTATCCCTCGGCGCCCTGCGGATCGTAACCGCTGACATAAAAGACGTGCCGGCGTGCGATCAAAGGTGGCTCTGCGCGCATGCTCGCTCGATCAGGCGGGAAGAGCCGCCGCCGCTTCGACGATGGTCATGGCGGGGTGCTTGGTGGGGATCGTGCGCGCGAGATGCAGGCCGGCCTTTTCGAACAGCGCGGCATATTCCTCGACCGTGCGCTCGCGCCCGCCGCACAGCAACATCACTTGCAAGTCGAGCCAGCGGCCCGGGCCCGGACTCTCGTCAGACGGCAAGGGCGATTCGAGCACCAGCACGCGCCCCTGCGGCTGCATGGCCCGACGCACATTGGCGAGAATGCGAATGCAATCGTCATCCTCGTAGTCGTGCAGGAGATGGCGGATGAGATAGAGGTCGCCGCCCGCGGGTGCCGGCGTCGTAAATATGTCGGCGCTCACGAAGCTCACGCCGGGAAGCGGGCCACCCTCCCCTCGTTTCGCCGCGGCGACCGCTTCAGGCATATCGAACAGCGTAGCGCGCAGGTTCGGGCAGGCGGCGAGCACGGCGGATAAGAGCGAGCCGTTGCCGCCGCCGATGTCGACCACGTGTTCGAAGCGCGAGAAATCATAGGCCGCGACGATCGCCGGCGTCTCCGGCCCGTGCACCTCGAGCATCATGCGATCGAAACGGCGAGCTTCGCCGGGATTTCGCGCAAGCCATTCGAAGAACGGCGCGCCCTTGAGCGCCTCAAAGGCGGTGCGCTCGCCGGCGAGCGCGTCGTCGAGATGCGTCCACATGTCGGCGAAATAATCGTTGAGGAAGATGGCGGTGGTCCGGGTGTTGTGGGGCGAATGCGAGCTCAAGAGCCGCCCGAGCGGCGTGAGCGTGAAGTGCCCGCGTGTCGGCTCGGCCACGATACCCAGCGTCGAGAGCGCACGCAGCAGCCGATAGAGACGATCAGGGATAAGCCCGCGCGCTGCGGCAATCGCGGCGTGGTCCGCGACACCATCCTCCATGACGTCGGCGAGGCCGAGCCGCGCGAAGGTGCCGACCGCGCGGGTCACCCATAGGCTGCTCAGCAACTGCAGCATTTTCTTGTGCAGCAACGCCGGATCGGCGTTCGCGTCCTTGTCGCTCTTGCCGCTCACGATCCACCAATCATCTCGCGCACGCGCGCAGTCAAACTCCGTTCATTCCCGCGCGAGCGGGAATCCAGGGCGGAAACACTGGGTCCCCGCTTTCGCGGGGACGAACGGAACTCACTACGTCACTTTACAGTTCCGATCACTTCGGGCTCAATGCCGGAAAACGCCGTGCGGCGACAAGAACGATGAGTCAGGAGGAGAGGATGCCATCGCGTCGAAGCAAGAATTCCTTTGCCGCAGCGATCGCCGCTGGGCTGCTGCTCGCAGCCTCGGGCGCGCTCGCGCAGGACAAGACCTTCGAGCTCAAGCTGTCACACTGGGTGCCGCCCACCCATCCGCTGCAGAAGGCGATGGAGGAATGGGGCGCCTCGGTCGAGAAGGCCTCGAACGGAACCATCAAATCGAAGGTCTTTCCATCCCAGCAGCTCGGCAAAGCGTTCGACCATTACGACATGGCGCGCGACGGCATCGCCGACTTCACCTATGTCAATCCTGGCTACCAGCCCGGCCGTTTTCCCATCATCGCCGCCGGCGAATTGCCGTTCCTCGTCGGCGACGCCAAGGGCGGCATTCGCGCCGTCGACGTCTGGTATCGCAAGTACGCGCCGAACGAGATGAAGGACGTGAAATACTGCTTTTCCTTCATCCTCGATCCGCTCACCTGGCACTCGAGCAAGAAGAAAATCGTGGTACCGGGCGACATCAAGGGAATGAAGGTTCGCCCCTCGCAAGCGACGGTGGCCGCGTGGGTGACGCTCCTCGGCGGCACCAACGTGCAGGCGAGCGCGACCGAAGTGCGCGACGTGATGGAGAAAGGCGTGGCGGAGGCGGTCACCTTCCCCTGGGGCTCGGTGCCGCTGCTCGGCGTCGACAAGGTGACGAAGTATCACATGGACGCGCCGCTCCACACCGTGACCTTCCAGTGGCTGATGAGCCCGCGCACCTACGCGGCGATGTCGCCGGCGCAGAAGAAGGTCATCGACGATCACTGCACCACCGAGTGGGCGGGGAAATTCGCCGATCCGTGGGCGGATT
>Ga0126369_10000844_pt1 | contig 20724 bp, 18 predicted proteins | sample PanSoiMetaPlot_1_FD_109646 | JGI IMG/M metagenome (GOLD analysis project Ga0126369, IMG submission 109646) | Tropical forest soil microbial communities from Panama - MetaG Plot_1 | ecosystem: Environmental > Terrestrial > Soil > Tropical forest > Bulk soil | place: Panama | collected 2016-02-17 | reverse complement strand
CCTACGGCGCCGCAGCCTGCATCCACTGGCCGGGGATGCACTATCGCCGCGACATCGGCCATCGCGCGCTGGCGCGCGGCGCGGCGTGAGGAAGGGGGCGGGAGCGACATGGCTACCACCGATGGAAAGATGCAGGTCGGGATCGTGATGGGCAGCGACAGCGACTGGGAGACGATGGAGGCGGCGGCCGAGCGCCTGGAGAGCTTCGAGATCACCTACGAGGTGCAGGTGATGTCGGCCCACCGCTCGCCGAAGACCGTGATGCAGTATGCGCAGACCGCCCGGCGCCGCGGCCTGAGCGTCATCATCGCCGGCGCGGGCGCGGCCGCCCACCTGGCCGGCGTGGTGGCGGCGCACACCACGATTCCCGTCATCGGTGTGCCCGTCGCGGCCGGCTCGCTCCTGGGACTCGACGCGCTCCTCGCCACCGTGCAGATGCCGCCGGGCGTCCCGGTCGCGACCGTGGCGATCGGCCGGGGTGGCGCCGAGAATGCGGCCATCCTCGCCGCGCAGATCATCGGGCTCAAGAGCCGCGCGGTCCGCACGCGGCTCGAGCGCTTCAAGGTCGAGCTCGCGGAGAGCGTCGAGGGCAAGAACATCCGTCTGCAGAGGAAGATCGCGCCTGAGCACAACGGCTGAGGCGGCGGTCGCGGCGCTCGCCGCCGGAGGGCTCGTCGTCTTCCCGACCGAGACGGTCTACGGGCTGGGAGCCGACGCCCTTTCCGAGGCAGCCGTCGAACGCCTCGTCGCGGTGCGGGGACGGGAGGAGGGGAAGGCAATCCTGGTGCTGGTGAGGGATATCGGGATGGTGGAGACGGTGGCGACGGAGGTGCCGCCCGCAGCACGGCAGCTCGCGCGCTGCTTCTGGCCAGGGCCCCTGACGCTCGTCCTGCCCGCGCGTCCCGGTCTTCCCGCGCCGCTCGGCGCGGGAAGCGGAACCATCGGCGTCCGCGTACCGGGTCATCCGGTCGCCGCCGCGCTGGTGGCAGGTCTCGGCCGTCCGGTCACGGCGCCGAGCGCCAATCCGCCCGGCGCGCCGTCGCCGCGCCGGCTCGACGAGGCCGAGGCCTACTTCGGTGCGCGCGTCGACGTCTACCTCGACGGCGGCCTCCTCGCCGGCGGAGCATCGACGGTCGCACAGGTCGAGGGAGAGCGGGTGCGCGTGCTGCGCGCGGGGGCGGTGGCGGAAGCGGCGCTCCACGCCGCGCTCGAGGATCGCTCGTGGCGGTGATCCGTCCGCTCGCCGGCCTCCGCTACGACTCCAGGCGCGCCGGGGACATGGGCAACGTGCTGGCGCCGCCCTACGACGTCATCTCGCCCGCCGAGCAGACGGCGCTCTACGGGCGGAGCCCGCACAACGCGATCCGCCTCATCCTGCCGCGGGAGCCGGACCGCGCGGCCGCGTCGGCACGGACGCTCGGAGCATGGGTCGAGAGCGGCGTCCTCGTCCGCGATCGGCAGCCGGCGATCTACCTCTACTCGCAGCAGTTCTCGCTCTCCGACGGATCGACCCGGCGTCGCGACGGCATCCTCTGCCGGCTCCGCCTGGAGGACTTCTCGCGGGGCATCGTCCTTCCCCACGAGCGGACGCTGCCCGGTCCCAAGGCCGACCGGCTCGCGATCCTCCGCGCCACGGGCGCCAACCTGAGCCCGATCATGGGGCTGTACGACCGGCCGGGAGAGCCGGTCCGGGAGCTGCTCGGCGCCGCGAAGCTCGGGCCGCCCACGATCGACGTGAGCAGCTGGCACCAGCTGTGGCCCATCACCGACGCCGGGGTGATCGAGCGGGTCACGGCGGCGCTCGCGGACGAGACGGTGATCATCGCCGACGGGCACCATCGCTACGAGACCGCGCTCGCCTACCGCGACGAGCAGCAGGGGAACGAGGCGGCGCGGTTCGTCCTTGCCTACCTCGCCAACATGGAGGAGGAGGGCGTCGTCATCCTGCCGACGCACCGCCTCGTCCCCGCACCGCTCGCCTTGGCGCCCGCCGCGCTCGAGGCGCGGCTCCGCGAGAGCTTCACGGTCGAGCCGCTGTCCGTGGTCGGCCGCCGCTCGGCGGGGGAGATCGATTGTCTCCTCCCGGACCGTCGCCTCCGCCTGCGTGCGCACCCCGAAGCCGCCGCTCGCCTGGCCCATCTCCCCCCCGCGCTCCGCACCCTCGACGTCTCGCTCCTGCAGGGCCTCGTGCTCGGCCCGCTTCTCCGCGTCGAGACGGAGCGCCTCGCCTTCACGCACGAGGACGAGGAGGCCGCGGACGCCGTCGCCAGCGGCCGTGCCGCGGCGGCGTTCCTCCTGAAGCCGCCCACCATGTTGGAGGTGCGGGCCGTGTGCCTGGCCGGCGAGGTGATGCCCGAGAAGTCGACCTACTTCTTCCCGAAGCTCGCGACCGGCCTGGTCTTCTCGCTCGTCGGTCCGCCGTGGGTGTGAGCGGTGCGCTAGAGCTTGTCGGTGCTCGACTCGTCGCCCTTCTCGAGCCGGCGGAGCCGCGTATCGAGATCCTGGAGACGCTGCTCGAGCCGATGCTGAAGGTCCTTCAGCTCGCGCTCCATCTGCGGCGAGATCGAGAGCGGCATCTGGTAGGGCCACCGGCCGATGCGGAGGCGGCCGGGCCGCACTTCGCCGAGCGTCACGGTGGCGACCTGGGTCTGGGCGCTCCGCACGTACTCGACCGCCACGTCGGTGCCCGGTTTCCGGTTGGCGAGCGCGTCGAGGATGTCACCCGCGTCGGCGATCGTCTGATCCGCGACCCGGGTCACGACGTCGCCGGCCTTGAGACCGCCCTTGGCCGCCGGCCCGTCCGGTGCGACCTCCATGATGAGCGCGCCGGAAGGCGCCGTCACGCCGAGCGCCGTCCGCAGCTGCTCGGTGGTTGCGATCACGCGCACGCCGAGCTCGGTCGAGACGGGGTGGAGAGGGAGTGGGTGGTCGGCTCGGGCCGCCGCTGGTGCGCCAAGGGCGACAGCGAGGGTCGCCAGCAGGGTCCAGACCTTCATGCGAGCACCTCCGCCGTATTGGACGCGGAGCACGGCCGTTGGTTCAGTGGTGGCTTGCCCTTTGCGGGGTCCGGCGGTCCCCCGTAGAATCCTTCGCCTCGAGAGTCCCGTGGAGACCCGCCGACCCACCACGCCGCAGGCCGAGGAGATCCTCGGCCTCTACTTCCCCGTGCTCGACCACGGCTTCGTGTCCCTCGTCGACTACATGGGCTCCGACGAGGACGTCGAGCGCGCAGCCCGCGTGTCGTACGGCTACGGGACGCGCCGCACGAGCGAGACGCGCGGGCTCATCCGCTACCTGCGTCGTCACCGGCATACGACACCGAGCGAGATGGTGGAGCTCAAGTTCCACTGCGCCATGCCGATCTTCATCGCCCGGCAGTGGGTCCGCCACCGCTCGGCGAGCCTGAACGAGTACAGCGGGCGATACAGCCTGCTCCCGCTCCTCTTCTACCGGCCGGCGGCGGAGCACTTCCAGGCGCAGAGCACGTCGAACCGCCAGGGGCGGGGCGCGGACCTGCGCGAGCTCCACCCGGACGCGATCGCGCGCTGGGAGCGCGTCCGGCAGGCAGCCGCGGAGCAGTACTCCTGGCTGGTCGAGCGCGACGTCGCGCGCGAGCTGGCGCGCATCGATCTCCCGCTCTCGACCTACACCCAGTGGTACTGGAAGATCGACCTCCACAATCTCTTCCACTTCCTCTCGGTACGCGCCGATCCGCACGCGCAGTACGAGATCCGTGCCTACGCGAACATCATCGCCGGGATGCTGAAGCGTGTCGCGCCGCTCAGCTTCGAGGCGTGGGTGGACTACGAGCTCGGCGGCGCGCATCTCTCGCGTGCGGAGCTGGCGGCTCTCCGCCGGCTGGTGCGCGTCAGGGGCGGGAATCTCGAGACACCGGGTGCCGCGCGGATGACGACCCAGGAGCTGGTCGAGATCGGCCTCTCGAAGCGCGAGATCGAGGAGCTCCTCGCCAAGCTCGCGAGCCCGCCTCCGGCAGACGACTTCGATCTCGACCTCGCCGCCGCCCGCCCCGCCGAGCACTTCGCGCGGCTCATGGAGGAAGCCGTGCCGCGCGTCGACCGGCGGTGAGCGACGAGGCGGCGGGAGCCCCGGTGGCGGTCGCGATCCGCCGGGGTGTCCGGCTCTTCAACCGCGGCCGCTACTTCAGCGCCCAGCAGGTGTGGGAGACGGCGTGGCGGGACGCGGCGGCCGAGGATCGCGGCTTCCTCGAGGGGCTCTTGCAGCTCGCCGCGGGCCTCCACCTCCGCACCCGGCGCGGTGCGATGCGCGGCGCCGTTCACCTGCTCTCCCAGGCGCTGGTGACGCTCGAGGACTACCGTCCCGCGAGACACGGCATCGACGTCGCGACCCTGCTCGACGAATTCGAGCCGTATCTCGGCTGGATCCGCGAGCTGGGGCGCCCCCACCGCATGCTCGACGGCCTGCGCATTCCCCGTCTGCGCTCGCGCTGAGGGGGCGACCCTGGCAGAAGAGGCCTCCGAGTTCAGCTATCTCGTTGTCCAGGGGGACGCCGGCCATGGGCGGAACACGCGCAACACGAGCGTCGACCTCGCGGAAGTCGTGGCTCTTCCAGGGCATCCGGCCGGTCAGGCGCACCGAGGCGCTCCGGGACGTGCTGGCTGGCTTCACCCTCGCCGCGATGAACGTTCCGCAGGCGCTCGGGTACACACGGATTGCCGGCACGCCCGTCGTCACGGGGCTCTACACGCTGCTGCTACCGCTGGTGGCGTTCGCGACGCTCGGCTCTTCGCGGTACCTGGTGGTGGCGGCCGATTCCGCGACCGCCGCCATCCTCGCCGGCGAACTGTCCCAGATGGCGCCCGTGGCGAGCGAGCGCTACGTGGCGCTGGCGGGGCTCGTGGCGCTCCTGACGGCCGGCTACCTGATCCTGGCGCGGCTCCTCCGGCTCGGCTTCCTCGCCGACTTTCTCTCCCAGACCGTGCTGGTCGGCTTCCTGACGGGCGTCGGCGTCCAGGTCGGCATCGCGGTCTTGGGCGAGATGCTCGGTGTGCCGGTCCACGGCTCCCGCACCGTCGAGCAGTTCGCCCACGTGGTCCGTGCCGTGCGGCAGGTGCACGTGCCGACGCTCGGCGTATCCACGGCGGTGGTGGCGGTCATCCTCGCGTGCCGCGCGCTCGCCCCGCGGTTGCCAGGCCCACTCGTCGTGGTCGTCGGGGCGGTGGCGGCCAGCGCGGCGTTCGACTTCTCCCGCCACGGCATCGCGGTGATCGGGCCCGTGCCAGGGGGCCTGCCACACCTCGGCCTGCCGGACGTCGGCTGGCGAGACGTGAGGGTCCTCTTGCCCGTGGCCGCCTCGTGCTTTCTGATGATCGTGACGCAGAGCGCGGCAACGGCCCGTGTGTACGCGACGCGCCACCACGAGGAGCTCGACGAGGACACCGATCTGGTCGGGCTGTCGGCCGCGAACGCCGTCGCCGCGCTGAGCGGCACCTTCGTCGTGAATGGGAGCCCGACGCAGACGGCGATGGTCGAAGGCTCTGGCGGACGGAGCCAGCTGGCCCACCTGGCCACCGCCGCCGTCGTCGCACTCGTGCTGCTCGTCCTCACCGGCCCCCTGCAGTACCTGCCGCAGTGCGTGCTCGGCGCACTCGTGTTCACGATCGCGGTCGGACTCATCGACCTCCGCGGTCTGCACGACATCAGCCGCGAGAGCCCCGGCGAGCTCCTGCTGGCGCTGATCACCGCGGTGGTCGTGGTCCTGGTCGGCGTCGAGCAGGGTATCCTCCTGGCGATGGTGCTGTCGCTCCTCTGGCACGTGCGTCACAGCTACCGGCCACACACGGCTGTCCTGGTCGAAGCGGACGGTGGGCAGTGGCGGCAGATTCCCGCCGTGCCGGGAGCGGTGAGCGCACCCGGCCTGGTGATCTACCGCTTCGGGGCGGCGCTCTTCTATGCCAATGCGAGCCGCTTCGCCGCCGAGGTCAGGGCGCTCGTCGCACCGGCGTCGGCGCAGGTGCGGTACCTCGTGGTCGACGCCGGCGCCATCACGAACGTGGACTACTCGGCTGCACGGGCGGTGCGGGACCTCCAGCAAGACCTCGCCCGCGACGGCGTTACGCTGGTGCTCGTCCATGTCGAGGCGGACCTGCAGGCCGACCTCGACCGTCACCGCCTCACCGACGTCATCGCTCGGCGCTGCATCTTCACGAGCCTGCACGAAGCGCTCTCGACCATACGCCAGCGCCAGCTTCATCCCGTCCCGGTTCCCGAATCGCGGTGAGTTCGCCGGCATTCTCCGTGAGCCGCATGGCGTCGCCGCCGGGGGTGAGCTCGAGGTGGCGCACGTGGTACGCGGCGACGCCCGCTCGATGCGCGATGCTGACGATCGTCGTCCCCGGGAGGTGTGTGCGGAGCTCGCGATAGATGTAGCGCTCCGTCGCCTCGTCCAGTGCGGCGGTCGCCTCGTCGAGGAAGAGCCACGCGGGGGCGTGGAGGAACGCGCGCGCCAGCGCGAGCAGCTGCTGCTCCCCGGGCGACAGCTGCTGCCCCCAGTGCTCCACCTCGCCCAGGCGGGAGGCGAGCGCGCCGAGCCGGCATCGCCTGAGCGCGGCCACGATCGCCGCGTCCCCGAGCGTCCGTGGGTCGGACGGATAGGCGACCGCCTCGCGGAGGGAGGCGATCGGCAGGTACGGACGCTGCGGGAGGAAGAGCATGCGCTCGGCGGCCGGTCGTCTGATCTCCCCTCCGCCGTATGGCCAGAGCCCGGCGAGCGCCCGGAAGAGCGTGCTCTTTCCGCTGCCGGACGGTCCCGCCAGGAGCAGGCGCTCCCCCCGTCCGATCATGATGGCCGCGTCGCGGATGAGTGGGTCCCCTGACGGGAGCGCGATGTCGACGTGGTCGAGGGCAAGCTCGCCGGCGGGGCCTGTGAGGACGCGGATGTTGCCCCCGCCGTCGGGCGCCGCCGTGGCCGCCGTCATCCCCTGCGCGAAGGCGAGCAGGCGGTCCACGCTGGCCTTCCATTCCGCGAGGCGCGGATAGCTGTCGACGAACCAGCTGAGCGCGTCCTGGACCCGGCCGAAGGCGGACGCGATCTGCATCAACGCGCCGAGCTGGATGGCGCCGGAGAAGTAGCGCGGAGCCGCCACCAGGATGGGGAAGACGGCCGCCGCCTGGCCGTAGCCGGTCGTGAACCATGTGAGGCGCTTCTGCGCCCGTACGAGCCGCCACCAGTTGTCGAGGATCGCCGCGAAGCGCGCACGGAGGCTCCGCTGCTCGAGTGACTCTCCGCCGTAGAGCGCCACCTGCTCCGCGCTCTCGCGCAGCCGGACCAGGCCGAAGCGGAAGTCCGCTTCGGTGCGCTGCTGCTTGGCGTTGAGGTGAATGAGCGGCCGGCCGATCCGGTGGGTGATGACACTGCCGGCGAGGGCATAGACGATCGCGGCCCACACCAGGTAGGCCGGGATGCTGAGCGCCCGGCCGCCGAGCGGGACCGCCAGCGGTCCCGAGAGGGTCCACAGGATCCCGACGAAGGAGGCGAGCGTGACCACGGCGTTCAGCAGCCCCGTCACGAGTTCGAGCGTGCCGCTCGCGAGGAGCCTGAGATCCTCGGCGATGCGCTGATCGGGGTTGTCGGTGGCGCGATGGGCGTGCTCGAAGCGGTAGTAGACCCGGTCGCCGAGCCAGCCGCGCAGGAACTCGTCCGTGAGCCAGCGGCGCCACCGCATCTCGAGCATCTGCGTCAGGTACTGCCGGTAGACGGCCGTGACGATGAAGATCGCCGCGAGCCCGCAGAAGTGGCCGAGCTGGTGCTTGAAGGCCGCATAGTCACGCAGCTGGAGCGCGTCGTAGAAGGCGCGGTTCCACGCGTTCAGCAGCACCAACACGTACACGGCCCCGAGGTTGAGGACGACGATGGCGGCGAGGAAGCCGAGGGCGGCGCGACGGTCCTCGGAGCGCCAGTAGGGGAGGATGAGGCGCCGGGCGTCGCGCAGAAACGGGCGAGGTCTGATCGTCATGAGATCATCCGGGCGCCTGGGGGCGGCCCGATCGAGCCGCCCCCAGGATCACCGCAGCGGGATTGCCGCGGGGTTCACCGCGGCGTCAGCGCGGCGAACCGTTCGTTGCCCTGGGTGGGGCGCACGAGGAGGAGGAGCGGTCGGCCGGCAGGGGTCGAAGCAGCTTCCTTCTTCACCTGTTCGACCGTCGCGACCGGCTTGCGGTTCACCTGCAGGATCACGTCGCCCGCCTTGATGCCGGCCTGCTCCGCTGGGCTCTCGGCCGCCACATTGGCGACCAGCACGCCCTCGTTCGCCGCGAGGTCCCGCTGCTCGCGCTCCGCCGGACGGAGCTCGCGAAGGGCGAGACCCCACTTGCCCTTGTGCTCGTCCGTCTCGTCCGTTGCCTCTTCCCCGGCCTGCCGGGTGACCGTCACCTCGAGGGTCCTCGCCTGGCCATCGCGTATGACCTCGACCGGGACCGTCTTCCCGACCGGCGTCGACGCCACCAGCATCGGCAGCCCGGCGTGCTCCTCGACGGCCCTCCCGTCGTAGCGCGTGATCACGTCCCCGGGTGCGATGCCGGACGCGGCTGCCGGGCCACCGGGGGCCACCTCGGCGACCAGGGCGCCACGCGCCGGCTCCACCCCCAGCGACTGCGCCAGGTCGGGCGTCAGCGTCTGGATCGTCACCCCGAGCCAGGCGCGCGTCACGTGCCCGCTCTCCTCGAGCTCCGGCACGAGCTTCTTGGCGAGGTTGATCGGGATCGCGAATCCGATGCCGACGCTACCACCGCTCTCGCTGAAGATCGCCGTGTTGATGCCCACCACCTCGCCGCGCTCGTTGAGCAGCGGCCCGCCGGAGTTGCCCGGGTTGATGGAGGCGTCTGTCTGGATGAAATCGTCGTAGGGGCCGGCGCCGATCGCCCGCCCCTTGGCGCTCACGATGCCGGCCGTGACGGTGTTGCTGAGCCCGAAGGGATTGCCGATGGCCACCACCCAGTCGCCGACGTTGAGGCCATCCGAGTCTCCGAGCCGGGCGGTGGGCAGGGTCGTCGCGGGGTCGACCTTCAGCACTGCGAGATCCGTCTTCGGGTCGCGTCCCATCACCTTGGCGGGGTACTCGTGCCCGTCACTCGACGTGACGGTGATCTCCTTCGCGTTCTCCACCACGTGGTTGTTGGTCAGGACGACGCCGTCCTTGCGAATCACGAAGCCCGAGCCCGAGCCTCGCTGGGTGAATCCGCCGCCGCGGGGCGGGGTCGGGAAGCGGAAGCCGCCGAAGGGACCGTCCTCGTCGCCGAACCCGTCGGGCGGCAAACCGAACGGCAGGCCGTTCTCTGCGGCCTTCACGACCGACACGACCTTGATGTGGACGACGGCGGGCGAGGCCTCGGCCGCCAGGGGCGCGAACGACGGCGGCGCGTGCCCGCCGGCAGGAGCGGCTGCGGGTGGCTCCGGAGCGGTGACTCCCGCCTTCTCGTCCGTTGCGGCCAGGGAGCGCGTAGCGCGTGTTGCCCGCCCGAGCGCAAAGCTCCCGCCGACCAGGGACAGGGCCAGGGCCGTCGCGAGCGTCGCCTTCGAGAGTCCTAGGTTCATCGTGGTTCCTCCTCTCCCTTCGACGGCGGAGCGGGCCGCGCGATGTGAGGGGAGGATGAGACGGGGATTAGAAGACTCTAATCCGCCGCCGGGGCGAGCGGCAGGACAACCCGGAAGCAGGTGCCCTTCCCGGGCGCGCTCTCAACGGTGATCCGGGCGGCGTGGACCTGGGCGATCGATTGCGCCAGCGCCAGGCCAAGCCCCGTGCCGCCACGCTTGTGGGCTGGATCGGCGCGGTAGAAGCGATCGAAGATCTGGGCCTGGTCAGAGGGCGATATGCCGGGACCGTCGTCGCGCACCTCGAGCACGGCGTTCCCGCCCTGCGTTCCGAGGCTGACCTCCACCCGCCGGCCGGCACCGGCGTACTTGATGGCGTTGTCGGCCAGGTTGAACAGCAGGCGGAAGAGCATCGGCACGCTTCCCCGCACGATCACGGCTTCGGAGTGGCGCACCAGGAACGCGACACCTGCACGCTCGGCGAGCGTCCGCAACGCCGGCGCCACGTCGTCGATCACCGTCCCCAGGTCGACGGTTTCGAGCGGGCGGTCCACTGCACCCGCGTCCGCGCGCGCGAGGAAGAGGAGATCCTCGACGAGGTTGGCCAGGCGGTCGACCTCTTCCTGGCAGCTCTCGAGCACGCGCCGGGTTTCCGCGGGGTCGAGCGCGGCGCGGAGGGCCACCTCGATCTCGCCCTTCAGGATGGTGAGCGGGGTGCGCAGCTCGTGTGCGGCGTCGGCGCTGAAGTGACGGGCGGCGGTGAACGAGCGCTCGAGACGCGCCAGCATCTCGTTCAGGACGGCCGCGAGGCGGCCGAGCTCGTCGTCGCGGTTCTCGGTGGCCAGGCGGCGCGAGAGGTCCCCGGCGCCGATCCGGCGCGCGGCGACGACCATCGCGTCCACGGGCGCCAGGGCACGGCCGGTGAGCACCCAGCCGCCGGCCGCGACGCCGGCGAGCGCCAGCGGGGCGAGCCCGAGCAGGATGAGCAGGAAGCGCGTCCGCGCCGCCTCGACGCCGGCGAGCGGCATCGCCACCTGCACGAGATTCACCAGACGCCCGCCCTCCACCACCGGGAAGGTGAGCAGGCGGACCGGGCCCGCCGCGACTCCCGGCACCGTCAGCGTCTCGAAGGTCTCGCGCCCCTCCGCCGCGTTGGCGCGCGCCCCGGGGTTGAGCGGAAACTCGATCCGGCGCCGTGGTGCGAGACGCGGGTCGGGACGCCCGAGCGGGTCGAGGAGCTGGAAGAATCGCTCGGCAAGCGCCGGACCGAGGAGCGCGCCGAGCGCTTCGTCGAGGTCCCGCCCGCGCGGTGCGGACTCCTGGCTCGAGGTGGCGATCGTACGCGCGACCGAGGCGAGGGAGGCGTCGACGTTCGCCCGCAGCGTGCGATCGAGCAGCCCGAGTGCCGTCGCCCCGAGCAGCACCAGGAGACCGCCCAGCGCCGCGGTGTACCAGAGCGTCAGACGCCAGCGCAGGCTCCCCCGCCGGCGGACGCCGCTCACCGTTCGGGCTCCTTCAGCACGTAGCCGGCGCCGCGTACGGTGTGCAGGAGCTTCGGCTCGAAATCGGCGTCGATCTTCCGCCGGAGATAGTTCACGTACACGTCGATGACGTTGGTGAACGTGTCGAAGCTCACGCCCCAGACGTGCTGCGCGATGAGCGCGCGGCTCAGCACCCGCCCGGAGTTGCGCAGGAAGAACTCCAGCAGCGCGTACTCGCGCGCGGTGAGCTCGATCCGCTGGCCCCCGCGGGTCACCTCGCGCGTGGCCGGGTCGAGCGTGAGGTCGGCGAGCGCGAGCGTCAGCGCCGGCGCTCCGGTACCGCGGCGCAAGAGTGCGCGCACGCGCGCGAGCAGCTCGGCAAACTCGAACGGCTTGGTCAGGTAGTCGTCGGCGCCGAGGTCGAGCCCGCGCACCTTGTCCGTGACGGTCGAGCGCGCTGTGAGCAGCAGGATCGGCAGGGTGTGCCGTCGCGCCCGCAACTCGCGGAGGACGGCTGCGCCGTCGCGTCCGGGAAGCATGAGGTCGAGGATCAGCAGATCGTGGTGCCCTTCCAGGGCGCGGGCGAGGCCCGTATCGCCGTCATGTGCGACGTCGACCGTGTAGTGCTCTGCCTCGAGCCCGCGCTGGATGAAGCTCGCGACCTTCTTCTCGTCCTCGACGACCAGGATGCGCATGCAATATGGGCGACCGGATTTTTTCCGTGGCTGCCAGGATAGCCGAAACGACGGTTGCCTTGCGAAGTCTCGCTGACCCCCCGCTCCCGCACACGGACGCCTCGACCGCGGGAACCCTCGACCTTGCCCGCCGCCGCCGGACAGGCTAGGCCCCGCGCCGATGGAGGTCACCCTCGACCAGGTCCGCGACGGCCTGCGGGCGGCGCGCTACATCACGACGGGCCGCGTGGAGACCGCGCTCTTCCTCGCCCTCACGCTCGAGAAGCCACTCCTCGCCGAGGGACCCGCCGGGGCGGGAAAGACCGAGCTCGGGAAGGTCCTCGCCGAGATGCTGCACACGGAGGTGATCCGTCTCCAGTGCTACGAGGGGCTCGACGAGGCGCGCGCCCTCTTCGAGTGGAACTACCAGAAGCAGCTTCTGCGCATCCAGGCCGACCGGGCGGAGGGCCGCACCTGGGAGGAGGTGTCGAGCCACATCTTCTCGCGCGAGTTCCTGCTCGAGCGACCCCTGCTGCGCGCGATCGTGGATCCACGCAAGCTGGTGCTCCTGATCGACGAGGTCGACAAGGCGGATCCCGAGTTCGAGGCCTTCCTGCTCGAGGTGCTGAGCGACTTCCAGGTGAGTGTGCCCGAGCTGGGGACGATCCGGGCCCGCGAGCGCCCTGTTGTCGTCCTCACCTCGAACCGCACGCGCGAGCTCTCCGAGGCGCTCGTGCGCCGGTGCCTGCACCTCTTCATCGACTTCCCGGGGCCCGAGAAGGAGGCCGAGATCATCGCCCTCAAGGTCCCCGATCTGGACGCCAATCTCCGGACGCAGGTGTCGCGATTCGTCGCTGGCCTGCGCAAGCTCGAGCTCCGCAAGGCGCCCTCCATCGCGGAGACCCTCGACTGGGCGCGCGGTCTTTGCGCTCTCGGCGTTCGCGAGCTCGATCCGGCCATGGTGCGTCAGACGCTGTCGCTCGTGCTGAAGCACGAGGAAGATCTGCGCAAGGCGGAGGGCAAGCTCGGGGCGCTGCTCGCGGGGTCGGGTGGGCGTGCGGGTGTGCCGGCATGAGTCGCGCCTGACGCACTCGTGGCACGCCGCGGCCGGCGAACGGCCCGGCCGGATGTGGCACCCGCCTTGCACCGTGTTGTCTTCCGGTGAGCCAGCGTCTCTACCAGCTCTTCCTCCTCAACATCTGCCTGCAGATGTTCGACGGCATAGCAACCTATCAGGGGGTCCGCCTCCACTGGTCGGAGGGCAATCCGCTCCTGCTGAACGCGATGCCATACCTCGGGCTCGGGGCGACGCTGCTCCTCTTCAAGGCGAAGGCCTGCGGCTTTCTCCTCCTGCTCCGCCGGCTCGACACCCGTCCTCTCGTGTGCGAGTCGATGGCCGTGCTCGCGGCCGTGTACACGTTCTTCTCCTTCATCCCCTGGATGACACGCCTCCTGTCGCTCGTCACCATCTGAGCGACTAACATCGGTGGATGCGCGAGCGCATCCACGCCTTCGTGCAGGCGCTGCGGGGCCGTGGTGTCGAGGTCTCGGTGGCCGAGGGGCTCGACGCCATGCGTGCCGTCGCGGCCGCCGGTGTGGAGCGTGAGGTCCTGCGCGAGGCGCTGGCGGCCTGCCTGGTGAAGGACGAGGGCGACCGCCCGACCTTCGACCCGCTCTTCGATGAGCTGTTCCCCACCCTCGGTGCCGGTGATGCAGAGGAAGGACGGCGAAGGCGTCGGGTGAGGGGTCCCGGCGGAGGCGCCGTGCCGACCGGCTCGGGACGTGGCGTGGGCGAGGGAGGAGGAGGGCGGGCCAGCCCGCGGCAGGATCCCGATCCGACGCGGGGGCGACCGGCACCGCGCCCGAACCAGCCCCCAGGCCGTGGCGATGAGCGGACCCTGAAGGAGCGGGTGCGTCCGTCCGAGCGGAGCGGCCGGATGGCGCGCATCCGCGAGCTCCTCGCGCTGCCCTTCCGCGAGTTCACCTCGCGCGACGTGGAGGAGTCACGCGATCTCGTGCGCGAGCTCGGAGCGCGCCTCCGGGGCCGGCTCGCGCGCCGCGAGCGCGCCGCGCGCCGCGGCCGGCTCGACGTGCGCCGTACGCTCCGGGCCGCGACCTCGACGGGTGGCATCCCGCTGCAGCCGCGCTTCCGCAGCCGACGCCCCGGCCGCCCGGACCTGGTCGCCCTCTGCGACCTGTCCGGATCCGTCGCCGCGGCGAGCGAGCTTCTGCTCGGGCTCCTCGCACCCGCCGCCGGCTACTTCCGCCGCGTGCACCTCTTCGCCTACGTCGACCATCTCTGCCCCGTGTCCATCGAGCGCGGGCACGTCGCTCCGGGTGGGCCGCTCGACCTCCATGCTCGCTCGGACTTCGGTCGCGTCCTGGAGGAGCTCTTCGCGGAGCGGACGCTGCTCGGCCGGACGACGCTCCTCCTCGTCCTGGGCGATGCTCGCAACAACCGGCTCCCGCCGCGCGCGCAGCGCCTGCGCGCCATCCGTGACCGGGTGGCCCGCCTCGTCTGGCTCGTCCCCGAGCCGCGTACACGATGGAACACGGGAGACAGCGTGCTCCGCCTCTACGCCCCGGCCTGCGACGCGGTCCTGGAATGCACGGATATCGCGGCTCTTGTACGAGCCGTGCGCCAGGTATTGTAGTAGAGGCGTGGAACCTTACTATCTCCCCATCCGCGACGAGGTGGCCGTGTTCACGGCCGCCTACACCTCGCGCCTGCCGGTGCTCCTCAAGGGGCCGACGGGCTGCGGCAAGACCCGCTTCGTCGAGCACATGGCCTACCGGCTGGGCGGCGAGGCGACCAACGGCATTCCCGGTAACCTGATCACGGTCGCCTGCCACGAGGACCTGACGGGCAGCGATCTGGTCGGGCGCTACCTCATCAAGGGCGACGAGACGATCTGGGTCGACGGACCGCTCACCCACGCCGTCCGCGCGGGGACCATCTGCTACCTCGACGAGATCGTCGAGGCGCGCAAGGACACGATCGTCCTCATCCACCCGCTCACCGACCACCGGCGCCTGCTCCCCATCGACAAGAAGGGTGAGCTGCTCGAGGCCCATCCCGACTTCCTGCTCGTCATCTCGTACAACCCGGGCTACCAGAGCGCGCTCAAGGATCTGAAGCACTCCACCCGCCAGCGCTTCGTGACCATCGAGTTCGACTATGCACCGCGCGAGCTGGAAGCCCAGGTGATCACGCACGAGAGCGGCGTGGCGATGGAGGTCGGCCTCTCGCTCGCCCGCTTCGGCGAGAAGGTTCGCCACCTGCGCGCGAGTGGGCTGGAGGAGGGCGTGAGCACGCGGCTGCTGGTCTACGCCGGCCAGCTCATGCGGAGCGGGATCCCGCCCGCTCGCGCCTGCGAGGTGGCAGTCAGCAAGTCCCTCACCGACGACCACGAGAGCCAGCGCGCGATCGCCGAGCTGGCGCGCGCGGTCTTCGCCTAGCGTGTCGCCCGTCTGGCTGACGCACCTCGTGGCGAGCGAAGGCGGCGCCGCGGCCCAGCGTCGCGCGCAGGAGCTCGGTCCCGAGGTGCACGCCGAGATCATAGCGGTCGCCGACCGGCTGGCGGCGAGCTCGTCGGTCCTGGCGCAGCGCTGCTATCTGCACGCCGCAGCGGCCTGGCAGGCGTTCGGCGCGGCGGGCTTCCCCCGCTGGGTGGCGATCGGGCATGAGCTCGCGACGGGAGCGCCTCGCGGCGTGGAGGGTGCGCTCGCCTACTTCGCGGTCGCGCCCGTAGCGTTCGGACCGGGGGGTCTTTCCACCGCGGCCAGCTGGTGTGGCCTCGCCCGCGAGCTCGCGGCTCACTCGCCGCGGCTGGCGGCGACCTTCCTCGAGCGGACATCGTCCGTACTCGTGCGTGCTGACGCTCTCCCTCGTCTGCGCGCCTGGCTCGCGGCGGGCCGCGGCCTCCACGACACGCCCGGCTGGCGCGGCGGCGCGGTCGCCCAGGTCTTCTTCAACGCGGACCCCGCGGTTGTCATCACGCTCGCGCCCGAGCACTACCGATTCTGGGCGGAGACGCGACTGGCGCTCGCGCCGGTGGTGAAGGAGTCGGCCGCTCTCACCGCCCTGCCACCCGGGGCGGGAGCGTGGACGGATGCCGAGCGCGCGACGTTTCTCGAGCTCGTCCTCCGCTTCGCGGCCAGATCGCCGGAGTCGGCCGCCACCTGCTACCGGAGCTTGCCGCCGGCCGTCGCACCGCTCGACCCGGCATCCCGCGCCGCACTCCTCGCGGCCCTCGGCCGGTTCGAGGCGGCGAGCGGGCCGGAGGTGGCGGCCGTCGCCCCGGTGCTCGGCGCCATCGTGGAGACGGTCCCGGCGGCCGCCCGCGCCCGCGCTCTCGGCGAGGTACGCGCGACCGTGGAGCGGTCCTCCGCGGCGGGGCTCGCGGCGCTCCGCAGCCTGCCGCGTCTCTACGACGAGGCGGAGCCCGGGGCGATCGAGCGCTGGTTCCGGACGGGTCTCGCCATCGCGGAGGGAAACCCGGCTGCGGGCCGCGCGTTCTTCGCCCTCGAGTCCCGCACCAGCGTCGCCGTCCTGCGCGCCGGGTCGACGGCGGCCACGCTCGAGGACACGGAGGCGGTGTGGCGGCGCTTCGTCCAGATGCTGAGCGGGCGTCCGGCAGGTGTACGGGTGCAGCCGGGCGTATCGCTCCGCCCGCTGCTCGAGGAGTGCCCGGCGGAGAACGAGATCGCGCTCCCCGAGCGGATCGACTGGCGACCCACGCACGAGGAGAACTACCGGCTCTTCCGTGTGCTCGCCGCCGTGCTCGCGGGGCGCCGCGAGTTCGGGACCTACGCGTTCGTGCCGCCGGCGGAGCAGAACGCATCGGGTGCCGCGCTCGCCGCCTTCCTGCACCGTCCCGAACAGCCGGCGCTCCTCGAGGAGCTCTTCCTCCTCGCCGAGGGCGTGCGCATCCACCATCGGCTGGCGGCCCACTACCCGGGGCTTGCCGACGACCTCCGCTGGGCCGCGACGTGCGTCCTCGAGCGGGCGGCGGTCGAATCGTCACCCGGCCTCACGCTGGTGCTCGACACCTTGCTCGCGCTCGCCGTGGGCGGCACCGGAGATCGTCCCGCCTGGCTCTCCCCCGCGGTGGTATCGGCGGTGATGAGCGCGCTCGGGCCGCTCGCGGCGCCGTCGGCGACCGTCGAGCAGGCGATGGCTATCGCGCAGCGCCTTGCGGCGACCCTCGCCCTCGTCGGACGTCCGCGCTCGGCCGAGCTGGAGCCGATGCCGTTCTCCCTGGCGGATCTCCCCCTGATACCCGACGACTTCGGCTTGCCGATGACAGGTGAAGCTCCCGCCATCACCTCGTTCCCTGGCGAGGCCACGAGCGATGACGAGATCGCCGTCGATCTCGCCGCGCCGGCCGATGAGCTGCCCGGGATGGCCGTGCCGCTGGCGGCCGAGGAGCTCGCGCGGCTGCTCGAGGCCGGGGTCCGGCCGACGCAGGCGAGCGGCGACGGAGGCAGCGCGAGCGGTCTCTTCGTGACGCAGCTGAGGGGCAAGCTGCCGTCCGCGCTCCGTGACGGGAGTCGTGACCGCGCCGCCGAGTCGGCCGTCGGGGGGCGCCGGCCCCGGTCGGTCGGCCGCGGCGAGGAGGCCGATCCCTGCTACTTCTACGACGAGTGGGACGAGCTGATCGGGGACTACCGGAGCCGCTGGTGCCGGCTCTACGAGCGCGAGCTGATGGGGGACGGAGGCGAGTTCTTCACGCGCACGGTGGCGGACAACGTGCGCCTGATCCCCGAGGTGCGCCGGCAGTTCCAGCGCATCCGGCCCGCCATGTATCGTCCCCTGAGAGGCCTCGAGGACGGCGAGGATTTCGACCTGAATGCGGTCATCGACGCCCGCACCGACCGCCGTGCGCACCGGCCGCCGTCGACGCGGCTCTACCGCTCGCGCGTCCGCGCCGAGCGCGACGTCGCGACGCTCTTCCTCCTCGACATGAGCGCCTCTACCGACGAGCCGCTCGGCGGGGCGTCGGCCGCCGAGGGCGCCCGGCGCACCATCGACGTGGTCCGGGAGGCCCTGGTGGTGATGGCGGTGGCGCTCGAGGAGCTGGGCGACGCGTATGCCATCTACGGCTTCTCGGGCGAGGGCCGCACGAAGGTCGACTTCTACCACGTGAAGGGATTCACCGAGTCGCTGGCTCGGCCGGTCAAGGCGCGGATCGGCGGCATTTCCCCCAAGGGCAGCACTCGCATGGGAACGGCGCTCCGCCATGCCACCACGAAGCTGCGGAACGTCGCCGCGCGCTCGCGCCATCTCCTCCTGCTCTCCGACGGCTTCCCGCAGGATCTCGACTACGGCGACGACCGACGCAGCCACGCCTACGGCATCCGCGACACGGCCGCCGCGCTGCGCGAGGCGGAGGCGGCGGGGATCACGCCCTTCTGCGTGACCGTCGACCGTGCCGGCCACGACTACCTGCGGGAGATGTGCGATACTCGGCGCTACATGGTGATCGACGACACCGCGGCGTTGCCGCGGGAGCTGCCGAAGATCTACGAGCGCGAGGTCCTGTCACGGGTGGTCCCGGGGTGAGCCTGGTGATCGCGAGCCTGGGTGAGCTCCACCCCGGCGAGACGAAGAAGTTCCTGCTCACCTGCGACGGCCGGGAGCTCGAGGGCTTCCTGCTCAACTACGCCGGCGAGCACCACGCCTACGTCAACCGCTGCCGCCACGTTCCCATGAGCCTCGACTGGGTCGAGAACCAGTTCTTCACCGAGGACGGTCGGTTCGTGCAGTGCGCGACGCACGGGGCTTACTACGTTCCCGAGACCGGCGAGTGCGTGGCGGGGCCACCCTGCGGGCGGACCCTCCACCGAATTCCCCTCCGCATCGACGGAACGAGCATCGTCGCCGAGTGCCCGGGGCCGCTTCCGGACGACTAGGGTCTTTGCCCGCGCGCGTTCGCGGGAGCGGGGGCGCCGGGACGGCTCAGGTCCTCGGCCAAACGGCGCTCCGCGCCGCGGACGGCGCGAAACGCCGCTTGGCCTGCGGGTCGCCGCTCCGGCACCCCCGCTCCCGCGAACGGGTCCGCGGCATCACTCCTCGCCGAAGAAGCGGCGCCGCGCGGTCTCGTCGCAGGGCGACTCGGGGCCGCTGTGGGGAACGTCGCAGATGCGGGTCGGGTCCGCGAGGATGAGGGGCAGGGCGCGCTCGCGCCGCGCGTCGGCGGCGGGGCCGACGTCCATGAAGATGTCGGCGAACCACGTGTCGGCGCGGTGAACGCGCGCGAAGTAGGCGTCATGCTCGGCGGCGTATGCGTGGCCGGCGGTATCCCAGTCGTCGGTTGCGAGGAGGGCGTCACGCAGGACGCGTGCATCGCGGAGCGTGAGTGACATGCCTTGGCCCCAGGTGGGGTCGCTCGTCGCGGCGGCGTCGCCGATCAAAGCGACGCCATCGCGGTAGGGGTGGTCGACCCAGGTCTCGGCGCCGTCGAAGGTGGCGAGCGGGCCGGCCGCGCGTGCTTCGGTGAAGAACTCGGTGGGTACGCCGATCCCCACCGCCTCCTCGATGAAGTGTCCGAGGCTCGCTGCGCCCTGGAGGCGGCCCTCGCGCATGTCCTTGTGCCAGCCGACGTAGGCGCGCACCCGTCCCCCGCGTTGCGGGAAGAGAAGGGCGACGCGCCCCATCGGCGGATTGACGGCGTGAAACGCCGCGTCGCTCGGCGCCGGGAAATTTTCGAAGAGCACGCCGGAGAAGAGGAGGCGGTCGGGATCGTGGGTGACGCTGAACTGGCCGGCACGGCGGACCATCGACGCCCGGCCGTCGGCGCCGACGACGAGGCGGGCCTCGACCTCTTCGCGCCGTCCGTCCAGTTCGATCTGTACCCGAGGGGGTCGTCCGGGTTGGACGTCGAGCACGCGCGCGCCGCGCCGGACCTCTGCCCCGGCCCGCGCGGCCGCCTCGAGGACCAGCTCCTGCATCGCCGGGTGATAGAACGTGAGCCAGCCCGCTCGTTGCGGTGTGGTCTCGATCAGATCCCGGGCGATCAACGGCTCGGGGCCGCCGAGGTAGATGTTCCAGGTGCGGAGCTCGTTCCCACACTGCGTCGCCAGGAACTCGTGGATGCCGAGCGCCTTCGCCTCGGCGACCCCCCAGGGCGAGAGCGCCTCGCCGCGGACGCGGTCGCGGAAGCGCTCCTCACGCTCGACGACCAGAACGCGCGCGCCGTGCTGGGCCGTGGCGCGGGCGAGAGCGGAGGCGCCGAGACCTCCGCCCACGGTGACGACGTCATACCGTGCTCTCGCCGTCGGCGCCTCGTGCCCCGAGCTCCGCGGTCAAGACTGCGCGGAGGCGACCTTCTGCTCGCGGGGCGTCTCGGCGCTACGGCCCTGGGTCAGGAACTTCGTCTGGAACGACTCGGGGGTGAGGCCGAGGTTCAGACGACCTTCCTCTAGCCAGGTGTGGCGTCCGGCGATGACGTTGGCTGCCACGGCGTTCTTGCTGGCGTCGTCGTTGCGCCAGAGGTCGCGGAAGAGTCGGTCGATGCGCCGGCGGGAGTTCCGGCAGAAGAGATCGGCGAGCTCGACCGCCGAGCCGGCGTCGGGGGCGCGCGCATCGCTCATCTGCCGCGCCCGCGAGATCACCGCCGACATCGCGAAGAGCTCCATCACGATGTCGACCGCGCGGAAGAGGAAGCCCTGCTTGCGCTCCATCTTGGCCTGGTAGACGGCCATGCCGTGGAAGCTCGCGCGCGCCAGCTTGCGGGCGCGCCGCTCGACGAAGCGGAGATGCCGCGCGAGCGGACCGAAGTCGCCGTAGGCGAAGGGGGTCCGGAGCCCGCGCACCCAGAGCGGCGGGTACCACCTGGCGTAGAAGGAGAGGATCTTCGGCATGGCGGCGGCCTTCGCCCCGAAGCCGTTCTGCGGGTCGATCATCGCGCCGGCCACCTGCAGGTGCTTGTCGACCGCCTCGCGGGCCATGAAGAGGTGCATCACCTCGCTCGAGCCCTCGAAGATGAGGTTGATGCGG
>Ga0126369_10000842_pt1 | contig 20748 bp, 20 predicted proteins | sample PanSoiMetaPlot_1_FD_109646 | JGI IMG/M metagenome (GOLD analysis project Ga0126369, IMG submission 109646) | Tropical forest soil microbial communities from Panama - MetaG Plot_1 | ecosystem: Environmental > Terrestrial > Soil > Tropical forest > Bulk soil | place: Panama | collected 2016-02-17 | reverse complement strand
GTGCTGGTGGCCGTGGTGGTGGTCATCGGCTGGCGCGCTCCCCTCGTGGATCGGACCCTGATAGGACGCGGCCCGCCCGCCCGCGGGTTTCGTGACCTGCGTTACACCACCACCACGCACCGTGGCAAGGGGGCGGTTCAGCCGTCCGCACGAGTTTTGCTCCGGGCCTGCGCCCGGTGTCGGTTACGCGAGCGTGCCGATGTCCAACTAGCATCGCAAGCCATCCCATGATCGTGCTGACTTCACGTCGCATGGCGCGGCGAACTCGCCACGATCATGGAACGCCTTCAGACCAACTTTCGCAAGCTAGACATATCGCTGGACTGGCGAATTGCGCGAGCCATCAAAGACGGGCGAGGGCCTCACGAAGCGGGTCAAGGCCGAGTGAGCCTAGCGCGAGCGCCTGGCTGTGGAACTCCTTCAGGTCGAAGTCAGCTCCCTTGCGCTGGCGCGCGTCATCCCGCGCCTGCAGCCAGATCCGCTCGCCCAGCTTGTACGACGGCGCCTGGCCCGGCCACCCGAGGTACCTGTTCAGCTCGAATCGCAGCATCTCCTCCTCTACCTGCACCCGCGAGCGCAGGTACTCCCATGCCAGGTCCGCGTTCCAGGTCTGGCCCGGATACCAGCGGGAATCGGCCGGGATCGGCAGCTGCAGGTGGACGCCGATGTCGACGACCACCCGGGCGGCCCGCAGCAGCTGCGCGTCCAGCATCCCCAGCTTGTTGCCGGGATCGGCTAGGTAGCCGAGCTCGTCCATGAGCCGCTCGGCGTACAGCGCCCACCCCTCGCCATGGCCCGATACCCAGCTCAGCAGCCGCTGCCAGCGGTTCAGCCGGTCGCGCAGGAACACGGCCTGTGCGACCTGCAGGTGGTGACCGGGAACCCCCTCGTGGTAGATCGTGGTGACTTCCTTCCAGGTGGAGAATTCCTCCACGCCATTGGCCAGCGCCCACCACATGCGCCCCGGCCTGGTCCAGTCTTCGCTTGGGCCCGTGTAGTAAATCCCGCCGTCACTCGTGGGGGCGATCATGGCCTCGATCCGCCGCGCGGGCTCCGGGATGTCGAAATGCCGGCCGTCCAGTTCGGCGATGGTGGCATCGGCCAGGCCCTGCATCCAGTCCCGCAGCGCCTGGCGGCCGGTGATCTTGCGGGCCGCATCGGACTCCAGCACGGCGACTGCTTCAGGGACCATCCCCGATGGAGTGATCTCGCCGGCGACCCGGGCCATGTCGTCCTCGATGCGCTGCACCTCAGCCCAGCCCCAGGCGTAGGCCTCGTCGAGGTCGAGCGTCGCGCCCAGGAACGATCGCGAGGCCAGGCTGTAACGCTCGCGCCCGACCGCGTCCGGCTCGGGAGCCAGCGGCAGCAGCTCTTGCTCGAGGAATATCCCGAGCTCGGCCGTTGCGGCCGACGCCGCCGCGGCCGCGCGATCCAGATCGGCTCGCATCGCCCCGTCGGCGCCCGTGCGCTCGGTCAGCAGATAGTAAAAGCCCGAGTCCGGTGCCGACCACTCGGCGCACTGCTTCGCGCACGCGATGACCTGGCGCCTGGCGGCGACCTGACCACGGGCCGCCGCCTCGCGGTAGGTGCGCCGCAGGCCCGCGTATGCGGCCGGTACCGCCGTCATCCGCGCGGCCAGGTTGTGCTGAGCCTCATGCCCGTCGACCGGCATCAAGTCAAACACCTGGCGCACGCCCTGCACCCAGCTGGAGATCACGTTCAGGTCGCTGGTGGTGGCACCCGAGCGGTAAAGCTCGCTCGCGACCGTCAGCCGCTCCAGCATCGCCTGACGCGCGACCTGCCCGGCGTAGTCGTCGACGGACACCTGGCCGAGCGCGGCGATCGTCGCCGCATCGAGCTCGGCGCGAGCGTCGAAACCGTCCGGGCTCAGATCCGACATCAGGTCGTCGTAACCGACGATGCCCACCGCGGTGGCACCAACCGGGTTCAGCCTCGCGAACTCCGAAACGTGCCGCTCAGCGATCTCGTCGATCGGGTTCATGCACGCGACCATACCGGCCGGGCCGTGAAATGCTGCCAGCGGAGGTGAAAGCGATGCCGGAACGGCAGGCGGAACGGCAGTACCCCGAGCTGGTCCAGGTCGTGCTGGACACCACCGACGCCCGCGCGCTCGCAGAGTTCTACCGGCAGCTCCTCGGCTATCGCTACCGTCCGGGCGACGAGCCGCCCGCGCCGGGACAGCCCGACCCTCGCGGGCAGGACTGGCTGGTACTGGTCGACGACACCGGATCCCGGGCCCTGGCGTTCCAGCAAGTCACCGCCCTGGCGCAGACAACGTGGCCTGATGATGCCGTCCCGCAGCAGTTGCACCTAGACATGACCGTGCCGACTACGGCGGCGTTGGACGCCCAGCACGACCGGGTGCTCGCGCTCGGCGCCCGGCTGCGGTACGACCGGTCGGCGGACCCGGACGAGCCGCTGCGCGTGTATTCGGACCTGGATGGCCACCTGTTTTGCATCTTCGTGGGCTGATCAGCCGGGCAGCGGCGCAAGCCGAGGCAAGCTCCGGACCGGCTCGCGGGGACATACCGGTGAGTAGGTACGCTTGTCCGGACCCGCCGGAAGGTCATGCCGGAGGCGCGCCAGGCAGGCACGGCGCGGCGGGCCGGACGGCGGCGCGACGGTCGGGAGGCTGCGGGATGGAATTCGGATACGACGCGCGGACCGAAGAACTACGCGGCAAGCTGCTGGCATTCATGGACGACCACGTGTATCCGGCCGAGCCGGTTTTCGCGGAGCAGGTGGCGCAGGCGGCGGAGTCGGGGCAGATATGGCAGCGCCCCGCGGTGATCGACGAGCTCAAGGCCAAGGCACGCGCCCAGGGCCTGTGGAACCTGTTCCTGACCAGGCGCGCGCCGTCGGCCAGCGGCCCGCACGGGCACGAGAAGGAGCAAGCTGACCGGATCGCCGCGCAGCACGGCGCCGGGCTCACGAACCTGCAATACGCGCCGCTGGCCGAGATCACCGGGCGCAGCGGCGCCCTCGCGCCCGAAGCCGTGAACTGCGCCGCCCCCGACACCGGCAACATGGAACTGCTCGCCGAGTTCGGCAGCGCCGAGCAGATCGAACGCTGGCTGCTGCCGCTGCTCGACGGCGAGATCCGGTCGGCGTTCTGCATGACCGAGCCCGACGTGGCCTCCTCGGACGCGACGAATATCGCGACCTCGATCGTCCGTGACGGCGGGGAGTACGTGATCAACGGCCGCAAGTGGTGGTCGTCGGGCGCCATGGACCCCCGGTGCAAGCTGTTCATCGTGATGGGCAAAACGGACCCGTCCGCCTACTCGCACCGCCAGCAATCGATGATTTGCGTGCCGCCGGACACCCCTGGCGTGAAGATCGAGCGAAGCATGCGCGTGTTCGGCTTCACCGATTCGACGCACGGCGGGCACGCCGAGGTGGAGTTCCGCGATGTGCGCGTCCCGGCGGCGAACCTGATTGCCGGCGAGGGAGACGGCTTCGCGATCGCCCAGGCCAGGCTGGGGCCCGGGCGCATCCACCACTGCATGCGGCAGATCGGCTCGGCCGAGCGGGCGCTCGAGGCGATGTGCCGCCGCGCCACGAGCCGGGTGGCCTGGGGCAAGCCCCTTGCCGAGCAGGGCGTGGTGCAGGACTGGATCGCCGAGTCCCGGGTGCGGATCGAGCAGGCCAGGCTGCTCGTGCTGAAGACGGCGTGGCTGATGGACACCGTGGGCAACAGAGGCGCTCACACCGAGATCCAGGCGATCAAGATCGTGGTCCCGAGAATGACAGAGTGGGTGCTCGACAAGGCGATCCAGGTGCACGGCGGCGGGGGAGTCAGCCAGGAGTTCCCGCTGGCCCAGGCCTGGGCCGGGGCCAGGGCGCTGCGGTTCGCCGACGGACCCGACGAGGTACATAAGCGCTCGATGGCGCGCCGTGAGCTTCGCAAATACCGGAGCTGACCAGCCATTCGTCGGCAGAGCAGGAAAGGATCATCCTTATGTCAGAACACAGTCCGCGCGTGGCGGTCGTGACAGGCGGTGCCCGGGGAATCGGGGCCGCAGTGGCCCGCCGCCTGGCCTCTGACGGCATGGCAGTCGCCGTGATCGATTTGAAAGAAGGCGACTGCGCAACGACCGTCGACGCGATCACGTCGGTCGGCGGCCGCGCGATCGCGGCCGGGGCGGACGTCAGCGACGCGGCCCAGGTCGCCGCGGCGGTAGAGGCGGTCGCCGCCGAGCTCGGCCCGCCGGTGGTGCTCGTGAACAATGCCGGCGTGATCCGCGACAACCTGCTGTTCAAGATGACCGACGACGATTGGGACACGGTCTTGGGCGTGCACCTGCGCGGCTCCTTCCTGATGAGCCGCGCCTGCCAGAAGCACATGGTGGAAGCCAGGTTCGGTCGGATCATCAACCTCTCGTCGAGCTCGGCGCTCGGGAACCGGGGCCAGGCGAACTACTCCGCGGCCAAGGCTGGCCTGCAGGGCTTCACCAAGACGCTCGCGATCGAGCTCGGCCAGTTCGGCATCACCGCCAATGCGATCGCGCCCGGCTTCATCGCGACCGACATGACCGCTGCCACGGCGGCCCGGGTGGGCATGGACTTCCAGGCCTTCCAGGAGGCCGCGGCCACCCGGATCCCGGTGCGACGAGTCGGGCAGCCCGAGGATGTCGCGCACGTTGCCTCGTTCCTGGCCAGTGCGGGTGCCGGGTTCGTTTCGGGCCAGGTCATCTACGTGGCGGGCGGGCCGCTCTGCTGATCGAAAGGAATGACGGTGCTGAGCGAAGGTAACGGGCAGGGCCCAGGCGGCGGCGACCTCGCCACCAGCGACCTGCGCCGGCAGGTGCGGGACTTCCTGGCGGCGCACGACCCGGGGACGACGGAGCGGCTCGAGTTCGTCCGGGCCAGGTTCGATGCCGGGCTGGCCTGGGTGCACTACCCGCAGGGCCTGGGCGGGCAGGGACTGCCGCGGACTATGCAGAAGATCGTGGACGCGGAGTTCGCAGCGGCGAACGCGCCCACCAACCGGCCCGAGCGCAACGGCATCGGCCTGGGCATGGCCGCCCCGACGATCCTGGCCTACGGCTCGGACGAGCAGAAGCGGCGCTGGCTACGGCCGCTGTGGACGGGCGAAGAGATCTGGTGCCAGCTGTTCAGCGAACCAGGCGCCGGTTCTGACCTAGCGAACCTGGCCACCCGGGCGGTCCGCGACGGGGACCGGTGGATCATCAATGGCCAGAAGGTCTGGACCTCCAGCGCGCACATCTCCCGGCGCGCGCTGCTCGTCACGCGAACCGATCCGGACCAGCCCAAGCACAAGGGCCTGACCTACTTCAGCGTGGACATGACCGCGCCGGGCGTAGAGGTCAGGCCGCTGCGGCAGGCCACGGGCGAAGCCGAGTTCAACGAGGTGTTCCTGACCGACGTAGTCATCCCGGACGCCGACCGGATCGGCGAGGTCGGCCAGGGCTGGCAGGTGTCGATGGCGACGCTGATGAACGAGCGGGTCGCGCTCGGCGCGTTCACCCTGCCCCGCGAGGGCGGCGCGATCGGCATCTCGGCCCGGACCTGGCGCGACCGGCCGGAGCTGCGCACGCGGGGCATGCACGAGCGGCTGCTGCGGCTGTGGGCCCAGGCCGAGGTCTCCAGGCTGGCCTCGGAACGGCTACGCCAGCAGCTGGCCGCCGGGCAGCCGGGGCCCGAGGGATCCGGGGCCAAGCTCGTATTCGCGCGGCTGAACCAGGAGATCACCGACTTCGAGCTCGAGCTGCTGGGGCCGGAAGGGCTGCGCTACGGCGACTGGTCGATGCGCCGCCCGGACGGCGCCGACTTCTATGGCCGCGACGCGGGCTACCGGTTCCTGCGGGCTAAGGGCAACTCGATCGAGGGCGGAACCTCCGAGATCCTGCGCAACATCGTGGCCGAGCGTGTTCTCGGGCTGCCGCCAGAGATCCGGGTCGACAAGGACAAGCCATGGAAGGACCTGCCCCGGTGAGCCAGCAAGGCGAGACGACGACGGAGCCGAAGGTGACGGCCGCCGATGACGGTGCCAGCCAGGCCGGCACCGGGACCCATGCCGGGGCCGACCGGGCGGCCGCCGTCGGGACGCGGCTGCCCGACATGACTTACAGCGACCAGGAGACCGAGCTGCGCTCAGCGGTCAGGTCGGTCCTGGCGGACAAGGCGTCCTGGCCCGCCGTGCTGGCCAGAACGGAGACGGCGCAGACCTATGACGCCGGGCTGTGGCGGACGCTAGCGGCGGACGTCGGCTGCGCAGGTCTGCTCGTGCCCGAGCCGCTCGGCGGGGCCGGGGCGTCGTTCCGTGAGGCGGCGGTGGTGGCAGAGGAGATCGGCCGGGCGCTCGCGCCGGTGCCGTTCCTGGGCAGCGCGGTGATCGCGACGGTCGCCCTGCTATCTGCCGCCGAGAGCGAGGCCACGCCTGGGCCGGCCGCGAACGTGCTCGCCGGGCTGGCCGCGGGCACCACGACCGCTGTCCTCGCGGTGCCGTTCGCGACCATGCCAGGTGGCACAGCGGCGGTGCCTACGGTGCGCGTCGGCCCGACCCCCGAGCACGCCACCGGGGAGTACCAGCTCAGCGGCACGGTGACCGGCGTCGCCGACGCGCTGCCCGCCGATGTCCTGATCGTGCCAGCCGACGGCGTTCCGTTCGGGCTCTACGCCGTGCCAGCCTCCGACTCCGGCGTCACGGTCTCGCCGGTGACGTCGCTGGACATGACCAGGCAATTGGCCGACATCACGCTGACGGAGGCGTCCGCCGCCCGCATCGTGGCCGGGCCAGCGGCCGAGCAGGCAATGGCGTCTGCGCTGCAGGCCGGGGCGGCGATGCTCGCGGCCGAGCAACTTGGCCTGGCCGACCAGGCGCTTGAGGTCACCGTGGCCTACGTCAAGCAGCGGCAAGCCTTCGGCAGGCCGGTCGGCTCGTTCCAGGCCATCAAGCACCGGCTCGCCGACCTGTGGGTCGCTGTGGTTCAGGCGCGGGCTGCATCCAGGTACGCGGCCGCCTGCCTGGCCGATGCAGACCCTGATGCACCCGTCGCGGTCGCTCTCGCAAAGGCAGCCTGCTCCGATACGGCGCTGCTGGCGGGGCAAGAGATGGTGCAATTGCACGGCGGCATCGGCTTCACGTGGGAGCACCCGGCGCACCTGTTCCTCAAGAAGGCCAAGGCCGACTCGATCGCGCTGGGCACGGCCGACCGGCACCGAGCCAGCCTGGCCGAGCTGGCCGACCTGCCGTCGGCGCCCTAGTCGGCCAGGGCGGCGAGGCGCTCGCGTTCGGCGGGGCTGAACGGGACGGGAGCGTGCCTGTCGGCGTCCCAGCGGACCGTGACCACCCGAGCCTCGGCAGCCACCTCGCCCGATACGGTGACGATGGTCTCCCGCGTGGTCAGGCTCGTGGTGCCCAGGCGCTCCACCTCCATGCGCACCGTCACCCTCCGGTCGGGAAGGCGTACCTCGGCGCGCAGGTCGATCTCGAGCCGCACGACGACGTAATGCGGATCGCTGCCCAGCACGGTGGTGTAGAACGCGTCCCTGCCCTCCTCCAGATAGGTCAGGAAGATCGCGTGGTTGACGTGGCCCAGGGCGTCGATATCCCGCCACCGGACGCTCACCTCGTGCTCGAACGGCGGGCCGGTCAATGCCCGCGGAAGGCTTCCTCGAGCCACCAGGAGCCGCGCTCTGAGGTGATCTTGGCATCGACCACGATCGGCTTGTCCCTCGGCCCGGCCAGCCACTCGCGAAGCGGCGCGAGGTCGGCGGCCTGGCGCACCTTGGCCGCCGCGCAGCCGAAGCCGCGGGCGATGCTGGCGATATCGGTCGGCGGGAACCGCACCGTGTCGAGCGGATGGCCGTCCGGCCCGAAATGGTGCACCTCGGCCCCATAGGCCTCGTCATCGTAGACGACGACCACCAGGGGCAACTCCAGCCTGACCGCGGTCTCCAGTTCGGTGATCCCCATCAGCGCCCCGCCGTCGCCAAGCGCGGCGACGGTCAGCCGGTCGGGCCTGGCAATGGCCGAGCCGATCGCCGACGCGAGCCCGAGCCCGATCGACTGGTAGGCCTGGGTGAAGGTGAACCCGTCGGCATCCGGGACCGACAGGTACATGCTCGGGTAGCCCATGAAGTTGCCGGAGTCGATGGCGACGATCCGCTCTGCGGGCAGCAGGTCGTCAAGCGCGATCGTAAGCGTGCGCGGGTCGATCCGGCCCTCGCCGCCATCGTCGTCGTACGGAACATCCCGCCAGCGGACCTGGGCTGCGATGCGATCGCGGAGGGCCACCGAGCGATAGCCAACCAGGCCATCACCTGATTCGCCGGACCCAGAGCCGTCCCCGTCCGCGCCGCCGAGCAGCGCGAGAACCTCCCGCGCGGCCACCCCGACGTCTCCGGTGATGCCAAGGTCGACAGGCCGGTGCGCACCGAGCGCCCTGGGGTCGTCGTCCACCTGGGCGACGATCGTGTCCTTGCCGATCAGCGTGCCATGCCGGAGCGTCCACATGTTCAGCGAGCAGCCCCAGCCCACGACCACGTCGGCGCCCCGAATCAGCTCGGCGGCCAGCGGCGAGGCGAAGCCACCGCTGACGTCCAGGTCCCACGGGTTGCCACGGAACAGGCCCTTGGCCGCCGCTGAGGTGGCAAGGAGCGCGCCGCAGGCGGCCGCGAGGCGCTCCAGGTCGGCCCCGGCAGCGGCGTTCCGCGCGCCCCGGCCCGCGATGAATACAGGCCTTGCGGCCCGTGTGATGGCATCTGCCAGATTCGCCGCGGCACCGGCCGGCAGCGGCCCGGGCTCCGTCCGCGCGGGCCGGACGATCTCGGGTAGCTGGCACTGCGCAGCTTGCACGTCCAGCGGCAGCGCCAGGATCACCGTCCTGCGCTCCTCCGCCGCTGTCCGCCAGGCTCGCACCGTGTCGTCGACGGCGAAGCTGGCCGAGTGCAGCCGCGCGGGCGCAGCGCCCACCGCCCGGCTGATCGCGTCGACGTCGATGCGGAAATTCGACCGCACCGCGGTGGCGGCCACGTCAGCTGCGAGCACGACGAGCGGGGTGCGGCTCTTGGCCGCCTCGGTGATCCCGGTCAGGGCATTGGTCAGGCCCGGTCCCTGGTGCACCGACAAGATCGCGGGTCGGCCGGCCAGTCGCGCCCAGCCGTCGGCCATGCTCGCCGCACCGCACTCGTGCCTGGCCGCAACGAACCGCGCGCCGCGAGCGATCAACGCGTTCGTCACGTGGAAGTTGCCGCTGCCGACGACGCCGAACACGGTGTCTGCACCAAAGTCAGTCAGCACCGTGGCGACCGCGTCGGTCACCTGCATCAGGAATACTCCACCAGGGCCAGAGCGCGGCATGGGCTGCCAGAGCCGCCGACGATCGGCAGCGGTCCCGCGATCACCACGGCACCCGTCGCGGGCAGCCTGGCCAGGTTCTGCAGCTGGGTCAGGCCGTACTTGCCCGCGCCGAGCAGCGCGGAGTGACACGGGAACGGCGGGTCGAACGAGTGCGCCGTTCCCGCGTCAGTGCCTACGGTCTCCACGCCGATGCCGATCACCGGGGCGTGCTCGGCCAGCCAGCGCGCGCACTCCACGGACACGCCCGGGGTATGCGGGCCGGTCTCGTTCGCGTTCAGGAACTCGTCCTGGCTGTGCGAGCGAGCGTCCCACCCGGTCCGGTACAGCAGCCAGCCGCCCTCGGGAAGATCCCCGTGCTGGGACTCCCAGGACCTGATGTGGTCGACCTCGAGCAGGAAGTCCGGGTTGGCGGCCGCCTCGGCGCTGAAGTCGAGCACGACCGCAGGGGCAATCAGGTGGTCGGCGGGGACCTGCGCGACATCGGCCAGGTCCCGGCCGCTTGCCCAGTGGATCGGTGCGTCGAAGTGCGTTCCCGTGTGCTCGCCAGTGGCGATGTTGTTCCAGTACCAGGCGGGCCCGCGCTCGTCGTACCGGCTGATCTCGGTCAGGCCGAACGGAATGGTGTTCCCGAACGGCTCCGGCAGCTTGATCACTGGCGTGGCTGCGCTGAGCGGCGCGGTCAGGTCGATGACCTCGATGGTGCTGAGCCGCAGGGCGGCGACGAGGGCGTCGAGAACGGGCATGAACGAACCTCCTGCGGCCTGTGTGACGGGAATGACCATTACAGCCTGCACCACTCGGCGTGCGCTGTGAAGGCCGATCGGGGCAATGTACAGTCGGCGCAGGATGGTGCGGGTATGTCGGGGAGGTCAGCTCAGATGCGGTCGGTAGCCGGAGCGGGCGTGGTGGTGACCGGTGCGGGCAGCGGCATCGGCGCCGCGCTCGCCCGCAGGTTCGCGGCGGAGGGCGCGCGGGTCGTGCTGAACGATGTGAACGCGGCGCCAGTGACCGCGGTCGCGCAGTCGTGCCAGCCTGCTGGCGAGGGCATAGTGGTCGCTGTGGTCGGCGACGCCGCCACGCAGGACGGCGTGGCCACACTGATCGCCGAGGCTCGCAGGCACCTCGGTGAGATCGACCTGTACTGCGCGAACGCCGGGATCGCGCGCGGTGGAGGCCCAGCCGACGCCGCCGAGGCGGACTGGGCCGATTCCTGGCAGGTGAACGTGATGGCCCACGTCCGGGCGGCACGGCTGCTGCTCGGCCCCTGGCTGGAACGCGGCAGCGGCCACCTGATCTGCACGGTGTCGGCGGCGGGGTTGCTGGCCATGCCCGGCTCTGCCACCTACACGGTCACCAAGCACGCCGCGCTCTCATTCGCCGAGTGGCTCTCGCTGACCTACCGGCACCGCGGCCTGACCGTGCAAGCGATTTGCCCGCAAGGGGTGCGCACCGCGATGTTCGACGGCAGCGAGCCCGGCGCGGAGAAGCTGCTCGGCCCTGGCGCGATCATGCCCGAGGACGTGGCGGATGCGGTGATGGCGGGCATCGCCGACGGCCGGTTCCTGATCCTGCCGCACCCGGAGGTGGCCGCCTACTACGCCGGTCGGGCCGCCGACCCTGATCGTTGGCTCGGCGGCATGAACAAGCTGTCCCGCTCCCTGGAAGACGATCGGGCCTGAGTCGGGCGGCTCGGGCTGGATTCACGCGGTCGGTCGGCTGCGCCGCTGCTGGCGCAGTGCCATCCCAGTGGCGGCGCCGACGAGCACAAAGACGATGAGGAAGACCAGGTTCGGGAACGGAGAGCCTACGCCGTTCGAGTTCGCCGCCGCCATGAACTGAACGGCGAATACCGCGCACGGCACCGCCGGAATGGCGATGAGCGCGATCAGCCCGCGCGCGACCCGCCCCGGCAGCGTCAGAGCCAGAGCGATGCCGACGGCCGCCAGGATGGCGATCGCCACCAGCACAGCGGGGCCGGTGGGTATCAGCGCACGGTAGTAATACTGCGAGATCGCTCCCGTCCCCAGGCCCGATGCCGCCACCACGAGCCAGGTCTTCCAGGTCATGATCTCGACGCCGCGTCGCGGTCCCGGCCCGGCGGTCAGCGCGATCGCCTGCACGGCCAGGGCGATGCAGAAACTGGCCTCCAGCCCGTCGGTGCTGAACCTAAGGGCCGACCGGATCGCCAGCATGGAGAACAATGCCGCGGCCAGGATCGCAGCGCCGGCGGCCTCGCGCCGGAACCGGAACGCCACCAGCACCGGCAGCGCGACGGCCAGCGCCGGTAGATAGTAGTCGCTCAGCGGATAGGTCCATTCCGGCCCGAACGGCCATGCTTCGCGTACCCAGCGCACGACGAGAATGCCGAGCAGCATGGCGGGGAGTGCGGTGCTGCACACGGCGAGTGCGTCGCGCCAGCTGACCTCGCCCATGCGGGTCATGGTTGACCTGAACCTGGCGCTCAGCCCGCCGCCGATCAGGTCCGCGGCCTCGGCCGGAGACGGTCGCTGCTGGTCGTCCGGAGCCGAGGCGAGCAGAACGCCGATCATCTCCTCGCCGTAAACGCGGCGGTGATCGGCCGGGAACCAGGCCAGCAGGCGGCGGTAGCGGCGCTCGAGCACGCCCTCGCCGTTCACGCGGTACCGCCGGCGAGGCCCGTACGCCGGAGCGCCACGTGTGCCGCCCCGGCCGCGAGCTTGCGCAGCCGAGCCGTCGCGACGCTGGCATGGGCGGTCAGCCGCGCGGCCTCGGCGGCCAGCAGCTCGGTGCCCGATGGCGTCAGCCGGTAGTAACGGCGGAGCCTGCCGTCGACGACCTCCTCGCGGTCGATATCCACCGCACCGTCGGTTCGGAGCCGGTCGAGCGCCGCGTACAACGTTCCAGCCCGGAGCCTGACGCGGTCATCGGAGATGCGCGCCACGTCGGTCATGATCGCGTAGCCATGTTGGGGCCCGGCCGCGAGCGCGGTCAGGATGAGGAACGTCGGCTCCTGGATGCCATGTTTAGTCATACCAGCGTTATATACCGATCATCGGTACGTTGGCAAGCGGAACAGATCTCCTTCCGGCCGCCTACACTGAGCGCCGTGCCGCATCTCGCTGCATTCCTTTTCGTGGCCGCGCTGATCGTGATCACGCCGGGCCCGGATATGGCACTGGTCGCGACCAACGCCGTGAACCGCGGCCGCGGCGCGGCGCTGGCGACGGCGGCGGGCGTATGCGTCGGCCTGCTGGTATGGACCGGGGCCTCGGCGGCGGGCTTGGCAGCCGTGCTGAGCACCTCAGCGGTGGCGTTCACAGTGGTCAAGCTGGCCGGCGCGGCGTACCTGGTGATCCTGGGCATACAGGCGCTGCTTGGCGCCAGGCGGGCGGAGTCGCCGGGTCTCGGCGGAGCGGAGTCGGCTGGCGCCAGCCGAACACGGCGATCGTTGGCGCCGAAACGAGGACTGGGCGGCTCGCCGTTCCGGCAAGGGCTGGCCTGCAACCTGCTGAACCCGAAGATCGCCGTGCTGTTCACCAGCCTGATCCCGCAGTTCGTCGTCCCCGGTCCGACGGCAGCATGGCAATCAGCTGGCCTGGCGGCGATCTTCGTCGCGATGGGCCTTGCCTGGCTGACCGGCTTCGCCCTAGCCGCCAGCGCGGCTCAGGGCGTCCTGCGCAGCCCCCGAGTGCAGCGGGTACAGCGAGTGGTCACTGGCACGGCCCTCGTCGGGCTCGGGCTGCGGCTCGCCGCCGAGACCCGCTGAGCCTGCCGAGGGCATAAGACGGCACCGACGGGTCGGTCGGCGCGGCGTCGGCAGGGGCAAGTGCCCACTTTTCCCGTCCTGGCGTCATGATCACGCCCGGTTCGGGCGGGTATGTGACATGCCAATCCGGGAAAAGTCAAACCGACCAGACTTCTAGGCCTGATTGTCCGTTTCGAGGAGCCGAATTCGTTTGCCACGCGATTGGCCCGCCAGCCAGGCTAAGCCGGTGGCCGGGCCGTTCTTTGTCGCTGGTACCGGCCGATGCGGTACCAGCCACCTGACGCGAGTGCTCGGCGAGCACCCCCGGGTGCACGCCCTGGTGTGGGAAAGCAGGTTTCTGGTGGACCCCGGCGGATTCGAGGATCTCGCGCGGGCGCTGACAGTGGCGTATACCCCCTACCACTCCGACGACGCACTGCGGCGGCTGGACTGGCTGCTCACTCAGCGACTGACCGGGCTGACCTACGAGGCGTTCCGGGGCTGGGGCTTGGCGGCTGAGATCGGCGCGGAGCGGTACCAGGCCGCGTGCGACCGGCTGTGGCAGCTGCTGACCTGGTACGAATTCGACGAGGAGGTGCCGCCGCTGACCAACGAGCATGGGCGGGAGTACGCGGCGGGGGAGCCGCGGTCTCTGCGGCGGGTCGTGGCCAGGTACTTCGCTGACCGCAGCGAGTTGATTGCCATTGTGCGCGAGTTCACCGACGACCTGTTCGGCGGCGCGGCGAGCCGGGCCGGCAAAGCGACCTGGTGCGAGAAGACGCCGTTTAACCTGCTGTCCATGCCCTTCCTGCTGGAGGTGTTCCCCGAGGCCACCGTGGTGGTGATCACCCGGCACCCGTACCACGTCGCCGCCTCCCACCTGGACCAGTCGTGGGCGCCATCGGACCTGCGCCAGGTGCTGAACTGGCTCGAGCCGATCTACCGGCGCTGGCTGGCGCAGCGCCGCGAGCTGGCCAATGATCCCCGCCACGTGGAGGTCAAGGCCGAGGAGCTGGCCGCCGACTGGCAGGCGAGCAGGACGACATTGTTCGAGCGCCTCGGCCTGCCCGACGCGCACACCCCGAGCGCTTTCGCGGCCAGCCTGCTCGACCACCGGGATGGCCAGCTCGGTCCTGCGCAGCGGGCCCAGGTCGCGGCCAGGCTCTGCTGGGCCGCTGAAGAGCTCGGCTACCAGCCGTGATCACCGACCATTCGCTGAGGCTGGATCGGATATGACAAGGAAATCGTGGATGCTCGATGAGCTCGCGTACGCCGGGCCAGAGCATCTTGATCCCGAGTTCGTGGCTGGATTCGACCGCAAGCAGGGCTATCCGGATCCGGCCGCCGACCTGGCGGTGCTCCGCGAGCACGGGGTCGGCGGGCGCAGCACGGTCGTGGATCTCGGCGCCGGGACCGGGCGCTTCGCGCTGGCGGCCGCGCTGCATGTGGGCCGGATCGTGGCCGTCGACGTCTCGCCGGCGATGCTCGCCGCCCTTCAAGAGCGCGCCACTACGGCCGGGATCGCCAACGTCGAATGCGTGCGGGCCGGCTTCTTGTCTTACCAGCACGTCGGCCAGCCCGCCGATGCGGTATTTACCCGCAACGCCCTGCACCAGTTGCCCGACATGTGGAAGGTGCTGGCCCTGCACCGGATCGCCTTGCTGCTGCGGCCGGGCGGCGTTCTGCGTCTGCGGGACCTGATCTTCGACTTCGGGCCCGCCGAGGCCGAGCCATACCTGGACGCCTGGCTCGGCGGGGCCGTGAGCGACCCCGAGCTCGGGTACACGGCCGACGATTTCGCCGAGCATCTGCGCAGCGAGTTCAGTACCTTCCGGTGGCTCTTCGAGCCGATGCTGGCCGCGGCCGGCTTCACGATCGTGTCCGCTGACTTCGAGGGCGCGGTGTATGGCGCGTACACCTGCATCAGGAGCTGATCGCGCGGCGGCCCCACGGGCGGCGAAGAGCGCAAAACCGATCAAGCGCCGACCGCCCGCTCGGGCCAGACTTGGAGCGTGAGCACGTCCCAGGACAGGTTCGTAGCCTTCGTGAACTCGCTGACGATGCACCTGGATGACCACGAGTCGCGTGGTGCGGTCCTTGCGGCACGGATGCACCTGTCGAGATTTCATTTCGACCGGGTGGTGTCGTCGGTGAGCGGCGAGACGCCGGCCCGCTTCAGGCGACGCGTCCTGCTGGAGCGGGCCGCGTACCGCCTTGTGACCTGTGACCGGACTGTGCTGGAGATCGCGGTCGAGGCAGGGTACTCCTCGCACGAGGCCTTCACGCGCGCATTTCAGCGCGCCTACGGCGCGCCGCCGACGTCGTGGCGGGCGGCGCCACGCCGGATCCAGCTCGATGCCCCGAACGGGGTGCACTTCCATCCCCCGGGCAGCCTGCGGCTGCCCGCTCACGCGAAGGTGACCGACATGGACCTGCTGAACCGCATGGTCGAGCATCACATCTGGCTCGTCGGGGAAATGATCGAGCGCGCCCGGCGGCTCACCGCCGACGAGCTCGACAAGCCCATCGAGCTGTCGGTGGACGACGACCGGCAGACGCTGCGGTCGCTGCTGTCGCGCCTGGTAGGCCAGATGGACATGTGGAACTGCGCGATCGCGAACCGGGCCTACGACTGGTCCGTCGAGGAGCACGAGGACCTGGACGCGATGAGGGAACGGCTCGCGGTGGTCGCTCCGGCGTTCCTCGCCGAGGTCAGGGAGGTGGTCGCGGGCGGCAGGCTCGACGAGACGTTCGTCGACGCGCTGTGCGAGCCCGCCGAGGTCTTCACCTATGGCGGGATGATCGCTCACGTGCTGACCTTCGCCGCGCACCGCCGGACGCTAGTCGTGCTGGCCCTGGGCCAGGCCGGGATCGAGGACCTCGGCTGGGGCGATCCGATGAAGTGGGTGGCCGAGCCGGTCTGATACCCGGCCCGGCGCGCCGCGCACCGGGCGATCAGGAAACTTCGGGCCGGGCCAGCAGCGCCGCGAGCTTGGGCAGGAAGTACTCCCAGCCCGCCCGGTGCTCGGCCCTGGCCTGCGCCTCGGGCTCCGTGTCGCCGTGCGGGCCGTGCTCGATCGTCACGATCGCCGGATCAGAGCCTTCAGCGGTGACCACCAATGTCCGTGGCGCCGGCTGGCGCTCGTGGTCCCACGCCCAGGTGAGCTCCAGCGTCCGGCCCGGCACGTACCGGACGATCTGCCCGGCCATCGTCTGGCCGAGCCCGTGGAAGCGGACCGCGTATGGCCCGCCGGCCGACAGGTCCGTGCTCAGCTCGCCGCCCCACCACTGGCGGAGCCGCTCCGGCACCGTGAATGCCTCCATCGCCTGGTCGGCTGTGCACCCCGGCAGTCGGACGGTCGCCCGGAGGAACGGTCCGTCATCGCTGACGACGACCCGATCGACGGTCATGGGTGGCCCCTTCGTGGCTGCCGCACAATCGCGAGGAAAATTGCCTTGAGCGTGGCAGAACGCGGAGCCATGCTAGTGCCATGTTCGGTCGGGTGTGCCTAAGTGGACGAGCTGGCCTTGGGCTGGCCCGCGCTATTGCGGCCGCCTGGCTGATCGGCTCCTCCTTCGCTCCAGTCAGCGGCGCGCGAATCTGACCCTCCCCGTTCGCGGAGAACCACGGGGGAGGGTGCGTAGCGGCGTTCAGCCGCTGGTTCTGGGCCGGTCTGAGCAGATCTCGCTCCCATGAGTCAACGCCGCGCTGTCGCATGCGGCGCGGCCGTCGGAGGAAGGACGATGAGCAAGCAGCACTTCGTGCGGGACAAGCCGCACGTGAACATCGGCACCATAGGTCATGTTGACCACGGCAAGACGACGCTGACCTCGGCGATCACCCGGATGCTCGCCGAGGCCGACCCAGTGCGCACCAGGTTCGTCGCGTTCGACCGGATCGACCGGGCGCCTGAGGAACGCCGCAAGGGCGTCACGATCAACCTCGCGCACGTCGAGTACGAGACCGCGACGAGGCACTACGCGCACGTCGACATGCCCGGCCATGCCGATTACGTGAAGAACATGATCACTGGCGCGGCGCAGGTGGACGGCGCCATCTTGGTGGTCTCCGCGGAGGACGGCGCCATGCCGCAAACCAGGGAGCACGTCCTGCTCGCCCGCCGGGTCGGCGTGCCCGCCTTGGTCGTGGCCCTGAACAAGGCGGACGTAGCCGACCCCGAGCTGCTCGACCTGGTCGAGCTGGAGGTGCGCGAGCTGCTGTCTGCCCACGGATACGACGGGCAGGAAGTGCCCGTGGTGCGGGTGTCCGCGCTCCAGGCCCTGCACGGGGACCCGGACTGGACGGCGCGGCTTGGTGACCTGCTCGACGCCGTGGACCACGCCATCCCGGTTCCACCGCGAGCCCTTGACCAGCCGTTCCTCATGCCGGTTGAGAGCGTGCTCACGATCACCGGGCGGGGCACAGTGGTCACCGGCAAGGTCGAGCAGGGCGCGGTGAGGCTCGGTCAGCCGGTCGAGGTCGTCGGGCTCGGGCCGACGGTCAGCTCGGTCTGCACCGGGCTCGAGACCTTCGGCAAGCAGCTCGACGCCGCTCAGGCCGGCGACAACGCGGCGCTGTTGCTGCGGGGCGTCAAGCGGGGCGATGTGCGGCGCGGCCAGGTGGTAGCCAGGCCCGGCTACGTTCGGCCGTGCTGCGGGTTCACGGCGCGGATCTACGCGCTGACCGCGCAGGAGGGTGGTCGGCGCACGCCGTTCGTCACCGGCTACCGGCCGCAGTTCTTCATCCGCACGACCGATGTCACCGGGGTGATTGACCTCGGCGCGGTGCCGATGGTCATGCCCGGCGACACGGCCGACATCTCGGTCCAGCTCGACCAGCCGGTGGCGCTGACCAGCGGCCAGGACTTCGCGATCCGCGAGGGCCGCCGGACGGTCGCCGGCGGCACGGTCGGCGACCTGCGCGATTAGACGCGCAGTGGCCCGGCCCCGCGATCGGCGGGGCCGGGCCACTGCCGGTTCGGCTTGGTTAGCTGAGCGCGCCCTCCAGGTCGCGTTCGCCAATCCGCTCGTGCTCGAGCTGCCCGTCGGTCACGGCCGTGGCGTCTGTGACCCCAGCAATGTCCTTCGGGCCCAGCCTGATCGAGACGGCCACCACGATCAGGGCGAGAACGGCGATCCCGGAGGCGACGATGAAGCCGCGCGAGATGCCGACCGCCAGGGCGTGGTGCATGACCTGTGCGGGCAGCGGCCCGGCCGGAAGGCCGGCCATCTGGTGCTTGATGCTGTTCGACACCGCTGTCCAGGTCACCGTGCCGAGCGCGGCGAGCCCGATCGCGCCGCCGACCTGCTGGCCGGTGTTGAGCAGGCTGGACGCGATGCCCGATTCGTCAGGCCGCACCCTGTTCAGGGCGACCAGCGACAGCGGCACGAACAGCAGGCCGAAGCCGAACGAGGTCACCAGCATCGGGCCGAGCAGCCCGCCGACGTAGCTGCTGTGCTCCGTCAGCTGCGAGAACCAGTACATGCCGCCCGCCGCGACGGCCACGCCTGCCAGCATGAGCGGCCGTGGTCCGGTGCGGCCGATGATCTGAGACACGATCCCGGACACCACCACGATGGTCACCGCGAAGGGTAGGAACGCCAGGCCGGACCGCAGGGCGCTGTAACCGAGCACCTCCTGCACGAAGATCGTCAGGAAGAAGAAGATCCCGAACATGGCGGTGGCCATGGCCAGCATCACGATGTATGCGCCGGTGCGGCTGCGGTTCGCCAGGAGTCGCACCGGGAGCAGGGCGTGGCGGCTGCGCAGCTCGATCACCGCGAAGCTGACCAGCAGCACGACGGCCGCCACAAGCGACACGATGACCTTGGTGTCTGCCCAGTGCGAGATGCCGTGCTGGTCGGTGCTCGCGTTCGACAGCCCGTAGACGAGGAGCGCCACGCCCGCGGTGGCCGTGATGGCACCGGGCAGGTCGAACCGGCCACGCTGCCGGGTGGACTCGGCCAGAACGTACCTGGCCACCAGTGCCGTCACGATGCCGATCGGCACGTTGACGAACAGGACCCAGCGCCAGGACAGGTACGTGGTGAGCAGGCCGCCGGCGATCAGGCCGACGGCGGCGCCGCCGCCGCTCATGGCGGCGTAGACACCCATGGCCCGGTTGCGCTGCCTGCCCTCCGGGAAGGTGGTGGTGATCAGCGCCAATGCGGTAGGCGCGATCATGGCGCCTCCGACGCCTTGTAGCGCGCGGGCGGCGAGTAGCCACGCCGAGGTGCTGGCGAAGCCGCCGAGCAGGGAAGCGCCGGAGAACAGCAGCAGGCCGGCGATGAAGATTCGGCGCCTGCCGAGCAGGTCGCCGGCTCGCCCGCCCAGCAGCAGCAAGCCGCCGAACGTCACGGCGTACGCGGTGACGACCCACTCGAGGCCGCTGCCCGAGAAGCCGAGCGCGCGCTGGATGTGCGGGAGCGCGACGTTCACGATGGCCGCGTCCAGCACGACCATCAGCTGCGCTGTTGCGATGACGAACAGGGCCAGCCCGAGATAGCGGTGGCCGCTGGCGCCCTCGGTGCCGACCTGGTCGGCCTGAGCGCCCTGGGTTGCTTCGATGCCGCCGCGACCGTCGCGGTCTGCAGGGACCGCGCGGCCAGTTACGGTTCGCGAGGAAGACACAGTTCCTGACCTTTCTTTGGGCGTGCTTGTCCAGCACCGGGACCCGGCAGGGTCCGGCGTCAGGGATTGGATACGTCGAGAAGATTTCCTAGCTGTCGCCGACCGCCAGAACGCGCGGCGGGCGATGCCGTCTGGTAGGCGCCCCGTCAGCCCACTAGCTCGTCAGCCAGGCGGGCTCATCAGGAGAGCGCGGCAGGTGTCACGCTCGTGGCCCTGATCACCTCCCCCGATTCAGTACCGGCCGCTGGCGAGCCCGCGGTGGCCGCCATGGCCGCGCTCATCTTGCGGACCAGATCGAGAAGCTGCTCACGTTCCTCGTGGCTCAGGGCCAGGGCCCAGGGCATCTGGGCCCGGATCGCCTGCTCGAGCGTCGCCTTGACCTCGGTTCCGTGCTCGGTCAGCACGAGGTTCTTGATCCGCCGGTCGGCCGGATGCGCTTCGCGCATGGCCAGACCGCGCTTCTCGAGCGCATCAGCGATCATGGTGACGAACGAGGCGTCGCAGTGCAGTTGCTGGCCAAGATCCTTCATGGTGACCGCGTCGCCGACCCGCATCATGGCCTTCATGCAGGGCACGGGCAGGTCCAGATTCTCCGCAAGCCGCTCACCGCGGCGAATCAGCTGGCCGACGAACTCGGTCATGGCATCGAAGATGTCCTGATCGAGCTTGTCACCGCCTGGGCACCAGCTCATCGTCGCCTCCCTCACACTCAAACGTTCTACTTGCTCAACGATTGAGTAGCTCAACCTTATGCCCAGATCGTTGAGTCTGTCAAAGGTTATCTCGCTCAAGCTACTTCGCGGCTGCGAAATTGCCTGGCGCGCCTGCGGGCGAGGGAACTACCGTCGGCCCGGTGACCACGTGCCAGGCCAGTCGTGCCGGAGGCGCGCCAGACCAGCACCGTGCCGGAGGCGCGCCAGAACAGCACCGTGCCGGAGGCGCGCCAGACCAGCACCGTGCCGGAGGCGCGCCAGACCAGCATCGTGCCGGAGGCGCGCCAGACCAGCACCGTGCCGGAGGCGCGCCAGAACAGCACCGTGCCGG
>Ga0126369_10000841_pt1 | contig 20756 bp, 21 predicted proteins | sample PanSoiMetaPlot_1_FD_109646 | JGI IMG/M metagenome (GOLD analysis project Ga0126369, IMG submission 109646) | Tropical forest soil microbial communities from Panama - MetaG Plot_1 | ecosystem: Environmental > Terrestrial > Soil > Tropical forest > Bulk soil | place: Panama | collected 2016-02-17 | reverse complement strand
GTGTAGGGCAGGTCGGCGAACGCGCCCCGCATGTTGAAGTTCAGCGCCGTGATGTACACCGGCTTCAGCATCCGGATCGGGCCGTTGACCACCTCAAGCTCAAGCGGCAGCACCCGCCTCGGCTGGCCGTCGTGCCAGGTTTCGAGTTGGTACTTGATGTCTTCGGGCGGCCTCCACACCGGCGTCTCGACGTAGGGATCGCTGGCCCGCGACCAGCCGTAGAACGTGCCCGCCCAGGAGTAGCGCGTCGGCGGGCGGCCCATCGGTCGGCTGAGCGTGCCGAAGTGGTCGAGGCGGATGTCGGCGTCCTCGCTGGCGGCGTCGGTCGTGATTTCGGCTGGCCGGGTGGCGAAGACAAGCTCGGTCTGATCCTCGGGGTCGTACAGCCGCACCAGCGTCTTGACCATCAGGGGATGTTCCCGAGCGCGGCTTGCAGGCGCGGCGCGAGGATGCGGGCAATCTGCTCGGCCATGACTGCCCCGTTCGCGCCGGGCTCGGCGTTGACGGTGATGCCGCCCAGGTTCACGGTCACTGGCCCGCGCCCAGGTGCCGCCGCCGACGGCGCGGTCTGGCCGGTGTTGATCGCCGACCACACGTCGGGCGGCAGCACGTACTCGTCGCGGCCCGAGGTGTTGAAGGCGGCGAAGCCACTCGGCAGGATGCTGCCCCGGTCGGCGACAACGGCGGGGGCCGTGGCCGTCTCGCCAGGCCGCCCGCCAGGAATCGCCGCCGCCACAGCGCCACCCGTGGTCACTGCACCGACCGCTCCACTGATGGCACCCGAGATGGTCGAGCCGATCTGGCTGGCCGCGTCGGCGATGCCGCCGAGCATCCCGAGCAGTCCGTCGATGATGTTCTGGACGATGTTCTTGCCGAAGTCGAGCGCCCACGACAGCACGCTGCCCGCACCCGAGACGAGCGCGTTGAGCACGTCGCCCATCCAGCCGCCGATCTGGCTGAGCCCGGCGGTAAGCGACTGCATGAGGTTGCTGACGATGGCCGTGCCCGTCTCGACCGCCCAGGCCAGCAGCGAGCCCGGCTCCCAGGCCGCCAGGATGTCGCTGATCCAGTTGCCGATGAACTCCATCCCCGCCTGCAAGGCGTTCCAGAAGAAGGTCACGATGTCGGTGCCAAGCTGGGTGATGAAGGTCACGAGGTTGCCGCCCGAGGCTTCCCAGGCGGCTTGGAGCTTCTCGATGAGCGTGGCGATGAAGTCGAAGACGGCCGCGATCACCTTGGCCGCGACGGCGATGATCTTGACGATCAGGGTCATCACCCGCTGGATGACCGGCCACAGAATCTCGAACTCCCGCCTGAGTTCCTTCAGGACGGGGATCACGATGCTCTTCAGCACCACGCCGATGATGCGCGCCGCTGAGGCGATCACCGTCGAGACGCTCTCCCAGATGGCCGTCACCGCCTCGCGGAAGCCCTCGGACTCGCGCCACAGCCGCAGCAGCAGGGCGATGATGACCGGGATCAGGGTGATGATGATCTTGATCGGCCCAGGCCACGCCAGGAACGCCGTCGCCACAGCCTTCAGCGGCCCAGGCAGAGCGCTGACGATGCCGAGCAGCCCGCCCCCGCCCTTGACGGCCCCCATGATCTTGCCGATCACGCCCGCCACGGACCCGAGCCCGCCCGCGATCTTCGGGATGAACCCGGCGATGCCGCCGATGACTTTGAGGGCGATGCCCGCCCCCTTGCCCACGCCTGGCAGGATGCGGCCGGCCACGTCCCACAGCCCGAGCACCTTGATGAACTTGCCCACCTTGTCGGTGTTCTCGCCCACCCACTTGCCCAGGTCTTTCATGCGCTCGCTCATCTTCACGAGCTTGCGCATCACTTTGTCCATCTTCCGCTCCACGTCGTCCCAGCCGTTCATGGCCGTCACGGCGTCGATGCTCGGCCCGACGAGGTTGCGAAACGCCTGGGCCAGGTTGCCGACGATGAGCGCGATCTGGGGCATGTAGCGGTTGATCGTGCCGAGCACGTTGACCGCCAGGCGCGTGAGCCGCTCGATGACCGGGTCGAGCGCCGTGCGCAGGTCGTTGAACTTGCCCTTCAGGAACTCAAGCCAGCCGCCCGTCTCGCGGACGTAGCCCATGAACTCCATGATTCGCTGAAGGATCGGCTGCATGGCGTTGGCGAGCGTCGGGCCGAATATCTCGGTCATCAGGTCGTACACGACGCCAATGGCACCCGCGTCCTTGGTGAAGGCGGTGAAGATCGCCCGCCCCAGGTCAACCACGTTCTCGCGCAGGCCAGGGATCATCACGATCAGCGAGGCGATGGCCGCGACGAAGGGGTTGATCGTCGGGATGAGCATCCCCAGCGGCCCGAGCAGGCCCTTGATGTTCGCGCCGCCGATGGCGGCCAGGGCGGCCCCGATGGGCACCAGGGCGGGGGCGATGCGCGCCAGCGAGTCCACGAAGCTCGCCACGGCTTCCTCGTCCAGCCCCTTGATCCAGGCGGTCGTGCGCTCCACGAAGGCCGTCAGCGGGGCCATGATGCGGGACAGGGCGTCGCCGATGGCGACGAAGAGTTGGTTGAGCGGCCCGCCCGCCTGGACGGCTGCCGAAAACGCCTTCACGAGGTCGTAGCTCTTGAGGATGAACGGCCCGAAGGCGTCGAGCATCGTCTCGCCGATGGCGACCTTGATGTCGTTGAACAGACGCGGGAAGCTGCGCAGCACCTTGCCCGGCTCCTGCATCGCCGCCTCGTAGGAGCCCGCGATCTTCGTGCCCTCTTCGAGCACGGCGTTGAGCATGGCCGCCGACTTCTCGGCTGCGGTGAGCGCCTTCGGGGCCTTGCCGACCGACTTGGCGTAGTCCTCCTGGGCCTTGGTCGCGTCCACGTTGATGCCGATGCCGCGCAGCACGTCGGTCTGCTGGGTGGTGATGCCGTGGATCAGCCGGTCGAGCGCCTCGGACGAGTTGACCTGGCCGATGACGGCGGCGTCCTGGGCGACACGGGCGAGCTTGCTGGCCTTGGACAGGTCGAGTTCGGACTGGATCATCTTGGCGACGGACTGCTGCGCGACGCTCGTCTCGATGCCCATGCCCTTGACGGCCTTGACTGTGGCCTGCACGTCTTCCTCGGCAAGGTTGTTGGCCTTCGACAGCGCGCCGAGCGTGGCGTTCATCTCGGACACGCTGGCCGCCGCCTCGAAGCTCGACACCCCGAGCGCGGTCACGGCTGTAGCGGCGACCGCCGTGGCGTTGGCGACCATGTTAACCGTCGCCATCGCCGCCTCCCCGATGGCGTGGATCGCCGGGGTGGCCTTGTCGATCACCCCCATCACGAGGTCGTAGGGCTTCTTCACGATTTTCATCGCGACGCCCTCGATCTTTTGCATGACCTTCGTGGCCTGGTCGGCCACGGTGAAGACCATCTTGACCGGCTTGGACAGGCTCGCCAGGCCCTTCGTCGCCCCGGCCGCGATCTTGTCGATCTTGCTGAGTTCCTTGACGGCCGCCGTCGTGTCGATGGCGACCTCGACCGGCTTCTCAAGCTCTTTGGCGTTCTTCAGGTACGCGCCGATGGCCCGTTCGAGGTCGGCGAGCGCCTTGACGGCGTCGCTCGATTCGAGCGTTACCTTGAGTTCTTCCTCGTAGGTGGCGTCAGCCATCAGTGCCCGGCTCTCGCCTTACGCTGCGCCTCTTGGTCGAGGTCGTAGGCCACGTCTTCGGCGACTTCCACGAACAGCACACAACCACGGCACCACTTGTCCCCCGGAGCGGCCAGGCCCAAGGCGACGCAGGGGACAATGTGGTGCCGCTGCCAGACGTTGAAGCAGTGGGTCAGGATGCCCCCACCCCGTCTGATGAGTTCTCGGATAAAGGGATGAACCGCTCGTCCTCGGGCAGCCCGGCCATCTTGTTGACAAGCTGAAGCGCCGCCGCCCACTCGCCCACGGTCAGGAACTTCGAGGGCACCTCGGTGCCGTTGCCGACCTTGTAGCGGTCCCACAGCCGGCGGTCGTCCCAGCCACCAGGCCGCGTCTTGTCCTCGGGCACAGTGGCCGTGTAGATCATCAGGTTGCCCACCTCGGTCGGATCGGGGGCGTTCTCACGCCGCCCGTCATCGCCGACCTGCCAGATGCGCTTGGCCTTCCGCGTGGCCGTGGTCACCTCTTCCTGGGTGAGGCGACGGAAGCGGATGCGGAACGGCCCCATGACGTACTTGCCGTCGCCGTCGCGCAGCACGTGGCCGTCGTCGTCGTACTGCGGCACCTGACGCCAGGGGATTTCGAGCGTGGCGATCTGGCGAGCGTGGCGTTCCTCGGCCTCGAACAGCATCCCGACGATGTCGGGCTCTTCCTCACGAAGCTCGGGCACAGTCAGCGCCTTGGGTGGCTTGCGCTCGGGCGGGACCATCTGCCCGCCCGTGCTCGGTTGGTTCGGCTCCATGACCGTGACGCGCTCGTGCTCGACGCCGTTGCTGCGGGGCGTGGTCATGCCGCCGCCGGGAACAGCCCGGCGGGATCAGGGATGACCGACACGCGGAACGTGAAGTCCCTGGTCATCGTCTCGCCTGGGATGGCGGCGGCGATGCGGTTCGTGCCGTCCAGCGTGCAGCCGTCCATGACCAGCGTCGAGGTCAGCCCGTCGGGGCGGATGCGCTCGCCGATGAAGCGGAACTTCGGGATCGACGGGTTGCTCGGGTCTTGGATGCCCGCCAACACCGCCGCTGGAATCTCGTCGTCAATCACAAGCTCGCTCACCGTCAGGCTGGCAGAGCCACTCTGGGCCACGGCCATCAGCCAGAAGGTGCCGAGCGGGTTCTCGTCGGTCGAGGTGATCGACAGTTGAAGTTCCCACTGTGTGCAGGTCGCCCAACGCGAGCCGTCGGACTTGTAGAAGCGGCCTGAGTAGCCAGGGATCAGCAGCCCTGGATCGACTGGTTGCGCCATCGTTCATGTCCTCCCGTCAGCGCTTGAAGGCGATGGTCATAATGATCTTCTCGGCACCATCGGGGGTGATGCACGGGTCGATCAGGAGCCAAATCTTGTCGCCCGTGGGCGGGTTGCTCGGGTCGAGAATGACCTTCGCCACATCGACGGCCCCGACCGGGATGTATTGGGTGTCGATGACGTTCTGCGCCTGGCGGATGATGCTCGCCCGCCCAGCCGCGTTGTTGGTGGTCGTCTCGATCATCGGGCTGAGCGCGAGCAGGATGTCGTTGATGAGGCGGAACCGCGTCAGCACCAGGCGGCTCTTCGACCAGCCCGAGTCCGTCTCGACAGCCCACGGAGGCGGCTTCGAGAAGTCGGTCTGCGAGGTGATGCCCTGCTCCGTCCAGATCGAGCCGTTGGGCGCGGTCGTGTAGCAGTACAGGCCACTCATCAGCGCCCCACCGACCTCGTCGGCTGGCGGCTCGTTGATCGTCACGTAGGAGTCGCGCACGACGGCGTGGGTGAGTTGGCGCGCCAGCGGCAGCGCAGCATGGCGGCCGGCCTCGCGGCCGAAGGCTTCGTAGCCCTCCACGAGGTCGTCGCCCTGGCCGGTGATCGGCGAGCGCGTCTTGAAGCCGTTGTAGACGTAGACCATGCCTGGGTTGTTGATGGCGATGGCCTCGTTCTGCGCCGTCATCAGCGGCGTGCCAGGGATGCAGCCCGAGATGCCGAGCACGAGCTTGCCCGCCAGGTTCCATTCATCGAGCGTGGCGAGGAACAGGTTGCGGAGCGCAGCCTCGGCCCCGTCGATGGCGCACACCTCGAAGGCCGAGCCGCTGAGCGCCGCCAGGCCGTCGGAATACGCCTGGTTGTTGATCGTCGGGTTCGTGCCGCCTGTGAGCGGCGTCGCCGGGTACTCGTCAATCAACCCAGGCCCCGCCTTGCTGACCACGACGTAGGCCGAGCCGCCCTGGTTCGCCATCGCTTGCAGCAGCACGTCGGCCTCGTCGGTCGTGGCCGGGTCGGGGCAGATGTACGTGAATTGCTCAAGCACCTCTTCGCCGAAGTTCCGCGAGATGACGAACTGCCGCTGCTGGGTCGGGTTCGGCAGGCCGAGCACGGAGGCGAACAGCAGGTCGCCGCCAGTGCCGACGCTGGACGCATCGACCTTGATCGACGGGGAGCCGCCGCCCGAGAGCGTGACGGTGGACGCCGTGCCCGTGCCGGCCACACCGCAGCGCACGACCTCGACAGCGACGGCCCCGCCAACGAGCGCGTGGCTCGCGCCGTCCATCGTGTTGTCGCCGTCTGGGTAGCTACCGAAGGGGCCGCCGCCAAAGATGCGGCTGACCTGGGCGGGCGACGTGCAGCGCACGGGCGTGTTGAGCGGCCCGATGCGAGCGCGACCGACGTAGCCGGCCACGCCGCGAGCGGGGTTGCCAGGCGTCTCGGCGCTCTTGATGACGACCGACACACCTGGGCGGTCGATGGGTGCGTTGGGGGAAAGGATCAGCGGCATCAGCTTTGTCCTGTGACCTGCATCGTGGCGAACCTCTTGCAGAGTTGCTCGGCCTCGTCGGGGGTAGCGCGAGTCTTGCCCTCGGTGAGGAAGGCGGCGCGGATCATGGCCGGCTTGATGCCCCAGACGCGGGAGCGGCTGCGGATGAGTTCATTGACTGAGAACTCGTTCCTTCCGGGCGCGGCGGCTGGCCTTGCCACTACTCGCTGCGTCGGAGCCGTTGACGCGGGTGGCGGTGTCGCTGGTCGTGCCGTTGGCGCGGGTGGCGGCGTGGGCGCGGGCGAGGGTGTTGGCGAAGGGGGCGGGGTTGGACGCTGCTGGGGCGATTGAGTCACGCGAGGGCACCTCCTGGGGTGTTCTGAGCGGCGGCATGGGTTGACCTGGGTTCGGGATGCCCGAGCCCACGTAGCTCGGCACCTCCTTGACGGTGATCTGACGCACCGGCGGGTAGTCGGGCGGGGCGGGGCAGCGAAGTTCGGTCCAGCGCACCTCCAATCGAATCTGTCCGACGCCGAGCGCATCGGCGTTGATGTCGGTGCTGAGCAAGCGCAGCAGCATCGTGCTCTGGCGACGGTTGAGCGTGTCGTTCCACAGCACATGGCCGGGCAGGGCCAGGGCAACCCGATCCACCCAGGCGTCCTGCGCCGCCGATGACGCGGCGACGACGTGACCGGCGATGATTTCGACGTACTGCGTCATCTCGAACCAGCGGATCACTTCGCTCGGCCCGGTGAACGGTCGCCAGTACACGCCTGGGCAGGCGTCGGTCGGCACCCACGTCTTCGGGTCGGTCTGGACGCACGTCCAGTCGATGCCGACCGTCGTCGTGCAGAGCAGCAGGTAGGGCGTGATCGAGCGCAGGTACTCGGCGCGGGGGTCGTCGGGCGCGTACCACGCCGCCGTGCCGCTGGCGTTGAAGCGCAGCGTGCGGACGTAGGCGTCCCAGGCGGGGACGACCTGATCGCCCATGATCGTGCCCGCGTAGGCGAGCGTGTAGCGCTGGTAGGGCTGGACATCGGTGTCCACCAGCACGGTGCGGTTGAGGATGCCGACGACGAGCTTTTCGAGCACGTCCATGACGGCGAAGCTCGTGTTGCTGCCGTAGACCGAGATTTCGTAAAGGTTCGTCTCGACGCGGTTCAGGTCAACCAGCGAGCCGACGTTGCGGATCAGCAGCCACGGCTGCTCGCCGACCGGCGGCAAGGCCGAGTCGGGGTCCATCGCGCCCGTCTCCACGACGCGGATGCCCCACGGGAACTGGCCGTTGCCGACGAGCGCCTGGGCGATCAGGTCACGAAGCTGCGCCATCTAATGCACGACCTTGTGACAGTCGTCGTAGAACCTGTCGCGGAACAATTCGATGGTCGGGTGGATGATCGGCCTGGCCGCCGAGCCCCTCGGTCGGTTCGTGACTTCCAGCCAGACGCCGTAGCTCATGCCGTGCGCCAGGCGCACGCCCACGACGTAGTGATCGGGGTCTTGGTCGAAAATCACCGCCCGCCCGCTGAGGTTGTTGCGAGCGTTGCCAGTCCGATCCGTCCACGGCGCGTTCTGCTTGGCGTAGCTCTCCATGCGCCCGGCGTAGCTCTGGCTGAGCGCGAGCAGCCCGGCACGCTGTCGCTGGATACGAGCGCGAAGGTCTGCCGGAAGCGCGTCCCACCCTGCCATTGGCTCAGGCTCCTTGGAGGCAACGCCTTGCTCGACAGCGCCAGGGCGGGTCGGGGTGGCGGGCGGGCGAACGCCGGCGCGCCAGGGCGGGCTCGGCGTTCTAAGGGTGGCCTCAGCCTACACCAGTCAGGGCGGCTACGGAATCGGTCCCGGCGGCACAACCGGCCCGCCGCCGATGCCAGGCGGATCGGGCGGCTTGACGATTGGAAGCGTCGGCGACGGCGGGCTCTGCTCGGGGGCTGTGCCGGCCACCCGTTCGAGGTCGGCCTGCCACCCCACCATGACTCCCGAGCGCTCGATGGCGCGCAGGCGACGCAGACGCATCCGTCCGTGGATGGGGTGGAACACCTCCATGCGGACGTTCCCGTCCTCGCCATCAGTCGAGCGAAGCGGGAAGCCGTCGTCGGCGATGAATCCCCAGGTGCTATCCCTTTCCTGGGTGCCCGTGGTCGGCTCGGACACCGGCGACGAGCCACGCCCCTGCTGGAAGAAGCGGCAGCGGTAGCGGATGCCCCCCGGCGGGTCTTCCTGCCAGGGCTCGAACCCTGCACCGCGCCGGCCTCTGTGGTAGCGGTGGAACTCAAGCTCGATTGGGTTCCACTCGATCAGTTGAAGGTGCGCCTCGTAGACCTGCCGAGCGGCCGTGCCGAAGGTCCGCCGATACTGCGGCCCGGCTACGAGTGGGGCCGGGCCGACGGTACGGAAGCCAGGGTGAGCGCGAGGCGGTGTCACGGTCTGTCGGGGAGAGTTGGTCCGACACGGAATGACGGGGTGAGACGATGGTCTGGCGAGGTTAGTCGAGGTCGGCGGTGTCCGTTCGTGAACGGCTTGTGCTCGCCTGGCCTCATCTTATTGCGCGTGCCCCGCCCCCGTCACGCCGTGTAAGCCGGCGCGGCTCACGTCGATGCAGTCGCCTCCGTAGCCGCTCTGGCCGCACTGGTACGGGCCAGACACGCCGTAGAAACAGGGATCGACGGTCTTGAGCCACAGGGCGGTCGGGGGGCCGAAGGCCCGGTCTTTCTCACGGTCGCGCAGCCCATCGAAGAAGTCGCCGAGCCCGCGAGCGTAATCCAAGATGTCGTTTATGCTCGGGAACTCGAAGCTCTCGTTGCCGATCTGCCCTCGAACGATCCTGTTCGGGTCGCCCAATTGCACGGCCTTCCACTGCCAGCCGATGCTGACAGCGCTCGCCATGTCCGGCGCGATGGTCAGGATGAAGTAGACCGCCTGGTCGGTGAACGCGGTGTCAGCGTCCGTCCCACCAGGCGGGATCACTTCGTTGGTCAGGATGCGGAAGAGCGTGGCCTCGCCGCTCCCCGGCGTCGGGGGCGTCGGCCCAGGCCACGGCGGCTGCGGGACGGCCATCTCAGGACTCCTTGGCTGGGGCGATCAGGATCGGCAGCAGCCTCCACCAGGGCGGTCGCGGCCCGCCGTCCTCTGGCGGTAGCTGGCCTTCGGGCGGCTCGGGCGGCGTGGTGTTGTCAGCCGGCCCGCAGGGGGCGCGCTCGGCCTGGCCGACGGTGCTGCCGTTGTTGGCGTCGGGCACCCTAAATCTGCTTGCGCCGCTCGGCGACGGCCTGGATGACCGTGGCTCGACCTGCCGCGACTCGCTGGATGGCGTCGAGTTCTTCCTTGGTCGTCGCGCCCTGCGCCATTGCGATCAGGTCGGCTGCGCTCATGCCTGGGGCCGGCGCGGGCTTGGGGGCCGGGGTAGGCGCGGTCGCGGGCGTCATCGGCTGGGTGGGTGCGCCTGCTGGCGCGGAAGGCGTCTGCGTCGGGGCCTCGGCGGCTGCTTCCTCGTCGCTCGTCTCGACTTCGGGCGGCGGGGCCTTGGGCTGCTCGATGTCAGGCCCCTTGACCGGCGCGGGCGGGGCCATCTGGAAGCCGTAGCGGCGGCCCGCGATGCGCACCTCCTGCTTGACCTCGACTTCCTCGCCCTGCACGGGCGTGCGCCCAGCGATATTGACTGGCATATGGTGTGCTCCTGTGCCGGGAGAGTACCCCGCTGGCGGCTGAGCCGCCGGGACCGTGGCTAATGGAGGGGGACGGCGGCCACCAGCGGGGTGTCGGGATCAGTAGGGCGGCGGCTCCGTGACGGGCTCTTGGTTCGCCAGGTAGTCGATGAGCTTCGCCACGTTGCGCAGGCGCACCTGATGCGGGTCTTCCGCCTCGGCTTGCTGCTCGTCGGGCTTGGCCTCTTCGGCCTCTGGCTGCTGCTCCGTCTCGGCAGCGGGCTCGGCGACGAACTCGACCTGCTCACCGACCACCGAGCGGTAGACGATGGGCGCGGTCGAGAACCGCTGCACGATGCTCACGGCAGGATGACCTTCTGCACCGCCTCTTCGGGAGCACAGAAGACGCCGCGCCGCGTGCGGGCGATGACCTGCTGGGCGATCAAGCGGCTCATGTCGCCAGGGAAAGCGTCAACCCGCAGGTCGTGCTTCACAAGCTCCACGAGGTACTGCGCCGGCTGGATCAGGAACACCGTGATGTTCGGGTTCACGGGCACGCCTCGGTAGCTGTAGGTCTTGCCGCCGACGCGGATGCTGTAGCCGTCGTAGTAGATGATCGTGCTGATCTGGGTGACCGCCGAGTAGGGCGTGTTGTTGATGGTGAACGAGCCCATCGCCTCTTCGAGGCCGAAGCGCGCCTGGGTCGGGGCGAGCATGATCGTCGGCACACGCGGCAGGCCGGTGTCGGTCTGGGTGTCCGAGGCCGCGTCCTGCAACGCCTGCCTGAGCGTGTCGTGCCACATGATGCGCTGGTCGGTGCCAGGCGGGTAGCCGAACGTGGTGCCGTCCGTGACGTTCTTGGCCGGGTAGTTGTAGGAGATGACCGGCCACAGGTGGAGGTGGTTGAGCAGGGCGTTGTAGCCCCGACCAAAGCCCTCGCTGGCCTGGGTGGCCTGCCAGGTTTGGTCCCACTCGACCATATCTTCGGTCCACTCGAAGCCAGCCGTGTACGTGTAAAGCTGGGTGGTCTGGCCGACCGCCCACTCACGGGCTCCGAACACGACCTCTTCGCCCTCGATGTGGTCGAGGAACACGACGTTGGCCTGGGTGGTCAGCCCGCCGATGTTCACCGTCTCGGTGAAGTTGGCATCGCTGATGCGTCGGTAGGCGGGCGTGTACAGGATCGGCACCGACTCGCGGCCCACGTTGAGGTCGATGACCGTCTTCTGCACGTAGGCGTCGAGGTGTGGCGGGGTGGTCAGTAGCTCACCAGCCGCGCCTCGCGCCTGGCCGGCCGTCGGGCCGAGGAAGTCCTTGAGCTTCAGGCCGCCTGGCTTGAAGACGGGGCGATCCATGAGTTCGCCGTAGACGAACTTCATGTCCACCTTGTGCTCGCGGCCGTACACGCCGAACTCGTCGCGCACGTGACGTTCAGGAACGAGCGCGTTCCTGGCGATGATGTCCTGGGTGCTCCAAACGGTAACCATCCATCAGCCTCCTATGCGTTCCACTGCGGAAGCTGGCGGAACCAAATCACGCCGTTGGCGTCCAGCGGCAGCACGAGTTTGCCCACGGGCAGCGGGTAGGACGCGGCCGTCGTGGTCAACCAGTTGAAGGCCGGGTCGAAGTAGATGAGTGCGCCCCTCGCATTGAACGCATCGCCGGGATTCAGTTGGCTCGACTCGTAGGTCGCGCCGTCCGTTTGGAGGATGATGTCTTCATCGACCAGTGTTTGCACCTTGGGCTTCGAGACGTTCATCCCGTGGAAGCCCTGGACGACCGTGTACGTGCCCTGCTCGATGACCGAGGCAGCGGGCACGGTGACCCGTACTGATTGACCGTCGTCAACCTTCCGCCCGCTGAGCAGCGGGATCGGTGCCATCACCATGCTTACGCTCCTATCGTGGTCGTCGCCGACCCAAAGATGCTCATGTCGGGGCCGTGCGTCCCGTTGTTGCTGCGGGCGGGCGGCGGGTTGATCGAGCCGGTCGCCTGGGCGCGTTCGAGGTGGGCCTTCCACTTGTCGGTCTGGCGCACCTCGCCAGCGACGGCGCGCAGGCCCTCGTCGGACTCGATGTCCTTGCCAGGCGTGGCGGCCATCACGTCCTGGGCGAAGAAGGGAGCCAGTAGCTCGCCGACCATCTCGCCGGCCACGGCGTCCACGCGGGGCTTCAGTGTCGAGACGCGCAGGGTGTCCAGGCGGCCCTTGAGGTCCGCGTTTTCTCCCAGGATTCGCGTCAAGGTCGCCTTGACATCGCTCGGGTTGTCGAGCAGGGTCCGGACCTCGGCCATCTCGCCCTCGGCTCGGGCCTTGGCGGCTTCAAGCTCGGTGACGTAAGTCAGTAGCTCGCCCGCCGACTTGCCGGTCTTGGTGGCGAGTTCGCCTGCCACTCGCGCCTGGCTGTTCAGCGCTCGCCAGCCGTCGTCGCGCTCGGCGAGGTCGCCAAGCGTGGCGGGAGCGTCGTGCAATGCCGCGACGGCCTGGATGACCTCGCTGCGTTCCATGTGTGTCCCTCCTTGGGGTGGGGGTGGGGGTGTGTCGTGCTCGCCGTCCTTCATCTCGCCCCACGCGACGATGTTGGCCGTCTGCATCCCGGCTCGACCGAGCGGGGCGAAGTCAATCGACAGGGGTTCTAGGTCGATGACCTCGTTTCGCCTCAACGTCGGGCGGGTGAAGATGCTGGGCTGGGTGATGCGCTTGGCCCGAATCCAGCGCTTGAGGTCGGGCTGGGTGCGGTCGATGACGCCTCGGAAGTAGGCCCGCTGGTTCTGCTCGTCCCACTTGGCACCAATCCAGTGACTCGCAGGAGAGACGAACTGAGTCGAGAGGTCTTCTTCACGTTGATGGCCGAGTATCCCGCTGAGGGTGCGGGCCTGGACGTGATCGACCAATTTCCTGATGGCGGCCGGGGTGTAGTTCCAACCACGGCTGCTCTTGCCTGGGGCAACCTCAATGACCACCTCCATCGGGTCGTCGTCGCCAGCCTTGAGGGTCGCCAGGTCGTCGTCACTGACGACGCTGCTGAGCGGGATGTCCGCTGGCGCAATCTCCCCGACGATGTGGCTGACGACGTAAGCGCGGCTCACTGCTCGTCCTTCAGGCTGCGCTCGTAGGGAGTGTCGGTCACGCCCCCGAGGCCGGGGACGACGTGGCCGCCTCGTTCGAGGTGGGCGTCCCGCTGGACAACGCCTGGGTTTGGAGGGGCGGGAGGGCCGGCCGCGCTCGCTGGCGTGGGGTTCTTCTGCGTCGGTCGGTACGGAAGAAACTGCCCGTTCGCGGCTCGGGGTCTGACGCCAGACAGCCCCGTCCGGTAGAAGACGCCGCTCATGGTTGGGCTCGACCCTAACCTGTTCGTGAACGGCGCGTAAAGAGTTGCGGGTGTCGTTACGTTGGGATCGGCTGCGCCGGCGGCGTCACAAACCGCTCAGATGGGCCAGACGTAGGCCGGCCCGTCGTCGTTGGCGGGGAGCGCTTCAAGCTCGCGGCGTAGCTGTTCGGGCATCACTTTCGCCGACGGGGCCAGCAAAAACTCCTTGAGTTCGCGGTTGCTGCGGCTGCGGAAGACGCTGCGTAGCTGTTCGAGGTTCTCCACCAGCAGCCCGTCGTGGGTCCACACATCCCACCTGGCCGCCTGCATCCAGTCCTCGTTCTGCGGCTGGTCGAGGTCGATGACGATGCGCTTCTTCTTAGCCATGAACCCCGAATTGTAGGCGACCTACCACGAGACGCTGGACGATCCCGTGGCCGCCTTCTTCTTGCCCTCGACAAGCTCGTCGGCCGTCGGCTGGCTCGACCAGCCGGTGTACGCGCCGACGTTGTGCTCGTTCGGGCCGCCCAGCACGACGACCTCCGTCTCGTCCTTGCAGCCAGGGCCGGTCGCCATCGTGGAGTAGATGCGCTCGCGAGGCACGGTCGTGGTCGCCACGGCCTTGTGGGTGCCCGAGGCGAAGCCCGAGGCGACGTTGTGGTCGTAGGCGTAGCTTGAGATGGGCTGCATCTTGATGCTGGCGGGCACCACGTCGCCCCTGGCCGTGCTCGGGATGCCCGCGTTGTTCATCTGCTTCTCGGTGTCCCAGCCCATGCCTCGGTGCAGCACAAGCTCGTCCACGCCCTCGGCCTTGAGCTTGTCCTGGGTGTTCTCGTACACGGCGCGGGTGAAGGCGCGGTAGGCGTCCTGATTGTCGGCGTACTCCTGCTTGGCTCGCGCCCACGCCTTGCGGCGGCTGAAGTGCTGAGTGCGCGCCTCGGTGCCCAGGCCGAACTCTTCCTTGGCGGCAAGCTGAAGCGCCAGCGAGGTCGGGTTGTTGTCGGCCGAGGTGATCGCCCACTGGTGAACCATGTCGTTCGCCTGCTGGTACACCACGTCGCGCAGCACCTTGTCGATTTCCGCCTGGGTCTTTCCCGCCGCCGTCAGGTCGGCTACGAGGTCGGCCTCGTCCACGTAGCCCGAGGCTCGGCCGGTCTGCGGGTTGGTGGTGGCGAAGCGACCTGCCCACTGCATGTTCTTCTTGACGGCGTGGGTGCGGAAGGCGGGGTCGGTCACCAGGCGGTCGGCGAGGTCGTTGGCGACCATGTTCTTGTACTCGCTGGGCGTCTTGTTCGGATCGTTCAGGGCGCTTGCGCCAATCGTGCGGTGCTCGTTCGCTCCCCAGCCTCCCGCCGAGGGCGGCTCAGGGATGCGCGTGGGCGACTTCGCCGAGGTGGTGGGCGTCTTGGGCTTGCGCGTGCGCTTGGTCGCCGCCGCCTGTGGCGTGGGGACGACGGCGGGCGCGGCCGGCGCGACCACGTTGGGGCCGAGCAAGCCCTGGTTCTTCAGGTTCTCGGACCACGTGCCCACCTTCGGGAAGGCGGCGGCGACCGTCGAGGGCGAATCGACGTACAAGTCCATGATCGCCGTGATGCCGTCGGGCTCGGCGTACACCGGCAGGACCGTGCAGCGGCAGTTGGGGTGCGGGCGGTTAGTCGAGTTGGGCGGCTCGTTGCCAGCCGGCCAGAAGCCAGGCAGGTCGCGCACGGCCTTGGAGTACGTCTTCTCGTCCACGTTGGGGTCGCCTGCGGCGAGCGTGTCGCAGATGGTGCAGGGGAGCTTGTCGGCTCGCTTCGTCCTGACCCACTGGATGCCGAAGTAGAACGGCGACTGGCTGTGGGCGGCGATGGTGCCCTCGCGCCCGGCGTTGTTGATTTCCGTCCTGGCGACGCGGGTGGACTCGTAGCTGATGTCCTTCGGCCAGCCGCCGAGGTTGCGTCGTTGCTCAAGCGTGGTCGGGTGCAGGCCGTTCGGCGCTCGGGTGGCGGGGTCGCGGGCGACCATCGCGTCGAGTTCCTTGGCGAGGTCTTTGGCGCTCTGGCCCGAGATGACTGCCGTCTGCACGGCGTTGGTCATGGCGTAGTTGAAGGCGGCCGACGAGCCCCAGACGTTCTCGCTCAGCACCAGCCCGTTCTTGCCGTTGCGGGCGTAGTAGCTGAGCGCCTCCGTCTCCTTCATGCTGATCTTCTGGGCGTGCATCGCCCCATTCGTGTACTGGTCGAGGTATTCCGTGTGGGGGTCGGCCGTGTCCAGGCCCGTCGAGTAGGACAGCACGATCCCGCTGCGGATGGCGGCCAAGCTCTCGGCGCTGATGTTGTTGCGGTACTTGTCGAGGTCGGCCATGACCTCCGTGTACCAATCGCGGCTGACGGCTCCCGACGGATAGCCGTGGCTGAGGTCGTAGGCCATGTCATTGATGGCTTTGGCATACGCCTGCTGGACGGCCTGGACGGTGACCTTCTCCTGGGCGAGCCAATCCTGCCGCGCCTGGATCACGGCGTCGTTGTAGGCTTGCTGCGTCGGGGCTGGCTCGAACGGCATCGGCCCCCCTTACGCCCCCTGCCTCCGGCTAGCACGGCGGCAGGGGACTCGACAAGGCCAGAGGCGGGGTGACTTGGCGAGTAGCGGGCGGGGACGAACGAGGCTGGGGCTGTGAAGGGCAGGAGAGTCGAGCTTCGGCGGTGTCCGTTCGCGAACGGCCTGTGCGACGCCTGGTCCCATTTTACTCACACGTGCCCGTGGGCGGTGATCCAGCCGATCACCAGGCCGGCCAGCAGGAAGGTCACGCGCACGAGCCACTCCACGAGCGGGTACTCGTAGGTCACCCCGTGGTCCGTGCGCTCGAAGTGCCAGTGGCGCGGGTCTTTCGAGGGCGGCCTGGGCCTGGGCGTCCGCCTGGGCGCTTGCTCGTTGACAAGCACAGGTTCGGGCTCGGCTGGACGTTCCTGAACGGGGTCGGGGGCGACGAGGTGCTGCGGCTCGGGCGCGGCCTCGGGCTGCTCTTGAGTCATCACCCGCTCAGGCTACGGGCGCGGCTGTGGTCCCGTTGCGTTCAGGAAGTGTGGGCGTCCGTGGCGGGTTCGGGTTGGGCAGGCCGGCGCGTTGGAGCATCTGCTCAAGCTGCGAGGCTGGGCTGCCCGACGGCGGGGTGGTCGAGCCGGCCGAGGCCGCCTGGTCGAGGAACTCCTTGCCTTCGAGGATGCGCCGCTGCTCGTCCGTCTCTTCGTCCGAGTTGGCCCACTCAAGCATGGGTGGGATGAAGGCGCGCAGGTACTCGTTGGCCGTCTCGGCACTCACGATGTTGGCCTCGATGGCGGCAATGAAGGCTTCGATGAGCGTCTTGAGCGTGTTGGCAACGCTCGTCTCGTCGCGTGGGTTGACCTCGGGCCACTCAAGCTCCACGTCGTAGGTGTCAAGCTCGGGGATCAGGCCCGCCGAGGCCGACATCGCCAGGAACATCGCCCCGAGTTCCTTCATCGGCTCGCTGAGTTGCAGGCGCTTGCGCTCGATCTTCTTGGCGAACGGCACCTGTTGCTCGGACACGCTGGCCTTCGATGAGGCGACGGCCGTGCCGAAGATGAACTCGGGCGTCTCACTGACCTGCACGATCTGGAAGAACAGAAGCTCAAGCAGCGTGGCGACGCCCTGTGTGCCTGGGTCGGCGGTGATGTACAGCGCGTCTTCGCCCTCGGTGAGCACGATCACCTCGCGCCCCTGGAAGTTGATCGGCTTGCCGGCCAGGGCCTCGGGGAAGTTCTGCTGCAAGAAGGCGATGCGGTCGTTGACGTGGAGCTTGATCTTGGGCTTGGCGAACAGTTGGATGCCCTGCAAGCCGAGCAGCAAGGTGTCGTGGTAGGCCCTGAAGATCGGATCGAGCGCTTCGAGGTCGCTCGTGCCCCACTGGCCGTCTTCCTCCGTCTCGTTGCGAAGCTGGACGATGGGGATCAGGCCCCACGGGTTGCGCTCGATCTGGCCCTCGCCGCCATATTTGTCTTCCACGTCGGGGGGAGCCCACTGGTTCTCGGCGAGCTTGATGATGATCTGCTCGGGGGTGATGCGCTCAATGAGCAGGTACGGCTCCTGGCGCTCGGCGTCCTTGGGCGGGCTGACGAAGTGCTGCACCTCGACGTAGGCCCACTCGCCCGTGATCGGGTCAAGCTCGGGGAACACGCGGTCGGGCCGCAGCAGGCGCAGGTTGAAGGTCGTCTTGCGCTTGTCGATGCGGTCGGTGTCGCGAGTGATGCGCACGAAGGCGTCGCCGTCACGGAAGCTGTTGCGGGTCGCCAGGTACAGGCGAGCGAACCACTGCTCCCACTGGTCTTGCAGCACCTCCTGGGCGTCGTCGTCCTCGGCGACCGGCCTCGGCGTGGGCACGCCGGTGAAGCCCGACGTGGCGTTGATGATCGGCTTCGAGAAGCCCGCGCCCAGGCGGTAGGGCGGCAGGACGTTCTTGTACAGGGCGCGTGACTTGGCGTAGTTGGTGCGAAGCTCGGCATCGACGTTGTAGGTCGGCCACCACGAGCCGAAGATCGGGTTGGCCGGCTGGCGCATCGGCTGGTCCGCGAGGCCCTGCTCGCCGGCGACTGGTGACACACTGCCAGTCGCCAGCGTGCTGACCCCGGTGGACGATGGGTGCCGCCACCAGGCCCCGAGTCGGTCGCGCAGGGTGGGCATGGCTACGTCCTGCTGAAGGCGATGTCAAAGTAGATCGGCTGGTCGTAGGACAGGTCGCGCTGCTCGTTCTTTATCCAGCACTGCCCGTTGTTGTAGAGGAAGAAGTACACCATGACTTTCAGCGAACTCGCGGCGCTGTAGGCGATGGCGGGCACGACCACGATGGGCAGGATCGGGTGGAACGAGGCGTTGGGCAGGTTGAGCACGTGGGTATCGACGCTGCCATTCCAGACGCCGGTGAAGTTGCCGCGCATCCGCGTGATCGCGCCCGGCTCAAGACGGCACGCCGCGTTGACAGCCGTGCCGTGCGGACCCGGCGTCATGTTCGTCCACGGACCGAAGGTCGCGGCCTCGGCCTTGAGCGCGTAGCGAGCGTCGGACTGCGTGACCTCGGCCACCGCATACGTGGGCCACCAACCACCGGTGAGGCCACCTGGGGTCTGACGCATGGGCTGGTCTGCGAGGCCCTGCTCGCCGGCGACTGGTGACACACTGCCAGTCGCCAGCGTGCTGACCCCGGTGGACGATGGGTGCCGCCACCAGGCCCCGATTCGGTCGCGCAACGTTGGCATCGTTACTTGGCGCGGCGGCGTCGCGGCGCGCGCGGATTGCTGGTGTGAGTGTGCAGGTCGTCTAGCTCGGCCTCAAGCTGCCGAATCTTGCCGACCAGCAGGGGGATGATGCTGTCGGGTGCGTAGCCGTAGTCGCCCACGACCACGCTCGCCAGCGCCGGGTGCTGCGCCATGTCCTCGACCACGAAGCCGTACTGCCCTGGCTTGACGTTCGGCCCAGGCGGGTCGCGGTAGTCGAAGGTCACCGGCCTGAGCGCGTCGAAGGCTTCCACCGCCCGCTCGATGGGCAGGTCCGCGATGTTGTCCTTCAAGTCGGCGCTGCTGTAGACGGTCCAGGCCGCAGAGATAGCCCACTGGCCGGCGGTGTTTTGCGCGTTGCGGACGGCGAACTCGGTATTGCCGGGGTTCTGGCACAGGTAGCTCGTGTTGCCCCACTGCACGCCGTCGAAGCGGGCGTGGCCGTGGTTGGTCGGTGAGTAATTGCTGTGTCCGTGGTTCGCGGCCACGTGGTCGCCGTGGGCCTTGAGCGCGTAGCGCACGTCGCCGTTGGTCGTGTCGATAATGTCTCGCTGGGCGCTGCCGTCGAGGTTGCTGATCTTGGGCTGCGCCCCGCTGACCAGCCGCACGAAGTTGCTCGCGGAGGCGGCGGCGATGATGTTGATGGCCCCGCTGGTCATGCCCAGGCCGAAGTTCTGTAGCGGGTTGCCGTTGTTGTTCTCCCACAGCGTGATGCCGTTAGTCGTGTCGGCCACATCGGTGCGCGTGCCCGAGCCGAAGCTCATGCCCGCATCCACGTAGATTCGACTGCCGCCCCAGGCGTAGTCGTTATCGGCGTCCGACACCTTTTTCAGCACGCGCCCCGTAGAGCCGCCAGGGATCGACGGGGGCGGCGCAGCGATCCACGCCACGTCGTAGTCGGTGGCGGTCGCCTTGCCGAGCACTTCGCCTGCCGCACCAGCCGGCGGCAGCGCCGGTGGCGGGGCAGGGAGCGCGACCCAATTCGCGTCCTGATCGGCGTCGGTGACCTTGGTCAGTACCGTGCCGGTCAGCCCGTCAGCGGGAAGCTGGCCCTTGGCGGGTGCCCACACGGTGTCCTGATTGGCCCCGCTGGCCTTGGTCAGCACGTCGTCGGTCGCGCCGCCGTCCGGCACGCTGCCCATCGTCAGGTCGCCACCCATGACTGTCGGCGCTACACGAGTAACGACGATGGCGATGGTGCCCGGAGGGGCCTGCTGGAGTTGCTCGATGTTGCCGTTCTGAGTCATGGCCGACCCCCGTAAAATGGAGCGAGGCGGCGACGCTGTGAACGTCCCGCCCCTGACACCGCAGGAGGTGACCCGCGATGCCCTACAAGCCTATCAATCGTCAGTGCGTTGTTTGCGGCGAATCGTTCCTCGCACACCGGCCTACGTCCGTCGCGTGCGGCCCCTTGTGCGGTGGCAGGCTGGCAACGAGCCGCCGCGCCCCCAATCCCTCGCTCTGGCCCTCGTTCTGGACGAAGGTCGCCGTCGGTGAACCCGATGCCTGCTGGCCCTGGCAGGGTGGGACCGACAAGAATGGCTACGGACGGCGATGGCACGCGGGCAGGGAGCGTCGTGCCCACGTGGTCGCCTTCTTCCTGACCCACGCCTTCTGGCCGCGTATCTGCTGCCACTCGTGCAACAACCCGCCGTGTTGCAACCCTGCCCATTTGCGGGACGACGACACCGTAGGCAACGCTCGGGACATGGTGCTGGCTGAGCGAGCCCCGCGTATGAAGCTGACTATCGCCCAGGTCCGGGAGGCACGGGCGCTCTACGCGGGTGGCGGTATGACGCAAGCCGCGCTCGCCAGACGCTTCGGCCTGTCCCCCGGGGGGATGCACGCCGTCCTCAACGGTAGCCGCTGGCGCTACGTCTGACATCAGGGCTTGCCCCCCTCAAGCTCTGCCAAGCGTTCTTCTAGCTGCCTGAGCTTCATCACAAGCACCGGGAGTAACTGATCGGGCACGTAGCCAGTGTCGCGCACCACCGAGTGAAGGGCGGGCTGCGCCTGCATGTCCTCAAGGATGAAGCCGCACTGCCCCTTGGGTTCGAGTGTCTCGGGCAGCGGGCCGTCGTCGCGCGGGTTGAGGTCCGAGGGCACGTCGTACACGACCGGACGGAGGGCGTCGAAGGCGGCAGCGGC
>Ga0126369_10000840_pt1 | contig 20765 bp, 15 predicted proteins | sample PanSoiMetaPlot_1_FD_109646 | JGI IMG/M metagenome (GOLD analysis project Ga0126369, IMG submission 109646) | Tropical forest soil microbial communities from Panama - MetaG Plot_1 | ecosystem: Environmental > Terrestrial > Soil > Tropical forest > Bulk soil | place: Panama | collected 2016-02-17 | reverse complement strand
GCCCAGCCGGGCCGACTCGAGCAAGCGGCTCAATTCGCCGCCCAGAATGGTGATCTTGGCGGCCAGATCTTCGTTGAAGAACTCTTCCTGGGAGTCGTGCAGGAAGGTGAATGCTCCGATCACATCGTGCAACACGACAACCGGGGTGGCCAGGACAGATCGCGCTTCGAATTCCTTTCCGAGGGGGGCGTGGGATGGTCTCAGGTGATTTCGAAACACGGTGCGCCGCTGGCGGACGGCTTCTCCGGCGACCCCGCTCTGATCCGGCCGCAAGTGCATGCCGGCAAAACGGTCGGCCAACTTTCCACTGGCCTGTTCGCCCCTAAGTTCGCCAGCCGGCAGACAGCGCCAGAAGTAGACCCCGGCGAGGTCGAAAAACTCGCGCGTGGTGCGGCAAAAGAACTGGATCAGGGAACTGGCGGGGGGGCGTTCCGCGGCCTTCCCGGCGATGCGCAGCAGGAGTTTCTGAAAGCCGTCATCGGCCCCGAGAGCAAAGCCGTTTTCCTGGGGAACCAGAGGACCGCCACCGGAGACTCCAAACCTCGCGCCGAAAGCCGCTGAAACGTTTTCTTGATTCACAAGTGCTTGAATCTAATTGGGAAAGTAATGGTCATCTCAATTTGAGTCAAGGGAAATGGGGGATGGGGTGCCTTGCTGTGAAATCCCGAGAATCGATTGAGATTCTGTCTCACGATGAGAAGTATAGGTCGTTTTATGTGGGTGAGACAGTACTTAGCTTGAGTAGGGAGTTGAGATTTCCGGGTTCATGCCTTTGAAAACATTCGTTATCAGAGACATACCTGCCGTTACTTTGGTTTTGCCGACGGGGATCGAGGTGGCCCGGATTGTGCACGCCCTCTGCTGCCAGCATTGTTACCTGGAGGAGGGGAATTGTGTCTCGAAGACTGATAGCGGCGGCTCTGATCGCGATGAGTTCTGTTCTGGCGACGGGTCCGGGCTATGTGGCAGCGCAAACGGCCCAGAGCGATGAGATAGTCAGGCGGGCGAAGACCAGGGTGCAACCTGCGTATCCCGAGTTGGCGCACAAAATGAACCTTTCCGGGACGGTGAAGGTGGAGGTAACGGTGGCGCCGAACGGCACGGTGAAGGAAGCCCACGTGGTGGGAGGACATCCGGTCCTGGCCACGGCCGCGTTGGAAGCGGCCAAGAAGTGGCGGTTTGAACCCGCGCCCTCAGAAGGCTCGGGAATCATCGATTTCAAGTTTGAACCGCGGTAAAGGCGACCCGCGGAGGAGAACGGGAATGACCATCGGCAAGAAGTTGTACATGAATTTCGGCATCATCCTCACCATGGTGGTTTTGTTGTTCCTGGTGAACTACTCCGCCGTGCGGCGGGAGCACTCGGCGAAGGCGGCGGCGGCGGCATCGCTGGACCTGGCGGAGATCACCAACGGCGTGCGCTCCCAGATGATGCAAAACCGCCTGTACCTGAGCAACTACTTGCTGAGCGGCGACACCCGCGAAGTGGACCGAATGAACGATGGTCTGCGGGTGCTCAACGAGAAGCTGGACGACGGCACGAAGAAGGCCAACTCCGACTCGGTGAAGAGCTCACTGGCCAAGGTGCAGCAGCTGGAGCAGGCATGGGGAAAGGAATTTGCCCAGCCGCTGATTGAAAAGCGCAAAGACGTTGACTCCGGCAACGCCACGGTCGCCGAGTTGCAGATCTATTACCTGCAGAAAGACGCCTCCTCCTGGGTGAAGAACTCGACCGACGCGCTCGACGTCGCCGACGGCGAAAACCACAAAACCCTGGAGGAGCGCCGCAATTCCGACGACAGCGCGGCGAATTGGACGGTCGCCATCTCCCTGATCGGCACATTGATCGCCCTGTTTGCCGGGGCGATCGTCGCCTATCGCACGGCGCAGTCCATCACCCAGCCGCTGACCAATCTCATGAACGTGGCGCGCGCCATCGGCAACACCGGCGATCTGGAGCACAACATCGACCTCAACCGGGACGACGAGATTGGCGAATTGGCTCGAACCTTCCACAAGATGGTCACCTACCTGAAGGAGATGGCCTCGGTTTCCGAGTCCATCGCCGGCGGCGATCTGACCCTTGAGGTGAAGCCGCGCTCCTCGCACGACACCTTGGGCAATGCCTTTTCCCGCATGGTGGAGGGACTGGCGGGGCTGGTGCGCAGCGTCCGCGATGCTTCCTCGCAGGTGGCCAGCGCCTCCAACCAGGTGGCGGGAGCCTCCGATGATTCCGCGAAGATCGGCTTGCAGGCGTCTTCCGCCATCGATGAAGTGACCAGCACCATGCACGAGATGAGCGTGAACGTGCAGAACATGGTGAAGAGCACCCAGGTGCAGGCGTCGAGCGTGAGCGAGACGTCGGCTTCGATCGATCAGATGGTGGCTTCCATTCAGCGGGTGGCGGACACAGCTAAAGTGTTGCTTGATATTTCTAACCGTTCCCGCGAGGAGGTGCACAACGGGATCGGGACGATGGAAAAGGCCACCGACGGCCTGAACCGGATCAACACCACGATTAACTCCTCGGGGGAAATCATTGGCGCGCTCGGTCAGCGCGCCGATGACATCGGCAAGATTATTGAAGTGATCGACGATCTGGCCGAGCAGACCAACCTGCTGGCCTTGAACGCCGCGATCGAGGCCGCCCGCGCGGGCGAACACGGGCTCGGTTTTGCCGTGGTCGCCGACGAAGTCCGCAAGCTGGCCGAAAAGTCGGCGCAGTCCACCAAGGAAATTTCCGAACTCATCCAGAGCATCCAGAAGGAGGCGCGGAAAGCCGTCGAGAACATGGACCGCTCGACAGCCATCGTCAACGAAGGCCTGGAGTTGGGCTCGGAGTTGAACGCCGCCTTAAAGAAGATCTCCAACGTTGTCACCGAAGTCTACAAGTTCGCGCAGGAGATCGGGGCGGCCACCAACGAGCAGTCGCACGGCTCCTCGCAGATCGCCCGGGCGACGACGCGGCTGAACGAAATCACGCACGAGATCAACTCGGCGGTGGAAGAGCAAGCTTCCGGAGCGCAAGCCGTGGTCAAGGCCATGGAGCGGATGCGGGAGCTGGTGCAGCAATCCACCTCGAGTTCGACCGAGCTGGCGGCGTCTTCCGAGCAGATGTCGAAGATGTCGCGCAACTTGCTGGAATTTATCGACCGTTTCGCACTGGAATCCGCCCGCGTGCAGTCCGGCGCGGATTCCGCCAACCGGAACGCCCGCCGCGCGAGTGCGGGCGGGCAGTAGCGGCGGAGGAGAGTTCGACATGAGCCGCGAACTCCATATCGTCGGTTTTCAAGTGGGGCACGAAACCTATGGCGTGCCCATCACTTCCCTGCACGAGATTGTGCGAGTGCCTGAGATCACCGCCGTGCCCGACGCGCCGGAGTACTTGGAAGGCGTGATCAATCTGCGCGGCAAGATCGTTTCCGTCATGGATCTGCGCAAGCGCTTCGGAGAAAAACAGGCCGCGGTCAGAAAGCACAACCGGATCCTGGTGGTGGAGCATGCCAGCCGGCTGGCAGGTCTCATCGTGGATTCGGCTTCGGAGGTGTTGAAGATACCTGCGGATGCGGTGGAGCCTCCACCGGCGGTGTTTCAGGAAGGCGGCCTGAACTGCGTGACCGGGCTGGGCAAGCTTCCGGGACGGCTGGTGGTTCTGCTCGATATGAGCAAGTTGCTGGCCCCGGCCGGTCTGGAGGCAACCAGCGAATCCGCAGAAACCAAGGGAGCGCCCAAGGAGCAAGCGCGGGGCGCAGCGGCCAAACAAGGTCAGTGAGCGGCGGGTTCGTGGTCGGTCGCCGGCTGTTGGTGGTTGGTGGTCGTGGTCACGGGACAGGGTGAGAGGTGGGTGCGCGCTCCGATTCGCCACCGACCCAGCCCGAATCCCCGGAACCGCTGATTTTCACTCGAGAACGAGAACAAGCATGAGCACAACCGGAGCGGCACCAGCTCCCATATTGACCGAGGCGGAACTGAAGCTGTTGCAGGCGCTCGTCTACCAGGAGTGCGGCATGCACTTCGACGAACGTCGCACCCACTTCCTGCAGGATCGCCTGCTGCGCCGCCTGAAGGAATGCCGCGCCGATTCCTTTTACGCCTACTACCGGCTGTTGATCAGCCAGGCAGGCAAAGAGGAACTGGCCAAGCTGCTCGAGAACCTGACCGTCAACGAGACCAGCTTCTTCCGCCACAAGGCACAGCTCGATCTGTTTCAGAAGGGCGTGCTGGAAGACTTGCTGAAGCTGAAAAGCGCGCGGCGGGAATACTCGATCCGGATCTGGAGCGCCGGCTGCTCGACGGGGCAGGAGGCCTACACGCTGGCGATGCTGGTGACCGACGCTCTGGCGTACTACTACCTCCGCAATCCCCTTCCCCTCGATCTGCCGCTGCCGAAACCTTTGATTCCTCCCCCGTGGAGAGTGGAAATCCTGGCCAGCGACATCAGCTATTCGGTCTTGCGCGCCGGCCAGGAAGGCACCTACAGCGAGCATCAGATGTCGATGGTGGATTACGGCTATCGGCTGCGGTATTTCGACAAGGTGGCCGACCGCTATGCCATCAAGAAGGCGCTGAAGGAATTGGTCCACTTCGACTTTCACAACCTGAAAACCGAGTACCTGCCCCAGCGCAACGACGTGATTTTCTGCCGCAACGTGATGATGTATTTCGACGAGGCGGAGCAAAAGCGGCTGATCGAGAAGTTTTACCGCTGCTTGAATCCCAGTGGCTATCTGTTTGTCGGGCATGCAGAAAGCTTGCTGGGACTGACCAAGAAGTTCCAGATGGTGCACAAGGACAGCGGTACGGCGTATCAGCGAGTGGAGGTGCGAGAGTGACCCATCCCCCCGATGAACGTGGCGCGGAACTCCGCGATCTGTTTTATGAGACCTCGCAGGAACTGCTGCAGGCGCTCAACGAGCAGGCCCTGAAGCTGGAGAAGCATCCGGGTGACGAACAGATCGTGCGCGGCATCCGGCGCACGGTGCACACGTTGAAGGGCGACTCGGCAGCCTGTGGGCTGCGCGAGTTGAGCGAGCTGGCGCATCAATTCGAAGACGCTCTGTCGATGGAGGGGGCGGCGGCGCAAACCGCGGTTGCCGAAATTGCCTTTGCGGCGGCCGACCTCTTCGCTGAAATGATCCACGCGTACCATCGCGGCGGCGGACTGCCGTCCACGAAGAAGCTGAGCAAGCGGATTGAAGAACTCACCGCGACGACGGCCGCCAGGAAATCGCGAAAAAAGAGAACGGCGGAAAAAACCAAGGCGGCGGTGAGCTCGGCGGCCGAGTGGACCGAATACGAGAAGCTGGCCATGGCGCAGGCGCAGGCGAGCGGCCAGGACGTGTTGCAGGTGGTGGTCAAGATCGATCCCCACTGCGCCATGCCGATCGCCGGACGTCAGCTGATCCAGAACGCGGTGGGCAGCATGGGTCCTGTGCTGGCCGTTCGTCCCGACGCAAAATCAGCCGCGGCCGCCAAGCAGGTGGAGTTTGTCCTGGCCAGCGTGCAGACGGCCGAGCAGATCGTTGCCAAGTGCAAGATTCCCACCATTGTGGAGGAAGTTTCGGTCGACATGTTGCTCGCCGGAGCCGGCCCCGGCGACCAGCCCGCCCGGGCGCCGGTGGAGGCTTCGGCGGATGCCCCGGAGGCGGCTTCCGAGGCGCAGCCCCTGCAGCCGGTCGCTCCGGAACCGGCGGCGCTCAGCCCGGTCGAAAACATCTTGCGGGTGGAAGCGGGCAGAATCGACAGCGTGCTGAACCTGGTGGGCGAGCTGATCATTGGCAAGTCCATGTTTCAGCAGGCGCTGAACGAATTTGCCAAGCGCTATCCCAAGGAACTGTTGCGCGGAAAGTTTTCCGACGCCATGGCATTTCAGTCGCGCGTGCTCAACGATCTGCAGCGCTCGGTGATGAAGATCCGGATGGTGCCGGTGGACCAGCTGTTCCGCCGTTTTCCGCGCATGGTGCGCGACCTGGCGCGCCAGTGCCAGCGCCAGGTGGAGTTGGTCGTCAGCGGGCAGGACACCGATCTCGACAAGGGAATTCTGGATGCCATCGCCGAGCCGCTGACCCATCTGGTGCGCAACGCCGTCAGCCACGGGATCGAGTCCGCCGAGGAGCGCCGCAAGCTGGGCAAGCCCGCGCAAGGGACGGTCGGCCTGAATGCCTTCCATCAGGGCAACCAGGTGGTGGTGGAGGTCAGCGATGACGGCCGCGGCATCGACGTCCACAAGATTCGCGCCAAGGCCATCGCGCTCGGCCTGACCAGTCCGGAAGAAGCGGCCAAGTTGAATGAAAACGAGGCTCTCAATTTCATTTTCCGTCCCGGGTTCAGCACCGCCGACCAGGTCACCGAAGTATCCGGGCGGGGGGTGGGCATGGACGTGGTGCAGAGCGTGCTGCACCGGCTCAAAGCCTCGGTCAGCCTCGACACCAGGCCGGGACAGGGGACGACGTTCCGATTGAAGCTTCCCCTGACTCTGGCCATCATCAAGGCCCTGCTGTTCTGGGTGGAACAGCGGCTGTATGCCATTCCGCTGAATGCGGTGCTTGAAATCGCGCGCACCACGGAAGCGGAGGTCCATCAGGTCGACAACTACGAAGTCCTGCAATTGCGCAATCAGGTGCTCCCGCTGCTTCGCCTGGGCCGGCCGGCTGCCGAGGGGGAGCGGAAATCCAAGCTGTTTGTCCTCGTCATCACGGTGGCAGAGAGGAAGTACGGCTTGATTGTCGATGCCCTCGAAGGGGAAGAGGAACTGGTCATTAAAGCGTTGGACGATCAGACCTTCTCGACCGACCTGGTATCGGGCGCCTCCATCCTGGGAGACGGACGCGTGGTGTTGATTCTGAATCTGCCCGCGGTGGTCGAACACGTGGCCCGATCGCGGCCCGAGGAAACGGGGCGGGTCAATTGTGGGCTGCTGTTGACCCACACCGATCGCGCGCGACTCGCTCTGACTCCGGCGGGGGGAGGAAAGATATGAGCCTGCGACGTGTCCGGGTGTTGGTGGTCGACGATTCGGCGCTGATGCGCAAGCTCATTCCGCAGATGTTGGCCGCCGACGAGTCCATCGAGGTGGTGGGCACCGCCATGGACGGATCGTTTTGTCTTAAGAAAATCGAGGACCTGCGGCCGAACGTGGTGACGCTCGACCTGGAAATGCCGGGAATGAACGGCATCGATGCCCTGAAGGAGATCATGCGGTGGCAGCCGGTTCCGGTGATCGTGTTCAGTTCGCACAGCACCGAGGGCGCGAGCGTAACCATGAAAGCGTTGGGACTGGGCGCCTTCGACTTCGTGACCAAGCCCAAGGATGCCACCGCGCACATGGCCGAGACGGCTCGCGAGCTGATCGTCAAAGTGAAGGCGGCGGCGGACTGCAAGCTGAAGCCGCGGATTTTGTCGGCCGCTCCGGCCAAGGCGAAAAAAGTGCCGACCCTCACCGGAATACCCAGCAAGGTTGTCGCGATCGGGGTTTCGACCGGCGGTCCCCAGGCGCTCGAGTATGTGCTCTCGCAGTTGCCCGGAGACTTTCCGGGAACCATCGCCGTGGTGCAACACATGCCGGACGGATTCACCGACATGTTCGCCCGGCGGTTGGACGAAGTCTGTCCCCTGCGAGTCAAGGAGGCGCAGTCGGGCGATTTGCTGCAGCCCGGGCGCGTGCTGATTTGTCCAGGAAGCCGTCACCTCAAGGTGAAGCGCCTGCCCCTCGGGGAAATTGTGGTTCTGAGCGACGAGCCGCGCGTCAATGGTCATCGTCCCAGCGCCGATGTGCTGCTGCGCAGCGTGGCGGACGAGTTCAAGGCCAAAGCGGTTGGGGTGCTGATGACGGGCATGGGAGATGACGGCGCCGAGGGTCTGGGGGCGATCAAAAAAGAGGGCGGCATGACCATCGCACAGAGCGAAGAATCCTGCGTCGTGTATGGCATGCCCAAAGCAGCCATTGAGCGCGGATATGCTATTCGCGTCGTGGGGTTAGAGGGGATGGGCGCGACGCTGCAGGCGGTTTGCGGCCGCCATCCCGGTGCGGATTTCGGCGACAGCGGGCGCGCCGCACGCGCCGGCAGCTGAGGATTGGACACGGAAAGCCTGTGACCGGCGTGATCTGGTCCGGGCGGCACGGCCATGATATTCGAGGAACAAGGGGAGGTTTGTATGGAGCAGTTTGCACCAGTAAAGCGCAGCAAAGACGGGCAGCCAGTCCGCTATCTGATCGTGGACGACTCTGTGTTTGCCCGTAAAAACCTGGCCCGCATGATCGAAACGTTCGGCGGGCAGGTGGCGGCCGAAGCCGGAGACGGCCTCACCGCCATCAGCGAGTTCGACCGCACGCATCCCGACATCGTGCTCATGGATATCACCATGCCACAGATGGAAGGAATCGAGGCGGCCGAACGGATCGTGCAACAGCATCCCGAAGCTCGCATCGTGATGGTCTCCTCGGTGGGATACCAGGAGAACATCGTGGCCGCGTTGCAGCGGGGCGCTCGCCATTTTGTCCAGAAACCGGTCAAGCCGGAAGTGCTCTACGAGGTCATCAAGTACGTGCTGGGTGAAGATGGTTCGGTGGCCAACGCCGCAGGGGTGGGAGTGTAAGTCCATGAGGATGGAATTGATCCAGCCGTTCATTAACGCAGCGGATGCCGTGTTGTCGCAAGGCCTGCAGGGCTCGACCAAGGTGGGCAATCTCACCATGGAAGAGGAAGCGTATCGCCGCAAAGGGGTGGCAGGCATGATCGTGCTGACGGGCGACATTGAAGGCAGGATCATTCTGGATCTTGAGCCGCAGACGGCCGTGCGTGTCGCCAGTCACTATGCCGGCGCCGACCTTCCCGAGTCTGACGCGCTCATCAAGGAAACCATTTTCGAACTGGCAAACCAGGTTGTGGGCAACGCCATTTCCGCCTTGAACGATCAGGGATTCCACTTCCGGGTGCATCCCCCCGTGCTGCTGACGGCGCAGGAGGGCGACAAAACCAGTGAAGACACCGAAGCATTGATGATCTGCTTTGAGACCTCCCTCGGGAATGTCTACATGAACGTCGCTCTGCGGTATAACCAAAGCCGGCTGGCCGATCACGCGGCGGCAAGAGCCTAGAGCTCATCCCCGGTCCGCGAGTCGCGTCGTCGCATGCGAGCGCCGTCAGGCGAGCAGCGGCAATTGTCCGGAGGCCAGGGACGAATCATCGGCGGGATCGGCAACCTTGCTCAGTTCGGGATATTTCTTGATGAGAGTCGGCGGAGCCCAGACCCGCTTGCCGGTGACCATCGCTTTCAACTCCAGTGCGTTGACGCCCGCTTTGCTCTCGAAGTGATTGTTGGTGATCACGTAAGTCGTCTGCGCTTTTTCCGCAACCCGGTCAATCCGTTGTTTCCACCCCTCCAACTCCCGTTCTTTGTAGAGATAGTTATAACGATCGTTGCGATTGTCGGAATCGAACCACTGGTCGTAGTTGCGGCCGTGCAAGCGCACGTAGGCGAGGGGTGCGGTGACGTGCTCGGTGGGGGCAAGAGACTTGCCCAGCAATGGCTGGTCGATATTGCAGAAGGCGACGTTGTTCTCGGCAAAGGCCGACAGGGTCTCGGGATTGTTCCAACTGGAGTCGCGCACCTCGACCACGCGGGGATACTCGATGAACTGCCGCAGCAACCGATCAAGGTATTCCCGGTTGAGCGAGGTATTCTTGAAAGAAATCGGAAACTGAATCAGCAGCGCTCCCAGTCGGCCCTGGTTGGCCAACGCATCCAGTCCTTCGCGCGTTTTGACCTCGTCGTCGTCGGTGGGCCGAATGCTGGCTGCCGAGGTTGGCTCCATCACCGCCAGGGGGGAATGCGTGAACGCGCGATAGAGCTTGGCGGTGAACAGAAATTGCGGATTGACGGCAGCCACCTTCCGGCACCAGAGCTTGGCCACCTCGGCTTTGAGCGGGCCGTAAAAGGACGTGTTGATTTCCGCGGTGTCGAAAAATCGGGCCAGGTATTCCACCGGATGGGTTTTGTTTCGCCGCATCCCCGAGGGATAAAAAACGCCTTCCCAATCTTTGTAGGCCCATCCGGCCGTGCCGAAGCGAATTTTCTGAGAACCAGCGTGCGCAGGCCGGACTGGGGACGTGGATTCCATGGACCATGGACACGGACGCAGACGGTGGGCAGCGGCAAGATTAGCACAGCGGCAAAGCCCGACAAAGCCGCTACGGGGCGGCGGCGCCCTGGGCCGATAGCGTCTGGTTCAGTTGATTGGCGAGAGCGTTGACCTGATCGTTCGAGAGTTTAACCTTGCTCTCCAGCGCGACCCTTATGCCGCCGCTTCCATTTTCCTGAAAGCGCGCCGTCTCGAGGCTCTGAGGACCTTGCAATGCCTGGGGAAGGGTGCTCTTGACATCGGAGGCGGAGAGCAGGGCGAGGAGGAGAGTTTGCGCGGCTTTGGCGCGGAGGTCCTGCCCGAGATCGCCGGAACGAAGCGCCTCAGCCATCATCCCCGTGGCGTCGATGCGCTTGAATTCGGGATTGATGTGCAGTTGAGAATCCTGAACCGCAGGGGTCAACCGCATCTCGACGGTACCGTCGCCCTCTGCAAGCTCCTCGGCTGCACTCTGGCCGAACGCTCGGCCGCACGACCATCGCTCGAAGTGCAGCTGCAGGATCATCGAACTCGCCGGCGGTGCCGTCATGATGCTGGCGTGCCTGACTGCGAGGCGCTCTCCGCAGCTCTGGGTCTGAGCAAACTGGGAATTCATAACCAGCGTGAGGTTCTGCTGCAGGTCCGTCAGATCCACGGTGCGGGTGAGGACAAAACTGCGTGTCTCGCCTTGCGCTTCGGTCTGTGACAAACTCCCGGATGAGGAGACGACGATGTCCTGGCTGCCCATGCGCAACCGGCTCTTAACCGGGGGAAGAGTGAAGGCGAGATCCTGCCCGCTGGCCAGGGTGATACCCATTTCGCGGCCCAGAAGAAGTTGAACGTTCGAGAACTCGGTTATGGCTTTATTCAAGCCGTCAGCCGAGACAGCCAAGTCCGCGTTGGGCGCCTCCGATTGCATGGCCTGATCCAGGCGCTTCACGCTTTGCGCCAGATCCGAATCCGCCTTCTCCCATTTCTTGATGGTGTCCTTCAGGCCGGACCTCTGGGGTTCCGAGAATCCTCCCTGGAAGCTCTTGTTGGCATCCCGGGCTTTCGCCACGGCTTGATCCACCGCGGCCATCCCGTTTCGCGCCGCCCCACCCGCGGTCCGTCCCCACGCCTCGACTTCACCTTTCGCGGCGTTGGTGCTCTTCACGACTTCCTGGAATTCAGAAATCTGCTGGCTGGTGGCCTGCACCGCCAGGGCTTGGTGAAAGTCCTTCAGGGTGTCTTTCTCGTCGACGCCGTCGGGTCGACTCGAACCGCTGGGAAGAGTTCCCAGCCCCCCGTGGCCGCCCTGATGCTGAGCCACGCTCCAGGTCGAGAGCAGCAGCAGAGGCGTGGCAACGAGTGCTCTGCGCAACGAAGCAAGAGAGGCCCGGCGAAGCATGTGGATGATCCTTGAAGTAACCCGTGAAGTGAGATGCCAAGCTGGACTAGCCCAACCCGCCTGACACCGCAACTGTAGATTGTCTCACCGCGGACCGAAATACCACTAGATTTACAGTTTTTTGCAAAAATCAGGCGCCCGACGAGCCGGGACTGGCGACTTTTTCAACACCGCGCCGCCCGCGGGGGCCCCAAGTTTGAAGCCTGGTGGTAGGCTAGGGGTTAACCTCGGTCGAGAGACGCTACGCGTGGCTATCGCAATGGGAGTTGCCGCGGGCATTGGCCTGCTGTTCGGGATTGTGCTCACCTGGCTGGCATCGCGCTCCGGGAGTGCATCGCTGGGCGCTCGTCTGTCATTCACGGAGAAGGAACTTACGACGGCCAAGGCTGACCTGGCGCGGACGTCGGAACAGCAACGGGAACTGCTGGCCAGTCGTGCCCGCTTGGAATCGGCGCTGGAATCGGAGAAAAAGGCCAGCAACGACAAGGTCGAGCTGCTGACCAAGGCCGGGGAGCGGGCGGCGGGGGACCTGCAGAATGCCTTCAAGGCCCTGGCGGCGGACGCGTTGCAGAGCAACAGCACTTCGTTTCTCCAGATTGCTCAGGAGACGTTGAAGCGGTTCCAAAGTCAGGCCCAGGGCGAGCTGGACGCGCGCCAAAAGGCGGTGGCCGACCTGGTGGCACCGGTGCGCGAATCTTTGGACAAAGTCGACGCGCAAATTCAGCAGATGGAGATCGCGCGGGGACAGGCTTACGGGGACTTGAGAGCCCAGGTCGAGTCGCTGATCACCACCCAGAAGCAATTGCAGTCAGAGACCGGAAACCTCGTCCGCGCCTTGCGCACGCCCAACGTGCGCGGGCGCTGGGGGGAAATTCAGCTGCGCCGGGTGGTTGAGATCGCGGGGATGCTGCCCTATTGCGATTTCGCCGAGCAGGAAACCATCACGACCGAGGCGGGCCGGCTGCGTCCGGATCTGGTGGTGAAGCTGCCGGGAGGCAAGCAGGTCGTGGTCGACGCCAAAACGCCCCTGCAGGCGTTTCTCGACGCCTTCGAAACCACGGAGGAAGAGGTCCGGCGCAGCTGTCTGGTGAACCATGCCCGTCAGGTTCGCGAACACATCAATACGCTCAGCGGGAAAAAGTATTGGGAGCAGTTCGAGTCAACTCCCGAGTTCGTGGTGATGTTCCTGCCGGGAGAAACTTTTTTCAGCGCTGCTCTGGAACAGGACAGCGGGCTGATCGAGCACGGCGTTTTGAACCGGGTGATTCCGGCCTCGCCGACCACTTTGATCGCCCTGCTGAAAGCGATCAATTACGGATGGAACCAGGAAAAATTGGCGCGCAACGCTCACGAGATCAGCGCGCTGGGCAGGGAATTGCACGACCGCTTGCGGAAGCTCGCAACCCACATCACCGGCATTGGCACCAACCTCGACCGCGCGGTGGACGCCTATAACCAAGCGGTCGGATCTCTAGAAAGCCGGGTGCTGGTTTCAGCCCGCAAGTTTGCGGAACTGGGCGCTCCGGCCGCCGAACAGATTCCGGCAGTGGAACCGATTGAGAAGACCACGCGGTCATTATCGTTTGACTGGGATGAAGAAGCCGAAGAAGCTGCCGAGAAAACGGACTCGGCCGACCTGTTGTTTGGCAAGGAAGCCAAGCCCTGACCCTTCCCGGGCGAGGTGAGATCCCATTTCTCGAGAGGACGGTGGCCCACGCCGCCGGTGACATGGGAGCCCTGCCCGGAGGCAAAACCGGTGGGGCCAAAATTACCCTGAAATTGCTGTTTTCCGGTGCAGGTTTACGGATTTGTCATTCATTTTCAGGATTGTTTGATGTGCAAGAAACCACCTACTAAATCCCACAGAAACCTCCCAAAAGACATAGCCTGCGTTCTAAAATGCATTTATAATTACGGAAGTAGTTTTGTCCAAAGTACTTACTATCCTTCCAAAGACCTCTAACGTGGCAGCGAAGTTGCTCATTACGAACCGGGGGGAGCGTGCTTCCCCATCTTCCACGCCGCTGAAAGGTTCGGGGGCAAAGCCCAGGTACATGAATCGGGAAAGCCAAGCTCGGTTTGTAGCCGTCCTGTTGTTTCTGCTGACGGTGGCGGCGGTGGTGTTTGCGGGCTTCAACTTCCAGAAGGAACGGGATTCGGCTGCCCCGGACGACGGCGTGTGGTGGGTTGAGAGCAACGGCCACTTGGTCGCCGATCGGGTCGACCCGCACGGACAAGGGTTTATGGCCGGCATCAGGCCGGGTGATCAACTGGCGTCGGTGAACGGCCAGGAAGTTAAGAAGACGCCGGGACTGGTGCGGCAGCTTTACGCGACCGGAGTGTGGCGCAAGGCTTCTTATTCGCTGGTTCGCGACGGCGTCCCCCTGGATTCCAGCGTCCTGCTGGTTCCGGCGGACCGCTCGCTGAACAATTCGCTTCGCCTCATCGCCCTCATTTACCTGGGGATTGGACTGTATGTGCTGCTGCGTCGCTGGACCGCCGTGGGGTCGACGCATTTCTACATCTTCTGCCTGGTTTCCTTCATTGCGTATTCGTTCAAGTACACGGGAAAGCTCAACGACTTTGATTGGATTATTTACTGGAGCAACATCGTTGCGTGGGTTCTACAGCCCGCTCTTTTCCTGCATTTTGTTTTGACTTTTCCGGAAAAGAGGCGATTCGTGCGGGAGCGTCCCTGGCTTCTGGCCCTGGCGTATGTTCCCGGCGCCGTGTTGCTGGGAAGACACGTCGTCGCCCTGCGGCTGGCCCAGGCAAGCGGGGTGCTGCGCTGGGACATGGACCGGCAGGAAATGGCGTACGGCGCGTTGCTGTTCATCGTGGCCGCCGCGGCGCTTTGGAACAGCTACCGGCGTGCCACCACGACCATCCTTCGACAGCAACTCAAGTGGGTCACGCGGGGGACGATTCTCGCGATTGTTCCCTACACGCTGTTCTACGTCATCCCTTACCTGACGGGTTCGCTGCCGGGAACGTGGATGAAACTGTCCGTCCTGTTCTTGGGCTTGCTGCCATTGACGTTCGGCTATGCGATCTTCCGCTACCGCCTGATGGACGTCGACCTGATTTCCAAGCGCGTGGTGGTGTACACGGTCGCGGCCGCGGCCGTCGTGGGGATGTACTTCGCGTTGGTGGCGGGTGTGGCGGAATTGGTCCACATGCAGAAGCCCGGCACGGGACCGCTCGGCCTGATCCTGGCGGTGGTGGTGACAGCCCTGCTGTTTGATCCGGTGCGGACCTGGATTCAGGACCGTGTCGATCATCTTTTCTACCGCACGGTTTATGACTACCGCCGGACCCTGATCGAATTCGGGCGCGAACTGAGTTCCGAGGTCGATCTCAACGCCCAGCTGTCTTCGGTGGTGGACCGGTTGTCCCGGACATTGGCGGTGGATCGCATCGCGATCTTCCTGCGGGCGGGCGAGGAGGGCGAACCGTTCGTGCTCTCCAAGTCCGTGGGCATGAATCCGGTGGGGAAACTGGATCTGACGTTTCTGGGCGCGCCGCGAGCCGAGCCCGCGGGACACATGTTTTTCGAGAATACCCACCAGGTACCGCGCGAGACTCTGGGCTCGCAGGACACGATCGCCAAGCTGGATTTGAATTACTACATCCCCTGCCGCGCGCAACAACGCACCGTGGCGGTGCTCGGACTGGGGAAGACGAACAAGGGCGATTTTCTCTCCAGCGAGGACGTGGAACTTCTGGAAACGCTCGGCGGGTACCTGGGCATCGCCATCCAGAACGGACGCCTGTATGCGTCGCTGCAGCAGAAAGTCGCCGAGTATGAGCGGCTGAAGGACTTCAACGAAAACATTGTGGAGTCGATCAACGTTGGAGTCATGGCCCTCGACATGGAAGATCGCATTGAGAGCTGGAACGCGCAGATGGAAGTGATGTACGCCCTGCCCCGCTGGCAGGCGCTCACGCAGGCGGTGCGAAACGTGTTCCCGTCGGAATTCGTGGAGGAGTTTTACCGGCTGCGGGCGAATGCGGGCATCAACAACCTGTACAAGTTCCGGCTGCAAACCCCGGCCGGAGAGGCGCGCACGGTGAACGTGGCCATTGCTCCGCTGGTCACCCGGAAGTTTCAGGTGATCGGCCGCCTGGTCATCATGGACGACATCACCGAGCGGGTGGAACTGGAGAGCCAGCTCTCCCAGGCCGACAAGCTCTCGTCGATTGGTCTGCTGGCCGCCGGAGTCGCCCACGAAGTGAACACCCCGCTGGCGGTGATTTCTTCCTACACCCAGATGCTGGCCAAGCAACTGCAAGACGACCCGCTAAAATCCGGGCTGCTCGAAAAGATCACCCGGCAAACCTTCCGCGCTTCCGAGATCGTCAACAACCTGCTGAATTTCTCGCGGACCAGCGGCATCGAATTTGCGGACGTGGACATCAACAAGGTCATCACCGACACGCTGGCACTGCTCGAACATCAGTTCAAGACTTCGAAGATCCAGGTGCAATCCGAATTGACGGCGGGTATTTCCCCCATCCAGGGCAATCCCGGCAGATTGCAGCAGGTGTTTCTGAATCTGTTCCTCAACGCCAAGGACGCGATGCCGGGCGGCGGGAGACTGAGCGTTGCCACCAGCAACGGCGAGATGGTGAGCGTGCGGGTTTCTGACACCGGTTCCGGCATCGCGCCGGAGCACATTCAACGCATTTACGATCCGTTTTTCACCACCAAGACGGCACCCAAGGAAGGCCAGAGCCGTGGCACCGGGCTGGGGTTATCCGTAACTTACGGCATCATTCAGGAACATTCCGGAAAGATTCGCGTGGAAACCAATCCGGGGGCGGGTACAACTTTTGCGCTCGACTTCCCGCTGAGCAGAAAGGCAGCCCATGTCTGAGGTAGCAGTCATTTCGCGTGGTGCGATTAACGGGAATCCGGCGGCGGCGGGTTCGGTGCTCATCGTCGACGATGAAGCCGAGATTCGGGAATCCCTGCAGACCCTGCTCGAAATGGAAGGATTCGACGTGGAAACGTCGGTCACGGGCGAAGAGGGGCTCGCGCAGATGGCGGAGCGTCCGTTTGATCTGGTGCTGCTTGATTTGACCCTGCCCGGCCGCAATGGCATGGAGATCCTTTCCGAGATTCGCGCACACGACCCGCGCTTGCCGGTGATCATGATCACGGCTTACGGCACGGTGGAAAACGCCGTTCGCGCCATGCAATCCGGGGCGGCGAACTTCGTCCAGAAGCCCTGGGACAACGAGAAATTGCTGGCCGATGTGCGGGCGGCCGTCGGCTGGCGGCGGGCCGAAGAGGAGAACGTTCAACTCAAGCGGGCGCTCAAGCAGCGCTACAACTTCGAAAACATTGTGGGCAAGAGCGAGCCCATGCTGAAGATTTTCGACCTGGTGGCGCAGGTGGCCAACAGCCGGTCCACGGTGCTTTTGCAGGGCGAGAGTGGAACCGGCAAGGAAGTGATTGCCAAGGCGATCCATTTGAACTCGCCGCGGCGCGACAAGCCGTTCGTGCCGGTGAACACCGGGTCCATGCCCACCGACCTGCTGGAATCCACGTTGTTCGGTCACGTCAAAGGCGCCTTCACCAGTGCCGTGGCTTCCAAGAAAGGCCTGTTCGAAGTCGCGGACAAAGGAACGCTGTTCCTCGACGAAATCGCGACCATGGGGCTGGAGACGCAAGCCAAGATCCTGCGCGTCCTGCAGGATCGCCGGTTCATGCACCTGGGCGGGATTCAGGAAATCCAGGTGGACGTGCGCATCATCGCCGCCACCAACATCGATTTGCGACAGATGGTGCGCGAAGGCCGCTTCCGGGAAGATCTGTTTTACCGGCTTAACGTGATCACCGTCGAGTTGCCGCCGCTGCGCCAGCGAAAGGAAGACATTCCGCTGCTGGTGGAGTTTTTCCTGAAGAAGTATGCGGAAGAAAATGGACGAACCGTGCCCCGGGTTACGCCCGAGGCCCTTCGCCCGCTGATGGCGTATTCCTGGCCGGGAAATGTTCGCGAACTGGAAAACGTCATCGAGCGCGCCGTGGTTCTTTCGTCGGGACCCGAGATCACCATGGACCTGCTTCCCGAGTCTTTGATGGGGCGGGGCTCATCGCTGACGCTTCACGACCCGCCTGCCGACGCCTCGCTGTTCGAAATCATCGGGGACGTGGAGCGCCGCGTCATCAGCGACATGCTGGAACGGTGCAACTGGAATCAGACCGAGGCAGCGGAGCGCTTTCATGTGCCTCTTTCCACCTTGAATCAGAAGATCCGCCGGTTGAACATTGAGATCCGGAAGAAGGGGCGATAAACCGCCTTCCGGCCTCGAGTTCGGCTATTCGACGCAAAATTCACTTTGTGAGCTCGAGGTTTTCTTCGACTCGGGCGAGACCGTCCATCCCTTCTGCCCTGGTGCCATGGACAGGCGAGCAGCACGGGTCCACCCTCGGGCCGGAGGAGTCCTGGGTCCGATCTGTTATATTGCGGTCAAGCCCTGCGCTTCCCCGGTGCAGTGCGCAGAACCGCGACCGCATGGAACTGACCGCTCCAACCGAGTTCGCCAAGCAAAGAGTGCTTGCCGTTCAGGAATACATAGAGCTGGCCGCGCACTCCGTAGCCAGCCTCTTCCGAAAGCCGCTTTATTTCGCCGACATGGTGCAGCAGGCCGATCTCATTGGCGTCGGTTCCCTGCCCATCGTCGTGCTGACTGGTTTCTTCACTGGCGGAGTGCTGGCGCTGCAAACCGCCAACACGCTGCAGCGCTTTGGCTCGATCACCCTGATCGGACAGCTGGTTGCCACTTCCATGGTGCGCGAGCTCGGGCCGGTGCTCACCGGGCTGATGGTCGCGGGACGAAATTCTTCCGGCATGGCCAGCGAACTGGGGTCCATGGTGGTGACCGAGCAGATCGACGCCATGCGCGCGCTGGGCACCGATCCCATGAAGAAACTGGTCACACCACGGGTCACGGCGACGGTGTTCATGTTGTTCTTCCTCAGCATCATTTCCGATCTGGTGGGGCTGGCCGGCGGGCTGATGGTTGCCAAGGTCTTTCTCAGTCTGGACGCGCACCAATACTGGTCCAATGCCTGGCAAACGCTGGTGTTTCAAGACGTGTTCATGGGATTGCTGAAGCCGGTGATGTTTGGCTTCATCATCGCGACCGTGGGCTGCTATTACGGCATGTCTGCGCGGGGCGGGACGCAGGGCGTGGGCCGGGCGACGACGCAGGCAGTGGTGGTGGCCTCGGTGTGCATTCTGGTGACCGACTTCTTTGTCACCAAGCTGTTGATCTCGGTGCTGTCTTTCAGGTAAGCCATGTCCACTCCCACCGCTCCCGCCGACTGCACGCCACACCTCAGCCCGGCTCCCTCGGGCGCGGCCATCGTTTTCGAAGACGTGCATCTTGCGTTCGAGGACAATCACGTCTTGCGTGGGGTTTCGTTCCACCTGCCGTACGGGGAAACCAAGGCGTTGTTTGGCGTCGCGGGATCGGGCAAGAGCACGATTCTTAAGCTTTCGCTTGGCCTGCTGCTGCCAGATTCCGGGCGCATTACCGTGCTGGGGAATGAGGTAACGGAGATGCGGGAGGAAGACCTGTTTTCGCTTCGCGGCCGGCAGGGGATGGTGTTTCAGGAAAGCGCGCTGTTTGACTCGCTCACCGTGCGCGAGAACGTGGCCTACCGGCTGATGGAAGAACACGGAATTTACGACGACGAGATTGACCAGAAAGTGCGCGAATCCTTGCGATTCGTTGAGTTGGAGCACACGCTCGACTTGTTCCCATCGGAATTGTCCGGGGGCATGCGCCGGAGGGTCGCGATCGCACGCGCGATCATCACCCAGCCCGAGTTGCTGCTATACGACTCCCCCACGGGTGGACTCGATCCGGTGACTTCCAACACGATCGTGGAACTGATCATGAAGCAGCGCGACGTCTATCGAACCAGTTCCCTGCTGGTGACCCACCGCTTGCAAGACGCTTTTACCCTGGCAACGCACGAGTTCGACCGCCAGACCAATCAGTTGCGCGCCCTGCCCCGTGGGCAATACTGTGGTGCGCCCATGAGTTTTCTGATTTTGCGCGACGGAAAAGTTACCTTCGACGGCGACATCCGGGAGCTGGCCCACACCAAGGACGAATACATCCGGGAATATATCTCCTAGACCTCAACCCCAAAATTGTCGGCCAGCCAGGTGGGACGAAATCTTCGCCCGGGTGGCGCGGGCTCGATCGCCGGTCAGAGAAACCCGGCGTATGCCTGGAGGCGCGTTCGCCGCCAAATCCTCACCGGGCTTTTCGGTCGAACAGCATGCCGGCGAGAGGGTTCGGCCGAGAACGTTCCAGCCAAAGCCTCTCACTATTTCCCTGTCATCGCCTTTTCTACGTCCTCCGCCTTTGAAGGCAGCGCCGCGCTCAGCTTGATCAGTTTGCCATCCGCGCCCACCAGAAAATCATCCTCGATGCGCACGCCGAGGTTCTCCTCGGGAATGTAGATCCCCGGTTCAATGGTGAACATCATTCCGGGAGCGAGAGGAACTTTGTAGTCGCCGGGATCATGCACGTTCAGGCCAATATAGTGGCCGAGCCCGTGAATGAAATACTGGTCGAGCGGCTGGCCGTCCATATCCTTGCCGTGAGTCTTGATGTAATCCCTTGCCACTCTGTTCAGGGAGTTTTCCCCATCTCCGGTCAGCGTGGACTTGCCGGATTGAAACGCTGCCATGGCCGCTTCCTGCGCTCCCAGGACGATGTCATAAATCTCTTTCTGACGCGGGGTAAAGTGGCCGCCGATGGGCAACGTGCGGGTGATATCGGCCGAATACATGGAACACTCCGCGGCGGCATCAATCACCACCACGTCTCCCGCCGCCATCCGGTTGCTGTTCTCCGAGTAGTGCAGCACGGTGGAGTTGTGTCCCGAGCCGACGATCGGCGAATAGGACGGACGTTCGCAGCCGCGCCGGTCCCACTCGTATTGCATCAGTGCCGAAATTTCGTACTCCTTCACGTCAGGTTTCACGGCTTTCATCGCGCTCAAGTGCGCCGCCACGGAAGCATCCACCGCGCTTCGGGTGAGAGCGATTTCGCCCGCATCTTTTGTCGTCCGCAACGACGACAGCATCGGCTTTAGGTCCTGGAAAAAGACCACGGCGCTGCTGTGCCTAAGAAATCCCAGCATGTCTTGGCTGGGGGGATTGCCGCCCTCAAAAGGCATTTCGGTGTAGACCACCGGTCGCTGATTGGCCAGCAATTTGGCCACCT
>Ga0126369_10000839_pt1 | contig 20767 bp, 11 predicted proteins | sample PanSoiMetaPlot_1_FD_109646 | JGI IMG/M metagenome (GOLD analysis project Ga0126369, IMG submission 109646) | Tropical forest soil microbial communities from Panama - MetaG Plot_1 | ecosystem: Environmental > Terrestrial > Soil > Tropical forest > Bulk soil | place: Panama | collected 2016-02-17 | reverse complement strand
GCTTGGGGATGATTTGGGAGACCAGGCGCTGCGCGGACTCTTTGAGCGCGCCGGTTGGATCGCCAGTTTGCGGGTCGCGGACGATCGCGCCATTCGGAGGGTCCGCAGTATCTTTGGAGATGCCGGCGAGAGAGAGGGCTTTGGAATTGGCCCAACCGGTGTGGCCGTCGTACGCGGTGAGAAGTACGGGACGGTTCGGGAAAAGCTGATCGAGAGCTTGCCTGTCAGGGAGCGTTGCGGGAGCGAACATGGCATAGTTCCAGCCGCGTCCGAGAATCCAGGAATCACCCGGATGGTTCGCGGCATATTGGCGCAGGCGATTCTGGATCTCGGTGGTATTGCTTGCACCTACCAGATTGACGCGCGCGAGCCCGAGAGAACCGCCCAGGAAATGAACGTGACAATCCGTGAAGCCGGGCAGAACAAGTTTTCCGCCGGCGTCGATCACTCGAGTGCCGATCCCGCGCATCCTGCTTACAACTTCGTCGGAGCCAACGGCGACAATTTTCCCGCGGCGCATGGCGAGAGCCTGTGCCCATGGCGCGTGCTGGTTCAGCGTATAGACTTTCGCATGAACAATGAGAATATCGGCGGGAGCAACGCGGGCGGACATCTGCGCGCGGGAAGGAATTGCGGAAGCGAGGATCGCGATAAGGATTGGGAGGGCGGGGCAAATTCGACGCGCGATCACGTTCACCTCAAGATGCGGCGGCCGGGCGTGAACGGAGCAGGCGACCGCAAAAACTCAAAAAGTGGGCGGAGTGTTGACCCACAAAATCCAGGTTTCGATACGCCCCGGGTTCTTCCAGCGGTGCGGGGCAGAACTTTCGAAATAGAGGCTATCACCCGGCTTGAGAAGATAGCGTTCACCTTTATTCAGGCAAATTTCGAATTCACCGCGCAACACGTGGAGAAATTCCTCGCCCTCATGGGCATACGATTCGCCGCTACCACCGCCGGGCTTGATGCGGAAAAGATGTGGTTCCATCGCGGTGTTGCCCCAGGCGAGCAGTTCCATGCGAACACCGGGTGAGGTTTCCAGGATTTTGCGCTGCGAAGGGCGGACATGGCGCTGAGCGTCGCCATTCGTTTCAAACAGCGCGAGGAGATTGGTTTTGTAGAAGCGGGCAATGCGGCGCAGCGTCGAGACGGAAGAGCGCATCTGGCCGCGCTCCAGGGCACTCAGGAAGCCCACGGAAACGTCGGTAGCCTGTGCCACTTCGGCGAGGGAGAGCCCACGACGCATTCGCAAGCGGCGAAATTTCTGGCCGGTGTGCCGGGGAGCATCGGCGGGCGCGGTGACCAGCCCTTGTTTTTTCAGGACATGGACAATGGCCGTGGGATTCAGCCCGCGGGCGCGGCGCAAGAAGATAGCCCGCTGCAGCAGGCGCACGTCGGTCTCCGTGTACATGCGGTAGCGGCTCTGGGTGCGCCGCGGCGTGACCAGTCCCAAGGCTTCCCAGGCGCGCAGAGCAGACGAGGAAATGCCGACGCGGTGGGCGACTTCACTGATGCGCAAGAGCCGCGGAGTCGACAGAGATTCCGATGGATTGGACAAATTCTTTCTGCTTGACACAGGTTCCGGCTTTCTCTAAGTTTACTGGATTATAGTAAGGTTCTAGGGACCGTAGCAACCAAGAAGAATCGCTTTTTGAGGGCAAGGCTTCTGCGGGGAATTTTAGGGGTGAATTCAATGAATCAAGTAATGTGCCGTTCGAAGGTGCCGTTGGTGTGTAGCCGCAGGGCTCTCTGGGCGGCTCTCCTGGCAGTGATTTCTCTTTTTATTGGCAATCCATCGGGATACGGGCAGAGCACCGGCGGTCGCGTGCGTGGGACGGTTACAGACGCGAGCGGGTCAGCCGTTGCCGGGGCCACCGTCACGCTGATCAATACCGCCACAAACGTCTCGCGCGACACGACCACGGGCAACACCGGGGAATTCATTTTTCTGGAAGTGCCGGTTGGTCCGTATGAAGTGGATGTGAATCAAAAGGGATTCAAGAAGTTTGTGAGGAAAGACATTGTTGTGGAGGTGAGCGGCGTCGTTGGGCTGGACATCGTGCTGCAAGTCGGGGGCGCAACCGAGACCGTGGAGGTTACCGGCGAACCGCCGGTGATTGACACCACAACGACGCAACTAGGCGCGGTGGTCGGTTCGCGTGAAGTGACCGAACTGCCGCTGAATACCCGCGATACTTACCAGTTGTTGCAGTTGCAGCCCGGTGTGCAATCGCAATTGGGAAATGATTTGTTCTACGGATCGGATAAACCGGGCGTAGTGACGGTGAATGGCGGCCGCGGGCGGTCGAACAATTATTCGGTGAATGGCGGGGACGGGAACGACCTGTTCGCGAACCTTCCCGCAGTGCAACCGTCGCCGGACAGCATCGAGGAATTCCGGGTGATCACGAATTCGTTCGACGCGGAATATGGGCGCAATTCGGGATCGGTGGTCAACGTGGTGACCAAGTCGGGAACGAACGACTTTCACGGCAGCGCTTTCGAGTTTTTCCGAAACACCGTGCTGGACGCGCGACCGTTCATGGTTAGTCCGACGACTAAGCCGGACTTCCAGCAAAACCAGTTTGGTGGGACCCTGGGCGGGCCAATCAAGAAGGACAAGACCTTCTTTTTTGCTTCATACGAGGGGCGGCGAATCAAGCAGGGCATCCTATCGAATCCGGTGCCACTGCTCAGCAGCGACCAGCTCAACAACGGTGCGTTCGGCGACCTGACGGGCACGCTGACAACGGCGCCGACGGCCAGCATGCTGCAAGGGCGCTGCGGTTCGCAATTGTCCGGACCGGCGAATGCTGAACTTACGAACATCATCAGTGGCGGCAGTCCAACACCGGGGAATTACGCAACAATTTTTGGAGCCAGCGGGGTGATTCCCACACAGTGTTTTGATCCACTCTCCACCAGCATTTATAACTCGTATGTAAACTCGACGGGAACCTTTCAGGAATCGCCGAACAAAATCAACAATGGAGACCAGTTCACCATCAGGATCGATCAGGATTTGACGAAGAATCAGAAATTGTCGGTGTACTACTATTTTGACGATGACTATGTGTTGGATCCCTTTGCGAAGTTTCAGGCCGCCGGCGGCAATCTGGGCAATTTCCCTGGCGTTTTCAGCACGCGCACGCAACAGTTGAACGCCACGCACACCTGGACGATCGGCTCGACGAACGTAAACGAGTTTCGGTTCGCGTGGTTCCGCGAGGGACAAGGGAAATTCAACGCCCCTAAGCTAACGACTCCGGTGCAGAGTTCCTGCGGTGCGGTCACGGCCTATTGCTTTACCGGCACGACCGATCAACCGCTGCTGGACAGCAGCGGGAATTCCCTGGCGCCCAGCAAGGCTTACGGAATTTTTCCGAATCTTGGCGCTTCGAAAGAGGGTTTGCCCTTTATCACGGTGAGCGGGGGCGTAGCGCTGGGAAATAACTTTGAAGGGCAGTTGCCGCAGACCGGCAATACCTTTCAGTTTGCGGACAACTTCAGCAAGATCGTCGGCAAGCACAGCATCAAGTTTGGCGCCGACATCCGCTACCAGATGTTCAACCAAACGTTGTATTACAACGTGAACGGCTCGATCAACTTTGGTCCGGGCGGAGCGAATGACACTGGAGACAGCTACGCGAATTTCCTTCTAGGCTTGCCGAACAGCTACAGCCAAGGCTCCGCCCAGGCGGAACTGGTACGCAGCACGGCCGTGTACCTGTTTGCCCAGGACAGCTGGAAGCTCCGTCCGAATGTCACGTTGAACTATGGGTTGCGCTGGGAAATGAATACGCCAATGACCGACATCGGCCAGAAAGTGCAGACGTTCCGTCCCGGGCAAGTCTCCAACATCTATCCGTGCAGTCTCGATCCGAGCAATCCACTATTTGCAACGTATGGAGGGGGAACAGCGGGCTGCGATGCGGCCGGCGTTACACCGGTTGGACTGGTATTCCCGGGAGACAAGGGAATTCCGGGCGGATTGACAAACACGTATTACAAAGCGTTTGCTCCCCGTCTGGGCATCAATTGGTCGCCGGCGGCGGACAAGGGGCTGATCCGGGCCATCACTGGCGGTCCCAACAACATGACCATCAGCGCCGGCTGGGGTATGTTCTACAATCCCATCGAACAGCTGGTGCTCGAGCAGTTCAGTGCCGAGCCGCCGTTCGGTGGCAGCAACTACATCAGCGATCCCGTGTTTCAAGCCCCGTTCGTATCGCAAGGCGGAGGGGTGAATCCCAACCCGTTCAATGGGATTTTGAACCCACCGCGGAATCAGCCCATCGACTGGTCGACGTTCCGCTCGATTCTTTTGTTCGGACAGTTTCCACAACTGGTGCGCACGCAGTATTCGGCACAGTACAACTTGACCGTGAAGCGCGAATTGCCTGGCAACTTGCTGTTCCAGGTGGGTTACGTTGGATCCCAGGGGCATCGTTTGCTGGCGTCCTATGACCTGAACCACGGGAACCCACAGACATGCAACGATCTGCAGGCAATTTCCACTTTAAATAACGATCCGAGCGTAGCTTGCGGACCGCAGTCGGCCGACAATTCGTATTTCGTTTCGGCGAGCGACAATATCCCCGTTGGCGGTCTCACATTGCCGTACGGCGGACCCAATGGCGGTCCCACGGTGTTCCTGCCCGGTGGAGGGAACGTCGGAGCGAATAACAGCGGGAATGGAGTAACGTTGGTGGGCTTGCGGCCGTACTCCTCACCGCTGTGCAAACCATTGACGGGTACCAGCTGCCCCGTCGATGGCATCCCGGTGTTCTCTAACATTTTTTCCGAGAACACCATCGCGCACTCGAATTACAACTCGCTGCAAGTGCTGCTCGAAAAGCATTTTTCGCATGGTCTGCAATTCGCGGGGGCGTACACATATAGCAAGTCACTCGACAATGCGTCGAGCTTTGAGAGTTCATTGAATCCTGTGAACTTCAATTCCACATATGGCCCGTCGTTGTTCGATGCGCGCCATCGGTTTGTGTTCAGCTATGTGTGGGCGCTGCCGGTGCCGAAGTTTGACGGGTTCAAAGGACAGCTGCTCAATGGCTGGCAGGTTTCGGGCATTGTAACATTCCAGACCGGCTTTCCGGTTCGCATCACTTCGTCGGACGACATCGAACAGTTCCTGAGCACGTTTTTCGAGGCCCCGGGCGAGCCGAACTGGGCGCCCGGATACGCCGCGGGCTCGCTGGTGCAGTGGGATGCCAGAAAACATGGCGGATTGGTGTTTGATCCGTCGCAATTTACGAACGCCACGGTCCCGCCGGGAACGATCGGCAACGCACCGCGTTCGATCTGCTGTTCGCCAGGCATCAACAACTGGGATATGGGCTTCTTCAAGGGCTTCCAGTTGAGCGAGCGGTTGCGCATGGAATTCCGCGGTGAGTTCTACAACATCTGGAACCATACGCAGTTCTACAGCGTCGACGGCAACATTTCCGACACCGGAACTCCGTACACTAACTCTGGCGGGTACGTGAGCAATACCGGCACTTTCGGTCTTGCGCAGAAGGTACGCGATCCAAGGCAGCTGCAGTTTGGGTTGAAATTCGCGTTCTGATGCAGGGCAGGTTCGTGCATTGCGACAAGGCGCCCTGGCAGGTCGGGGCGCCTTGTCGCAAGAATACGGAGAGGCCGCAGCGGCGATCCACCGGGCGCAACGTTTTTGATTTACGTCAGAATGGCGTAAACTAGGAGGCGCAGTACGCCTCAACATCCGCGTTGTTTTCCTCGCCGATACTGACCGCAGGGAACAGACCTGCCACAGCTGACCTTAGGAAGGCCAAGCTGGACGGAGTTATCAATGCACGACGCACTACGGAAGGAACTCGCTCTTTATGAGAAGCGCACGCCGAAATCCGGCGAAGCGCACAAAAAGGCGCAGAAACGGATACCGCTCGGGGTTGCGAGCAATTACCGAGCATATGATCCGTATCCGATCTTCGTTGCCGAAGGACAGGGCAGCAAGATCAAGGACATCGACGGCAACGAATACCTTGATCACAACCTGTGCTTTGGGACGTTAATGGCCGGACACGGTCATCCCGCAGTGGTGAAAGCAGTGAAGGACATTGCCGACCGCGGCACAACGTTCGGTATGCCACACGGCATGGAGTTGGAACTGGCGGAGGAAATTTGTGCGCGCTATCCGGTGGAGATGGTGCGCTTCGGAAACAGCGGTACGGAAGCAACCATGCACGCGTGCCGGATTGCTCGAGCGGCGACTGGGCGCGACAAGATCCTGCGCTTCGAAGGCGCTTATCACGGACTGCACGATACCGCACTGGTGAGTGTGAAGCCCAAGGCCGAGGACTTCGGCGATATCAACGCGCCGAATTCGGTTCCCGGAGGGCTGGGGATCATTCAGTCGGTGCTCGACAATGTTACCGTGGCCACATTCAACGACCTGAAGAGCGTTGAGCATCGCTTCAAACAGTTTCCCGGGCAAATCGCGGGGATCATTCTGGAGCCAATCCTGATGAACGTCGGCATCTGCATGCCGCAGCGCGGATTCCTAGAAGGACTGCGCGAGATCTGCACGCGAAACGGCGCGCTATTGATCTTCGACGAGGTGAAGACCGGCGCGAAGCTTGCCTGGGGCGGCGCGAGCGAATATTTCGCCGTGAAACCGGACATGATCACACTGGCGAAATCGATTGGCGGCGGCGTGCCACTAGCCGCGTTTGGAGCCAGCCGCGAAGTGATGGACCTGATCGTCCAGCACAAGGTATTTCACGGAGGCACGTACAATACCAACCGCTTCGCCATGGCCGCGGGGCTGGCAGTGTTTCGCGAAGTGCTAACGCGCGAGAACTACGCGCACGTGGACAAACTTGGGAAGAAACTGGTGGAAGGCTATCGCGCCATTCTGAAGAACAGCGGATTGAAAGCATATGTTGCGCAGGCGGGCGTGAACGGAGCGCTAATGCTGTATCCGAAGGAGATCCGCAACTACCGGGACTGGTTGGATATCGATGTAGATTTGTGGAGGCAGTTCTGGTTCGGGATGGTGAACCGCGGCGTGTTGGCGATGCCCTACTGGTGGGATGAACAGTGGACCATCTCCGTGCAGCATACTGAAGCGGACATCGACAAGCACCTGGCCGTGTTCGAAGAAGTTGCTCACGGGTTGGCGAAGGCGCAGCAGGAGCGCGGCGCGGCATACGTCGGGGCAGCGGGGCACTAAGGAGCAACGCTATTGAGCAGCGAGGTCATGCCAATCCGTGTCGAGAACGCGCAACCTCATCTGAAGCGCGTTCTCGGACGGCGTGACCTCGTTCTGCTGTTTGTGGTTGCTGTTTTCAACCTGAACGTTCTTCCATCGGTTGCCGCCAATGGCGGCGTCACCATCTGGCTCTGGCTGATTTCCCTTGCGCTGTTTTTCTGGCCGCAAGGCATCGCGGTGATTGAACTGGCTCACCGGTATCCCGGGGAAGGCGGAGTTTATCTGTGGGCCAAGGAAGTTTTTGGAGACTTCCACGGATTTCTTTCCGGATGGTGTTATTGGACAAACAACATGATGTACGTGCCCACAGTGATGCTGTACTTTGTCGGCGTGTCGGTGTTCGTGCTTGGTCCGGGCCACGAATGGCTGGCCGAGGACCGGACGTTTGCGCTGGCCGCGTCCGTCATATTGCTGGGGCTGCTGGTGGTGCTGAACGTGGTCGGGCTTGGAGTAGGAAAGTGGCTGAATAACATCGGTGGGATTGGGACTTTTATCGCGGCGTTCGTGTTGATGGGGCTGGGCGTTATCATTTGCACAAAATTCGGCACCAGCATGCACTGGAGCGATTTCACGATTCCCGTGAACCCGCGATTTGTGCTGAACTCGTTTGGCGTGATTTGTTTCGGGCTGGTAGGACTGGAACTTGCGTCGATCATGGGCGATGAAATCGAAAATCCGCGAAAAACGTTGCCCGGGGCGGTGGCGTTGGGCGGATTGCTTTCGGGATTTCTTTATATTGGAGCGACACTAACGCTGCTTGTGGCCGTCGACAAAGACAGCATCAGCGTGTTGCAGGGGATCGTGCAAGCGGTGAGTCACATGGCCGGGCGCGTGGGCGTGGGCTGGATCGTTGCGCCGTTCGCGTTCCTGTTGAGCTTGTCGATCGCAGGAATTGGTTCCGCGTGGCTGGGCGGCTCGGCGCGCATTCCGTTCGTGGCGGGGCTGGACTCTTATATGCCGGAGTGGCTAGGAAAAATCCACCCGAAATACGCGACGCCGTATGCCGCGCTGATCGTACACGCGAGTGTTTCGTTGATCCTGGTGATTGTGAATTTCGTGGCCACGGGAGGCGTGCAGGAATCGTTCCAATCGCTGCTGTCTCTTGCCGTGGTTCTGCAGTTGATTCCGTTTCTGTACATGTTTGCCGGATTGCTGAAGATCGCGTTTGCCGAGGGGTTTGTACGCGGCCACTATGCCAAGGGAACGCTGATCTTTGCGGGAATAAGCGGCCTGGTGACCACAGTTCTCGGGATCGCTCTGGCGTTTTTCCCGGCGCAGCAGATCAAATCCGTCGCGCGCTACGAAATCTGGATGTTCGGCGGTACGATCTTTTTTATCGGGCTCGCGGCGTTTTTTTTCTTCATTTATGGGAGTCGCAAGGCCGCGCGAAAGCTGGCGGCGGGTACGCCAGCGGTTTAAGGATTTGAGTTGGAGGAGCGTTATGTCCAGTCCAGCAAAACCTGGCGTGAAAACCTATCAGAACTACATCAACGGCCAATGGACTCCCAGTTCTTCCGGCGAAGCGTTTCCGGCGTTCGATCCATCGACGGAGGAAGTGATCGCGCAAGTTGCGTCGGCTTCCGCTGCCGACGTTGAAAAAGCGGTGAAGGCAGCGCGCGCCGCGTTTGATTCGGGACCGTGGGCGCAGACGACGGCGCAGGACCGCGGACGCATCCTTTTCAAGCTGGCGGACAAGGTGCGGCAAAACGCGGCGATGCTTTCGGAAATGGAAGCGCGCAACACGGGAAAGCCGATTGTCGAGGCAGAGTACGACATCGCGGATGTGGCCACGTGCTTTGAATATTATGGCGGCCTGGCGAGCAAAGTTACTGGCCAGGTCCTGCCCGTCCCCGCGAGCGCTCTGAGCTTTACGCTGAAAGAGCCGATGGGCGTGGCGGGGCAGATCATTCCTTGGAACTATCCATTGATGATGGCGGCGTGGAAGCTGGCGCCGGCGCTAGCGGCGGGTTGCACCTGCGTGCTAAAGCCCGCGGAGCAAACACCGCTGACGGCGCTGGAATTTGCGAACTGGTTTGAAGAGGCGGGGTTGCCACCCGGAGTGGTGAACATTTTGAATGGAGTGGGCGAAGTGGCCGGCGCCGCACTGGTGGCGCATCCCGGTGTCGACAAGATCGCGTTTACGGGCAGCGCCGCGGTCGGCAAGATTATCGTAAAGTCCGCAGCCGATACGCTGAAGCGCGTGACGCTGGAGCTTGGCGGCAAATCGCCGAACATTTTCTTTGCCGACGCGGATTGGGAAGCGGCGGTGGATGGCGCGCTGTTTGGGGTGTTCATCAATCAAGGCGAAGTTTGTTCCGCGGGCAGCCGCGTTCTGGTGGAGAAGAAGATTTACGGCAAGTTTGTTGAAGCGATGACGGAAAAAGCCAAGCGCATCAAGCTGGGACCGCCGCTTGCCCGTGAAACGAAGATGGGGCCGCTGGTCAGCAAGGAGCAATACGATCGCGTGACGTCTTATCTGGAAGTCGGCAAGAAGGAAGCCAAGACGGCGATTGGCGGCGGGCGCCCGAAAGGATTTGGCCAGGGCTATTATGTGGAGCCGACGATTTTTTATGACGTCGACAACAATGCCCGCATTTCCCGGGAGGAAATTTTTGGGCCGGTTGCCTCGGTGATTCCGTTCGAGAACGAAGCGGATGCGATCCGCATTGCCAACGATACGCCGTACGGGCTGGCCGGCGCGGTGTGGACCCGCGACATTTATAAGGCGTTCCGACTGGTGAAAGCGATGCGCGCGGGAATTATCTGGGTGAATCATATGCAGCCTACTTATGTGGAAGCTCCGTGGGGCGGTTACAAGCAGTCCGGGTTCGGCAGGGAGCTGGGCCCGTGGGGGCTGGAGGAATATCTGGAGACCAAGCAGGTGTTCGTGAATCTGGACGAAAATCCGATTGGCTGGTACTGAGGATTTTTGAAAAGATCGCTCGATTTCAGAAAGGGGCAGTGAACCATGAAAACGATTCAGATGCGCACGGAAATACCGGGCCCAAAGTCGCGAGCCTTGTTGGCGCGCCGTGAAGCCGCGATTCCGCGCGGACCGCAGCTGGTGACACCGATCTTTGCGGCGAAATCCGAAGGCGTGTGGATCGAAGACGTGGACGGTAACCGCTATCTGGATTTTGCAGGGGGAATTGGCTGCCTGAACGCTGGGCACCGTCATCCGCTGGTGACCAAGGCGCTGCACGAACAGCTGGACCAGTTTCTGCATCTGTGTTTTGGCGTAACGCCGTATGAGTCGTATATTGCGCTGGCGGAAAAACTGAACGCGCTGGCGCCTATTAGCGGGCAAAAGAAAACGATGTTCATCAATTCCGGCGCGGAAGCGGTGGAGAACGCGGTGAAGATCGCGCGCGCGTATACGAAGCGCCCGGCGGTGATAGCGTTCGAGGACGCATTTCACGGACGCACGCTGCTGACCATGACGCTGACGAGCAAGATCAACCCGTACAAGGCGGGGTTTGCTCCGTTCGCGCCTGAGGTGTATCGCATTCCGTACGCCTACTGCTATCGCTGCTCGTACAGCAAGACTTATCCGTCGTGCGAAATGTTCTGCGCCAAGCACCTGGAAGATACCTTTCGCAGGGTGGTGGGTGCTGAATCGGTTGCCGCGATTATTGCCGAGCCGGTGCTGGGCGAAGGTGGGTTTGTGGTGCCTCCGAAGGAGTTTTTCCCGGTACTGCGTGAAATCTGCGACAAATATGGCATTGTGCTGATTGCCGACGAAGTGCAGTCGGGAATTGGCCGAACCGGGAAATTCTTCGCCATCGAGCATTTTGGCGTGGAACCGGATCTGATCACCACCGCGAAATCTCTTGGCGGCGGACTGCCCATTGGTGGAGTTACCGGGCGCGCGGAAATTATGGACGCGGCGATCCCGGGCGGATTGGGCAGCACGTTTGCGGGCAACCCCGCGGCTTGCGCCGCTGCGCTGGCTTCGCTTGAAGCGATTGACAAGGATGGGTTACTGGCGCGATCCACGGCTATCGGGAAGCATTTTGTGGAGCGCGTAAAAGGCTGGCAGCAGAAATGGTCCTTAATTGGCGAGGTGCGCGCGCTCGGAGGCATGTGCGCGTTCGAACTGGTGCGCGACCGCGAAACCCGCGAACCTGCAGGAGCAGAGACGAAGGAACTGGCGCACTATGCGTACGAGCACGGGTTGATTACGATCACGGCAGGCACGCTGGGGAATGTGATGCGGATTCTGGTCCCGTTGGTGATCAGCGACGCGCAGTTTGATGAAGGGATGGATGTTCTCGAAGCTGGGCTAGCACACGTGGTGGAAAAGAAGCAAGCGGTGGTTTCGCACGCCTGAAGTCGGCGAGTTCGCACACGAGGCGGCCTTTCGAGGCCGCTTTTGTGTTTCAGGACCAGTCTTTGAAAGAGGAGCTCGCAGAGAAGTAAGGACGTAAGGAAAGATCGGAAGAGTGCTTACGTGGCTGGAATCTTCAAGGGACGAGCTGCGATTGTGACGGGTGCGGGTAGCGCCAGCGGCATCGGATTTGCCATCGCGCGACGACTACTGCAGGAGGACGCGCGCGTTATGATTACTGCGACCAGCGAACGCATTCACGACCGGGCGAAGGAACTTGCTATTGGTGGCTCACAGGTGCTGTCGTTTGTCGCGGACCTGACCGATGAGCATCAGGTGGAAGAATTTGTGCACGCGGTGACAAATCGCTTTGGCCGCATCGATATATTGGTGAACAACGCGGGCATGGCGAAAAGTGGCCAACAGCCTGGCAGTGGAACTCTGGAGACGCTGAGCTTCGCGGCGTGGCAAGAACAATTGTCGATGACCCTGAACACGGCGTTCCTGATGACGCGCGCGGTTTTGCCGGTGATGAAGCAACAGAAGTACGGACGAATCGTAAATGTGTCGTCGGTGACCGGGCCAATTGTCAGCAATGCGGGCTCGGGCGCGTATGGAGCGGCCAAAGGCGCACTGGACGGGATGATGCGGGCCGTGGCCGTCGCGTGCGGCGGCGCGGGGATCACGATTAATGCGGTGGCGCCGGGATGGATCGCGACCGGAGCGTCTTTACCGCAGGAACTGGAAGCCGGAAAGCATACGCCGGTGGGGCGTCCCGGCACGCCGGATGAGGTAGCGGCGGCGGTGAGTTTCCTGGCGTCGCACGGAGCGTCCTACATTACAGGGCAGGTTGTGGTTGTGGATGGCGGAAACATTTTGCAGGAGACGAAGAAGGCTTGAGCGGCTGGCCGATGAATGGATGGCACAGCAGAAAATCCGGAGACCTCAGGGCGAAAGCCCACGTTTTACGATGGTCTTGCGGCACGGCTGAAGCCGCCCTCGCGCATAACCTCTACCAAACGACGCCGCGAAAGCCTAAGAGAAGAGAGATTCCGCACTCCGCGGACTCCGTTCGGAATGACAGGCTAAATCATTGTAGCGACCACGGCGATAGATCCCAGTCAAAGATCAAATCGTGGAGTAGCGGAGCTGTCTATCGCGCTGTGCTATGATGCGCGGCACTGCCTTCCGGGAGGGTTTTCGATGGTCAGGGCGGCGGTCTTGCTCTCCGCACGGGACGTTTTCCCCCAGTCGCAGCTCTCCCGCTGGTTGCTATCCGGATGCTTCGTGTTTGTGTTTCTTTTGTTGGTTTCTGGCATGGTTTCAGCACAAGAGAAAAACCCGTTTGCCGATGACGCGAAGAGTGTGAAATTGGGCGAATCGCAATTTCGCATCAATTGTGCGTTCTGTCACGGGCTGGGCGCTCGTGGCGGGGGGCGCGGACCGGATCTGACGCGGGCGCAGAAAAAGCATGGTCACACGGACGAAGAGCTGTATCACACGATCAATGAAGGCGTGCCGGGAACGGCGATGCCAGCGAATGGAACCACCGGGCAAGGCGTGGGGATGACCGCGGAAGAAGTGTGGGAAGTGATCGCCTACATTCGCAGCGTAGAGAAAAAGACGGCGGTGACAGGAAACGCGACGAAGGGCGATGCACTGTTTCACGGGGCCGCGGGTTGCGCAACGTGCCACATGGTGAACGGCAAAGGCGGACGGTTGGGGCCGGAGCTGAGTTCGACTGGCGCGGCGCGTTCGGTGGATTCACTGGTGGAGTCGGTGAGAAATCCAAGCCAGCGATTGGCGTGGGGGCTGATTGAGAGTACGAAGGAGTTTCCACAGGAATATTTAAGTGTGAACGTGGAAACCGCGGACGGGCAGAAGTTCTCGGGCGTGGTACTGAACCAGGATAATTTCACGCTGCAGATGATGGACATGCGCGAGCAGATTCACGTGTTGGAAAAGGGCAAGCTGAAAACGTGCGAAATCAGCAGGGAGTCGCGGATGCCGGCGTACGACAGCAAGACGCTGAGCGACAGCGAACTGCAGGACATTATTGCCTATCTTGTGAGCGTGAGCGTGAAATGAGCATAATCCACGCGGGGAAAAGCCTCAAGCCAGGCCTGAGCCACAGGGGATGGCGGCAGAGAGGGAAGATATTCCGGCGATGAAGCGACTCGTTGCGTTCTGCTTCGTGTTGGTGACGGCCTGCGCCGACCCGCGTTCTTTGCACGCGCAAGTGACTTATGAACGCATTCGCCATGCGGCGCAGGAGCCGCAGAACTGGCTGACCTATTCAGGCAGCTACTCGGGACAACGACACAGCGGGCTCGACCAGATCAATACGGAGAATGTGAAAAGCCTGGTGCCGAAGTGGGTGTTTCAGTCAGCGGCGTTGGGGAAATGGGAAGCTACGCCGCTGGTTGTGGACGGAATTCTGTATGGAACCGCGCAGGATAACCGCACGTTTGCGTTGGATGCCCAGACGGGACGGCCGATCTGGGAGTATCAGTACATTCTTCCTTCGGACATTCGGCCGTGCTGCGGGCGGGTAAATCGCGGGTTTGCGATTCTTGGCGACAAGTTGTATTTCGCGACGCTGGATGCTCATGTGGTTGCCCTGGACGCACGGACCGGCGCGGTAGTGTGGAACGTGGCGGCGATCGATTATCGCAAGGGCTATAGCTTCACGATGGCGCCGCTGGCGGTGAAGAACATGATCATCGTGGGAGTGTCTGGCGGAGAATACGGCACGCGCGGATTTGTGGAGGCGTACGATGCGGCGAGCGGGGAGCGCAAATGGCGTTTCTACTCGACGCCAGGACCTGGCGAACCGGGTCACGAGACCTGGGAAGGTGACTCCTGGAAGATTGGCGGGGCGCCGGCGTGGATCACGGGAGTGTTCGATCCGGCGACGAACCAATTGTTCTGGACCACGGGGAATCCCGCGCCCTCGAACCGCGCGGCGCAACGCTTGGGCGACAATCTGTACAGTAATTCGCTGCTGGCCTTCGATGTCGATAGTGGGAAATTAAACTGGTATTTCCAATACACGAAACATGATGAGCATGACTGGGACGCGACGCAGGTTCCGGTGATGGTCGATTTGGACGGAAAGAAACTGATCGCGCATGCCAATCGCAATGGCTTTTTCTATTTGATTGACCGGACCAACGGGAAGCTACTTTTCTCGAAACCGTTTGCGCACGTCACGTGGAGCACGGAAAAAGACGCGGAAGGGCGTCCGCTGGCGACGAAGGACAGTTCACCGACGCTAAAGGGAAACCGGGTTTGTCCGGGCGCGGCCGGGTCGACGAACTGGATGTCGCCGTCGTTTGATCCGCAGACGAAACTGTTTTACGTGACGGCGCGAGAACAGTGCGACGTGTTCAGCACCGCGCCACAGGAGTTTGAGGAAGGCCACGCCTACTATGGGAGCGCGTATTTTCCGTCCGACGAGGCGCTGCCGTATTGGGGCGCCCTACGTGCGATTGATCCATTGACCGGTGAACGGAAATGGGAGTGGAAGCATGTTACGCCAAGTTGGTCGGGGGTGTTGTCGACGGCGGGAGGATTGCTGTTTACCGGGGATTCGGAAGGAAATGTTATCGCGCTCGACGAGGCGTCGGGAAAAGCGTTGTGGCATTTTCAGATGGGTGGGGCGGTGTATGCGGCGCCGATGACGTTTGCAGTGGACGGGAAACAGTATGTGGCGATTGCGGCGGGGTCGTCGCTCTTTGCATTCGGACTACCCTGAAAAACACAGGTATGGTTGCGCAACCAGCGGAAGTGTCAGTTCGCACTGCGAGTTTGCGAGTGTTCCCGGCCGGCGCCAAACAGAGTCAGGCGCAAGGCTACGACCCGCTTCACCGAATCGACAACGGAGGGCAGGAGTTTGTAGGGGACGACCTCGCTGGGGTGGCTGGCAAGAGTCGCTTCCAAACCGCGGCGCCAGGCAACCCGCAATTCCGTATTGATGTGCACAACCGTGATGCCAGCAGCGATGGCGTCGCGCAGGTCGCGGTCATCGGTTCCCGAAGCGCCATGCAGGGTGAGGAAAATCTTGGTAGCTTCTTTGATCTCGCGGATGCGAGGGATGTTCAAGCGCTTCCGGTCTTCTCCCTCCACCATGTTCCTGGTCATTCCGTGCCGGTTACCGACGGCTGGAGCGAGGGTATCAACCTTTGTTTCTTCGACGAACTGCTTCGCTTCCTCGGGAGTAGTGAGTTGGCCGGACGAGGCCGGAGCGGCATCATGAATCTCAGAGCCAGAGCCGATATCGCCGATTTCGCCTTCCACGAGAATGGATGGGCGGATGGCTTTGAGGGCTTCGACCGCTTGCCTGGTCTGGCGGACGTTCTCTTCGAACGGCAACGTTGAGAGATCGAACACCACCCAATCGAAGCCGGCCTTGGCAGCCTCGATCGCCTTGTCCAGCGAATGGGTGTGATCGGCGTTCAGGAAGATCGGAAAGTTGAATTCCTCGCGCAAACTCTTGACGAGAGCCGCAACCTGCAGGACGCCCATGAATTGGCGTTCTCCTTCGGAGACGCCCGCGACGACAGGCAGGTTCTTTTCGCGAGCCGCCTCGAAAACCGCTCTCATCGCGATGAGTTCTGAAATGTTGAAATGCCCGACCGCGGTTCCCGTGGCTTCGGCGTGCTGTAAAGCTTCGAGCAAGGTGCGCATAGAACCTACTTTCCCTGTCTGTGCTGCTTCCGTCCAAGCGTGCAGTGAGTCATCGGCTGAGTTCAACCTGGTAGTGGCACTAGGTTAGATGCACGACGCACAAGAAGGGAGCAGAAAAAGTTTGAAGTCAGGTCAAGGTTGCGGGACGTGCTCCGGCAAGGGGCCGAATTGCCCTTCGGAGAAGCCTTCGGCGGCAATAGCGAAGGTGCGGTTGAAGCGGGCGCGGTAATTTTCCCAGGAAATTGTGGCGGATAGTTCGACGAGTTCGCGCTCGGAAAAATTGATTCCGCAGCGCGGCGTAGCGTTCGTCATCGACCGGGAAGACTAATTTTGCGATGACGGGAAGAGGCGATGCGTTATTCGCAGCTTCCTGGCGATTTCTCAAACAGCGCAGAGGTGCCAGCACAATAACCAGCGTGAGCGGACGGCCTCAAGGAGCCGTCCCTACAATGGCAAGCGCAGGATGGCGGCGTTAAAGCCGGCGCTACAAATTGCAATCAGAAGCCGTACTTGGCGACGATTTGTTTGGTGTGTTTGTTGATGAGGGCGAGCGCGGCGTGTTGGCTCGGCAGATGGAACCTAACTTCAGCGCCCGTGACGTCGTCGTGGAAGCTAATGTCCTGATCCTTGGAGAATTCGGACTCAAAAACATAGAGGATGGCGTCCTGCAGTTCGGTCGGATAGATGAGGGTGCCTGGGCGGACTTGGTAGCTTGGGTTGGTAAGTTGAAGGACTCCGCCGTAGAGGAAAGCCGCCGCCTGAAGGTTCTTGGAGAGTTCCGCCGGATATGCGTACCACCAGAGATGGCCCTTGCCAAGAGACAGGTTCGCTCTATCGTTACCATCGTCAAATTTCAGAAACTCGAGGAGTTGTTGCTTTTGTTGGTCGAAGGAGACCGGTATGGAGGTCCGCCAAGACTTCGATGTGACGGCGATTTCCCAACTTTGGAAGGTCAGCGGCGCAGTGGCTCCCTTGATGCTAAGAGGAGTGAGGCGATCGACCAGATGCCAGTGCTCGTCGCGGGAGAGGGGGCCGGTGACGAGGAGGTTGCCGCCGGTTTTCACGTACGTGAGGAGGGCCTGCCAGGTGGACTCGCGGAGGGCTTGCGCTGAGGGCAGGATGACGAGTTTCGGCGAGCCGAGTTTGTCGATCTGGCTTTCGGCAATGACGTAGCAGGGTTGCTGCAGATCGTAACCGAGGGCGCGCACAGCGTTTTGCTGGGCTTCGAGTTGCAGACCGCCGATAACGGAGAATTGTGCGGCTTGCGAAGTGACCACGGCGACGTCTGGTTGCTTGGGATTCTTGAGATACGGCGACGCGGCAGCCGCGAATTTTGCAAAGTTGCGAAGGACAGTGGCTTCGGGCTTTTCGGTGGCATCGGCATGCAGCGCTCCGATGGGCACTTCGTTTCCTTCGGTCATGTAGGAATTGGTATTCCAAAGCCACTCGATGGCACCGGAACCTTGCACGAACGACAACGCGATCTTACGTTCGAACAGGCTAGCCTCCTGATCGGGAGTGAGGCGGGAAGTTTCATCGAGGTTGAGTTGACGCTGCAGGCCCGTTTCTTGAATGAGCATGGCGCGGCCAGGCTGTTTGGCGACGAGCGAATCCCAGAGGAGATGGTCGTCCTGCCACCAGGTGTGATTGGTGGTGAAGTCGACGTAGGGCGCGAAGAACGCGGGAGAGAGGCGATCCATGAAGCCGCCCTCGTCCTGGCCAACGGTGATGGGTTGCGTGGAGCCTGCAGCGTGAATGACTTCACGCATGCCGCGGACCCAGCCGGCGAATTTCTCCTGAGCAAACTCGGCGTAGTCGTACACGCGGAGAGAATTCGTGCCGGCGTACATGCCGCGGGGGTCGAACTCCAATTCTGACGGCAAGGAAATGGTTCCGGCAACGGCGTCGGGAGGAACGTTCCAAGCCGCAGCGAGGGCGGCGCGATCAGGATATTTCTGCGAGAGCCAGGCGTTCCAGGCCGCGAGCTCAACAGGGTCTTCGTTGGGGCGCATTTTCCAGAGTTGCTTGGAAAAACTAGGCTCGTTGATCAGGTCCCACGCGAGGAACGGCACGTCGTGAAAGTGCCCGACGACCGAGGCGACCAGAGTTTGCTGCTTGCGCACGGCTTGCGAATCGAGATAGGCGTTGGCGCCGCCGAGAACTTCGGGAAGAAACGCGAAAAAAGTGAACTGCACGGGGAGGCGGTTTTTGCGAGCGGTCATCAAATACGCTTCCAGGGTGCGCAAGGTGCGGTCATAAGGTCGGCCGGTCTCGTCGCAGAATTTGTCCCAACCGGTCCACCAGCCGGTGCGAATCATGTTGAGGTCAGCGGCGTGAATCAGAGCCATGTCGCTGTTCCAGACGAAGACATTCGGATGATCGAAATAGAGGCGCTGAACTTCGCTGGACATGTACGTGGTGCCAACAACGGCGAGAGGCTTGTCGTCGAGTTGGAAGTAATCGGCGTTAACCGAAAGGCGTGGACCGGAGCGAAGATAGGCTTCATCGCGAATCCAGAAAGCGGAGTGGTAGATTTGGCGAGTGGTTGAACTGTCGAGCAGGCGGGCCTCGATGATGTAGAGGCCTTTGGCTTTTGGGGCTTGGAGGATCGTGGCGGAATTGGAAGGAAGCGTGATTGTGGACGTTTGCTTGTCGGAGGGCTTCTCTTCGGGGTAGACGGAGAGTTGAACGGCCAGCGGTGTTGCGGGCTTTGAGCCGGAGTTGAAGATAATTTCGAGTTCAATGGGTTCGCCGAGAAGATAAAGGGGAACAGTGGGGCGGACAGTGAACTCCTCGGCACCTTGCATGGCGCGCAATGCGAGTTTGCGGAGGAGAGCACCGGATTCAGGAGCAACGTAGAAGTTGGTAGACAATTGGGCGGAGAGAAAGATCCAGCGGCCTCCGTCGAAGCCGGAGGAGAAGTGGTCGAGCTCGATCAATGGTGCGGAAAGACGACGATTTTCCGTTACGCCCCAGACGAGTGGATCCAATCGCACATCGAGAGAACCGGCCGAGCCACCGCGATTATAGAGGTTGCTGGTACTGAGGCGGATGATGGGGCTATAGGCTTGTTGCCAGGAGAACTGGGGAAGATCGAGGGGAAAATCAGGATTGGGAGTGAATTGCGCGCCGGAAGAGCCGGGAGTGGCCTGATACTGGTCGATGAGGAGCAAGCGAGAGAAGCGCACAGAATAGTCGCGGAGATGCCAACCGCTGGAGTCATGGTAGGCGGCACGAGTGAGCGGGCGTCCGCCCACCACCAGAAGATTACCGCCACGCTGCAGATAGCCGAAAATTGCAAACCATGCTGCTTCGGGAACGACGGAACCCTGCGCGAGGATCAGAAGACGGGTTTGGGGGTCGTTGAGCTGCGCGGATAATTGCTCCGTAGAGGCGAGGCGCGCTTGGGGGAAGGCTTGCGTGAGTTGCGCCGCCGAAGGGGCCGGAGAATCGGCGACAGGGAGTTCTGGCTCGGACCAGATGACTACGGAAGAAAATGTTTGGCCAAAGAGAGCGGCGGGAGCAAAGATCGAAAGGAACAGGCCAAGGCAAACGACGCGGAAGGCAGAGAGGCGCATTCGGAATTCTCGCAATCTTCGGAAGAAATCGATCCGGCAGATTGTTATACCATCATTCACGAACGGAACAGCGTGCCGAGAAACATTTTTACTCTGGTGAGAGGTATGTCAGTATCAAGGACAATTGCAGAGCCGCGAGCGAGCGGATAGAAGGGAAACGGCAACGATGGTGAACATAAGCGTTTCGAGTGCACCGGTTGAGACCACGGCGACTGTAGGTGAGCAAAAAAGTTTCACGGGCCCGTTGGCAGTTGTGACCACGTTATTCTTCATGTGGGGTTTTCTTACATGTCTGAACGATATTCTCGTACCCCATCTAAAATCGATCTTCGACTTGAACTATGCACGGGTGATGCTGATTCAGTTCGCGTTCTTCGGAGCGTATTTCATCTTCTCCATACCCTCGGCCCGGATCGTTGACTTGATTGGATATCAGCGCTCCATGGTGCTGGGGCTGCTGACCATGGGGCTTGGCGCATTCCTCTTTGTTCCTGCGGCCAGCGTACCGTCGTACCCACTGTTTCTGGGAGCACTGATCGTACTGGCAGCGGGAATCACGTGCTTGCAAGTTGCAGCGAATCCTTACGTGACCGTACTGGGGAAACCGGAAACCGCGTCCAGCCGGCTAAATCTAACCCAAGCGTTTAACTCTCTCGGAACATTTCTTGCTCCGTTCTTCGGCGGAATCCTGATCCTGAGTGCGGCACCCAAAGCCATGAATGAGATTCGAGCAATGGCGCCGGATGCATTGCAGGCATACCGGCTCCACGAAGCGGCCACGGTGAAGACTCCGTATGTTGGGCTGGGCATTGCTTTGGTGTTGCTGGCGATAGCGATCGGCAGTTTCAAGCTGCCAAAAATTGAACACGCCCAACGCAAGGTCGGTGAGAAGGTAAACGACTCCATCTGGAGGCATCCGAGTTT
>Ga0126369_10000838_pt1 | contig 20770 bp, 23 predicted proteins | sample PanSoiMetaPlot_1_FD_109646 | JGI IMG/M metagenome (GOLD analysis project Ga0126369, IMG submission 109646) | Tropical forest soil microbial communities from Panama - MetaG Plot_1 | ecosystem: Environmental > Terrestrial > Soil > Tropical forest > Bulk soil | place: Panama | collected 2016-02-17 | reverse complement strand
GATGAGCACCGATGCCGAACTTGGCGCCGCCGTCTCGATAATCCGCATCACTTCCTGCATCGCCTTCGAGCCGCCCACCAGCTCGCCCAACCGCCCCGCTTCGCGCAACTGCCTCTGCAACACCAGCAAATTCTGTGCGTCGCGCGCCTTGCTCAACGCGCGGTCCAGCAACGCTCGCAGCACCGGCCCCTTCAGTGGCTTTTCGATGTACCAGAACGCGCCCGACTCAATCGCCGCCACCGCCCGTTCTTCGCTTCCTTTGCCCGTGATGATGATCGCCGGCACGTCGCGAATTTCTTCCCCAAGCTGCTTCAGCAGGTCCAGGCCGTTCATGCCCGGCAATTCCACATCGGCAATCAGTGTATCGGGCTGAAAATTCGAGAATTTCGCTAGCGCGTCTTCCGCCGTCGCCACCCCCAGCACTTCGTATCCCCACCGCTGCAGCAATTGCTCGTAACCCTTCCTGGCATTGTCTTCGTCTTCGACAATCAGGATGCGGTCTTTGTGTTCCCCGGTTTCCACTGTCCGTACCGCTCGTTGCTCTTCTGCCATGCGTTCGGCCTCACCTTACCAATATCACGTCTAGTCCTTCTTTGGGCAGGTTCTTCGACTCTAACAATCTCCTTCCTGCTTTGCCAAGCGCCCACGGCGCCAAGGGTTTTGCCTTCTGGCGTTGCCTTGTAGCGGCCGACGTTCTCTGCTTGCCAGGGGGAGGCGGGTGCTTTTCCTCTCACCTTGCCTGCCGCTGAACGCCATGTCATTCCGAACGGAGTCTGCGCAGTGAGGAATTCCTCTTGGGTTTGGTCTTCTGGCTTACCGCTGTCTTTATAAGCGGTACCCGCGCAATCGGTGCCACCCACGGCTTCATTCCCTATAGAATCAATACTTACAAAAAGCAGGGGAAGGGGCTTGGGGGTATAGACCTGGCGGATGGCCGACAAACAGACCGGCAGGATTTCTGACACTGCGGATAGATTGCTACCGCTTCCACGCGGGGAACGCAACCGTGAACTCGTCCAATCTCCATCAACCGCGAAGTGTCGACTTCTGGTCGCCAACTTTCAACTTTGCACTCTTAACTTCTAACTCTTTGCAGTTCATTCCTTCACCAAATACAACGCCCTCTCTAGCTCCAATTCCAATTTCGCCCCTTTCGGCAACTCCAACTCTTGCCCTCGCCCTGCTTCGATCAGGTACGCTTCCAACGCTCCCATGGCCGCGCCTTCCGCCGCCTCCTTCTTGTTCTTGGCCTTCACTCCTTGTATCGCGCCCATGGCCGCGCCCGCCGCAGCCGCCTGCGCCGCATCTTTTTGCGTTCCTCCGCGTCCTTCGATCACGCCTTCCTGCATCGGCCCGGACTTGATGCTGTGGTCACCCGGTACGGACATCACTTCCGCCACAATCGGCCGTTTCCCGAACTTCGTTCGGATCTCATCGAACGTCAGCCAAATCTTGGCACGGCCCGTCATGCCCGCCGATTCCACTCGGCTGACATGCCCGCGAATCTCCGCCCCTGCCGGCAGGTAAATGCCGCTGCCTGCCTCCAACGGCTCGAGCGTCCGCACGCGAAATTCCTGGTTCATTCGCAGCACTTTTGTGTTCATGTCCTGCTGTAGACTCACCAGAAACCGTGTCCCCGGCACGACCGCATAAACCTCCACGGGCAATCCGTGCCGCGCTCCATCGGCGATTCGCGTTCCGCTGTGGCTCGCCTCGCGCGTCTCTTGTTGAGACAGCTCTTGCCCTTGCAGCTCTTGTCCCAGCGCCAGCGTACGCAACATCAAGCCAGCAGTTCCTATCAGCGACATCCCTGCCCACCATCTTTTGGCTTTCATGTACACTTCTCCCTTCACAAGTAAGGGAGTGAAAGCAGGCGCGTCGCCAGAATGGCTCGGCCGTTGAACATATTGGTTTCTCTATTTCCAGCAGTTAGCGGGAAGGGGAACAACAGACAGGCGGTCGACCGTCCGCAACTAGTGTCACCGCTGTCGCCTTTTCCTGACAGTGGGCTGTCTCTGTACGGACGGCGTTCTGAGGCGCTCCGCTCTTGCGGTAGCACAGGCTTCAGTCTGTGTGCGTTAGCCTGTGCTCTCGGGGTGTTCAGTGCTCAATTCGGCTCGGGCGCCGCTCTCTGCCGTATGTCCGTCACCTTGAATCCCGTCGGGAGTTCGAACAGCGCAGGGTCCGGGTCGCCCAAGGTCACGTTCGTAGCGGTAAACGTCTGCTTCCCGGTTCGCGGGTCGGTCCGTATCGACAGCAGATTCAGATCCAGCTGCGGTGAATACCACACTTCGCGCTCCACCGTCACTTTGCGGTCGTTTCCAAATACTCCGGGATTGTACGTCCTGGCGTCGCGGACTCCGATCGTCTCTACTCCGCTGACCAATTGTTTTCCGAGGCTCTCGTGAACAAACGATCCTTGATTTTCCGGGAGATCGCTGGAGACCGTTTTCCCCGTCGTATTCACCGCCGGCGTCATGGGAACGTAAGTTTTAAGTTCGCAGATGTTCTTCTTGGCGCCCACAAAAAAGCAGTTATATAGTGTGTGTGCGCTCGGGTCGGCGATCTGGACAGTCGTCATTTGTGATTCCACATCGCCGTTCTTCGGTACCAGGAACCACCTCTCCTGGTAAACGCGACCAGCCGCATCGCGCGCGATCCGCCGCTTATTCACCGAAGTAATCGTTCCGCCATCGCCGAGCATTCTCACCCATTCGGTTTCCAGCGTCAGCGTGAAGGGCGCCTGCGGCTTGGCAACACCACGATGCTTTCCATCATCTCGGTCACGCCGCCGTCCTCCACGTGAACCCGCGGCGCATTTCCTTGCGCTGTCTGGGGCGCCCCTTGCACCTGCGCCATCAGCGAAACAGGTGCCAAGCTAGCGCTAGCAAGTACCAGCACGGTACAAGCACGCACAGACATCTCCGGCAAACCCCCGACAGTCTGCCAAAACGACTCGCCCCCCGAAAGTAAATTCATTGCCAAGCGACCACTACCCAATTCCCGACCCTCATGCCACCACAGCCTTGTCATCCCAAGCACAGCGAGCGATCTGCTTTTGTTTCTTTGTCCTGCATCTCCAAAAACCGCCGGATCCGCCGCAACTCCTGCGCGTACATCGCCTCCGTCAGCAGCCCCGTCTGCGTATTCCGCTGGCTTGGGTGGTACACGCCAAACAACCGCGGAAGGTCGTCGTCGAATTTCGCTTCGGCGCCATGCGCAAATTTGTATCCGCTGCGCGACGCAATCTTTCCTGCTTGCTTCAAGATTTCCAGATACGCGTCCCACGCGATTTTTCCCAGCGCTAACACGGCCCTCGGCCGCAGCGCCTCCAGTTCGCGCTCCAGATATTCCCGGCAATGCAAAATCTCGCTAGGCAGGGGCTTATTTGCCGGCGGCGCGCACCGCACTGCCGCCGCAACATACGCCCCCTGCAGCGTCAGACCATCGCCCCGGCGCGCGGAAGTCGGCTGGTTCGCAAATCCCACTTCAAACAAGGCTTTGTACAGAAAATCTCCGGAGCGATCGCCAGTAAACACGCGCCCGGTGCGGTTTCCGCCATGCGCCGCCGGCGCCAGTCCCAGGATGAACAATTCCGCACGCGCATCTCCAAAGCCCGGCAAAGGACGACCCCAATATGTCCATTCCCGATATGCCCGCCGTTTCTCTCGCGCCACTTTTTCGCGGTACTTCACCAGCCGCGGACATTTCCGGCATGCGCAAACTTCTTCGCTGATCGTCCACAGCGTTTTTTCGCTATTCACTTTTTTCCTTTAAGTGCCGCGGCAATCAATACCGCCTGATTCTGTTTCTCGTCTTTCCGCCCGTACAGCAGCGTCACCGTGCCGTGCTCGCGTTCCAGTTTCTTCACTTCTTTCAGCAAATCTTTCCTTTTCGCCAGCTCGCTTCGATAGCGTTTCGCAAACTCCGGCCATTTTTCCGGCTCGTGCCCAAACCACTTTCGCAGCGCGTCGCTTGGCGCAATCTCTTTCACCCACAGGTGCACCTTTGCGCGTTCTTTCGTTAGTCCGCGGGGCCACAGCCGGTCAACCAGTATCCGGTAGCCGTCCTGTTTCGCCGGTTCTTCATAAACCCGTTTGATCCGGATCATGCTTCACCTCACCGTAGCAGTTTCACCACTTCGTCATGCAGCAGTCCATTGGTGCTAACAAACCGTCCCTGGTAAATGGTTCGCTCGCCATCCACCGTCGTGGCCTTGCCACCCGCCTCTTCTACGATGATTCCCAGCGGCGCTAAATCCCAGGGTTTTGAGAACCAGTCGACCGCCGCTTCAATGGCCCCTTCCGCCACCAGCATGTGGTGCCAGAAGCCGCCGAGTGCCCGGCTGTTCCGCGCCGAGTCTGCAAACTCACGGATCTTCGCCCGCGCCTTCAAGTCTTTTTTCGTTCCTGTGCCCGAGGTCCACACCATCGCCTGGTCCATCCGCGCAATCTTCGACACGTGGATTCTCTTGCCGTCGCGAAACGTGCCCTCGCCGCGATACGCCCACCATCGTGTCCCTTGCGACAGCGCCGGCGCCGTTACGTACCCCGCCACGATCTCGCCTTCTTCTTCTACTCCGATCAACGTGCCGAACGTCGGTATTCCCCGCGAGAATTCTTCTGTCCCATCAATTGGATCGATGATCATTCGCGCGCGCCCGTTAGTCGCTGGGCCTGTGGGCACTTCGCCTGTCGTTTCTTCCCCCACGACGTCGATCGCCAGCCCGCTCGCCGCCACCTTCGCGATCGCCATCGCCTCTATCGTCTTGTCCGCCTTCGTCACCACGCTTCCATCACACTTCCGTTCGGCTCCGATTCCTTCCGTGCGGAAATATTTCATCGAGACTGCTTCTGCTTCTTTTGCAATGGCTTCCAACAAAGACTGATACTTCGTCCGATAACTCATTCGTTCGTCCTTTGTGCAACCAGTTTTGCAATTTGTATTCTGCTATTCGATTCCTGATCGCTGATATCTGATACTACTATCAGCAAGCAGGCAGCTGGCATCCTCGCAGTCAACGGCCGCACGTCGATTTGACACACCTCGTCCGCCCCCCTAGCATACAAACTTATCCCCGTGACTGCCCATTCCAACACCGGCACCGTCCTTGACCGCATCCTCGAAGCGCGTCGTGCCGAGGTCGATCACCGCAAACGGGTATTGCCCGAAACGGCGCTGAAATATGGCGTCAAGGCTGCTCCGCCAGTACGCGATTTCGCCGCCGCGCTTTCCCGCGACGCCCTCAATGTAATTGCGGAGCTGAAGCCGGCCTCTCCGTCGCGCGGCATAATTCGTGAACCCTTCGATCCGCCCACCCTGGCCAAATCCCTGGAGGCCGCCGGCGCCGCCGCTCTCTCGGTCCTCACCGAAGGCGAATTCTTCCGCGGCTCGCTGAAAAATCTTCGCGACGCGCGCAAAGAAGTCACCGTTCCGGCTCTCCGCAAGGATTTCATTTTTGATCCCTGGCAAGTTTGGGAGTCTCGCGCCAACGACTCCGACAGTTTCCTCCTGATGGTCGTGTCGCTCGACGATGACCTTCTGCGCGACCTGCTTGCTCTCGGCCGCGAACTCCACATGGAGCCGCTCGTCGAAGTTCACACGCGCCAGGAACTTGACCGCGCCTTAGCCGTCGGCGCGCGCATCATCGGCGTGAACAACCGCGACCTAAAAACGCTCACCGTTCACATGGAAACTTCCTACGCACTTATCGACCACATCCCCGATGACTGCCTTGCTGTCTGTGAATCCGGATTGCGCACCTACGACGATTTGCAAAAACTCCGTGCCGCCGGCTTCGATGCCTTCCTCATCGGCGAACACCTCATGCTAGCCCCCGAGCCCGCCGCTGCCCTGTTCGAGCTCCTCAACCCTCCTACGATTGTGTCGGCCGCGTCGCCAGCCGAGAGCTAGCATGAAAGCTAGCGCTATATATAGGAAGGCAGAAACGGCGAGCGCGGAGATTTTTCTCTTTCATTTAGCGCTGACTCTTAGGTCGGTTAGTCGATACCTTTAGTCCATTTGTATCGCGAGGGCAGGGAGGGATCTGCTTTGTCGTTCCCTCATCCCACCATGCCAACGCAAGCGCGATCCTCGGTGACGCTCCGCCCCGCTTCCAGTAAACTACTCCTATGGTCCGTGTGAAAATTTGTGGCGTCACCACTCCGGAGGACGCGTGTCTCGCCGCGGAACTTGGCGCCCACGCCATCGGCCTGAACTTTTATCCGGAGAGCCCGCGTTCTATCTCGCCGTTTGCTGCGCGCAACATCCTTCGCGAATTGCCGCCACTCATCTCGTTTGTGGGCATTTTCGTGAACTGGGCGCCTGAGCCGGTTATCGCCCTCTCGCAAGCGCTGCGCCTTTCCGCCGCGCAACTGCACGGCGACGAAACTCCGCAAACGGTCTGCGAAGTTGCGAAGAAAATCCCGGTAATTAAGGCTCTGCGCATCGAGAAGGGCAGCGCCCCCATCGGCCTTCCGCGCCACCGCGCCGCCGCGGCGTTCCTGCTGGACGCTGCCAGCCCCGGGCAATTCGGCGGCACTGGCGCTACCACCGACTGGGCCCAAGCGCGCTCTCTCGCCGAATCCCATCGCATCATCCTTGCTGGCGGCCTCACTCCCGAAAATGTCGCCGAAGCCATCCTGGCGGTGCGCCCCTTTGCCGTTGATGTGGCCAGCGGCGTCGAGTCTCTTCCCGGTAAGAAGGATCCCGCCAAATTGCGCGTCTTTTTCTCCGAAGTGGCTCGCGCCAATCGCAGCCTTTAGCCATCGCCGACGGCAGCCCTGGCTAACCCCATGTCGCACTCCTGCCCGTCTATGCGACAATATTCGTTCCCATGAGTACGCAACTCACGATCCCGGCTCACGTCCCTGGCCGCTTCGGTCCTTACGGCGGACGCTATGTACCCGAGACGCTCATGGTTCCTCTGTTTGAACTGGAGCGCGTCTACGAACTGGCCAAGTTCGATCCCGCCTTCCAGGCTGACTTTGAGGATTTGCTCAAGAATTTCGCCGGGCGCCCAACGCCCTTGCAATTTGCTTCGCGCCTCACCGCGAATCTGGGCGGGCCGCGGATTTATCTGAAGCGCGAAGACCTATTGCACACTGGCGCGCACAAAATCAACAATGCTATCGGTCAGGGCCTGCTCGCCTTGAAAATGGGCAAGCCGCGCATCATCGCCGAGACCGGCGCAGGCCAGCACGGCGTTGCGTCTGCCACAGTTGCGGCTCATCTGGGCCTGCAATGCACGGTTTATATGGGCACGGAAGACATGGCTCGCCAAGCGCTCAACGTTGCGCGAATGCGTATGCTTGGTGCAGAAGTGATGGGAGTGGAGTCCGGCAGCAAGACACTGAAGGACGCTATCAACGAGGCCATGCGCGACTGGGTCACCAACGTTCGCTCCTCGCACTATCTGCTTGGCTCTGTTCTGGGCGCCCATCCGTATCCAACCATGGTGCGCGATTTCCAGGCGGTCATCGGCCGCGAAGCCCGCGCGCAAATTCTCGCCGCCGAAAAGCGTTTGCCTACGCATCTCTACGCTTGCGTCGGCGGAGGCTCGAATGCCATCGGCTTGTTCTATGAGTTCTTGAACGATGCCCACGTGAAAATGGTTGGCATCGAAGCTGGCGGCCGCGGTAACGGCCTTGGTGAACATGCCGCGCGCCTTGCTGCTCATCAGGGATTTACCGGAGCGCGACCCGGCGTTCTTCAGGGCACGTACACGTACGTCCTGCAGAACGAAGACGGCCAGATCGCTACGACTCACTCCATCTCCGCGGGACTCGACTATCCCGCCATCGGTCCCGAACACGCCTGGCTTGCCGATCAACGCCGCGCCGATTACGCCGCGGTCTCCGATCAAGCCGCTCTGGAGGCCGCTCAACTGCTCTCACGTACTGAGGGTATTATCCCAGCTCTCGAATCTGCTCACGCGCTTGCGGGACTCCTGGAACGCCTCCCGCAATTCAAGCCAACCGACTTGGTGATCATGAATCTTTCTGGCCGCGGCGATAAGGACATGGACACGTACAAACGCCTGCTCTGAATTGGCCAAAAAATGACCACTGCGCCAACACACTCGACCCGCATCTCCAAACGCTTCGCGGAACTTCGCGACGCGGCCGAACTCGGCATCGTTGCGTACGTCACCACGGGCGATCCGACGCTAGACGCAACGCTCAGATATGTTCGCGCGCTTGCCGAAGCGGGCGCGGACGTCATCGAACTGGGCGTGCCTTTCAGCGATCCGCTGGCTGACGGCCCCACCATTCAACGAGCCTCCGAACGCGCCCTGAAGTCGGGCACCACGCTGCACGGAGTGCTTGACCTTGTGCGACGCATTCGTCAATCGAGCCAGGTGCCACTCGTTCTGTTCACCTATTTCAATCCGGTTCTTCAGTTTGGACTGGAAAAATTCGCGGTCACGGCGGCAGAGACTGGCGTCGACGGTGTTCTCGTCACCGATCTCACGCCGGACGAGTCCGAGGACTATCGCCGCATTCTGAAAGCGCGTGGCCTCGACACGATTTTCCTCGCAGCGCCAACCTCCACCGACGAGCGGCTGCAGAAAATTGCTGCGTGTTCCTCCGGATTCCTGTATCTCATTTCCCGCACCGGCGTAACCGGCGCTAAGGACGTTCTCCCCGACGACCTGCCCGCGCTCTTGCGCCGTGCGCACAGCTTTACGCAACTTCCGATCGCCGTCGGCTTCGGAATCTCGCTGCCCGGCCACGTTTCCGTGCTCGGTGGCCTTGCGGATGCTGCCGTCGTCGGCTCCGCTCTCGTCTCGGACATTGAAAAGTCCGCTTCTGTCGACGCCGCGTGCACCGCGCTTCGCCAGCGCGTTCATTCCCTCAAGGACGCCGCGCGCCGCGGCCTTTCTCGCCGCGAGGCCAGGCTATGAACTTTCTAGTGCGCAGCACGGCAAATGAATTTTCATCGCGAGCGAAGCGAGTGGTCTGTCTTCGATCGATCGGTGAGGCAGTCGTATGAACATCGCTGACTGGCGGCGCCGCATGGACGAAATCGACAAGAAACTCGTCGACCTGCTCAATGAGCGCTCGCAATGCGCGTTGGAAATTGGCCGTATCAAGCAGGAGCAAGGCCTTCCGATCTACCAGCCCGCTCGTGAAAACGAAGTGCTCTGCAACGCCGAAGGCAACAACAAAGGCCCTCTTTCGCACGCCGCCATTCGCCGGCTCTTTGAGCGTATTATCGACGAAGCCCGTTCCGCCGAGCGTCTTGCCATGCATCCGGATTCTTCCGACGAGGGGTCCAAATGATTCTTGATATTTGTCGTGGCCGGTCTTTCGACCGGTTCGTTTTCCGCACGGCGAACCGCATTTCAAGAGCTGAGGTTTAACCATGGTTATCGTCATGCACGAAGGCGCCACCGAAGCGCAGATTCAGCACGTGATCGACCGCGTCGTCTCGAGCGGCTTCGACGTGCACCGTTCCACCGGCGCTTCGCACACGGTTCTCGGCGCGGTCGGTGTGCACCGCGATTTCGACCATCGCGACTTTGAACTTCTCGAAGGTGTCCGCGAGGTGGTGCGGATCACGCAGCCGTTTAAACTCGCCAGCCGGCAATTCAAACCGCAAGGCACCATCATCGACCTGGGCCGCGGCGTCAAGATCGGTGGTGACGAAATTGTTGTGGCCGCAGGACCGTGCTCCGTGGAATCGCCGGAGCAGATTAACGCGGTTGCGGAGGCGGTATCAAAGACGGGCGCCCGAATCCTGCGCGCCGGAGCGTTCAAGCCGCGCACGTCGCCATACGCCTTCCAGGGCTTGGGCGAAAAAGGCCTTCAACTGATCCGCGAGGCTGCTGACAAATTCAAACTGTTCGTCGTCAGCGAAGTGATGGACCTGTCGCAGATCGAGATGATGGGCCAATACGTCGATATTTTTCAGGTCGGCGCGCGCAACATGCAGAACTATTTTCTTCTCCGCGCGCTCGGTGAAATTCAGAAGCCAGTCCTTTTGAAGCGCGGCATGTCTGCCACCATTGAGGAGCTTCTTCTCAGCGCCGAGTACATTCTTTCCGGCGGAAACTACAACGTGATCCTTTGCGAGCGTGGCATTCGCACGTTTGAAACCTATCTTCGCAACACGCTCGATATCGCCGCCATCCCGGTCATCAAAAAACTTTCTCATCTGCCCATCGTCGCCGATCCTTCTCATGGCACGGGCCGCCGCGACAAAGTTCCTCCCATGGCGCGCGCTGCCGTCGCCGCCGGCGCTGATGGCCTGCTCATCGAAGTTCACAATGATCCCGACCACGCCCTCTCCGACGGCGCGCAGTCCCTTACGCCCGTGGAGTTCGCACAGCTGATGACCGAAATTCGCATCATCGCTCCCGCGGTTGGCCGACGCATCCCCTAGTTATGCCGCATCTCATTCAACGCGCCAGCATCCTCGGCACCGGCCTGATTGGCGGTTCGTTCGCCAAGGCGCTCCGCAAATACACGCCGGATATTCATATCGCCGGTTGGGATCGTCGCGAGGTTGCGGTGGACGCCGGCAAATCCGGCGCGATCCACGAAGTATTCTCCGGATCGCTGGGTGCCGCCCTGCGCGGCTCTGACCTCATCTACATCGCGCTGCCCATCGGTGCAACCCTGGATTTGCTGCCCGAAATTGCTCGCCACGCTCCCGCTCACGCGCTCGTAACGGATGCTTGCAGCACGAAATTCCGCGTCACCACTTCTGCTACGGAGCTATTCCCCGAGCAAGGTGGCCCGCTTTTTCTCGGCGGTCATCCCATGTCTGGCCGCGAACTCTCTGGCTTCGCGCACGCCGATGCGGACCTTTTCCGCAACGCTTCTTACGCTCTCACGGGCCCAGTCAACGGCGACCGCGATCCACGCGTCGGCGCCTTCGTTAAAATCCTGGAGAACATGGGCGCGCGCCCGCTCTGGATTGGAGCGCAGCAGCACGACTATGCCGTGGGCCTCGCTTCGCATTTGCCGCAACTCGCCGCTATTGCCCTCGGTTCCTTTCTGTACGACCGTCTGGACGAAAACGGCTTGCCGATCACCTTGGCTGGACCCGGCCTCCGCGATTCCTTGCGCCTCGCGGGAAGCCCCTACGCCACTTGGCGCGATATTGTGCTAACGAATCGCGAAGTGCTGTCTGCCGCGCTCGATCTGTTCGCTCGGCGCCTCGATGATATTCGCGAGCGCCTCGGCTCACGTGACCTCGAAGCCGACTTCGATGCTGCCAACGAACTGTACAAACTTCTCCGCTCTCTCTGATGGTTCAGCCATGCTGAAGAAACTCCCGCTCCTGCGTGACAAAGGCGAAGATTGGAACGCTTACCCTTGCTGCGTGCCCGTGATCCGAAACCTGGACTCAGAGATATATCAAACAGAATGCGGTCTTGGCGGGATTGGTCCAAGCGCCAGAAGAGTGGCCATGGTCGCGTGCCTTCAGGTAGCACAGGCTTCAGCCTGGGCGGTCTTCCGCGGTCAAATGGAACATCCGTAAAAGCAAGAATCGCTCTGAATTAAAACGAAAGACACAGGCTGAAGCCTGTGCTACAAGACTCCAATGGACAAGCGCATCGCATCGCCTGACGTGGCTATCGCCAATTTGCGCGAGGGCATGACCATTCTGATGGGCGGATTCGGGCTCTGCGGGATTCCCGAGAATTTGATTGCGGCAGTGCGGCGCAAAGGCACGAAGGATCTCACCATCGTGAGCAACAATGCGGGCGTGGAGGATTTCGGCATTGGGCTGTTGCTGCAAAATCGCCAGGTCAAGAAAATGATCTCGACCTACGTCGGCGAAAATAAACTCTTCGAGCAATTGGTTCTGAGCGGGGAATTGCAGGTCGAGCTGAATCCTCAGGGCACGCTAGCCGAGCGTTTGCGTGCCGGCGGAGCGGGCATCCCGGCGTTTTATACGCCCACGGGATACGGCACCATGGTCGCGGAAGGGAAGGAAACGCGGGAATTCGATGGCCGCAACTACGTGCTGGAGCGCGCACTACGCGGCGATTTTGCGTTCATCAAAGCGTGGAAAGGCGATCGTTGGGGCAATCTGATTTTTCGCAAGACTGCACGCAACTTCAATCCGATCATGGCCACTGCCGCTGATTATGTGCTCGCGGAAGTTGAGCAACTCGTTGAGGCGGGCCAGCTCGATCCGGATCAGGTGCACACGCCCGGCATTTTCGTGAATGCGATCTTCCAAGGCACGAATTACATGAAGCGCATCGAGAAACGTACCGTGCGAAAGTTGCAATAGCTGGCCTTTGGATGTTTTGGATTTAACCGTGAACTCCACACTGTCGACTGTGAACTTGCAATGCCGCTGACGGACGAGCAGAAACGGGAACGGATCGCGCGGCGCATCGCGCAGGAACTGCGCGACGGCTTCTACGTGAACCTCGGTATCGGCATGCCCACGCTTGTGGCCAACTATGTTCCCAAGGGCGTGGACGTGATCCTGCAATCCGAGAACGGCATGCTCGGCGTCGGTCCCTACCCGCTCGAGTCAGAAGTCGATCCCGACCTCATCAACGCGGGCAAGGAAATCGTCACGGAACTCCCTGGCACCAGTTATTTTTCTTCGGCCGAATCCTTCGCCATGATTCGCGGCGGCCATGTCGATCTGACGGTGCTCGGCGCACTGCAGGTCGACGAAAAGGGAACGCTGGCCAACTGGGCCATTCCCGGCAAAATGCTGAAAGGCATGGGTGGCGCGATGGACCTGGTGGCCGGGGCCAAGCGTGTGTTCATCGCCATGGAACACGCCACGCGCGACAATCAACCAAAAATCGTGAAGAGGTGCTCGCTGCCTCTGACCGGCGTCGAAGTGGTCGACCACATCGTTACCGAGTTGGCCTTCATCGACGTTATCCCCGAAGGCCTGCTGCTTCGCGAATTGGCTCCCGATGCCACACTCGAGCAAGTCCAATCCCTCACCGAGCCAAAGCTACTGCTTCGAGCGAGTGGCCCGGCTCGCATGGCCATCTGACGCAACGTCAAGCCAATGAAGAAACTGCGAAAATCTGCAACGGGAAATCCGACGACTCGCGTGAGGCCAAAATTTCCGGTCATCTCAAAAGAGATGCAGCACTGGTCCGCGATGCTCGAGGCGGAAGTGGAATCCTGGCCGGCCGTCACGTGCAAGCGCATGTTTGGCTTTCGGTTCCTTTACCGGCGGAAAGCCGTGTTCGGCGCTTTGCCTTACTCTCGTGGACTTTTCACTCCCTCCTCTATTCTTCTCAAATTCAATCCGATGCCCGCCGGCTTATTCCAACAAGCGCAGAAAGAGCCGCGACTCGACACTGGGACACACATGTCCGGCAAAGGCTGGTTTTCCTTCGAATTGTTCAGCGATGGAGATGTTCGGGACGCGATCTGGTGGCTCAACCAAGCCTACGAGGGGGCCAAGAAAGGCGCGGCCAAGTGAAACCGAATCTTCTACCTGGTTGATTGCATCCTGGGCGCGGTGCTGCCTTACTGGCAATTTATTTCCTGGCTTGCGGAGTACGGCAGGAATGCCCGGCTATTTGTGCAAGAACTCTTCGCCACGCACATCAGCGCATTTTGCGCGCTGGAGGTGATTGTTTCCGCCGTGGTCGTGCTGCGATTCATTCGGACGGAATCGCGACGCCTGCGGATCAACCACCGCCTGGCTCGCCATTGCTGGCTCTTTGCTGGTCGGCGTTTCGCTGGGCCAGGCGCTATTTCTGTATCTTCGTGAACTTCAACTGGAACGGACGCGCGTGGAAGCGGCTTCTTAGGTTGCGCAAGCCGCCGCACTAAATTCCAGCAGTACACTCGTCTCCTGCGGTAAGCTGAAGGAAGGATCACGAGAGCTGCTGCCCATGGAACCGAACTCCATCGTTGTCGTCAGCCTGCATTCCCCCAAAGAAAAAATCTGGGGCATCCTGCTTTCGCTGAACCCCAGCGGGATCACCGTTCGCGGCATCGACCTCAACTCCTTCGATCATTTCATCAGTCAAATCAATCAACTCGACGCGGAACGTGTTGGGCTGCCAACCGTTTTCTTCCCCATGACGCGCGTCGAGCGCGTCTCTCTCGACGAACCCTCCGGCTCAATTCCCTCAATGGCCGACATCTTTCAGCGCAAAATCGGCCGATCGCTGTTCGACTATCTCGCGCAATTCGCCTGAACTGCGCTATCCTTTCCTTCCAATGAAAGCCCGCATCTGGACGGTACCCAACCAAATCACATTTTTGCGCCTCGGCTTCTTGCCACTGTTCCTGATTCTGGTCCTGTATGAAGAGTACCGGTGGGCGCTGATTGTGCTGGTCTTTGTCGCCGGAACCGATTTCATCGATGGCTTGGTTGCGCGCAAATTCCATCAGCAGTCTGCCCTGGGCGCTTATCTGGATCCCATCGCCGACAAGCTGTTGCTCTCTTCTTCCTTCCTCGCGCTGGCTATGGAGAAGAAAATTGCCTGGTGGCTGACCATCATGGTGCTCAGCCGCGATGTGCTGTTACTGGTCGTCGCCGCAGTAATCCTGATTATTCAGGGCTACCGGCCTTTTCCTCCAAGTTTGCTTGGCAAAGCTACTACGTTCTTTGAGATTGGACTGGTCTTTTTTGCCTTGCTGGGCGCGGTGCATCCGGGGGAGCGCATTGCTTTGCTGACGCACTACGTGGTGTACATGGTCGCGGTGTTTGTAACGATTTCGGGCTTTCACTATGCCGTGGTGGTCGCGCGGCGCTTGCACGCGTCCTGATGTAGCAAAACCTCAGGCCTGCCTGAGCTACATGTGCGCTCCGTTGCTACTGCATTTTCTTATTGGGGGACCCGGTCGCCGTAGTGCAGGAACATCATCACGAAACTGGCTAGCAGAACAATTCCCGCCACCCAGCCCATGGCGTAGGCCCGCGTTCGTTCCGGCCCGGGAAGTGGTTCGCGGTCCGTCAGCACTTTCCCCAACAAAAATCCCGCGGCTAGGCCGCCGAAGTGCGCCCAATTGTCCGTTCGCAGTCCACGAAACAAGAATCCAATCGCGAAAATCGTAACCACCCACGAGATCAGCCGGGAGCGCATCTCTTTCATCTGCACGCCCCCGCGCTTGGTTGTGACCGCGATCAATAGTCCAACCAATCCGAGGATCGCGCCGCTGGCTCCCAGGGAAAAATGGCCCGCCCACGCGCTGAGGAGGAAGCCCGCGGCGCCCATGACGACGTACAGAAATAAATAACGCGCCGAACCGTAGATTTCCTCGACGATGGGTCCCAAATCCAGCAGGATCATCATGTTGAAGCCAATGTGGATAAGTCCGCCGTGTAGAAACATGGCCGTAACCAGGCGATACCACTCGTGACCAAGAAAAATGGCGGGCCCGAACGAAGCGCCCAAGCGGAACAAGGTGCTGCCATCCATTCCCCATAGAATGCTTAGTCCGCCGCCTTCACCTGATTTCATCGTGCCAACCAGGCTCAAGCCGAACATCACTACGTTCAGGATCAGGATGGCGGTGGTTACCGGCGCGTGCCCGCCGAAAAACTCTGAAAGACCTTTGCTCCAGGCTGCCAAACCGAACCGCAAGTTTGTTCCGCACTCGTGGCAACGCGTCGCGTTGATTCCCACCAGCGCGCCGCAAGCCGGACACAATTGGGGACGTTTCTCTCCGCCGCCAAACATCCCACCAAACATTCTCTTCAAGCGCTCAATGCGCATCTGCCAATGATAGGGAAGGGCCAACACTCCTCCTTGCAGCCACTTTGATGCGTTCCTATAATACCGGAAACGCGCTTGGTTATGCGGCGCAGGAGCCTATGGACAAATTTGAAGAGTTTGGCCGCCGTCTCGATGAAGAACTCACCCGCCTCCGCAAATACGTGGAAGAAGAAGTGGCGCCCGAAACGGAAAAGCGCACCGCGCAATTCCTTCGTGAGGCTTCGGAAAAGCTCAGCGAAGCCTCCAAGAAACTGGAAGCGCGCGCCGCTGCGCGCGCCCAGAAAAATTCTCAAGAACCCAAACCGTGACCTTTGACCGGCTCGCTTCCCGAACAGTTTTGATCGCCGTGGCTCTGCTGAGTGCCGGTTGCGGCGGGAAGCGCCCTGTCGCTTCGCATCCCCCCACCAATACGCAGCCGTCCGCGGCGCCCGCGGAGAATGCCGGTGGTGCCACCAGCAATCCGGCCGCGCCGTCTGCAGCAGCCGCTCGCCCCGGCAAGCACTCCAAAACTCCTCCAGCGCCCGCACCCGTCGGCTACAGCGAAGAGGGAAATGCTTCCTGGTATGGACTTCCGTTCAACGGCCGGCGCGCCTCCAACGGCGAAATCTACGATATGAACAAGTTGACGGCGGCGCACCGGACTTTACCGTTTGAAACGGTTGTGCGCGTCACCAATCTCCACAACGGCAAAACCACCACGGTTCGCATCACCGATCGCGGTCCTTTCGTGGATAATCGCATCATCGATCTTTCGCAGGCTGCGGCTCGCGAAATCGAATCGATCGGTCCAGGCGTTGTTCCGGTGCGGTTGGAAGTGCTCGGGAATGTCGACGTCAGCGCCGGTTTCTTTACGGTTCAAGTAGGCGCCTTCCGCGAGCGCGGCAACGCCGAGCGGCTGCGCGAGCGCCTTACGGCTTCCTACTCGCCCATCTTCATTCAACAAATTGAGGCGGGCCCGAACAGTTTCTATCGTGTGCGGGTCGGCAAAATTTCCGGTGAAGAAGCCGCGCAGCAGTATGCGGAGCAGCTACGCAGCCAGGAAGGCTTCACGCCGTTTGTTGTGCGGCTGGATGAAGCCGCACCTTCAGGAGCAAAGTGATGGACCCCAATTGTCTGTTCTGCAAAATCGGAGCCAAAGAGATTCCGGCGAAACTGGTATACGAGGATGACGAGGTATTCGCGTTTGAAGATGTCAACCCGCAGTCGCCTACACATGTTTTAATCTGTCCGCGAAAACACTTTGCCACGCTCCACGATGCCACGGCGGAAGATCAAGCAGTGCTGGGAAAACTCCAGCTCGTTGCCGCCAAACTCGCTACGGAGCGCCATGTTCTGCCCGGTTACCGCACGGTCTTCAACAATGGCAGCGGAGCTGGCCAGTCCGTGCTTCATCTTCACTTGCATCTTTTGGGTGGCCGCACGTTCCGCTGGCCGCCAGGCTAAAGCAATCGCGCGATAGCTTTGTGCTGCCCGCGCTCGCTGATTTCTCGCGCAATCCTTTTTCACGTTACACTTTCCTTTTCCCTCAGGAGGCTCCATGCGTTTTCGTCCGCTCAGCCGCAAGATGTTTGTTGCCGCGCTGTTTCTGCTCGTCTCGGTTTCTGGCGTGGTTGCCCAGCAAGTTGCCGCTCCCGCCGCCGCGTACGCCGGACAACTCACCGTTGATCGCATTTACGGACAGCCTAGCTTGAGTGGGCGCTTGACTCGCGGAATCGCTTGGAGCCTGGACGGGAAGAAATTCAGTTTCTTCGAGACGGCGGGCCCAGGCAAGGCGGCAAAGCCAGCGCTCTACGTCATGGATGTTGCTACGGGCCAGCGCTCGCTGCTGATCGCTGCCGACAAGCTGGAATCTGTGCTTCCTGCGCCTTCCGGCAAACAATCGCAAGCCACCGGGCTTGGGCGGCGCGCTCCGTCGCAAGTGCAGTGGTCGGTTTCCGGTGACGCGCTTCTGTTCGAGAGTGCTACCTCGCTCGCATGGTTTGATGTGAAGTTGCAGGAAGGCCACGTACTGGTTTCGGGAAAGGAAGAACTTGCCGACGCGAAAATTTCGCCCGACGGCAAATATGTCAGCTTCATTCGCGACCACAATTTGTGGCTGGTTCCGGCGGCTGGCGGTAAAGAGCGCGCGTTGACGACCGCAGGCACCGAGGAGATGCGCAAAGGCGAGCTCGACTGGGTCTATCCCGAAGAGCTCGACATCAGCACGGGGTACTGGTGGGCGCCAGATTCCTCCGCAATCGCTTATCTGGAAATGAATGAAAGCAAGGTCTCGCAATTTTCCCTAACGGACTTCGAGTCCTACACGGGCGAAGCGGAACTGCAGCGCTATCCGGTGCCCAGCGGAAACAATCCTGCCATCCGCGTGCTCGTGGCGTCGATTGCCGGCGGCGAACCGCACGTGATGGACATTGGCGCGAACACGGATATTTACATTCCGCGGGTGAATTGGCTGCCGGATTCCAAACGCGTTGCCATTCAGCGCTTGAATCGCGAGCAGAACATTTTGGATCTTCTGCTGGCCGATACAGCCACCGGAAAATCTTCCACGTTGCTCACGGAGAGAGACCAGTATTGGATCAATGTCAGCGACGATCTGCACTTCTTGAAGGGTGCAAACCGTCTTCTGTGGTCCAGCGAGCGCAGCGGCTACCGGCATCTTTATCTCTATGACCTGAGTGGCAAGGAACTCACGCAATTGACCAAGGGCGATTGGGAAGTGACGCATGTTGACGCCGTCGACGAATCGAAGGGCGTGGTCTATTTCGGCTCGACGGAGAAATCCCCCATGGAGCGGCAGCTTTATCGAGTTGCGCTCGATGGTTCCGGCTTCACTCGCCTAACCAAAGAAGACGGCAGCCACGCGATCAACTTTGCGCCAAACGCGGCTGCCTACATTGACACCTACTCCAATTCTGGAGCGCCGCCGCGGCAGGATCTGTATCGTGCCGACGCCACCAAGGTAGCCACCCTGAACGAAAACGGCGTGCCCGAATTGGCGAAATACCATCTTTCGCCGGTCGAGTTTCTGACCGTCAAGTCCCACGATGGCATCGCGCTTAATTGCTTCATGATCAAGCCGCCCAATTTCGACTCCGCGCGGAAATATCCGGTGCTCGTGTACACGTACGGAGGACCGCACGCGCAGGTGGTGATGGACTCGTGGGGTGGCAACAATTTTCTTTGGCACCAGATGATGGCTCAGAAGGGCTACATTATTTTTGCGCTGGATAATCGCGGTTCCGCGGGGCGCGGACACTTGTTTGAAGAGCCAATTCATTACCGCCTGGGCGCGCAGGAACTTTCCGATCAGCGGGATGGCGTCGAATGGCTGAAGGAGCAACCCTATGTTGATGGCGCGCGAATCGGCATCTGGGGCTGGAGCTACGGCGGCCACATGACGCTGCGCGCGATGTTTGATATGCCGGGCGTGTTCAAGGCCGGATTTGCCGGTGGGCCGGTGACGAACTGGCGTTACTACGACACGATTTACACCGAGCGCTATCTCGGCCTGCTGCCGCAGCGGGAGCACAGCTACACGGAATCCTCGCCGATCGAAAACGCCGGCAAGCTTCAGGGGAAACTGCTGATCGCGCACGGCACCGGCGACGACAATGTGCACTATTCCAACACGCTGGCGCTAATCAATGAGCTGATTGAAAGCGGAAAATATGCCGAGGTAATGGCCTTTCCGGGACGCGGCCATGGAGTTACCGACCCGCCGGCTCGACAGGTGCTGATGCAACGCGTGACGCAATTTTTTTTGGATAATTTATGAGCGTTACTTTGCGTTGAGATCTACGTTTTTAACCGGGAGATCCCAGTGCGCTTCCAGAATCTCGAAGCGCCGTTGCTCTTCCTTCTTGTAGCCTTCCTGGTCGGGAAACATCTGCTTCAGGATCGGCGCAGAATCGAAATTGTCGTGAGCAATGGAAGCGTTCTTGTACACGATGGTCACGCGGTAGTCCCAGCGGCCGTCTTCCGGCATGTGATAAATGGGCGTAGCCGCCGTCACCTTCAGGATGCGGCCCATCTCCATCTCTTTGTTCAGCAGCGGATAATGATTTTTCTTGAACAAGGTGAGGAATTCGTTGGCGTAGCCCCATTTTACCCGGTAGTAGCATTCCACCGTAAAAGTTTTGTCTCCGGCACCGGAGTCGGCTTGTGGGCGTGCGTGACCGACCACGCCAAAAGCGAGCACAATCGCAGCAAGCAGTAGCGCGAACCAGAGCGCAACACGGAGTTTGGGCGAGTCTGACATTGGGATCTCCTAACGATTACGTCCGTGGACGCATTGTATCTCAAAACTGTGCCATCTTCGGCGGTTCCAGGACTCACAACTGCGCGTCCTGTCCCGCGTGGCCGTCCTATGCCCTTCAGTACGCGGCGCGCGTCAAGCGATCGCGAATCGCAACCCACTCCGGGGCGTGCGGCGGCAGTTCCACCGCGATCCAGTCGTATCCCTCGCGATCCAAGTCGTGCAAGACGCTGTACAGCTTCGCGGCGTAGACCTCCGGCTGTTCCGGCATGCGCAGCTTCCAGGTTGCTTTGGCGTCGTAGGCAAACCAGAGATAGGCGCCACGCCCGTTTTGCGGCAGATGGCCGCGATTGACCAACAGCACACGCGTGCGCGGACTGTAGTGCTTGTTGTGCTGACCCGGAGAACGATGCGCAACGTGTTGTTCCGCCGGCTCGGGTACTGGCGTGCTTCTGACTGCTGCGGCATTTTCGACAAACGCCATGCCGGGGCGAAGGACTTCCAGGCCGTCCCTGGTCACCGCGATGACCGTGGATTCGATGCCAACTTTACAGGGTCCGCCATCGAGCAGAAAGGGTGTGTCGTTGCCAAAGGCTTCGCGGACATGCTGTGCCGTGGTGGGAGAAAGTTGCGTGAAGCGATTGGCACTGGGCGCCGCAATGGGTACATCGGCTTCACGCAGAAGGGCCAACGCCACGGGATGTCGTGGCATGCGCAAGCCTACGGTGGGGAGTCCGGCGGTCACTTCATCGGGAATAGCAGGCTTTTTCGGCACGACGATCGTGAGGGGCCCGGGCCAGAACTCGCGTGCCAAGCGCTCCGCGTCTTCGGGCCATTCGGCG
>Ga0126369_10000837_pt1 | contig 20771 bp, 15 predicted proteins | sample PanSoiMetaPlot_1_FD_109646 | JGI IMG/M metagenome (GOLD analysis project Ga0126369, IMG submission 109646) | Tropical forest soil microbial communities from Panama - MetaG Plot_1 | ecosystem: Environmental > Terrestrial > Soil > Tropical forest > Bulk soil | place: Panama | collected 2016-02-17 | reverse complement strand
TTTGCGCGGAATGAACAAGATCACCCTGGGCGTCGCCCTCTGGCACATAGGACTGCCGATCGACGTGCTGCCCGCCGAGGGCTCCCTGGAAGTCCACTTGGGCGAAGAGAATTCCGCCTGGTCCATGCAACCAGGAAGCCTGTAGCTCAGGGCCTTTAGGCCTGGGACTTTTCCGAGCGCTACTCGTAACGCAACGAAATTATCGGATCGATCTGCGAAGCTCGCCGCGCGGGCCAGATACCCTTCCACCGCCGCCACCGGCAAAAGCGCAACAACCCGGCCGATCAGCGTCACCGGGTCATTGGGCCGCAACCCAAACAGCATGCTTGCAACCAGCCGTCGCGAAGCCAGCGCCATCACCAAGCAAAGAACCTGCAGGGGTTCAGCGCCATGCGCACGACGACAGCTGCGACCAGCCTTTGATTGGAGACAGCGCCCCGCCACCTGCTCGTCGAGTGTCGTCACATCAGAGAAGGGCAGCGTGAAATCCACATCGTGAATCGCTTGCCGAATGGCCGCAACCATCGCGCCAGAATCGCCCGAGTGCCGCACTTCGAAGTCGTTCAGAAAGCGCTCATTTTGTGCGTACGGCAAATAGTCGCCTGACTGCTGCTCTTCATCCAGGCTGTTGTACTTCACGTCTTTCACCACCCCGATCACTTCGATATCACCAGCGTGGTCAGGGCCGCCGCGTCCATAGTGCTTGCCAATCGGCGAGCCCGCCGGAAACAGCGTGCGCGCCATGGTTTAACCAATCACGCCAACCTTAGGCGAAGTGGCGGAATCCTGGGGACCAAACGTGCGTCCGGCCAACACCGGAATGCCTATCGCGGCGAAGTACCCATCGCCTACGCGTTGTGATGCACATCGATGTCGCGATGTCCTTCCGGGTAGCCTTGCACCCAAACGAAGTTGTTCCACGTGCCTTCATTGAATGTGAAGATAGAAAAGCTGGCGGCGCGGACTCCCGGAACCGCCGACACGCACCGGCCCGACATGCCGCTTTATCCTGGTGGGCAGCGATTTGGACTCGGCCTATGGAACTCGGTGGCCGGCACGATGAGTGTCGAGATCGCAATGCTCGTCCTGGGAGTCTGGCTCTACGTGCGGGCAACAAAACCCCTCGATCGCATCGGCCGATTCGGCTTCGCCGTCTTGCATTGCTGTTCGTACTGTACGTCGCAGATTACTTTGGATCTCCGCCCAGCGGTACATCCAACATCATCTGGAGCGGTATCCCCTTCGAATTCGTGTTCGAATTCGTGGCGCTCGAACCACCACGCCCACACGACCGCCACAGGGTTCCATTAGATTCTTCCCAGCAATAGCAAGATAACTAGGATCAGCACCACCAACCCCAATCCTCCGCTGGGGTAATATCCCCAGCTTCGGCTGTAAGGCCAACTAGGCAATGCACCCAGCGCCGCCAACAACAGCACCACCACCAAGATTGTGAGCAGCATAATCACTCCTCATCCTCGAGCGTGACCTCTTTTACTCCACCCGACAATTGGTGAGAATCCGTATCCTCGGGAGCAGAAAACAGTAAAACCCACGCAAGATTCCAGCACTAGTCTTTGCTGAATCGCCGGGCACTCAATAAATCAAGATTACGATTGCTGTTCGCACCGGTCGCGCTACAGAACCTGAGGGGTAATTGCGGAACATGGCGCAAAATCCGGCGAACGCGGTGAACAGTCTGCATTTCAAGAATCCGTAAGTTGAATTTTAACACCGCGTATAGATCACATAAATCGCTAGCAGGCGTATTCACGTTTCTCCAGTTTCCAAGGCTCGGCATTCACGCAAGCCCCGGGCTTGAACAACGACAGTTCCTTTATGGATGCCGCCGTCAACACCCACGCTTTTCCTCGACAACATCGCCACCGCAACCTACCAGCAGGTCGATGATCCGCACGCTGTGGGCTCAGTCGGCACCGTCATCAACGGGCTCAACGACAATGGTCAGATTGTGGGCTTCTTCACAGACGCCAACGGTATGTCGATGGCTTGGTTGGCACAGCAACTACACCAGAGCCGGCGTTATTGCTCTTGTTGCTCACCGGCCTGCTCAGGCTTGCCGGGATGCGCCGCCGCATCACCAAACCGCGCTCTTCCGCAGCAAATTAAAACAATCTCGAAGCAATCGCCAGTTCCACGGAAGGCTGCACCGCAGCCTCCCGATGCCATAGGTGCGGCCCGTTCGCTTTGTAGTGGCCCACCTTCAGGTCGGTTTCCCAGGTTCGCCGGTCTTGGGGTTTGGTAACACAAGCTTCAACCTGTCTCCTCGCAATATAGCGACCGCCTTCCGAACCGGGCGCTTTTTCTTCTCTTTTGTAGGGAAGGCCTTCTGAGGCCGTCCGCCACCACGAATTCTTGTCCAGGCGTATTGTTTCTCGGCATGCTGCTGGGTGAAGGGCACAATAACATCGTGACCTCTCTTGCTGTCATCCCGACGGGAGCGTTGACGCTTTTCAGTCGGCGCGAATCAGACGGATCGCGAGACACCCCCCGCCCAACGTGTTCCCGCGAATCAAACGAGCGTGCCGCAGCATCCAATTTCTGGGCAACATTCCGCAACTCCAAGGAGCCTCCTCATGAACGCGCCGCACGAATACCAGGCCATTGTGATCGGTTCGGGACAGGGAGGGAATCCGTTGTGCGCCGCGCTGGCGGGTGCCGGGCTTCGCACCGCCCTGATTGAGCGCCAGCATGTCGGCGGAACGTGCATCAACGAAGGATGCACGCCCACGAAAACGATGGTCGCCAGCGCTCGCGTGGCGTATCTGGCGCGGCGTGGAGCCGATTACGGCGTGCACGCCGAAAACCTCCACATCGATATGGAGCGCGTACGGCTGCGCAAGCGTGACATCGTTAACAGTTTTCGCAACGGTAGCCAAAGCCGTCTTGAGAAGACCGCAAATCTCGATCTGATCTTCGGCGAAGCGCGCTTTACGGGAAAGAAGTCGCTGGCCGTTCGTCTGAATGACGGCGGCAAGCGCGAACTCACTGGCGAGAAGATTTTCATTAATGCTGGCGCCCGGCCGTCTGTCCCGCCGATCGAGGGACTGAAAGAAGTTCCATTTCTAAACAGCACATCGATCATGGAACTGGACGCCGTTCCGGAGCATCTCGTGGTACTCGGTGGCGGCTATGTCGGTCTCGAGTTTGGCCAGATGTTTCGCCGCTTTGGAAGTCGCGTCACCATCATTCAGTCCGGCCCGCAGTTACTCAGCGGCGAAGACGCCGACGTCGCCGGCGAAATAGCGAGCATCTTGAAGCAAGACGGAATTGACGTGCTACTGAACACGAAGGCCGAGGGTGTGCAAAAAGAAGCAGCGCAGATCCTGGTCAGCACGCGGACGGGCGACGAGACGCGAACGGTGCAAGGCTCCCACCTCCTCGTGGCCATCGGTAGGACGCCCAACACGGATTCCTTAAACGTGCTGGCCGCGGGCATCGCAACCGATAAACGCGGATTCATTCGCGTGAACGCAAAATTAGAAACCAACGTGGAAGGCGTCTTTGCCCTTGGCGACATCAAAGGTGGCCCGGCATTCACGCACATCTCTTACGACGACTTTCGCATTCTTCGCACCAACCTCATCGAGCACGGCGATGCCAGCACCAAGGGTCGAATGGTGCCCTACACCCTATTCATCGATCCTCAGCTCGGACGCATAGGTTTCACGGAGGCGGAAGCTCGCACAAAAAAAGCAAAGATTCGCGTCGCCAAGATGCCCATGAACTATGTGGCGCGCGCATTGGAAATCGATGAAACCCGCGGCTTCCTCAAGGTCATCGTCGATGATCTCTCCGGGAAAATTCTCGGCGCAGCGATCCTGGGAATCGAGGGCGGGGAGGTGATGTCCATGCTGCAACTGGCCATGATGGGCAAGTTGAAGTACAGCAGATTGCGCGATGGCACCTTTGCACACCCAACACTCGCTGAGTCCCTCAACAATTTGTTCACGCATTTCCAACCGTGACCGACGTACGCTCGTCCTTAACACCCGGAATCGCTCCCACATAAATGATTCGAACTATGTTACAGCCGCCCGAAACAACATTCGGCGCTCACACTCTGGCTCACTGATTCGATAAGCGTTTACATATTGCCTTCACCCCTAGAGGGGAAACCCCGATCGCCTTCCCCGTTACGTTCGCCCACACGTAATAAGCACCGAGTTTTCCAGCGCGCAACACCCGCAGTCGATCCCACGTACTAGCGCCGCTAGCGCGATTTGATCGCCCCCAAAGCTAGCGCTAATAGCTTCGTTCCCCAGTACTCTGACAGATTGTTCCGCCCATCAACGGCCCGCACCGCCCTCAGGAGGGTGATAGCGCGTCCTTCTGGTTTGTACCGAAAGTGTTTTGTGTGAAAGGCTTCGGCAGACGTTTCAGTCCCACGCCGAATTTGAAATTCGGACGCGGTCTTCACAAACGATGATGATTTGTCCCCTCTTGTCATGAACGCCCGTGCCATGCGCCGGGCTCGAATGACTACCTGTGTCCCTCGGCGCCGCCGCGCTTAGCCAAAGCTCGCATCCCCGCGTAACCGGCCGTCCATTGCTTTCGGGGGATTCCACGTTATATCGTTCTGGCGAATCGGAGGGCACCACAATGAGTTGCACACCGAAGTTTCTGATCGCTCTCTTCGTTTTAGTCTTCAGCGCCGCGGCTCTGCTCAACGCTGCCGAGACTCCACAGACAGCCCTCCTGGTGCTTTCGAAAGGTCAACAGGCCTTGTTCATCGTTGATCCGGCGAACCTCACGGTTGTCGCTCAGGTTCCCTCCGGGCCCGATCCTCATGAAGTCATTGCTTCCGCGGATGGCAAGACTGCCTACATCTCCAATTATGGCGGCGGCTCGTACAACACCATTACCGTCGTCGACTTGGTCAATCAGAAAACGTTGCCCATCATCGACCTCGGAGCTTTGCGGGGCCCGCACGGCCTGGAGTTTGTTGGCGGAAAATTGTGGTTTACCGCCGAGGGCGCCAAAGTCGCTGGCAGCTACGACCCCGCTACCGACAAGATCGACTGGCTTATCGGCACCGGCCAGGACCGAACTCACATGATTTACGTGTTCCCCGACCTCAACCGAATCGTCACCTCCAATGTAAGCTCCGCGACCGTCACGGTCATCGAAAAAGGCCCCGGCCAAGGACTGGGGCGCGGGCCAGGCGCTCCTCCACCTCCGGGTGTTCCGAATGGCCCCGCTGCTGGCGGAACCATCTGGAGGGAAACCCAAATCCCGGTCGGCCACGGCTCAGAGGGTTTCGACGTTTCTCCCGATGGCAAAGAAATTTGGGTAGCCAACGCCCAGGATGGAACCATCTCGCTGATCGATGTCGCCAGCAAGAAAGTTATTCAAACGCTCGACGCGAATGTGCATGGCGCGAATCGCTTGAAATTCACGCCCGATGGAAAGTTGGTCTTTGTCTCCACGCTCGCTGCTCCGGATCTGGTTATCGTCGATGCCGCAACCCGCAAAGTGGCCAAGCGCATCAAGATCGGACGCGGCGCCGCCGGAATCTTGATGCAGCCCGACGGCTCGCAAGCCTTTGTTGCCTGCACGCCCGACGATTACGTCGCGGTAATTGACTTGAAGACTCTCGAAATGAAAGGAAAACTTACGGCAGGGAAGCAACCAGACGGCCTCGCCTGGTCTGTTCGCAAATAGCGCATTGATTCGCCACGCGCATAGAAATGTGTTCCTTCTTCAGGGTATTGGGCAGCACTTGGTGTGACCTGGTCGTAGTTCCCAGATAGAACGCCATCACCAAGCCCAGCGCCGCAAGAATCACCGCGAGCGCGACCGCAAGCGTCGAAAGCCGTCCTGTGGTTGGCAATCCTTGGTCGATCGCGCGCACGTACCTCACGTGGCGCCACGCCGCGAAAATGTCGACGATCACTCCCAGTAGCACCAGAAAAACTCCCAGCGGAAGCGAAAGCGCAGAAGACTCGGAAACTCGTTGCCCGCTTGAGGATTCCAGCACTCGAAGAAACAGCCCGAAGCGCGAAACCACGAACCCGAACGCCATCAGCGCCAGGCTCGTCCGAATCCACGCCAGAAACGTGCGCTCCGCCGCTAGGTACACCCGAGGGTCGCGATTGGAATCTTCTGCCGGCTTGCAATCGTTCGCTGCCACCTGGACAGATCGAAAACGGGGAAGCGGAAGCATACCACGCTTCGCAATTCTCGACTAAAGTGCTATGCCCGCGAGACCATGCCAACGCTCATTTTAAGCTTGGGCAGCCAGCCTTCGCGTCGCTATAAGAAATTCAGCACGCGTGGCATCTCGCCATCAACGGCACCAACCTCGACGCCACCCTCGATCCCTACGCCACCAACGACTACGGCGCCTTCACTTTTCCCACCGCCGGATTGAGGATGTGCCTTTTGCACATCCCTTCCCGCAGCCCCGTGCTGCTAGGTGCACCTTAGGCGCCTTGCGCGGATACCGCTCTAACCTCCGCGTGTGCCGGCGAAGGGACCGCCTCGTACCATCAGCCTGGGCGTCACGAAGGATGGCATGCTAACCCCGCTTCAAGTGAAGTAGGCGCGCCGCTACATCTCTCAGAAAATTCATTGCGCCAGCCCAACTCGCTGCAGCAATTCCTGAAACCGCGTATCGCTCCGCAACGGATCTAACCCGGGTTCCACCTTCAGCGTCGTGAGGACCTCCGCACCATCGCACGCCACTGGTGCGTGTGGAGGCTTTCCCCCCAAAGATAAAGTATTGTCATTCCGAGCGACGCGAGGAATCCCTCCTCGATTTTTTCCTGGACTCTATACCGGAATTGGCTGCGTTCGTGGCTTCGTCCGACCGTCGCCTTTCATCGCTTCCGCCACGGCACTCACGATGCTCTCCCGCGTGAACGGTTTCTGCAGAAAATACGCGCCCTGCAAAAACTCGTCGCTCCCGTCAGTTTGCTCCAGATATCCAGTCATGTACACAATTCTCACGTCGGGCAGCACACTCTTTAGCTGCTGCGCCAGCGCCGGCCCACGCATCTTCGGCATGACGATGTCGGTCAAGACCAGTCGAATGGATTTGCCGCACTGTTTTGCCGTCTCCAGTGCTTCCAACCCGTTCTCCGCAGTCACCACAACGTAGCCCGCGCACTTCAGGAATTCACAAGCCAGTTCGCGCACCGCTTGTTCATCTTCGACCACCAGCACTGTTTCCCGCCGCGTCACAGCCGGAGTCGCCAACGGCGAGCCCGGCACAGCGCCCACTCGTTCATTCGATTGCGGCAGGTAAACTTCAAACCTCGATCCATTGCCCGGGCTCGACCCCACCCAGATGAATCCTTCGCTCTGCTTCACAACTCCGTAAACCGTGGCCAGCCCCAGCCCCGTTCCTTTTCCCGGCTCCTTCGTCGTAAAAAACGGCTCGAAGATTCGCGCCTTCGTGGCTTCGTCCATGCCGTGTCCGGTGTCCGTAACGCCAATCATCACGTACGACCCGGGGGCAACGGACGGTCGCGTTTGCTCATACGCTGTATCCACGATGATGTTCTGTGTTTCGATGGTTAGCTTGCCTCCCAAGGGCATCGCGTCACTAGCATTCACCGTCAGGTTCAGTAGCACCTGCTCGATCTGTCCCGGATCTGCTTTCACACGCGAAAGGGAATCGCCCAGCCGCAGCGAAAATTCGATATCCTCGCGCACCAGCCGCCGCAGCAGTTTGCCCATCTCCACAACCAGTTCGTTCAGGTCCAGCACCTTCGGCTGCAGCACCTGCATGCGGCTGAACGCCAGCATCTGCCGCGTCAGCGAAGCCGCGCGGTCCGAAGTCTTTCGAATCTGCTCGGAATTCCTGTACAAGGTATCCCCAGGTTGCAGCCCGTCCAGCAGCAATTCGCTGTGCCCACGGATCACCGTCAGTAAATTGTTGAAGTCATGCGCCACTCCGCCCGCCAGTCGGCCCAAAGCGTCCATCTTCTGCGCCTGTCGAAGCTGGCTCTCCAGCTGTTCTCTCTGCGTATCATTCCTCTGCAGCGTTCCGCGCATGCCGGCAAACGCGCGCGTCAACTCCGCCAATTCATCGCGGCCCGTAGCCGCAAGCGGGTAGGTGAAATTGCCGCGCTCCAACGCGTGAACACCTTGCAGCAGCGCCGCCAGGGGTTGCGTCACCGAGTCCGAAATCAGGAAGATCAACCCGCCGCCGGCAACAATCGCCATCAGCCCTAGGCCCAACAGCAAACTATTCAGCCGCCGCAGGTACGCTTCGGCTTCGCGGTAGGATTTCAAAACGAAAATCTGCGTGGATGGCTGAAGCCCGGGCGTCAGGTCGAATGAAGTGGCGTAGTATCTGTCGTTCGCCAGCGAAAGCTGCGTTGCCGCGGAACGACTCCGCATGTGCTGCCCTAAATGGAATTCCTTTAACGGACCCAACGTGCTGCCAACGATCTCGCCACCATAAACGAATGCCACATCGCTCGCGGCAAGGCGCGCAAAGTCCGCCGCCACCCGTTCGTCGATCAAGCGCCCAACCGCCACTGTGCCCTTAAGGTTTTTCCTTGCGGAGGGCTCGTCATAGAAAGGTTGCAGAACCACCTGGTACAGACTCCGGCCGGTGAACCACCACGCCGCGGTCTCTCCGCGTCTGACGGAACGCCAAAGCAGAGTTTGCGCCGCCGCGGTCGATAGCGACGAATTCGTCGTGTGCAACGCCACGATGTTGCCGTCTTTCCCGGCCAGCACAAACAGATTGCAGTCGTCCGATTGCCACGGATCTTCGCTAGCGTCTGTGATCGCCGTCGCGTCTCCGTCCCTCATGAACGCCAGCGAGGCCAGCAGGTCTGCCTTGCGCGACAGCGCCGATTGCTGCTCCCGCTGCACAGTCTGAAATGTAAGGATGGCGTTGCGAGCGTCTTGCTCGATCTGGTGTTGCACTTGCCCCTGCGCCTCGCGCCGCAAAACCAAAAGAGTGGCGCTGGTCAGGCAGGTCGTCAGCAGCACAAAAAAGAACAGTAATTTCGTGCGCAAGCGCAGGCGTGCGTGCGCGTGCCGCACAAGTTCAGAGACAGCGCGGCCGGGAAGCGAGCAAGCCGCTTTCAAAATACTAGTCACGAGTGTTAGAGCGTACTCATCGTGTACCTTCACCACAAATGGCCCGTCAGTACCGCCGGCCTGGTACGCCAGGCCAGTGCTCCTGTAGCTCATCCATTCAGGGGTGGAGCACGGCTGCTCCTTTTGTAGAGCGGCTGACTTCTAAGGCGGACGGGTTTAGATTCAACCGGACCTCGCTTCATCCCATTCCGCGATTTCCCCAAGCTTCCACCCCGACCGCTACTCTTTGGGCAAATTCCACAATGAGGTACCCGCGTACTATGGCCCGCATTAAAGTCTTCTGAAAAAATAGTCATGCGTGGACTGCTGCGTAGTGGGTGGAGTTCGCCGGTCGTGTGTAACGGACGAACCCGGCCGAAATCTGGGCGCGAGGGATGGGTCTGTGGGAGCGGTAGCTGATCTAGGGAATTTGAACGAAGAGTTGCGAGCAGCAGGAGCCCCGGGGAGCGCTCGACCAAACCCCGTTGCGATGGAAGTGCGTGTCAACGCAACCGGCGCCCGCCCCAGCCAGGGAACAGAGAAGCGCGAATTGTTCTCGGAAGATACGCAGACCGCCGTCGTTTTTGCCGATGCGGCGGTAATCTTGTTGACCGCGGCCGTCGTGCCCGGCCAACTGGTCTTCCTCACCAACAAAGAAAACAATCGAGAGGTTGTCTGCCAGGTCATCCGTAAAAGAAATAACCGCCCCACCAGTTGTTATGTCGAATTGCAATTCACCGAGCCGCAAAAGGATTTTTGGGGTGTTGCCTTTCCCGAACCGACCCAACAAGCGCACGCCGAAGCACCGACTAGCCTTGTCGAATTGGTGGAAGCCGATGCCGTTTCTGCCGAGGCCACCGAAGAACCTGCAGCCGATCTCGTTACGGCGCCAAACACCGAAGAAGTCAATTTATTGCGACACGAAGTCGACGCTCTGCGCGAGCAATTGAAAGCCCTGACGGAAACCAAAAAGAAAGAGGAGGAAGAAGCGGTCATAAAAGCCGCCGAGGCTGTCAGGAAGGCTCAGGAAGAAGCGGACGCGGCCATAGCGGCGCTGGCAGCCAAGCGAGACGCCGCCACAAAACCGCTTATCCGCATGAATCTCCCCGCCGTCTCTGTTGCGCCGGCGCCCCCCGTAAACTCGCCGCTAAAACCTCCGGCAGCGCAAGCGTTCCCATCGCAGCCACTCCCGCTGCCGCAAGCAAAGTCGCTTGCGACTCCGGAGAATCCAGGCCATTCGGCTGAGCGCGAAGCGTTTGAAAACTTATTGCCAGAGCCGGAACTGGATTTTTCCAAGGCCCCCATCCCAAGCCGACTGCCAGAAGACGACGATCGCTATTCCATCTACAAACCTCTTCGCAAAAAAATTGGACTCCGCGACGCCATCTTGACCGTAGCGGCGACGTTCTTACTTGCCGCTGGCATCGGTTTTGCCTGGTACAGCGATAAGCTGCCGATGGCCCGAAGAAAACCCCCGGCTCCCGCAGCAATTTCGAAAACCGCAGCCGCGTCGAAGCCCGCCACTCCGGCCACTGCGCCGGCAAAGGGTTCCGAACCCATCGCGACGCCCTCTACCCCCCCAGTTCTTCCCGCAACTGTGCCAGCCGATGCGAAGACCGCCGACGCAGGTGCTGCACCGATGGGAGCAATTCCGTCTGAATCGCCAAAGAGCGACACCGGAAATGAATTCCCAACTGATGCTCCCGTCGGAGCGAAAAAGACAGTGAACGCTGCACCCACGCCTTGGGCGAACAAACACAGATCAGCAATACCGGCGGCGCCTGCGGCAGAAGCGCCGGAGCCAATCGCCGCGGACGCACCGGTGCTAGCAGCAAAATTAATCCGCGCCGCCAAGCCCGTCTATCCCCCCAACGCCATGCGAAATTTCATCACCGGAGATGTACGCATCACTGCGGAAGTGCGACCCGATGGCCATGTCGGTAAGGTCACGGTTATCGCCGGCCCGCCGGCCCTCCGCGCAGCCGCAGTAGAAGCCATGAAGCAGTACGAGTATGAACCGGCCACAAAGGGCGGCAAACCCCAACCGTCGCAAATTACAACCACAATAAAGTTCTGGTTCGATCCCTAGTCCCAGCCTGCCGTCCTCCATGTTCACATCCTGCGGAAACTCTCTCCGTTTGTCGTTCCGAACGGAGTCAGCGGAGTGAGGAGTCCCTCTTTTCCTTTGCTTTTTCTGGGTACTCCACACGCCGTCATTCCGAGCGCACCAGCGCGGCCTTCTCTTCCGCGCCGCTGTTTGGCGCGCCGGGTGCGCAGAGAGGGATCTCTTTTCCTCTTTGTGTCTCCGCATTTTCCATTTTCCATTTTTCAATTTCTATCTCACTGCCGTTAACTTTCCCACAACACCAACGTTGCGCCCCCACCGACCGCTATGTTAACTTTGCGGCATAAAGAACATTTGGGATTTTACGATGCCCTACTCGCTGAAACATGTTCTCTCCCGCCCTTCCGCTCCGGAGGGTTTCGGTCCGGTCACTTCTGAGGAATCCGCGCTCCTCGAGAAGCTCGACCGCTCGCGCCTCCCCAGGCACATCGCCGTCATCATGGACGGCAACGGCCGCTGGGCACAAAAGCGTCATCTCCCTCGCGTCGCCGGGCATCGCGCAGGTACGAAAACCGCGCGCACCACCATCGAAACCTGCGCGCGCCTGCACATTGAAGCACTCACTCTCTACGCTTTCTCTGTCGAAAACTGGCGCCGCCCCAAAGCCGAAATTGAATTCCTAATGCAGCTTCTCCGTGAGTACATTCGCAAAGAAATGCCCGTTCTCCAGAAGAACAATGTCCGCATGCGTTTCCTCGGGCGCCCCGAAGAACTCCCCCCGGCCGTTCAGCAAGACACGCGCGAAGCCACGGAAGCTACCGCCGGCAACACCGGCATGATTCTCTCCATCGCCCTCAACTATGGCGGCCGCGCGGAAATCGTCGACGCCATGAACGCCCTCCTCGCCGAGCGCAACGGCCACAGCTCCGCGCAACCAGTCACCGAAGATCAACTCGCGCGCCATCTCTACACCGCCAATCTTCCTGATCCCGATCTGCTCATCCGCACCAGCGGCGAAATGCGCGTCAGCAATTTTCTCCTCTGGCAGATTGCCTACGCCGAAATTTTTGTCACCGAGACTCTCTGGCCCGATTTCAACCGCGCCCATCTCCTCGCGGCCCTCGTCGATTTCCAAAAGCGCGAGCGTCGCTACGGCGGCATAGACTCCCCCAAATCCGCCGCCCGCTAATCCCGCGACACAAGTAACTGGGCGTTAAGCAAATCGTGTCCTCCCGAGCGAAGCAAGGGATCTCTCTTGGGTTTCCCGTTGTCCCAGCCACAAATGAACCCGGGGGTGCCCCATCTTTCGCGCCTTTTGCTAAGGATAGGCTCTTACGATCGAACGCCTCCATCTGTTCCTCTTGGTTCCTGATCCCTGATTACGGATACCTGATATCGTCTTTCGCATCTGATATCCTTCCTTCTCATGACTTGGAAACGCGTCGCCACCGCCCTGGTTCTTATTCCCATCGTCGTCGCCATCGTGCTCTTCACCAACACCGCCGTCGTCGCTATCACCACCTCCATCATCGCCGTCCTCGCCCTCTGGGAATATTTTGCCTTGGGCGACGCCATCGGCCATCGCGCTTACCGCCTCTGGACCACCTTCTGCGCCCTCCTCCTCATTTACTTCCAATTCCTTAGTGCCTATGACAGTCGTGTTTCCCAACCCGTCCATCTTCTATTCGGACGGCCCATTGGAGAGCCACCCACTCTACAATGGGTTGTGTTTCTCTTTGTTCTCGGATTGACAATGTTCACGCTCTGGACCAAGCGAGCACTGGTTGAGGCCCTCCCGGCGGCCGGAATCAGTTCGAGTGCGCTTCTCCTGACCGCTTTTCCGCTGTCCTATGCTGTGCCGCTTCACGGTCTCCCAAGAATCGGTCCCCGCCTCCTGCTCTTCGCCCTCGCCATCACCTGGGCCGCTGACACGGCCGCCTACTTCGTCGGCCGCGCCATCGGCAAGCACCCTCTTGCTCCGCACATCTCCCCCCAAAAAACATGGGAAGGCTCTATCGGCAGCATGCTAGGCTCGCTTTTCGTCGCCTCCGCCTCCAGCTTCTGGATTCGCATCTCTCTCCCGCATCTCCTCATCATGGCCTCCGTCGGCAACACTGCCGGCCAATTGGGTGACCTCCTGGAATCCGCCTACAAACGCAGCGCAGGAGTAAAAGACTCCGGCGGTCTTCTCCCCGGTCACGGCGGCATCCTCGACCGCATAGACGCACTAATCCTCTGCATCCCCGTCATCTGGTATTACTTGGTTCTCGTGAATCCCTCCATTCGTTGATAACTCTCAATTTCTGGTATGCCCCTTCGCAATTGGCCTGGAGGGTGCCCCATCCTTCGCGCTTTTTGCGAAGAGTGGCTCTTACGGTCCAACGTCTCGAGCTCTCCCTCTTGCCTCCGGATATCTGATTACTGATCTCTGATATCCTCATACCAGGCCCGCCTACGCTGTTTTTGCGGCTTTTCGTGTTTCGATGGGTGTATCTTTACTTAGAGCCTAAAACTCACGACTTATAACTGAAACTGACTCCATGGCTTCTCTCTGCATCCTCGGTTCCACCGGCTCCATCGGCCGCCAGACTCTCTCCGTCGTTGAATCCCTCCCCGCCCAATTCCGAATCCTCGCCCTGGCCGCCGGATCCAATCTCGACGAACTCCTCTCCCAAATCGAGCGCCATCATGCCGAACTTGTCTCCGTCGCTACTCCGCAACTTGCCGACGAACTCTCCCGCCGCCTTCGCCAAAAGGGAATCGCTCCCCTCCCCGCCATCCACCATGGACGCGAGGGCATGTTAGCCGTCGGCACCCATCCTCACGCTGACATCGTCGTTTCCGCCGCCGTCGGTGTGGTTGGACTCGAGGCCACCTTCGAAGCCGTCAAACTCGGCCGCACTGTCGCTCTTTCCAACAAGGAAGTCCTCGTCGCCGCTGGCGAACTGGTCATGGCCGCCGCCGCGAAATCGGGCAGGGCACTGCTCCCCGTCGACAGCGAACACAACGCTGTCCACCAGTGTCTCCGCGCCGGTACCCACCCCGAAGTCCGCCGCATTGTCCTCACCGCTTCCGGTGGCCCCTTCCGCAAAACGCCCCTTAAAGCCCTGGAAACCGTCACCCCCGCCCAGGCCCTCGCACATCCCAACTGGCGCATGGGCAACCGCATCACCATCGATTCCGCCACCATGATGAATAAGGGATTCGAAATCATCGAGGCCCGCTGGCTGTTCGGCGTGCGCCCCGATCAGATCGATGTTGTCATCCACTCGCAATCCACCGTCCACTCCATGGTTGAGTACGTCGATGGTTCCGTTCTAGCGCAACTCGGCCCAACCGATATGCGCATGCCTATCCAATATGCGCTAACCTATCCTCAGAGGGTCGCATCTAATCACGTAGCCCTGGATTGGGCGAAGCTCCGCCGCTTGGATTTCGAGAGGGCATCCACGCGACGTTTCCCGTGTCTACGCTTGGCGCGCGAAGCGATGAACAAAGGTGGCGCATGGCCTTGTGCCTTGAACGCCGCCGACGAAATCGCTGTCGCCGCTTTTCTCGAGCAGCGCTTGCCGTTTCTCGGGATTTCCGAAGTCATCGAACGCGTTCTCTCCCGCACGCCGGGCGTGCATTTCGAGAACGTGGACGATGTCCTAGCCGCAGACGCCGAAGCCCGTTGCCAAGCAAGCGAAGAAGTAGGCCGCCTCTCGAATCACCCGGCGGGGGTTTTGTAGTGGCCGACCTTTAGGTCGGTTGGTTTTGTGCTCGGGTTTTTCCGGTCTGTCATCCCGCCCGGAGCGCCAACGTTTCAGTCGGCGCGCGGTGGAGGGATCATGGCTTAATCGCCAGCAGGCTTTTTTTGTAGACGGGCTCCTAGGTTGGTTTTTCTTTAGGGGGGGTCGGACCTTTAGGTCCGGCAACTTGCTCCCGGCAACAACGCGGACTTTACCCCTGAGGAATCCAGGCATTTGTTGTATTCTCGAAAGGAGAGGTTTTTCGCTCAGCATGAACACGATCATCGGCATGGTCCTCGCCCTCGGTGTCATCATCCTTGTCCACGAATGGGGGCATTTCATCGTCGCCCGCCTCTTTGGCGTCCGCGTCGATGTCTTCTCCATCGGCTTTGGCCCCCGTCTTTTCGGTGTCAAACGCGGAGCCACCGACTGGCGCGTCAGCGCTCTTCCACTCGGCGGCTACGTCCGCATGGCTGGGCAGGACATCACCGATATCGACTCAGGCGACCAGAAGCCCACCGGCTCTCCCGATGAACTCATGTCCAAAAAGCGCTGGCAGCGCGCGCTTATCTCTTTTGCAGGACCCGCCGTCAATCTTATTTTTCCCGTGCTGCTCCTCGGCTTCTATTACGTCTTCGCCGGCGAGCCCTATGCCGCCTATTTTGAGAAGCCCGTCGCAGTCCTCGGCCTTCCTGCCGGCAATTCTTCCAGTTTACAGGTCGGCGACAAAATCGTCTCCGTCGACGGCTTCAAGAACCCCACTTGGGAGCAAGCCTACCGCGCTATGGAGGCTCTCCCCACAGGCGGCACCCTCAAAGTCCAGGCACAAGATGATGGTGGCGCCGTTCGCCAGCTCGATATCCCCGTGAGGAGAACTCCCGACGAGCACGTCTTTGGCTTTTCTCCCGTGCCTCCCAAGGTCCTTCAGTCCATTCCCGGGAAACCTGCCGCGGTTGCCGGCATGAAAGACGGCGACCTCATCACCGCCGTCAACGGACAGAAAATTGATTATTGGGATCAATTCGTCGACACCATCCACAAGTCTGAAGGCAAAACTCTTCAGGTAGAAGTTTTGCGCAACGGCCAGCCCATCACGCTTTCCATCACACCCAAGATCGGCGCCGCCCAGACCGGCGACAAGGTCTATCAGATCGGCGTTGGCCCGGACATCGCAATCGCCCACAAATCCCTCGGCGTCGTCGCTTCATTCAAGGCAGGCTTTGAAAAGACTAGCGAACTCGTTGCCGACACCCTTGGCGTCGTTGCCAAGCTCGTTACCGGCCGCGTTTCGGTCAAGGATCTTCAGAGCGTGGTTGGCATTTCTCGCGCCGCCGGTGAAGCCGTCTCTCTCGGCCCCTCCGCCACGATCCTGTTCATGGCTCTCATCAGCGTTAATCTCGGCATCCTGAATCTTCTGCCCATCCCGATTCTCGATGGCGGGCACATCCTGCTTCTCACTCTCGAAGGCATTCGCCGTCGCGATTTCAGTCTCGCCTTCAAAGAGCGTTTCATCCAGGTCGGCCTGGTCTTTCTCCTAGCCCTTTTCGCCTACGTAATGTACAACGACGTAGTTCGCCTACTCCCCACCCACTCCTAGTGTATTTGCGTTCGTGCTAACGCCACAAACCGCATGACCTTGAGGGGTGTCCCATCCGTCGCGTAGCTTGCGAAGGGTGGGCTGTTACGATCGAACGGGCCCGCCCTCCTATGTTCAATGTAGCGCTGCCCTTCATGCCAGCATTGTAGCTCACCCTTCGGGGATGAGGCCGCAGTGGTTGCCGCATCCTTTGAGTTTGTAAGAGTGCGGCATTTTCTTTCTTTAGCTTTTGGGTTTGCATTTGTGGTGGCCAACCTTCAGGTCGGTTCTTGGGTTTAGTAGTAGCACAGACTTCAGTCGGAGCTCTCGCCGGGTGTAGGGGCACGATACATCGTGCGCTTATATTCTCCCGGTTCTTGATTTGTCATCCCGACCGAGGGCGCAGCGTATTTGCTGCACCGAAGCGGAGGGATCGTGGCACCATCGCTGGCTAACGAAACTCAACCATCCGTCTTTCGTCCCCACGGATACAATCTTTTTACATCCTAATTCCGCCCGTTCCCAGTTATCATCGTTCTCGTCCCATGCCACACGCACTCAGGAGAACTCTATGAAACGTCTGCTCGCCGCCGGTCTTCTGTTCGCCATGCTGCCCGCGCTGGCTCCTTCGCCCGCTCAATCTCAGAACAAGGAAGAAGTCGCCAAGCTGTCTCTCAAAGTCGGCGACAAGGCTCCCGACTTCACCCTTCTCAGCGACGAATGGAAAACCGTCAAGCTTAGCGATTATCGCGGCAAGAAAAATGTTTTCCTCGCCGTTTACGTCCTCGCCTTCACCGGGGGTTGAACGAAGCAACTCCAAGCGGTCCAGGCTGGACTCGCCTCCGGTAAGATCGATCCCAGTGATACGGAAGTCTTTGGTGTGAGTATGGACAGCCCGGCTGCAAACGCCGCCTTCGCCAAGTCAATCGACATCAAGTTTCCGCTCCTCAGCGACATGAACCGCAAGATGCTCACCGATTACGGCATCCTTAAGAAATATGACGTGAAGGGCGACAATTACGAGTGGGCTCTGCGCGCCAACATCGTCATCGACAAAGACGGCATCATTCGCCATATCGAAGGAGGCGACAGCGCCGTCGATCCCAATTCCGCCGTCTCTGTCTGTACCGACCTGCACAAGAAACAAGCCGCCAAATAACCACGGCCTCTCTCTTGGAGCTCACCCGTTCAGGGGTGAGGCTGTTGTCTTTCTTTTGGCTTTCGTTGGGTGGAGCCCTTCACGCCGCTATCGGGTGTGCGGTTCTTGGGTTTGCTTTTGTACGGGCGGCCTTCTGAGGCCGTCCGCCAACGCAAATTCCTGGCTCGGTACGGGTACCGAATCCTTGGTATGTAAGGGTGCGCTGTTTTCTTTCCTCGCTTTTGGTTGCTTTTGCAGGGATCGCTTTTTTACCCTGAGCGGCAAGGGGCCGAGACGACTCGCTTTTCCTATTTTCTATCGACCATTTCAGCCGGCGCGCAGCGGAGGCCCGGCAATCCTCTGGACACGAAAATGGCTTTTTGAATGCACGCACACCCCTTACCCCTCTCGACGTCCCGTTCTAAACATCTCCTCAATATCCCCCAACTGTTCCCCTACCAAATTCATTTTGCGCGCCAACCCCTGAATCTCCATTTCCGCACGCCGGTTCACCGCATAATCCAGTTCGCTTCTCACTCGATCCTTCCGGTCCTGCCGGTTCTGGCTCATCATGATCACCGGCGCCTGGATCGCCGCCAGCATCGACAAAATCAGGTTCAGCAATATATACGGATACGGATCCCACGCCGCTCTCCCCATCCAATGGTTCACAATCAGGTAAACCGCCGACACCACTCCAAACGTCACGATGAACGTCCACGACCCTCCCCCGTTCACCACGGCATCCGCCAACTGCTCTCCCCACGTCGCTTTTTCTTCAATCACCTCGTTCGGATTCCTCATCGCGCGTATCCTCACCAACTGCTGCGCCGAATGGAATTGCCTGCCCAGCACACTCAGCATTCCCATCCCGGCCAGAGGCTTTCGTTGTAGCAGCGTCGCGATGTCTTCCTGACTGACTTCCAGGCACTCCGTTTCCTCCAGCGCCGTAGCTGTCGTCTGGTGCGCTGTCTGCTCCAGCATCGACGCGAACCCAAAGAACGCGCCATGTGCTGGCTCGTCCACCACCACCTCCTGATGGTCCTCGTCCACCGTCGTTACGCGCACCCTCCCGCTCACCATCACGTACGCCTGCCCTCCGCCGTCTCCCGCCTTGTAAATCCTTTGTCGTGGCGCAAATTTCTTCAGCTCCACTTGTGAAGCCAGCACCGCCGACTCCTCCTCATCCAGCATGGAAAACAACGGCACATGCTTCAGCACTTCCGGATTGCAAGCCATCGTCCACCTCTTTTGTAGCTTCGGATACCACCAACCCGCTAAATCTAACGAATCTGTTAGTTCCAATAGATCTGCGCCCGATCCGCCAATTATCCCCAGCCTTTTATAGCAAACCTGCCGCCGGCGTGCTCTTTTTCTTCACTGAAGCGCTGGCATTCATGCCAGCTTCGGTAGTCCTGCAGCTTACCTCTTAGGGGTGGCTGTTGCCGGAGGTTGGCCTCTTGGGCCCGCCCGCCGGTCATCGGGGATCTGGTTTTCCCGCACCGCTCCGCGGTGAATTTCTCTTTCCTCTTTCAACTTTGAACTTTCAACTCTCGCTTTCCGTCGAACAACCCTCCGCCCCTTCCGTCACCTCTCACTTGCTAGATTTCTTCGAGGTGGCGGCATGCGATTCTTTCGCTCTTCTCTCGTCCTCTGCTTTCTTTCGGCGTTCCCACTCGACGCCTACGCTTCTGCGCAGGCGCCCGACACCACCACGCAACTTCTCGGCACCAAAGACCGCAAAAAACGCGAGAAGGCGCTGCACCGCGAACTCAGCGATCGCGCCAGAAGAAAAAGCTGCCTTCTTTAGCCGTTCGATCAACGAAGTGCGCGACCAGTTCATCGAGCATTTCTGGTACGCCGCTACCTGTGAGGATTAGCTGAGATGGACGGTGCGCGCGGTTAGAGTGGCTATGCGGTCTGGGCGCGGGGCGAACGCTATGCCCGGAGCTGTGGGAACTTTGATGGTGCCTTGGGGGGTTACTGTTACTTCGGGAGTGATGATGTCTTCGTGCCAGTAGCGTGCGCTTGCGGAGACGTCCCCGGGCAACGTGAAATTGGGGAGAGTGGACATGGCGATGTTGTGGGCGCGACCGATGCCGGATTCCAGCATGCCTCCACACCAAACAGGGATGGCGTGTTTGTGGCAAAGATCGTGGATGCGCTTGGCTTCGTGGAATCCGCCGACGCGGCCGAGTTTAATGTTGATGATTTTGCAGGCTCCGAGAGCGATGGCGGCTTCGGCTTGTTCGTACGTGTGGATGCACTCGTCAAGGCAGATGGGCGTTTGCAGGGCTTTTTGGATTTCGACGTGGCCGAAGAGATCGTCCCAGCCGAGCGGCTGCTCAATCATCATGAGGCAGTAGGCGTCCAGCTGCTTGAGGAGCGAAAGATCTTGCACGCGGTAAGCGGAATTGGCGTCGACGGAAAGCTTGATCCGCGGGAAGTCCTGGCGGACGCGCTGAACGGGAAGCAGATCTTTGCCCGGTTTGATTTTGATTTTGATGCGCTGGTAGCCGGCGGCTAATTCTTTTTTGACGCTGGCGGAAAGTTCATCGAGGGAATCTTTCACTCCGATAGAAACGCCGCAGGGGATTTCCTGTTGCGTGCCACCCAGAAGGTTCCAAAGCGGGATATTTTTGAGTTTGGCTTCGGCGTCCCAGATGGCCGTTTCAATGGAGGCTTTGGCCATGTTGTGGCCGCGGACTTGTTCGAGAAGCGGCCAGATGTCGGAAGCGGACGCGAAGTCCTTCCCCTTGAGCATGGGCCAGAGGTAACTGGTGAGGACGTGCCAGGCCGTCTCGGTGTCCTCGGGAGAGTAGAAGGGATTTTCGCCGGCGGTGCATTCGCCCCAGCCGCTGGTGCCGTCGACGGCGGCTGCAACGAGGACGATGCGCCGGTTGAGGACGCGGTCCATACTGGTCTCAAAGGGAGTGATGAGTGGGAGATGGATTTCGCGGAGAGTTAGGGATTGCAGGCGCATGATTGGTCCTTTACGACATTGAACAAAGCGGATCCCCCAGAGGCTGAACCCCCAATCCTGTCGAGATATTTATTTCGGGACTAGAGCTCCGACCCCTTAGCAGAGAAAGCCAAAAGACAAAGCAAGAACGGACCCAGGAAAAGAGACAGCGCGTCGCTCGATCGTAAGAGGCCAGGTTTTGCAGACAGGCACACCTCGAAGATAGCCCCCCGGGG